>Ga0182014_10008882_pt1 | contig 10179 bp, 9 predicted proteins | sample 612S2DmetaG_FD_120489 | JGI IMG/M metagenome (GOLD analysis project Ga0182014, IMG submission 120489) | Permafrost microbial communities from Stordalen Mire, Sweden - 612S2D metaG | ecosystem: Environmental > Terrestrial > Soil > Wetlands > Permafrost | place: Sweden: Stordalen | collected...
CAGCCGCGCGACCGCGGCGTCCAGCGGCAGCCAGTCGACCGCCCGCACATCGTCCATCAATTCATAGACCTGCTCGCCGCTGCACTCCATGCGCCAGTAGTGCACCACCTTGAAGCGTCCGCCGGATTCGTAGACCAGCGTGCCCAGGAATTCGTGCACGGAGACGTCATGCCCGGTTTCTTCCAGCACCTCGCGCTCGGCGGCGGCGCGCGCCGTTTCGCCGTCGTCGAGCTTGCCCTTGGGCAGAACCCATTCGTTGCGCTTGCGCAGCCGCACCACCGCGATCAGCGGGGTTGCTTCCAGCCGCAGCACAATACCTCCCGCCGCCAGAACAGGCGCTCGCGCCATCTCTCACCCATGCCTTGCTAATTCAATGCTTGCGAATTCGAATCGATTTCGATTGCCGCTATATAGGCAAGCGCGGTGACGAAATCGAGATTGCCGCCGTCTCCGGCGGCGAAAACCAGAGCCGGAGCCTGAGACCGGGCGCGTTGTCGAGCATTTCGATCTGCGCGCCATGCAGACGGGCCACCGCCGCGACAAGGCTGAGCCCGAGGCCGTTTCCCGGCGCATAGCGGCTGTGTTCGAGCCGGTAGAAGCGCTTGAAGACGTGCTCGTATTCGCCGGCAGGAATTCCCGGACCGTCATCGGCGATCGAGACCACCGGCCTGCCGTCGATGCTCTGGTTCGCGACCACGACCTCGCCTCCGGCGCGGCCATGCTTGATCGCGTTGTCGACGAGATTGGCGATGGCATCGAAGATCAGATCGCGATCGCCGGTCACCAGCACCTCGGTATCGCCGGCCACCGTGAGACGGGTGCCGTCCTGCTCGGCCGCGGCGTCGTACAACTCGACCACTTCAGCGACGATCTCGACCAGGTTCACGGTGCGGAACGCGCCCTTGCGGGCCTGGGTTTCGATCTGCGCAATCCGCGTCAGCGACGAGAAGATCCGCAACACCGCATCGAGGTCGGCGATGGTGTCGCCGATCAGCGCCTGATCCGCCTCGCCGGCGCGCGCGCCGTGATAGGCCTTCTCCAGCCGGCCGCGCATCCGCGTCAGCGGCGTCCGCAGGTCGTGCGCGACATTGTCGCTGACCTGCTTGACCTCCCCCATCAGGGTCTCGATGCGGTCCAGCATCAAATTGAGGTTTTCGGCGACGCGATCCCATTCGTCATGGCTGCCGCGCAGTGGAATGCGCTTGTCCAGACCGCTCTGCATGATCGCCCGGCTGGTGGCGTTGATCGCTTCGATCCGCCCCACCGTCCGCCGCGTCACCAATACGCTCGCCATCCCCGCCAGCACGAAGATCAGGGCGACGCCCGAGATCACCGCGGCCTTGATCCGGTCGGTGAAGCTGTCGAGGTCGCTGATGTCGCGTCCCACCAGCAGCCGATCGCCGCCCGAAAGGGTATCCAGCATGGCCCGCAGCAGCGGCCGGCTGGCGGAATCGGACGGCGGCCCCGGCGCGCGGAACTCGGCCCATCCCGCAGCGTTGGTGGCCGATACCGGCCATGCCGCGAGGTTGCCGGCCAGGACGACCGATGCGGGATCGACCAGCAGATAGACGCGGTCGGCAAGACTCCGGTCGGCGATGCGCTGTCGTATCAGCGCGACCAGCCCGTCGCGTCCCGATCGCGCGTAGGCGCCTTGCAGGCTCGCCGACTCGGTCAGGATGGCGCGATCCGACCGGCTGCGCACATAGGAGGCGGTGGACAAATAGACGTAGCTGAAGATGATCGAGACGATCACGCCGAACGTCCCGATCGCGATCAGCGCCAGCTTGAACGTCGACGACGTCAGGGTCTTAGCCAGGAGCACGGAGGCAATATCCGATACCGCGAACCGTATGAATCAGGGGATAGGCCTGCTGGTCATCGACCTTGCGGCGCACCCGCCCGACATAGACGTCGATGATGTTGGTCGAGGGATCGAAATGCAGATCCCAGACGTGTTGCAGCAGCATCGCGCGCGAGACGGTGCGGCCTTCGTTCCGCACCAGGTATTCCAGAAGCTGGAACTCGCGGGGAAACAGCCCGATGTCCCTGCCGCGCCGGCTGGCGGTCCGCGACAACAGGTCGATGGCGAGATCGCCGACCCGCAGGATGGTCGCCTTGACGGCGCTGTCGCTGCGCCGGCCGAGCGCCTCGACCCGCGCCAGCAGTTCGACGAAGGAGAACGGCTTGACCAGGTAGTCGTCGCCGCCGGCGCGCAGGCCCCGCACCCGGTCATCGACCTCGCCGAGCGCGCTGATGATCAGGACGGGGGCGGCGATACCGTCGTCGCGCAATTGCCGCATCACCGCGATGCCGTCGATGTCCGGAAGCATGCGGTCGATCGTGATCACCGCATAGTCGCCGGCCACGCCGCGGCTCAGCGCCTCGTTGCCGCTGGCGGCGGTGTCGACCCGGTAACCGCTGGTCGTGAGCTGTTCCACGATCTGACCGGCAGTCTCCGGGTCGTCCTCGACCACCAGAATGCGACGACCTTCCGTCATGGTCTTCCCGTCTCCGAGCGACCGGTCAAACGCCGGACTTAACTTCAGCAAAATCGGAAAAGCGCAACGTAGACTGGCAGATATGTCAGAAACTGGCTCATGCGTAACCTAAACGTTGCGTGAGCGGGCCCGCAAATGAGTGTGATGGCCGCCAGCCGAACCGGATTGCACTTCCCCTGAAACCGCCCGGCTGGCGACCACCACGTTCTGGGTCCTTGCTCTCGCCTGCGCCGACGCGACGGGACCAACGCGTCGGCTGCGGCTTTCGGCAATTCGCCAGATCCAGGTACCCTGGCGCTAGTAGCCGTAGTCGCCGCAGACGTCGACCCAGCGCAGTCCATAGGGCGTCCATACCCTGCGCCAGCAATTGTCGTAGGCGGCGTAACCGTAGGGCGCGCCGACGAAGGCGAAGCGGTGGAAGCGGTGATGGCGGTCGCGGAACCCAAACCTGGAGAACCGCTGCGCGACTCCCGCATGCGCAAACGGCGCACTGGCGAAATGAGCGCCGCTCATGGCGCCGAAGTGCATGCCGCCGCCCATGCCGCCATGTATCCCACCTCCCATGCCGCCGCCGTGCCCGCCACCGCCATGGCCACCGCCGCCGCCGCCGCCGCCGCCGCCGCCGCCGCGGGCGAACGCCGGAGATGCAAGTGCGAGCGTCGTACACAGCGCCGCCGCGATGAAGCTACTCACGACCTTGTTGCTCATCCCAAACTCCTCCGTGGTTGAATGGCAGCGACGGACATCGTCGCGAGCACAGACAACCAGCAGAGAGCCCGGATAACCCGGTGATTTCAAATGACAAATGCGACAGTTTCTGACACGCGAGTTAGTTTCACAGCCGTCGATCAGCCGGGCTTTCGCAATAGCGGCTGGCCGGCGCGGATCCGCGCGCCGTCCACGACGTTGTCGCAAAACTCAAAATGCTCCGGCGCCAGCATGATGATGGTCGAGCCGTGCTCGAACCAGCCGAGCTCGTCGCCCTTGCGGACCGCGACGTCGCAGGGAAAGACCGCCGGCCCGCGGCTCTGGGCATTGAGCAGGCGATCGAGAAAATGCAGCCGGATGCTGGCCACCAGGATGGCCGCCACCGGCACCAGCGTCAGGGCCTCGCCGGTCGGCAGCCGGGTCCGGATCACCGCGCGCTCGTTCTTGCAGAACAGCTTTTCGACGCGCTTGAGCGCGATCGGATTGACGTTCCAGGTATCGCCATGGATGAAATCGACCTGTTCGATGCGGCCGTCACAGGGCGCGTGGAAACGGTGATACATGCTGGAGGTCAGCCGCAGCGTGATGAAGCGGCCGTTGCGGTGGCGCTCCACCAGTTGGGGATCGCCGAGCAGGTCGAGCAGCGAATAGGGCGCGCCCTTGACCTGGAACAGTTCGGTATCGGCGATCGCGCCGAACGCGCCGACGATGCCGTCGCACGGGCTGACCACGATCACGGGGTCCGGATCGGGCGGCCGCAGGCCGGGTTTCAGCTCCCGCGTGAAGCAGTCGTGCAGGCTCTTGAAATGGGTCTCTTTGGCTTCCGACAGATCGAGATCGGAAAACAGCCGCCAGCAGGCGATCGAGAGATCGCGGACCTGCGGCTGCTCGATCTTGCTGAACCACCCCATGAAACGGGTCAGCGCCGCCCGCGGCACGCGGTTGGTCAGCAGGAAATTGAGGTCTTCCTGCTGGGTCAGGCTGGCAATCAGGGTTTTCACTGTCATGAATCTGTCAATTGGGTTGGTTAGCGCTTGTGGCCATGGATAGCTCGATTCCGATTCTGTCGCTCGCCGCCGCCGGCGCGGTTGCCGCCACCGCCATGGTCGCTCCCAAGGTCAAGGCGCGGCTGGCGCTGTCCCGCGCCAAACACCGCTCGCTCGGCGGACACTCCAAGATGTCGCGCCGGGTGGCGCGGCTGATCCCGTTCTACGAGTTCGACGACAGCGAGTTCTTCCGTTCCGACGGCGCGCCGGCCGAGATCGCCACGCGGCGCCAGGACGGCTTCTTCCGGCTCGCGGCGCTCTACAAGCAGCGTTTTGCCAGGAGCCGTCAGATGACGGCGGAGGCGGCGCTGCGGATTTCCGACCTGCAATTCACCCAGGCCTACCGGGTGCCGTTCCAGTATTCGAGGCTGGTCCGGGAAAATCTCGGCGCCGGCACCTTCATGCAGGCGTCCTCCGGGGTCACGCTGACCGATCTCGACGGCAATGTGTTCTACGACCTCGCCGGCTCCTACGGGGTCAACATCTTCGGCTACGATTTCTACAAGGAATGCATCGCGGCCGCCGAAAAACGCGCCCACGAGCTCGGCCCCGTGCTCGGCTTCTATCACCCGGTGGTCGCCGACAATGTGCAGCGGCTGTGCGAGATTTCCGGACTCGACGAAGTGTCCTTCCACATGTCGGGCACCGAAGCGGTGATGCAGGCGGTGCGGCTGGCGCGCTACCACACCGGCCGCTCGCATCTGGTGCGCTTCGCCGGCGCCTATCACGGCTGGTGGGGCGACGTGCAGCCCGGCGTCGGCAATCCGGTGTCGCCGCACGAGACCTATACGCTGGCGGAGATGTCGGAGCGGACGCTGCACGTGCTGCGGACGAGGCGTGACATCGCCTGCGTGCTCGTCAACCCGCTGCAGGCGCTGCATCCCAACGGCAACGCGCCGGGCGATTCCTCGCTGGTGGATAGCTCCCGCAAGGCCCATTTCGACCGCGCCGCCTATACCGCGTGGCTGAAAGAGCTGCGCCAGGTCTGCACCGAGCGCAACATCGCGCTGATCTTCGACGAGGTGTTCGTCGGCTTCCGGCTCGCCGCCGGCGGCGCCCAGGAATATTTCGGCGTCCGCGCCGACATGGTGACCTACGGCAAGAGCCTCGGCGGCGGCTTCCCGGTCGGCGTGGTCTGCGGCCGCAAGGATCTGATGCGCCGCTTCCGCGACGACCGGCCGGCCGATGTCTGCTTCGCCCGCGGCACCTTCAACTCGCACCCTTACGTGATGACGGCGATGGACGAATTCCTGACCCGGCTCGCCAGCCCGAATTTCAACGCCGTGTACAAGGGTCTCGACGAGACCTGGAACGGACGCGCCCGCGAACTCAACGACATGCTGGCGAGCCACGATCTGCCGGTCCGCGTCGCCAATCTGTCGTCGATCTGGATGGTCCATTACACCGAGCCGTCCCGCTATAACTGGATGCTGCAATATTATCTGCGCGCCGAAGGGCTCGCCCTGAGCTGGGTCGGAACCGGGCGTTTCATCTTCAGCCTGAACTACACCGACGCCGATTTCGCCGAAGTGACAAAACGCTTCGCGACGGCCGCGGAGAAGATGAAGCAGGACGGCTGGTGGTGGCACGACGCCGCCCTCACCAACAAGAAAATCCGCCGGCAGATTCTGAAAGAGATGATCTTTCGCAAACGCCGCCCGGCCGCCGGATAGACCCTCAGGACGGGGATGCCGGGGACATCCGGCACATGATGAGTTCAAGTGAAGCGAGGGAGTCCGCTTCTCCCTCTCCCCGCTCTTCGCGGGGAGAGGGTTGGGGAGAGGGGCTTTCTCAGCGAAAGCAATTCGTGGAGAGTCCCCCTCACCCGGATTGCATTTCATGCAATCCGACCTCTCCCCGCAAGCGGGGCGAGGTAAGAATGCATCGCCGATTGGATCTAAAGTCATGCTCCGGCGCGAAGACGCGCGGAGCCTGTCATCGGGCCGCGCCTTGCGCGGACCCGTTGGCGCTTTTGCCCCGGGCATGACGAAGCTCACGATTGGCAAGCACCCTGCTGCTGAATCTCAGGCGTGCTTTTCCTCGAGTCCATGGTCGATCAGGTCGAGGCCGGGATCGATCAGTTCGCCCTTCATCAGGTACAGCGGCGCCTTGTAGTAGAGCTTGAGGTCGCTGAACGGGTCGGTCAGGATCTTGGTCATCCAGACCAGACCGGTCTCGACGTCGCGGATGAAGAACAGGTGCACGGTGCGGAACAGCAGACCGCCGATCCCGACCGCCAGCCAGACCTTGGCGACCTGGCGCATGAAATCGGCCGGCGAGGTCCACGGCGTGAACAATCCGAACAGGGTCGGATCGAGGTACAGCACCAGCGGCGACAGCGCCCAGATCGTCATCAGCACGATCTTGCGCTGCAGATTGTAGCCGACCTTGATCTCTTCTTTGTGCTCGTGGGTCGCCTGATTGAGGTGATCGTAGCCCTTCGGCTCGAAGAAGAAATGACCGGCCTGCCGCGTGGTCATCGAGACCAGCCAGCCGATCAGCGCGGCCTTGACCGGATCGACGAACATCAGCGCATACCCGACCAGGAAACTGAAGGCGCTGACAAAGTGCAAACTCTGATTGATGCGGCTGTGATGGTAGTAGCGATGGTCATCCCAGCGCTGGGTTCGCAAGGCCGTCATGAAACGCTGCATGTTTCTCCCCCGATTCGAGTCAGGCGTTATTAAACAAGAGTCCGATGTCCCGTGTGTGACAACTTGATAATGACATGCAGAATTAATCCAGATTAGCGCCTCGAGCGGATCAACGCCTGGCGTCACGGCGCCGCATGGTTCGGGGCGCGCGGCATTGCCGCGCCCCCTCGCCATCAGGCTCGCGGCTTACGCCGCGGCGGCGGCGGGTTCGACCTTGCGAAAACGGATCAGCGAGAAATGTCCGAGCGGCGGCACCAGGCGGCGCTCGATCAGTTCCACATCATGCGCGCCTGCCGCCCATTTCGCGTAGCGCGACCAGGCGAATTCGGCGGTCCGGAAGCCGAGCGGACGCACCACCGGCTGCAGCCGCTGCTCGATGAAGCGGCGGATACCGGCATCGGCGCTGACCCGGCTCAACAGGATCATCTCGCCGCCGGGCCGCAGCACCCGGGCGAATTCGTTGAGGGCCGCTTCCGGGTTCGGCACCGCGGTGACGACATATTGCGCCATCACCACGTCGAAGGAATGGTCGGCGAATTCCAGTTTCTCGGCATCCATCACCGCCAGCCCCTCGACATTCTTCAGGCGGAGATCGGCGACGCGCGCCTTGGCCTTGCGCAGCATCGCCTCCGAGATATCGGTCCCGAAGATGCGCAGGTGCGGCGCGTATAGCGGCAACGAGATCCCGGTGCCGACGCCGACCTCGAGCACGCGGCCGCCGATGGCGTTGGTGGCGACAATCGCCGCCCGCCGGCCCTTGCTGAACACGCCGCCGAACACCAGGTCGTAAATCGGCGCCCAGCGGTCATAGGCCTGTTCGACCGTCGCCCGGTCGAAGTCGAGTTCGCCGGTAGCTGTGAGTTTTGCGATTTCCGTCATGAACCTACTCTTGCTGTTGTGCGGGATCGATCCGTTCGCCGGATCGGACGTGATGATCAACTTTGTACCGGGCGTCGTGCGGTCAGGCGACGGGCGGGCCGCGGCGCGCGGCTCGGCTGCAGCGTGCTCAGATTGCCGATGAACTGCCGGGCGCTGTTTTCCCAGGAACGTTCCAGCGCAAAGCGCCGGCAGGTATCGCGCGACATGCTGAGCGCGCGGATGCAGGCGCTTCGCAGGTCCTGGTCGAGCGCGCCCACGGGGTGATCGGCGATCACGTCCTTGGGGCCCATCACCGGGAAGGCGGCGACCGGGGTGCCGCAGGCCAGGGCTTCGAGCTGCACGACGCCGAAAGTGTCGGTGAGGCTCGGGAACACGAACACGTCGGCCGCGGCAAAATGCGCGCTCAATTCCCTGCCGGTCTTCTCGCCCGCAAATATCACCTTGGGATAGCGGCGCTCCAGCTCGGCGCGTTGCGGGCCGTCGCCGACCACCACCTTGGAGCCCGGCAGGTTGAGCTCCAGAAACGCCTCGATGTTCTTCTCGACGGCGACGCGGCCGACCGTCATGAAGATCGGCCGGGGCAGATCGAGCTCGACCGGAGCGTCGGGGCTGAACAGCTCGGTATCGACCCCGCGCCCCCAGGTTCCGAGCCGCTTGAACCCGCGCGCGCCGAGTTCCTGTCTGAGCGAGGCAGTCGCCACCATCGTCACGGCGGCGGCCGAATGAAAGTGCCGCAGCACCGCATAGGTGACGCTGATCGGAATGATCGAGCGCGCCGCGATATATTCCGGAAAGCGGGTCGTATAGGAGGTCGTGAAAGCGAGCTTGCGGCGCAGGCAATAGGCCCGCACCGCCCAGCCGATCGGCCCTTCGGTCGCGATGTGAATGGCGTCCGGCGACGCCGCCTCGACCCTGCGGGCGATCTCGCGCCGGTTCGGCCAGGCCATCCGCAATCCCGGATAGGTCGGCACTTCCAGCGACGGAAACCCGTCCGGAGTCAGAAACTCGATCTCGGCGCCGAGCGCCAGGGCGGCGCGCGCCAGCGAGGTCAGCGTGCGAACCACGCCGTTCACCTGCGGACGCCAAGCATCGGTCGCAATCAATATCCGCATGAACCGGAACCCGAGAGCCATTGATTCTCAATGGCAGACGTTCGGCTATGGATATTTCAGGCGTGTGACGTCATCCCCCTGAAATGATTTTTTTCGGATTTTGAAGGTTTTGTGTCAGGCGTCGGGACAAACGGGTTCCGGCCGGAGCCGGTATCGCGCCGGTGTTCAGGCTTCAATGACCGAGGCAAAGGCGTCGCGGTTGGCACGCCAGGCACGATCGTATTCGAGGATGCGCGCGGTCTCGGCGGCGACATCCGGACCGAGCATCCGCGCCAGCAGATGCAATGTGGTGTCGATGCAGAGCGACACACCGCCGCCGGTCACCACGGTGCCGGTGTCCACCAGCAGCGCTTCGCGCACGTCGATCCGCGGATAGGTCGCGCGCATGACGTCGAGCGGCCTGCTCTCCGGCGGCGTCACCTCGCGCTTGGTGGTGGCCGGTGCGTCGTCCAGGATTCCGCTTGCCGCCAGGATCATGCCGCCGGTGCACACCGAAGCGATGCGACCCGATGCATGGACGCTGCGGATGTAATCGAGCGTCGCCGGCGCGTTCGCCTGCGCGCTCCAGCCGGGGCCGCCGGTGACGATCACGAGATCGCAGGCCGGCGCCTGCCCGATGCCGTAGTCGGCGATCACCCGCAGCCCGTTGGCGAGTGCGACCGGACCGGCATCGGGCGCGATGGTGCAGATCTCGATCTGCGGCGCGATCCGGCGCGCCATCGACAATACGCCATAGGTCGCAAGATCGATCGGCTCGACGCCCGGATAGATGAAGATACCGAACCGCATGGCAGCAGCCGGTCCCGCGGTCAGCTCAGCGGCAATCCCCTGGTCTCGCGTGCCGCGAGCGCGGCCGCCAGCGTGATCAGCGCCAGGATGATCATCATGACCGATACGCCGGTGGTGCCGCCGAAATAGCCCACCATCGCGGTCGCGACGATCGGCGCGAAGCCGCCGCCGATGGCCGCGGAAACCTGGAATCCGAACGACGCCCCGCTGTAGCGGACACGCGAGCCGAACAGTTCGGGGAAATAGCAAGATTCAGGCCCGAACATCATGCCGTGGCCGAAATTCATGGCGACGATGACGGCGGTGGTGACCAGGGCGGCGCTCTTGCTTTCCAGCATCCAGAACAGCGGGAAGGCGAAGCCGATGGTGAACAGCGCGCCCAGAATGTACATCGGCCGGCGCCCGATCCGGTCGCACATCCAGCCGAAGAACGGCAGGCTGATCAGTTCGAACAAGGCGGCATACAGCACGGCGTCGAGCAGCAGCTGCTTCG
>Ga0182014_10008883_pt1 | contig 10178 bp, 6 predicted proteins | sample 612S2DmetaG_FD_120489 | JGI IMG/M metagenome (GOLD analysis project Ga0182014, IMG submission 120489) | Permafrost microbial communities from Stordalen Mire, Sweden - 612S2D metaG | ecosystem: Environmental > Terrestrial > Soil > Wetlands > Permafrost | place: Sweden: Stordalen | collected...
AGATCCAGGCCGAGTCCTCCCAAGCTGCTTAGACACACTCAACAGGTGTCCACTTAAAAACAAGTGGACACTTCGAGCTTAGACACTCTCCTCTGGTCAAGAGGGGAACTTCGGACGCTTACGCTTCGCCGCCATAGACCACATCCCGTCCAATCCATGCCATGGCGACGCGCTGATCGGTTATCTGCTTGCGCAGCAGACGCTCTCCATCAAACTTCTTCATCCTGGCAAGCGCAACCGGCGAAATGCGCGTGCCAATACATCGATTCCTGAAACAGCTCGCGCGTGTTCTTGTTCATTGAGGCCGGACTTGTGGGTCGCGGAGTAATTTTGGTCTCATTGTTCGCCGCACACGCCACGAACACTAACACGAGAGACATTAAATATCGTCTTCTCAATTATGTTCTTTATGAATAATTTCCGTTATGTTTGCCTTGCGAATGGACACAGTTGGAGTGTACCCGCGTACGAAGGAGAGCGCAGAGTGGATACGCTCGAGTTTTCTGTTTGATTCTTTAGGTAAGCGGAGTCCGCCCGCCGGCGCATTGAAACTGCGCAAGCGGGCGGACTCTGCAAACGTTTGGACTTCAACTTGACGATGAAGTGTTAGAAGTTGAACTTCATGCCAAACTCAACCGAGCGCGATTCGTAGGGCGGAGCGCTCGAGGTGCTCGTGATCGTGCCCACCGCACCATCTGTCAACTTGGAGTCAGGAGTCCCGAGGTTCGGGTGGTTGAAGGTATTGAATGTGTCGGCGCGTAACTGGACGTTGTAGTGATCGCTCCACTTGATGGTTTTCGCCAGATTCATATCCATGTTCCACCATCCCGGTCCACGCAGCATGTCATAGCCTGCGTTGCCGATACCTACATAAGTGGGAACACCTGCCAAGAATCCCGCTGTTGCAACCTGCTTGCATGTATATCCGGTAGGTGAACTGGTCTCGATCGTGTTGTAGCAGGGTGGGGCGGAAAAAGCCGCGGGATTAAACCACTGTGTCTTCGACTTGTGGCTCGGATACAGCGACTGTCCGGCGACGCGGTTCGGGCGGAGGGCGGCGCCGACATTCCACATCGTGCCGCTCTGGCCAGAGGTAACGTTAAAGGGCTGGCCCGTCTGGAAGGTGCCCACGCCAGAGAAGTTCCAGCCGCCAAGAATCTTGTCGACCAGGTTACTGGAGCTTGACAGGAACATGCGATCGTGGCCAAAGGGCAGCGCGTAGGTGTAGTTCAAAGCCAGCACCAGCGGGGTGATGCCGCCGACAGGCCCATAGGAGTCGTGCGGTGTTACGCCGGTTGGGTTCAAGAACTGTTCCACGCCCAGAATGCGCGTCCACTGGAACTCCACGTTGACTGAGGAACCGCCGCTGTACTGCTTGCGAAGGCCCGCCTGCAACGAGTTCAAAACGGTGTGGTAGTAGGGGTAGTTGTAGCCTGAAAGGCCATTGGCGAAGACCGGGTAGTTGTAATCCGAGTTCGCCACGCCAATATTGGCGCCGCCATGACCGTCGGAATGAGCGTAAATGCGCGGTAGATTGCCCGCCGGCACATTGAGGCTAATGGAGTTCGTGCTGCCGTTGTCATTCTGCTTCATGTTGTGCATGCCGACATATCCCACGCGTAGAGCGATGCTGTACGGAAGTTCGCGCTCCACCTGCAAGTTATAGGCAGTGCTGTAAGGAGTAACGATCTTGTGTTCCGCGTTGATGCCGAAGCTCGTCGCCGAAAAGCTGCCCGCGGTCGCAAACGGGTTGCTCATGGTGAAGCTGCTGCTGGAGGCCGTGTTGCCGTTGGTGTAGGAAGCCGAGCCGGAGTACGGAACCTGACCCTGCATATAGGCCGTGGTGTAATCCTCAGCCAGCAGGTTGTAGAACAGGCCATAGGATCCGCGAATCACGGTCTTCGGGATTACCTGATAAGCAAATCCCAGACGCGGGGCAAAAGTAGGCTTGGGCTCGTTCAGATAGTCCCATGCCTTGCTGCTCATGCCGGCAGTCTTCGAGGTTTCGACAGCGTTGGCGCTCTGAAGCGTTGACATATAGGCGCTGACCACGTTGGTGGGCAAAGTAGCGGAGTCGGTGAACATGACCAGCTTTTGCTGTTCGGGAATCCACAGCGAGTTGCGGCCAAAGCGGTCATCGCTGAACCACTGCTTGTCGACACGGGCGCCGATATTGACGGTCAGCTTGTTATTCACCTTCCAGTCATCCTGAGCAAATAAGCCATACTCGAAGGTGAAGAAGCGCTGCGGAATGCGGCCGGAAGGCTGGCCGTTCGACGCTGAGTAGGGAACGCCCATCAAGAAGTCCGCAAAGGCATCGCCCGAGTACGGAGTTATGCCGCCGGCAAAGGTGAAGCCGCCGTTGGTGACCGCGCTGGAAGTATACCAATCATGCAGCAGGAACGTGCCGCCCACCTTGATGGTGTGGCGAGGACGGACCCAAGTCAGCGTCGGATTAAGATTACCGTCCTGCTCGAGACCTGGGTAGCCGCCCGTGCTGTCGCTCACGCCGGTAATTGAGGTCTTGTAGGACGAGGTGCTGGGATTGGAGATGTTGATAGCTGGAGCGCCGTCGCCGGCTATCGTACCCAGGCCGGGAACGACAGCTCCAAAGCTTTCCAGCCTGTGCGGCAGGCGGTAGATGTCCAAATGCTTGTAAGAAACCGGAACATCGAGCAGAAGCGAGGACGAGAACATATGCGTCCAGCCGAAGATTCCATCGACATTGTGATCGCCGATGCCACTGTTGCCGCCTTGAAGGCTATCATTAAAGCTGGCGGGATAAGGGCCATAGAAGGCATGCAGGAAGGTGCCGCGAAGCTGATCCTTATCGGTGAGCTTATGATCGAGACGCAGCGAGAAGCGGCGAGCCGACTGCGTGTAACTGATGTTCTCCCATGTGTTCGTGTTGCCCGACAGCGGACACATGCTCTGGTTTGTAGCGTGCGGATAGAGCATGGTGAGCAGCTTGGCGGATACCGTGTTGATGCTTGTAACCTGGGTTCCCAGACTGGCTCCCGTTAACGGATTGGTCAGGGAAAGGGTGGTGCCGTTGTAGCAGGCTCCGCCCGGCGCGTAGTCCGAGAAATCACCGGCGCGCATCTTGTCGGTCGGCTGATTGCTGCCGGTCAACGATGAGTTGGTGAAGTCGAATCCCTCGAAGGCCGCAAAGAAGAACGACCTGTCGTGACCGTTGTAGAAGTGGGGCACAACAATGGGTCCGGCGAAGTTGCCGCCAAACTCATTGCGCTCATAAGGTGCGCGCACATCACCCGTCTCGGCCTGCAGGTGCGTGTAGGTGATGTTGTCGTTCTTGGCGTTCAGGCCCTTGGAACGGTTGAACCACAACAGCTCGCCGTGAAATTTATTGGTTCCGCTCTTGGTGACGACGTTGACCTGCGCTTGCGGCTGAGACTCCGCCGGAGCGCCGGTGGTGATCGTCTTGAACTCGCTCAACGCATCCAGCGAAGGCACTTCGGCAAGAACACGCTGCAGATATACCTCTAAGTTGACTGCGCCATCGAGCGTTTGTACCATGGAGCCGTAGGAGTTGCGGCGCGTCGAACCGACCGACATGGTAACGCCTTTGGCCGGAAAGCCGTCCTGTGCAACAGGCACGTTTTGCACGCCCGGAACCATTTGGAACATGCCATACAAGCTCAGGCGGCCATTCAGCGGGGCACTCTGAATGTCGTTGCTGTCGAGTACCATACCAACGGACGACTGCTCGCTCTGAATCACCGGAGGCGCGCTGGTGACAGTGATGGTCTCACCCATCGAGCCAACCTCGAGCTTTGCATTGATGAGCTGTACCTGGTCGATCTGCAGGTTGATGTTGCTCTGCTCAAAGAGCTTGAAGCCGGCCTTGTCGATCTTCACGCTATAGTATCCGGGCGGCAACTGTGTGACCGTGTATGTGCCGAAATCGGATGACTTGATGGTGCGTGTGGCGTTGGTGTCCACATTGCGAATGGTGACGACCGCTCCGGAGACAATCGCTCCGGTGGCGTCGGTTACCGTACCGGTGATGGTTCCGGTAATGGTTTGCGCCATGGCGCCAGGCGCCAAGGCAAGGGTGAGCAACAGGCTGGCAAAGAGGGTGAACACCCTCCAGGCTCTCGTTTGAAGTGTGCTCAACCTTATTGAACACGTGTGCATATCCGTTTTCATTACTGCCTCCAAATCCTTCGTTTTTTGTGAAAAGCGGTAAAACTGGTCCATCGCATTGATTGCAAGGCTATGGCAGAGTCCGGTTTTGCAGACCGGAACTACCACCCGCAACTCCATGTGATTAGCTTTCATCATGGATACTGCCCTTACTACTCCACGATGGGCAAGTGAATTCACTGTAAGAACATTGTTAGAACTCTGTAAGAAATACACGTTAAAAAGCGAAGCAAGAGCAAATCGGTCATGGCTTTGGACCATCGTCTTGTGCAAATCCCCTTTATCCGGCTATAAACAATCCCGGAGCGAAGCGAATCCAGCAGTACGCCACCGCCTACGCGCCAAACCAATTCTTTACATCGTCGATGATGGGCGCAAGCAGTGGCGTACCCTCATACACAGGTTGCCGGATACTGCTCAGTTAACACGTGCATAGATGACGCCCGCCTTGTCCAATTCGTCTCCGCAGCGGCCATGGAAACCAACGATCTGCCAACCCGCGGGAGCGGTGTAGGTAACCGTGGAACCAGTGGTGGCGCCGCCGGAGAGGGTCCGGCCGAGGTTAGTGGTGAACTTGGCGTAAAAGACGCGTGTATTACCATTGTACGACCCGGAATTCATGGTCACGCTGGTTACATACTCGCTTGTGCCCAGGAGCAGGGATTGAGGAGATCCGCCGGTTCCACCGTGAACAAACTCGGTTCCGTTGGAGAGGGTGAGATTGACCTGATCGACACGGCTTCCGCTGCGCATTCCGATGGATTGCACGACGGGGGCTGTGGGTAGAGAATTCACGTCATTGTAGCTGGTGCCGTGCGGTCCGCCGAACTGGTCGCTGAACTTGAAGTGGGGGTTGAGGGTGTAGTTAAAGTTCACCGAGATCGGATAGTGGTCCGAGAGCATGTTCCCCGAGGGATCGCGGAAGGTGGCGTCGGGCATGTTGTAGTTGTACGGCGTGAAGGTGATGTAGTTGTTGCTGCGGTAGAACATCTTGTCCACGACTTCGTAGACATACTGCGCCGGAGTCAGCGGAGTAGGGTAATTGACCGCCGGATCCCAGCCTATTGTTGCCGAACCAGCAGCGGGCGGCACACCGCCCTGCTCCAGGTTGACCCAAGGATCGCCCGTCATAATGTCGAGCAGATTGCGGATATTGTCTTCCACGCGGGTATAGCGGGCGTTGGTATCGCCGGTCACGATCACTGCATTGCCAACAGAATTGGCGTTGATGTAAGCAACGATCTGGTTGATGTTATCCGCGCGGTCCGTCTCTTCATCTGCATAATCGGTTCCGGAATTGGCATGGAGGTTGTAGTAGTCGATATAGACACCTTCGGCAATGCGCAGCCGAAGCCAGGTAAATCCCTTGGGGGTCAGGCTGTTGGCTTCTTCGAGGCTGAGATTGGTCCAAGTCACCCGATCGATGTCGTCGGAAAAGGGAAAGTTGGACATGGTGTTCAGGCCCGATCCGACGCCGGCGCCGCCGCTGGTCGCGGTGCGATAGGGATGCGTGTCAGCGGCGTAGAGGGCGGCGTGAGAATTGAAGTCTTCCTGCACGTTGACGATGTCGTAGGGAATGACTTTGGCGCCGATATACGGCGTGTAGAGTGGCGGATTGCCGCCGGGAAAACGGCCATCCTGCAGAATCTGCGGAAGACCATCTACGTTGTAGGAAAGAACGGAGAACGAACCGCCAGTTTGGCAGTTCCCGGAAGATGCCGAGAAAGTTGTCACGGCTGCAAAAACGGTTGCGAGTACCAATTTCTTGCTTGCATCAGCGAATGTACGCATGTCGATTCCATTTCCACGCCCTCCGGCGGAGGGCGCTGATTGATTGTTTTGCATGAATAACAGCATTCCTTGCTGCTTCATTTTTTCCTGATCCCGATTGTCCGGGGCAATGCCGGAGCAACACGAGTTCACTCATACCGGTCACGGCACAGTCAGTCTGTTTATCCACACCTGTTGAGAAATGTCATGCCGGTAACTCAGTGCTTTTCTGAGCGTAACCATACTGACGTTACCGAGCATTGCTGGCAAGTGAATTCACTGTAAGAATATTGTGAGAACGCTATGAGAAAGACACGTTAAGAGCGAATCGGCCATCATGCGGGATGGTCGCTCATCTCGAAGACCAGCTCCCCTCCTCCCACGATCTCAGAGTGAAGCAGGTAGGTGCGTTGCAGAAGAACGCCATTCAAACGTACCGACCGCACATAAAACTTGCCGGCCTCCGCGCCCTCGGCCCGGATATGGAGCCACCGATTCTGGCCAACCTTCACGGTCAGGTCGTCGAAGCGAGGAGTTCCGATGGAGTAGCGCGGAGTGCCGGGCGTGACCGCATAAAAGCCCATCGCGGACATCACGTACCAGGCCGACATCTGCCCGGCATCGTCGTTGCCCGCAAGGCCGTCGTTGCTGTCTCGATAGAGCTTGGACATCACCTCGTGGACATGCCACTGGGTCTTTGCCGGAACGCCGGCATCGTCGTAAAGATACGCGATGTGGTGGCTCGGCTCGTTGCCGTGATCGTAGTAACCGCCGGCGAAGAGCGCGTCCAGCTTGTCTTCAAAGGCCTGGCGGCCATGAACCGCCTCAATCAGCCCCGGAATGTCCTGAAGAACAAAAAAGGTGTACACATACGGGGTCGACTCAGTGATATAGGTGTACTTGGCGGCCGGATCGAAGGGCGAATCCCAAGCGCCGTCGGCATGGCGGCCGCGCGCGAATCCGGTCTCCGGATCGATTACATTCCGATAGTTCTGAGCGCGCTTGGCAAATATCTCGGCATCCGCGGTGTGGCCCAAGGCGCGAGCCAGCTCGCTCAGGACGTAGTCGTCATAGGCATATTCGAGGGTACGGGAGACCTGTTCGTTCCCGTGGAAGGCAAAGGGCACATGGTCCTCGAGGGGAATGTAGCCGTACTTGAGGTAGGAGTCTAACGCGCGCCGGCCTTGGCCATTGCGATAGTCCGTCTCAGTCGCCGGATGCTCCATGGCGTTCTTGCGCATCAGCCGGTAGGCCGCCTCCGCATCGAAACCACGAATTCCTTTCACATAGGCGTCGGTAATAATGGCGCCGGCATGATCGCCCACCATCTCCGCCGTGTAACTGTTCCACGCCGGGAAGATGGGCAGAAAGCCTCCCTGCTCTCCCTTGGCGATGAGCGACTCGACCATCTCCCGTTCGCGGTCCGGATCGAGAATCGTCAGCAGCGGATGGACCGCGCGAAAGGTGTCCCAGACCGAATAGTCGCAGTAATATGTGAAGCCCTTCGCCGTTTCAATCGCCCCGCCGCCGCCAAAGCGCGGATAGGTTCCGATGCGGTCGCTGAAGATGCGGGGCAGAAGCATGGAGTGGTAGAGAGCGGTGTAGAAGATGCGCCGGTCGGGAGAGTTGCCCGCCACCTGGATCACGCTCAGAGCGGCGTTCCAGGCATCGCGCGCGCGCGCCACCGCGGCGTCGAAGTCCCAGTCCGGCATCTCCGCGGAGAGATTGCGGCGCGCCTCCTCGATGCTGGTGAACGAGGTCCCGATGCGCGCCATGACGGTCTCGTCGGCGGGCAGATCGAAGGAAACAAACGCTCCCGGTCTGGCGGCGGTCGAACTCCGCTCGAGCGCACCTTCATGGCGAACCGAACCGGCCCAGGTTCCTCCCGCTTTGAACGGATGGTCGAACTGAATGACTACATAGCCGGAAAATCCCGCCGGTTGACCGTCGCCGGCGTAGATTCGATAAACCGGGTTCGCTCCCGTGATCTCCTGCCGCACCGGATCGATGCGAACCGTGCCACGGCCCAGCCGCAAGTTGTTTTCCACCGACAGCCAGCCGGTTTTCTGCCCCGCTGCAAAGCGGAAGCGCATCATCCCGGAGCGTTGCGAGCCGGTTATCTCGGCGTGAATTCCGCTGTCGGTAAGGTCGACCGAATAGAGGTAGGGGAAGGCATGTTCAGTGGCTCGTGAAAAAGAGGAGGACTGCTCGGCCGCACCCAGCTTGGCCGCGCTGACTAACGGCATGAGGGTGAAGCTGCCGTAGTCCTGCGCGCATGAGCCGCTGAGATAGTGGCTGCCGCGAAAGCCTTGAATACGGGTGTCGGACGCATAATAGGGCGCAACGCATTTGTCTTCGCCAGCGCGGGTCTGCGGCGTCCATTGGGTCATGGCAAACGGAACCCCGGTTGCCGGAAAAGTCTGCCCGCCCGCGTCGGTGCCAACCATTACGTTGACTTCGTCGGAGAGCGATGAATTGGCGGTCTGCGCTACCGCTGGGGAACAAATCCCAGGCGCGAGCAGCAGCAGGACGGCCGGCAGCACAAATCGAGACATGATACGTCATTGTGTTTGCAGGGGCATGACCGCGCAAGTGAGATTCGTCTTCTTCACGCACACTTCTCACTGTTAGAAGAGCGTTAAAGATTAAGTTAGAAGAACGGCTGAACGAAGTTACCGCAGTAAGGTGCGGGTACGGACAGGTGAATAGGAGAACCTCACTAACGCTGATGGATGCGAAAAGCCTTTACCTCGGCCCGCAACGGCGTTCCCGCCAGTTTTGAACTGGAAAGCAGAACCTCGAAGAGAGGAAAGCTCCCATTCGGCGCCTTCTGGCGAATCGTGGCAAGACCTTCGCTGGAGGTAACCCACTCCCCCGCCGCAAGCGTAGCCTGCGAGTCGGTTCCCGCAATGATCAAGGCATAGTGATGACCGCTAAAATTCGGCACGAAGGCAACCAAGCTGTAGCCCCGGTCAGGCTCAGCAAAGAGTTCGTAAACTGACTGTTCCCCCGATGACGGCGCGCGATTGACGATGTATGTACGGTGCTGGACCGCGTCGTATTCCACGTAAAAATCCATCCGATCCTTATATAGTTCTACCCATGGATTGGACTGCGGGCCTCCGATCAGGATGACGTTGTTCGTCTTGATGCTCTCGGGGGTGTAGGCGCGGGCAGAGGCCAGCTTGAGGTTCGGCGAGTGCGCGCCCAACGACATCACTCGTTCGGCCACCTGGTAGTCCCCCACGCTCCCCAGGTTCCGGCCCAGGATTATATTAATCGTATTCCGCATCTCCGGCGTCACATCGGGAAGATCGACGCGATTCTTGTACTTGTAATCCAGATAGTCGTCCAGCGACACGGGCTGTTTGAGAATGTCTTCAACGAGCGCCAGGGAAGTATCCGCAGTGACGATATCCACTTCTTCGCCGGAACCGAAGAATTCAGACCAGAATGCCTTACGCACAGGGTCCGCCCGCCAGGGGTTCAACTGCGACCGAAGGACCGCATTCTGCCAAAGCAGAAAAACGATGCCGCAACAGAGCAGGACCGCACATACGAAGACAATTAAATGGCTGCGCAGATAAGCCAGGCTCCCTATGCCCACGCTTGTCGAACTCGTTGTGGACTCCTCCGGTTCGAGGCTGTCGATGACGGGAGGGAGGCTCTCGTCGGCTTCGAGAGGACTGAGGCTGCCTGGCGTCTCATGCTCGCCGTGGACCGGCCGGCGGAAGAAGACGGGAATATAGGCTCCGCGAGGAATTTCAACCAGGAGCGTCTCGCTCGATCCCTCATCTTCGAAATAGCGTCCGAGACGCTTACGCAATTCGGTCATATTCACTCGGACGATATTGTCGAGGCTGGTGTCGTAGTTGTCGGACCGTCCGAACACAGCCGCGCCGATCTCCTGTTCGCGGATGGTGGTGACCCCTAACTTGACTGTCTGTGTGCCGACGTACTGCAGCAACTCCTGGAGCCGGCGCGCACGCTTGAACTCGTTGCTGTTCCAAATGCGCTCGATCAATTCCCAGCGTTCTGCTGTGCTGATTTCCGCATGGTCTGACTCAGAGGCGACTTTGGTCACTCATCCCTCCAGCGAGCTGTGTCCAAATATTGCGGACATCTGCCTCCAAAAATCAACAACGAAGACGACAACCGTTCATGGTAGAAGAAAACCGCTTGCGGAAACCATATTTCCCTGGTCCTGCCGACATTCTCGCCAAGCCTATAATGACTGGTTA
>Ga0182014_10008886_pt1 | contig 10175 bp, 2 predicted proteins | sample 612S2DmetaG_FD_120489 | JGI IMG/M metagenome (GOLD analysis project Ga0182014, IMG submission 120489) | Permafrost microbial communities from Stordalen Mire, Sweden - 612S2D metaG | ecosystem: Environmental > Terrestrial > Soil > Wetlands > Permafrost | place: Sweden: Stordalen | collected...
CGTCGCAGCTCTCCGTCGCGCTGCACCGGCTGGCCGACTGGCATTTGCACCGGGCGGGCGACCCCGCCGCCGCCCGGCGCGACCTGCAAATGATTTGCGACCGCCTGCCGGGGTCGCATCTCGCCCACATGGCCCAGCTCCGCATGAACCAACTGCCCGCCACCGCCGCCGAACTCCGCCAGCAACAGGGCGCCGCCCCTATTCCCTTGCCCGCTCTCAGCGATACCATTGACGAAGCGCCCGCGCCCTCCCAACCCGGCAGGGAGCGGCACAAGGCCGCCGAGGCGGCGAATGCCTGTGTCGAAACCCTCAAGCGCGACCCCAACAACGTGCCCGCCCGGGAAAGGCTGGCCCGGCTGTTCGCCGAGCAGCTCGACCAGCCGGACCAAGGCATCGAACAGGTGACCCTCCTGCTCGACATGCCCGACCAGCCGGACGCCCGCAAGGCCGAGTGGCTGGGCCTCATCGCCGCCTGGCACATCCGGTTTCGGCAGGACGCCGACGCCGGCCGCAAGGCCCTCGAGCGTCTCCTGCGCGAATTCCCCCACAGCCCCCAGGCCTTCGCCGCCCGCCGCCGCCTTCAATTGTTGGACGCCGACTCCCGGGCTTAGCCCGAACATTTCATGCGGGAACGAGTAAGCGCACGGCTCGATAACAAACCCGGGCTTGGCACGGTGTATGGAGTCCCGGCTTTAGCCGGCAAGGTGTTGGCTCTTGAAGGCGGCTCGAAACAATAGGAGATCCATGGTGAAACTGTGTCTGACCGGCTAAAGCCGGGACTCCATACACCGTGCCTCCGTTCGCCCGTGAAATGTGCGGGCTAGCGGCTTAGGCTGGCCCTGAGCCTTTGGAGGTCGCGCCCTTGGCGGCTTCGATCAGTTCCCAGAACTTCGGGTTTTGCTGGAGCGCCTCGTCTTCCTGGACCTTCAATCCGGAGCGGAACAAGAAGTCCTTGAGCGTATGGCGGTTGAGGATGCGGTGCACCACCAGGCCGAGCTCGTGCCGTTCAAAATAGACCCGGTAATCCCCGACCCGGAACCGGTGCAGGGTCCGGCCGGCGCGTTCGAGTTTCCCGAACTGGTCCAGCTCGGTGCTCAGAACCTGTTGCGGCAGGCCGCGGAACTCACCGAGGATTTGAAGCTGCAGCTCTTTGGGCATCCGCGCCAGCTCCGCGGCGCTGGTCGGGTTGAATATGATTTGGAATAAGCGCATTCTAAACGATGGTCAGCGCGTACGGGAATCGAACCCGTCCTTCGCTTCACCACTCGGACTGCAGGCTACACCGATCGGGACGGCAAGCAAGTCAAACGACCGGCGGATTCATTGGGACTGAAGACGGTAGAACCAGGTGCTGGAACTGTCGGTCGGAAGAATCAATTGCCATCGGGAGTTGAGGAGCGATGGCGAAGAGGGGATCGGGGTCCATCGAACCGGCGGAGCCAAATTGGTGGCGCTGCCAACGGCAAACCCAACGCCGCTGGCCGGCCAGCTTAGAACCAGCCCGCCTGCCCCGCTGGCAACGGACAGCGAAGGCACTTGCTGCGTCACGGCGGCATAGCTGGAAAACGTCGCGTTCGAGAGCACATTCATATAAGCCGCCCAGACCCAATTCGGCGAGCGGGCGCCGTTTTCGATGCGAGCCTCGTCCAGCGAGCCGTTGACATAGCAGCCATTGCTTAGGTGGCTCCCAACCCGCAGCGTGTTGGTAGTCTGAATCCCGGCGCCCACGGTGCTGGTCGAGGTGCGGTCCACGCCATCCACGTAAAGCCGCACCGTGTTGGCGGTGCAATCCACGACCGCGGTAACCAAGTGCCACTGACCAAAGCTGACTGCGCCCGCCGGCGTGACGGCGGTGGCGTTGTGGGAACCGACGGGAATACCGACCGAGTCAAATTCGACCACCCCGTCCCCTTTATTCCAGGAGTTCACAAAGAAGCTGAACCCACTGTCGGTCCAACCGCCGTTCTTATTGGCAAAGAGAGTGTTCTCTTGGAGGCTGGCCGGGTTGACGTTGATCCAGGCCGAGAGCGTGAAAGCATTGCCGAGGCTGACGGGACCCGCGCTGAGGTACTGCGAGGCGCCATTGAACAGGACGCCGTGCCCGATCAGGCCGCTGGGCGTGGATGCCGGCGCGACTCCCGACAGCGCCGGATACTGCGCTGCGCTATCGGCGTAAGGGAATGCGCTTTCCTTCAAGTGCCAGTCCAGGTCGTATCCTGGCGACCAGGTCGAGCCGTTGGTGTTCCAGGCCGGCGGATTGGTCAGCGCGGGATTGCCCCAATAGGCCCAGATGCAATCGCTGGAGGAAGCCAGCGTCGGCACTTGCACCCAAACATAGGAGACGCCGTTGGTGTTCCACTCGTCAATTTCGTGGAATAAAGCCGCCGTCCCGCCGGCATCAGTGAAGCGCAAATCATTGCCGGCCGGCGAAGCGAATTGGCGGTAAGAGAAGCCCGGCAGGTTGGTGCCTAGACACACCAGGACCGGAAACGACAACAGCGTCTCGGCCCGATTATAGCCGGCGAAAGTTATCTTCATGCTGGAACCAAAAGTCTGGGGATCCTCCACCTCCGGGTTCCGCGGCGAAGCGTTTGCCGCCAGGCTCACCTTGATCGAACCGTTGGCGGGGATGTTCACTTTGACCAGCACAGCCGTCTTTGGGCTGTTATCGCAATCGTATTGGGCCAGGATCGTGCCGTTGGTCACGGAATTATACGTCCCCTTATTCACGACAAACCGCACTCGGCCGTCATAAAAGTTCTCCGGCAGATCATTGGTGATGGTGATGGAGCTGGCGGTCACATTCATCGCGTCGGGTTGATCGCTGCGAACCTTCTTGAGGACGCCATTGTCGGTGAACAAGGGCCAGACATCTTTCGCGGTATTCCGGGCGGAAGCCGTTTGGTCGCAAGTCCAGCCATTTGCGCCTCGTTTGAAGTTGAAAAAGCCGTTGGTGCCATAGCTGAAGGCCGGCCCGTCCACATACACATAATAGGGGGACGTTTGATACGTGTCGGTGGTGTGCATGTGTCCGACCAGCATGAGGTTGACCGCGCTGGGCATGATGGCCTGGTCCGTGACATAGTGCTGGCCGATCAAACGGTAGGTCACGCTGGGATCGTGGAGCGCATTCGTGTAGTCATTGTTGGCCCAGGTCTTAAGCGTGCTGTCGCTCCAGTCGTGCATCAGCACGTAAAAGTCACCCATCCGGAACGACCAGGAACGCTGGCCCCAGTTGGTTTCATAAAAGGATGCGCCAATCGAGTGCCAGTAAACATAAGGCGGATTGGCCGCTTTGAGATACTCCGTGGTCGGGGGCACATCATGGTTTCCCGGACAGGTGACATAAGGCACCCTGAATTTATGGTAGCTGAAATAGAGGCTCGTCAGCTTCACCTCGATGGCGCTGGTTTCCTGCTGCGTGAAATACCGGTCACCGCTGGGCTGATAGTTGTAATTCGTGCCGTAAAGCGTCACCCAATTCCCCCAGTTGTTGTAGGCGTCAAAACACCCGTTAAAATCAATGTCATCCCCGGTGGCCATGACAAAGCGCGGATTGATAAGATGGATGGGGTCTTTCTCCCAGTTGAACTCCTCGGCGGTGCCCACCGTCGTGTACCACTGGCCGGATGGCGCATTATGGAATTCCTGCACAATCTGCTCATCCGCCATGTGCAGGATGTAGAAATTGGTGGCAAACGCCGGAATCACGCTCACGCCCATGTCCTGCTGGCACACGACTTCGCTGCACGACACCGTCAACGAGAACAACTCCGGCGAGGCGTCGCTGGGAACACTGATGGTGACCTGCCATCCCGGCTGGGTGCCGCGATTGATCGTCGAATACGTCGCGGAGACGATTTGGCAGGTCCAGGTCTTCAGATCATTGGCAATCGCCGCACTCCAATTGTTTGCGGCGGAGGAAGCTTCAATCTCCGCCGCGAATTGCCGGTTTGCCGCGCTATCCAAGGCCACGATGGCCGGCGTCGCAAATCTCGGCCGCCACATGGCGGCGTTGTTGATGGTTGCCGCCTGCGTCGGGCAGCTTAAAGCAATCCCGAGCCAGAAGAGCAGCAGGTTCGAGTGGCGCCAGCAGGCAGGGCGAGATGTCTTCACTGCCGCCAATCAGGGATACGTCGTGCGATAGTAGCGCGAGGCGGGCGGCGGATCGGTGGGGTCTTCAAAGTCGAAGAGGCCATTGGTGCCGGCGGCAAGGTTGGTGAGGGTCGTCCACGACGGGCTCTCCAGAGCGGGCGAGTATTGGACGGTGTAGCTGTAACCCGGAATACCGGCGAACCCGACGTGGAAATGCCCGTTGGGCAGAATGTCAGGTCCGCTGACAATGTTGGGGGAGGGGGCGCTGGCAGCGCTGACGGTGACCAGCACACTCCCCGTAGCGGTGCCACCGCGGCCATCGCTGACAACGAAGGTGAACACATCCGTGCCGATGAAATTCGTCGCGGGCTGGTAGGTTATGTTGCTGCTGGTCAGGCTGACCGTGCCGCCGTTGGTGCTGGTTGGACCGGCAGAAGCAACGCTCAGCGGATCCCCATCCGGGTCGCTGCACCCTGCCAGCAGCTTGTCTTTGGCTAAGACCAACACCTGGTTCTCGATGACACTGGCAATCGTATTGGAGGCCACGGGCGGCTGGTTGATCGTCAGCACCGCTGCCGCGCTCGTCGAACTTCCCGCCGCGTTGCTCAGGGTCACCGTGTAACTTCCGGCATCGGCGAGTTGCGCATTGCTGACCGTCAAGGTGGCGTTGGTCGCGTCGGCCAGGGCATTGCTGCTCAAATACCACTGGTAACTCACCGGCCCGCAGGAGGTGCCGTCCGCCGCGAAGACGGCGTCGGTTCCCAGGAGGTTGGTCTGGCTCTGCGGCTGCGTCGTGATGACCGGCGCGGCCCCCTCGGCCACGCAAACGGTATTGGTGCTGTAGGCGGCGTTGCCCGAAGCGTCCAGAGCCGTCAGCACCACCTCGTTGGTGGTCCCATAAGACAGGACCGTGCCGATCGGCGGCATCTGGGTTACGGTTACGGAACTGCTGCAAGTGTCCACCGCAATGATGTAATTGGTCCCGGTCAGGTCGGGCAGCAGGGCCACGCAGTTGCTGCTGGCCGCGCTCAAGGTCAGGTTGGTGAAGTAATAGACAATGGCCGGCGGCGTGGTGTCACGCACAATGACGGTGCGGGTGGTCTGGTTTGTGTTGCCGTTGCCGTCGCCCGCCACGTAGGTAATGGTATTGGTTCCGGTCGTCGTCGTGTTTACCGAGCCGCTGGCAACGGCGGCCACCGGGCCTGCGCAAGCATCGAAGCCCGTTGCGCCCGGATCGGTGAAAGAGCCGTGGCACTCAACGTAGAGCGGGTTGGGGCCAATGAGCGTGATGACCGGAGGGGTCGTATCCGAGACGGTCAGGCTGGCGATGGCCGAGGCGCTGCCGGCATCATTGGCCACCAGGACGCTGTAGTTGCCGGCTTGGGAGCTGGTGACGTTCGGCAGAGTGAGCGTGGCAGTCGTCGCGCCGGCAATAAGGTTGGTCTGGTTGTCATACCACTGATAGGTCAAGGGCGGCGTGCCACCGGCGATTGCGGCGAGGGTGATGGTGCTGGCGCACTCGGCATTGGTGGCGGCGGGAGAAATCGTGACCGAGGCCACGGTGACTACGCTGATGGTGCCGTTCAGTGTCAGGCTGGCGGTGTCCCAGGCCAGGTTGCCCGCGAGCGGCGGGAGGGAGCTGGCGGCGAACGAGTTGCTGTAAGAGCCGGCGGTGAAGAGGGTAAACGTGTCGTTGGCCTGGAGGCTCGGACCGAGGTTGCTGACGGTGAGCGTGCCGCCATAGGAGATATTTGCGGTGGACTGCACGAGGCTGGCGGTCTGCGCATTGGTCCTATTCAGCAACAGCACCGTGTTACCGGCGAGGGTCAGCGGCTGGTTCAGAGTCAGCGTGCCGGTATTCGTGCTGGTGCTGCCCGGCTGCAGGGTGCCACCGGCCAGGATGGAGACAGGGCCATTGATGGTGCCGGCGCCCAGGAGCGTTGCGCCATTGGCGACAGTCACGGTGTTGGTGCCGAGAGAACCATTGATGAACAGCCGGCCCGCCGTTACCAGAGTCGGGCCGTTGTAAGTGTTGGCGCCGGCCAGGGTGAGATCACCGGCACCGAGTTTGGTGAGCCCGCCGTCCAAGCCCGCTACATTGGTATCATGCTGAAGGGACTGGGGGATGGTGACCGCAAAGCCGCCATCGTCGAGGATCGCGCCATTGGTGCTGACCGTCGCGCTGGTGAGAGCCGAGAGCAAGCTGGTCGTGGCGGCGCCGGCCTTGAGGGTGCCGCCGCTAAAGGTCACATAGCTGCTGGCGTTGCCCCCGGCAATGTTGCCCGCAGTGGTCAAGGTGCCGCCGAAGAGATTGAGGTAGCCCTTGGCCCCGGTGAAGCCCAGGCCCCGGTTATCATTCTGCCCCAGTTCGATCAGGCTGGCATTGACCGTCATCGAACCGGCGCTGATCGTCAGCGTGCCCGAGGCGTTGCTTTGAGACCATGAATGATCGCCGCCGACCTGCACATTGCCCGTGCCCCCGGCGACGACCAAGGCGCCGCCGGCGACATTGATGATGCCGGTCCCCATGTTGCCGAGGAAGGTATGCTGGCCGCTCGACACGCTAAGATTGACCGTGCCGCCCAGAATATTCAAAACGCCAGTGGCCGACGGGCTCCCGTCGCCCAGGACGATGGGCTGGGTGGTTAAGTTGACCGTGCCGGACTTTACGTTGTTGGTGGCCTTGCTGTTGCTGGCATTGGCCAGGGTGAATTTCGCAAAATACAAATCGCCGCCGCTGCTGGGATTCACGTCCAAATTGGCGTTGTTCAAAGTTGGCGTAGCGGTGTTCAAAACCAAGGCGGTTGACGGATCGACCTGGATGATGCTATTCCCGCTAAAGGTGAGGGCGCGGCTATTCGTCAGCGAGCCAGTGGTATGGAGCGTGCCCCCGCTCAAGGTGACGCCGCCGGCGGCGGTGCCCAGATTGTTATCGGCCGAGACCGCCAAGGTGCCGGCTTGCAGGACGGTGCTGCTGTAGGTGTTCGCCGTGCCGAGGGTGAGCGCGCCCGCGCCCTGCTTGGTCAACGCGCCGCCGCCAATCGAGCCGGTGCCGCTGATGGTGTAATTTTTGGTGTTATTCACGGTGACGGTCGTCGGAGTGACGGCAGAGTTCAACGTGACCGTAAAAGGCCCTGCGCCGGCGGGGGTGTCGTTCAACACGACCGTGTCGCCGTTAAGAAACGTAAATCCCGTCTGCGCAGTGGAGTCCTGCCAATTGGCCGTCGTGCCGATGTCCCAAATTCCGGTGCCCGCCGACCAAGTCATGGGCTGCACGGCGGTGGCCGTGACATTCAACTGAAGAGTCTTGCCCACCACGCTCAAAGTTGCCAGGACATGCGGGGGCAAAGCAGCCGTCGTGGGAGCCGTGCCCAACAGAGTGCCCGTCCACGTCAAGAGCGGATAGACACCCGAGCCTGGCGGGATGGCGGTTGCCTCAATGGTCAAGGCCGGTGTCCCGGCGGAAAAGTCCACGTTGCCATTGACTTGAAGCGGCGCCAGCGTGGTGCTGGGCGCAACGGCGCCAAAATTAAGATCCAGCCCGGCGCTGCTGCCCCCAGAGGTAAGGCCAGCGCAAGTCCATTGCTTCGTCGGGTCCGTGATGGCAACTCCGAGGACACAACCGGCGGTGTTGTTCACAGTCACGGCGCTGCTCGCGCAGGAACCGCCGACCGCGCCCGCGAGTTTGCCGCCGCTGATAACGGTCGCGCCATTGTAGGTGTTGGCGCCAGCGAGCGTCAACGTGCTGCTGCCTTTCTTGGTGAAGCCGCCATCGGCGCCGCCCAAACCAGCGTCGTGCAGCAGCGGTTGGGCGATGGTAAGCGCGTAGCCGCCGTCGTCCAGGATCGCGCCACCGGTGCTCACCGTGGCCGACGTCAGGCCGGTCAGGAACGCCCCGCTGGTGGCGCTGGCTTTCAAGGTGCCGCCGCTCCAGAACACGTAGCTGCTGCCGCTGGAGCCGGTCACCGCGCGCGAGGTGGTCAACGTGCCGCCAAGGAGATTGAGGTAGCCGGCGGCGCCGGACTTGCCGGAGCTATTTTGTCCCAGCAGCAGGGGATTGCTGCCGCTAATATTCACCAAGCCGCTGCCGCTCACGGTCAGGGTGCCGCTGGCGTTGTTGCCCGAGTATTGGGTGTCGCCGCCGATTTGAATATTCCCCAACTGGGAGGCCATGTTCAGCGTGCCGCCGGTAACGTTGAGGGTGCCGTTGCCCTGCAGGCCCACCATGACGCGATTGCCGCTAGCCATGTTGAGGTTCATGGTGCCGCTCACGACGTTCACTATGCCCGTGGCGGTCTGCGAGCTATCCGCCAGCACGAAGAAATCAGGCGCGGTGATGTTTGCGGTGCCGGACTTGAAATTCATGATGGCGGTGGAACCGGAGGCATTCGCCAGCGTCATCTTGCTCGCGACATTGAAGGTGCCGCTGGAACCGGGGTCCACCTCGAGCGTCGCGTTATTCACAATCCACGCATTGTCATTGTTGACGGTGGCATTGCTTTTGAGGCTCAAGGTGCCGCCGCCATTGAGGTTCATGACCGCGGCGCCCGCGGCAGCGGCGTTATTCAAGCCGTTGTTCAAGGTCAGGGTAAATGTCGGATTGACCACGATGGTGCCAGCCCCGGTAAAGGTGACCGAGCGGCTGGTCGCTATCGAGGCGGTGGCTTTGAGTCCGCCGCCGCTAAAGGTCACGCCGCCGGAGGAGGCACCTAAGTTGTTATCGGCCGAGATAGCCACGGTGTCGCCTTGCAGAAAGGTGCCGCCCGAATAGGTGTTGGCCCCCGAGAGCGTCAAGGTGCTCGAGCCTTTGGTCGTCAGCCCGCTATCGGCGCCGCTCAGTGTGCTGTCATGCAGCAGCGGCTGGGCGATACTGATCGCGATGCCGCCATCGTCAATGATCGCGCCACCGGTGCTCACCGTCGCACTCGTGAGGCCGGTGAGCAAAGTGGTCGCGCCGGTCAAGGCCTTGAGGGTGCCCCCGCTAAAGACGACCGAGCTGGTGCAACTGCCGCCGGAAGGGACATACCCGACAATGTTGCGCCCGGTGGCCAAGGTGCCGCCGTAGAGATTGAGCCTGCCCTGGACCCCGGTAAGGAGGGTGCCGTTGCCGTTGCCCAGGTTCTGCGCTAGGGTAAACGCGCCGCTGCCGCCGCCGTTTACGGTCATGGTGCCGGAGCTGATCGTCAGCGTGCCATTGGCGTTATTGCCGCCCCATTGCGAGTCACCACCTACCTGAAGACCCGTAGAAGCAAGGACGCTCACGGCACCGCCGAGGACATTGATGGTGCCGCTCCCCTGGTTGCCGATGAGAATGCGCTGACTGGTGAGATTAAGGTTGAACGTGCCGCCATAGATGTTCAAGACACCAACGGCCGTTGCGCTATTATCGGCTAAGGCGAAGAAGCCAGCATTTGAGTTAAAGGTAGCCGTGCCGGCTCGGAAGTTCATGGTAGCGGTCGAACCACTGCCACTGCCGATCGTAACCCTGGTGCCCCAGGTCAGGGTATTGCCGGTGCCGGGATTAATCTCCACCGTGCCCGAATGCACGGTCGTCAACCCGGTGCCGGTGCTATTCGCGCCATTGGTTAAGGTCGTGATGTGAGTCCCCCAAATGTCCAAAGCGAAGGTGCTGAGGGTGAGGGGAGTGGACCACATGATATCGCTGCCGGAGGGGTTAATAATGAGGGCAGCCGTGGCCGTGATGCCGCTCAGGTTAACGGTAAAAAGATTGGCGCTGTCGTTTTCGACGGTGCTATTCAAGTTGATGGCGTTGCCCGTGAGCGTAAAGGGCGAGGCGCCCGAATCCATATACAAGGAGCCAAAGGCACTATTGGCGGTGAAGTTGTTGACCGGCGAAGTCTGGATGCTGCCGGCGAAATCCAACCGTGTGGCGGTCCCGACGGTCGGGGCGGTGCCACCCCAGTTGGCCGGGGTGGTCATGTTGCTGTCCGTGCCGCCGCCGGTCCACACGCTTGACGCCGAAGCGGACAGGGCCGCACCGAGCAATAGAGTCGCGCAGATTGGGAGGAAGGATTTTCTGGATGAGGGTCTCATATAATTTAGGTGGTTCATTAAAGGAA
>Ga0182014_10008889_pt1 | contig 10174 bp, 7 predicted proteins | sample 612S2DmetaG_FD_120489 | JGI IMG/M metagenome (GOLD analysis project Ga0182014, IMG submission 120489) | Permafrost microbial communities from Stordalen Mire, Sweden - 612S2D metaG | ecosystem: Environmental > Terrestrial > Soil > Wetlands > Permafrost | place: Sweden: Stordalen | collected...
AAAAAACCACGAAATCCTCCGACCTTCGCCGTCGAGCAAGCGGCCGAGGTAGGTGCGACCACCATCGTGTCGGTGGGCCAGTAATTGGATCAGGTCGTGGGCGTCGGCGCGGGCGTGGTGGTCTTGTGCATACCGAAAACCGGCCCTGCCCATGAGGCTTTCTTGACGCACGCTCCGGACTCAGATTATCTATTTCCACTCAATTCCCCGGAACGAGCACAGCCATTTGCTTTTCTCCGTTCCAGGCAACTCCCGCCCTAGCAGGGCCTGGTCGCCACTGGAGTTATGCGCCACGATCCGCTTGGCCCTTTCCAACAAAGCGCGTGCCCTCACTCCGTCCAGTTTCTTGCCCTTGTCCATAACGTACTCTTCGAGGATCCCGACGCGTCGCCACTTAAGACCTACCGCACAGCTCTGGCAACCGTGCATTCTTAGCATCGCGAGGAACGTAGAATCTGGGAGTTGACAACCAGTTGTAAAATGAGGCATGGCGCTCAGCTTGTCTCGCCGCCATCGCCGGGACTGCAAAGCAGGACATCCAGAAGGATTTCACTCAGGGGAGTTTGACGAGCGCAAGAAGGGCTGGAAGCGTTGTTCTGGTCGCGCCGTAACGGCTGGGTGATCGCTAGGATGGCGCGTGCGTTGGAGTTTATGCCGAAGAACGACCATACGCGCCAGAAATACGCGCATCCGGGTCCGCCTAAGGCGACGTCCAGCTGTGTCTACGGCGCCCAAGCGGTCCTGCTGGCCGGGCCGCCGGTGGGCTGGTCACGATGATGGGCCGGTACATCGCGTGGTGCCTGGCTGCGCTGAGCCTGGGATCCGCCGCGGGCAAGGACGCGGTTTATCAGTACTCGGCTCCGGTTGGGGCGCGGCGGGCGTACTTGTGGATTCCGCCGGGTTGCCGCCAGGTACGCGGCGTCATGATGGCGATGTCGAACCTGCTAGAGCGTGCCTGGCTGGAGGACCCGATCATTCGCGACGTGGCCGCTGCGGAATGCCTCGGAAGCGTATGGCTGGGTCCGCTGCCGGGCGGCGCCCGCGCGCCTTTTACGGCCGACCTGAGGCCCGGCAGCGAAGCGGCCCTGGAACAGATGCTTTGCGACTTGGCGGCGGAATCAGGCTACAGCGAGATCGTGGAGGCGCCCATCGTATCAATGGGCCATTCGGCCAACGGGCAACTGGCATGGAACATCCCGAATTGGAAACCGGAGCGGACGATCGCGGGGATCGCGATCAAGACCGTGCCGCTGCCGGCGCTAAAATTCACCGGCGTTCCGCTGCTTTACCTGGTGGGCCAGACGACGGAATGGCCACAGTACCGTGACGGGCGCCCGGGCGATCGGGATTTCTTCTGGCCCGTGGTGCGCGACAGCGCCTTGGTTCTGCGGGGAGCGAGCGAATCGAATCTTGTGGGAGTGGTGACGGATCCGGGCGGCGGACATTTCGATTGGTCGGAGCGCCAGGCCCGTTTCGTGGCTCTCTACATACGGAAAGCGTGCCGGTATCGATTGCCGGCGGACGGATCGCACAAGCTGAAATCCATCGATGCGCGTTCCGGTTGGCTTACCGATACCGGAGGCATGGAGCCGGACAAGTTTTCGCCCGCGCCGTACGAGAAGTATAGGGGTGACCCGAAGAAAGCCTACTGGTTCTTCGATGAAGAGACTGCGCGTGCGGCGGCGGCGTTCGAAGGCGATCGCAAGCCGCGGCAACGGCAGATGCTCACGTTTCTGCAGGATGGCGCGCCGCTGCCGGTGGCCCGGCAAGGTTTCGCGGCGCTGCGATTCGAACCGGAGGCGGACGGGGTCGGGTTTCGCGTCGCGGGGACGTTTCTTACGGAGTTGCCGCCGGAGTTGATCGGCGCCGGCACTCCGTTGGGACACGCTAAAGGGCCGATCAAATTTCGCGTGATTACGGGTCCGGCGGTGCAGGTTGCGCCGGACCGTTTCCGTATCCAATTCAATCGCGGCAGTATCGGCGGCGATCTTTGGATTCAGGAAGAGCAGGCCGGCGACAGCCGTTACCGTCATGCGGTGCAGCCCGGACAGATGACGATCCCGGCGCGAGTGACGAACGGAAAGCCGCAGCGCATCGCGTTTCCGGAGATTCCGAGCCGGAAGGCCGGCGCCGGATCGATAGAGTTGAAAGCTACTTCCGATTCGGGATTGCCAGTGGACTATTACGTGGTGGCCGGACCAGCCGAACTCCCAGGCAGCAGGCTGACTTTTACGAAGATTCCGGCGAGCAGCCGGTACCCGGTGAAGGTCACGGTAGTGGCGTATCAATGGGGCCGCACCATCGCGCCGCTGGTGCAATCGGCCGAGCCGGTGGAACAGACGTTCTGGATAGAAAGGTGAACCCTCGCGGCTCTACTCGCGGCGGAGGCATGAGCATGAACAGACGCAGATTTCTGAAATCGACCGGCGCGGGCGGAGTCCTGCTGCAAGGCCGCGGGGCAGATGCGCAGGCGCCCGCCGTGCCACGGAATCTTTATCCGGGCGTGTGGAAGTTCAGCTTCGGAGCGCCCGAGAAAATCACGCCGGTAGCCGTACGGCGCTATCCTCCGGCTGAATCCGGATTCGCGATCCTTCCGGGCGTCGACAAGTGTCCGGTGGCCGTGAACGGCTCCGGATCCAAACGCGGGTACCTGGTGCGCATTCCGCTCGCGCCGAACGAGGTGGTCTATGGACTCGGCCTGCAATTACAGTCCACCATTCAGCGTGGATTGAAAAAGAAGCTGCGGGTGAATGCGGACCCTCGCATGGATACGGGCGATTCGCACGCGCCGGCGCCGTTCTACGTCACGACTGGCGGCTACGGCGTGCTGGTGGATACCGCGCGGTATGTCACGTTCTATGGCGGCAATAAGGCGCCTAAGGGTGCGCAGGCCGCGGGCGCGCAATCATCCGCGGCCATCGGTCAGGATGCGCTGCCGGCGGCGTACCGGAACTCCCGGTTCAACGAAGCGACCGAGGTGATGGTGGAAATTCCCGGGGCGGAAGGCGCCGACGTGTATGTTTTCGGCGGCCCGCATATGCGGGAAGCGGTGCAGCGATACAACCTGTTTTCCGGCGGCGGTCCACTGCCTCCCCGATGGGGACTGGGCGTGTGGTATCGCGTGAAGAACGATTACGGGCAGGACGACGTGACCAAACTCGCCGCGGAATTCCGCGACCGCCGCATTCCCTGCGACGTGATCGGGCTCGAGGCAAGCTGGGAAACGCACTCCTATTCGAGCACTTTCGTCTGGAGCGGCAAATATCCCGATCCGGCGCGGCTGGTGAAAGACCTGGCGGTGCAATCGTATCGTCTGAACCTATGGGAGCACGCCTTCACGCACCCCGATTCGCCCATCTACCAAGCGCTGTTGCCCTATTCGGGCGATTATGAAGTCTGGGGCGGAGTTGTGCCGGATTTTCTCGGCGCACAAGCCCGGCGGATCTTCGCCGACTACCACGAGAAGGAACACATTGCGCTGGGAGTCTCGGGCTACAAACTGGACGAGTGCGACAACTCGGACTTCACCGGCAATTGGTCGTGGCCCGAACTGGCGAGTTTCCCTTCGGGCGCCGACGGCGAGCAGATGCATTGTCTCTTCGGGCAGCGCTATCAGGACACGCTGCAGAGCGTGTTCGATAAGCGAAAGGAGCGAACCTACGGACTGGTCCGCTCTTCTGGCGCGCTGGCAGCGCCCTACCCGTACGTGCTCTATAGCGACCTTTACGACCACAAGGAGTTCATCCGCGGCGTCGTCAACATGGGCTTCTCCGGGCTGCTCTGGACCCCGGAGCTGCGCAACGCCAACGACACGGAGGATCTGATTCGCCGGCTGCAGTCGGTCGTACTCTCGCCCATGGCGCTGATCAACGCCTGGTACATCAAGAATCCGCCCTGGAAACAGGTGGAGCGCGCCGCCAATAATGCCGACCGGCTGGCTGCGGACTGGGAGCAGGTGGAAGCGAAGTGCCGCACCGTGCTGGAGCTGCGCATGCGGCTGGTTCCGTATTTGCACGCCGCCTTCGTCAAGTATCAACGCCAGGGATTGCCGCCTTTTCGCGCCCTTGTGATGGACTATCCCGACGACCCGGCGACCTGGGCCGTCGACGATCAGTATCTGATGGGCGAATCGCTATTGGTGGCCCCCGTGGTGGCTGGCGAGGCCTCCCGCAACGTCTATTTGCCGGCGGGCGACTGGGTCGATTTTTGGACCGGCCGGCGGTATCCGGGCAAGCAGCGCATCCGCATCGACGTGCCCTTGGAACAGATCCCGCTCTTCGTGAAGGGAGGCTCGATTCTTCCGCTGGCCGAAGTTACGGCGCACACTGCGGACGCGGCCAGTTGGCGGCTTCATGTGCAGGCTTACGGCAATAGTCCGGCGCAGGCAGTACTGTACGAAGACGACGGAACCTGGGATCCCTCGCTCAGCGAAGTGACATTGAGCTGGCAGGGGGAAGGGTCCCTGAAGCGTTCCGGGAGTGGAAGCGGCCCTCATTACGAGGTCGCCGAATGGAAATTTGTAGGCTGATACGGGATCGCCAAATGAGAACCCTTGGGGCAATGCTGCTGGCGGCCGTGGCCATCTGCGCCGGAGCGCGGGCGCAGCAGCGCTTCGCTTTTGTTCACCCGGGGCTGCTGCACAGCCGCCAGGATCTGGAACGAATCAAGCGCGCGGTGGCGAACCGCGAGGAACCCATTTTCGCCGGCTATGAAAAGCTCCGCTCGCATCCGCAATCGCAGGCGGACTACGCCATGCGCGGGCCTTTCGAGGAAATCGGCCGCAATCCCAATGTTCACTCCGGCGAATTCGACCAGGACGCCAATGCCGCCTACCAGAATGCGATTCTTTGGGCGGTGACCGGCGACAAGGCCCACGCGGTGACGGCCGTGGAGATTCTAGACGCGTGGTCCGGAACGCTGAAGCGAGTGTCGGGTGCGGATGCGGTCTTGATGGCCGGTCTGGGACCGTTCAAGATGATCAATGCGGCGGAGATCTTGCGCTACACCGGAGCCGGTTGGCCGGAGGCCGGCGCGCAACGCTTCGGGAAAACCTGCCGCGAAGCCATTTATCCGGCGTTGAAGGATTTCGCGGAATTCGCCAATGGCAACTGGGATACCGCGGCGACAAAGACGATGCTCGCAATGGCCGTCTATCTCGACGACCGCGCCATGTTCGAGCGCGACCTTCGGTATTACGTGAACGGCGCAGGAGACGGCCGCCTCACCTACTATATTTACGAGAACGGCGAGAGCCAGGAGAGCGGGCGGGATCAAGCTCACACCCAGCTCGGGCTGGCTCACCTGGGCGACGCATCGGAAATCGCCTGGCATCAGGGTCTGGACCTATATGGCTACGCGAACAATCGACTGCTGGCAGGTTTCGAATATACGGCGCGCTACAATCTCGGCCGGGACGTGCCCTTCACGCCCGACCTGGACCGGACCGGCATGTATGCTCACAGCGTCATCTCGCCGCGCGGTCCACTGCGCCCGGTCTATGAAGAAATTTACAACCACTTCGTGAACCGCGCAGGGCTCGCCGCGCCGTTTACCGCACAAGCGGCCGCAACGGTGCGCCCCGAGGGCGCGGCGCAAGGGGCGGACCATACCGGCTTCGGCACGTTGCTGTTCACCCGCGGCCGCGCTCCGGATGACCTGCCTGCTTCCTGCGCGCCCGCTGGACTGGTGGCGCAGGCCGCCGCCGGCGGAATTCGGCTGACGTGGGTTGCTATTCGTGGAAAGCCGCGTTACGCCGTGAAACGCGCCGTGGCCGGAGGGACCTTCCGCGCGATCACGAGCGGCTTGGCATCCCCAGAGTACCTGGACGCGGAGGTCAAGCCCGGTGAACTGTACCGCTATGCGGTGGCGGCTGCAAACGGTCCGGATTCGCAGGAAATCGAGATTGCCGACGGCCTTCCCCCCGGCTGGCGGCATCTCGATATTGGAGCGTCGGCGCCTGGTTCGGCTGCGTTCGACGGAGAGCAGTACGCCGTGGAGGGAGCCGGCCATGGCATCGGCGGAGCGAGGGATGAGTTTCATTTCGCATGGACTCCGCTGCGCGGGGACGGCGCAATCACCGCGCGTTTCGTGCCGCAGGTGGCCTCACAATCCGCCATTTTCGGCCTGATGCTCCGCGACGGCTTCGACGAAGGATCCCCGCAAGCGTCGCTGCTGGTAGTGCGCTCCCTCAGCGCACCCGCGGGCAGCCGTGGCGCCTGGCAGACGAATCTTGTGGTCCGACGCGCGCCCGGCGAGAGCGCGTCGACGGTGGCCAGCGGATCGAATCTCCCGGCCCCGTATGTGACCTATGGCCGCTTGATGGATCCCTATTGGCTGCGGTTGGAACGTAAGGGAACGCTTGTGATGGCCTCCGTTTCGCCCGATGGCGAAGCGTGGGTGAAGGTCGGGGAAGCGGCGATCCCAATGGGGCCAAGTCTGTCGGCGGGCCTCGCGGTATCATCGGCGCTACCCACGGTGACCACGTCGGTTCGGTTCGACCACGTCAAGCTGCCGTAATCCGGCGTGCACACATGCTTACCATATCATGTCATCGCAAAAGCGATGCTGTGTTCATACTACACCCCAGGCCGCCATTGGCCGATGGTGGCGCACGTGGGATTCACTCCAGCTATCCAGGTCTGCGCGGCCGACGCACCGCATCAGCCGGCTCCAGGGATCTTCGCCGTCAGTCCTCTGTGGTCTCCCGGACCCGCTGCGTGACGCTACCGGACCCTCCGCATCACGGCTTGGACGGCGTAGGCGGCGAAGCCGGCGCCGGCGATGACGTACCAGTAAGCTTGGCGCAGAGTGAGGGTGAACGCCGCCATGCCAAGGGCCATGTCCCACATGAACGCCTCACCTGTGAAGCCGTCCACCCAATCGGGGCGCGCTTCGCCGACCGGCACGCGCGGGTGCAGAGCAGGTATGAGGCGCGGGACAGCCCTGAAGTACTCGCGGTAACTTTCGCCCTGCGATGCGAGCAGGCATGCTTCCTCACGCAAGATCAGGCGATACACGATAACGGGTATTCCAGCGACGATGACCGCAAAACCAAGGCGGCAAGCCATGGTCCCAAGGCCGAGGGCAAGCAGGACCGTACCCAGGTAAAGCGGATTGCGGACGTAGCGATATGGACCGTCGGCCGTTAACCGGTCGCTGTGCAGTTTGACGTCGTATACCACGGAACTGTGCAGGTACGCCCCCGCCCAGGAGCGGATCAGCGCCGCCGTGGCGGCCAGCGCCGTGCCGCAGCCCAAAATCGCGCGGGAGTAAGTGCTTACGTGGGCCGAACCTGCACCCGCCAACCATCGCGCCACAGCCAGCGCGAAATTCATATCCCGAGTTGCGTAGAGAGTAAACCCCAGCCAGAAGCACCCGCCGATGATCCAGAAGCGGGCGCGAAACTCGAAATCTGTAGCGCGCAAATCAAACGCCCGATTTGGCATTCAGCCTCCCGCCGCGACGCTCTTCGCAGAACCAGTCTCTCACGTCTCCGACCAATCTAACGTCTCTCGGACTCGCTCCGTGATCGTCGCCAGCGCTTCGTCGCGCGCGAACGCGACCGCCCGCTCGAAGCACTGCCGCCCCGTAACGAGAACCCGGACGCCGCCCCGGGACGGTCCGCGGCGATCCAACCTCTGTACGGCTGAGCGAGGCGCTGGCCGGCGGCTTCCGCCGCCGCCTCGATCCGCTCCCGTCGGGTGGCGGAGATGCCGTTGCAGTTGATGACGGTTAAGGGTAGGGGCAGCGCGCGTTTTACAGCCATGTGCCTACGCTAACGCTACTGGCACGTTTGGTTCAGTAATCGGAGCTAGCGCCTCCGCCTCCCGAATCTCCGCCACCGAAGTGGACGTCGGGGCTGCCTGTTTGCGGGCTCGGCGTGATTGGGTGCGGCGATAGGAGTCCGAATGCCGCGGCTCCGGCGTTCATCCAGTGTTTGTCCCTCCCCGAGAGGCGCTGGGCGGTAAAGCCGTGGCGAATTTCGCCCGGCCCTCCGGCGAGCCAGCGCCGGAGGAAGAGCGCGACGCCGATCAACAGTGCGCCCAGGAGCATCGGGTCCCAGGTATGCCGCTGCCAGCCGAGATAAGCCTTATTGGTGACCAGGGTCAGGATGGCGACGATCGCGCCCACTCCGATGACAAACCGGTCTTTCCGGCGCAGACCACGCCCGAGCACGAGGGGCGGCAAGCACCAGATCAGCACCCAGGTAAGCCAGTAGAACGGCCTTGAAAATTCGGAGGTGGTCCGAGGGTTGCCCCACCACTGCCCGAACAAGTTCACCGGTGAAAGCTGGAGGTTGATCGCCAAGTAGATGCCGAGCCAGAGGAGTGCTTCGGCGATCGCATACTCATTGTTGAGATACGTCAACCGATGGCGCGGACGTACCGCGGCCACGGTGAACAGGCCGACTGCATAGAACGCCGCGACGATCACATGCTGCGCCGAATGGGACGCGGTCCAGAAGCCCGGCAGCCAGACGACAAAGATCATCGCGGCAAGAGATGCATAGGAGATCCCGAAACGACGCCATATCCAGAGCGAAACGATGGCACCGGCAGCGGGGACCAGGAATCCCGCTCCGTCCGGCGCCGGCGAATAGGGGTGACCGCTGAAGAAAGCGCCCTGCATTCCCGCGCAGAGAAGGCCGACCGAGCAGGCGGCGAGGGCTTCCTCTATTCCGTAGCGATAGAGCCGGGCCTGGGAGACGGCGAGTTCGGCGGACAGATAGGAAATAGCAGCGAAGAACAGTAGGAAAATACCGTTCGTTTGCGTCGCCGTTTGCGAGAGAAAAAGCACGAAGAACAACGCAACCGCGGCACCCACGATGATCAGGGTGAAGAGGAACAGCAGGAGCCGTAGGAAAATGTTGGTGCGGCGGAGATCGCAGACGGTTTCCTGTTCCATGCGCTGGTACTGCGCTTCGGTGAGAAAACCTTCGCCGGCCCAGTCCTTCAGCAGATCGCGCGCGCGTAGAGCTTCTTCGCTGGATGCGGTGTAGGCTCTCACGCTTCCTTCCCAAAGCGGCGCGCGATCTGGACCAGCATGGCGATCATGGCGACGCCGGTAAAAACGAAGTAGCTGAGGACAGCGGTACCGCTATTCATGTCGCGAATGAGGATCGAACTGACGCCCACGTAGCCATAGACGGCGGCATAAGCGACGAAGGGAAACTGCCGGCGCGCGAGGCCCCATGCGAGCGATGCGCCACAGGCGGCAAGCAGACAAAGAGGCCACACGAAGTCGCCCTCGCGATTAAAGACCCCTGAGAGGAGCGCCCAAAAAAGAACGTTGGCGGCGATATTCAGATAGGTCGCGAAGAAATGCGATTTCAGGCCGCGGCGCTGAAGTGCGGCTCCGGCGCCGCCGACCATCACGCTGTAGAGGACCGCATATTGCCGGTACGCCGCGTCCTGATCGGATGGCCAGTGCGAGATGGTGAGCCCGAACCATCCAGCGAGCGAGGACAATGCGAGCGATAACACGAAGCGGTTGTCAAAACGATAGGCGAGAAAGAAGAAGAGGCTGGCGGTCGCCAACAGATAGAGATCCCACTGTCCGGCGAGCAGATGAAACCGGTTCTCGATATACGCCAGTTCCACGGACCAAATGAGGCTGCCCAGGTAAACCACGTAGTCGAATGCCAGGTTGGGCGAAGGAACTTCCCCAGGCGACCAGGCAGGCGCGCGGGAGAAGCAGTACCAAAAACAGGCGGCGAGCGACGTAGAGAGGATGGTCAACACGAGGACGTCGCCCAGTTGCCGTGACCAGGTGGCGGCGGTCCAGCCGAGGCCGGCAACGAACGCCAGAATACCAGCGTAGAGGAGAATGTTCAGCTCGAGAAAAAGAGAAAAGGGTTCGCCACTCGATAGGCCTGCCAGGAGTGTGTGCTGTTCCGACGAGATAATGCCACGCTCCTCCCATTGCTCCAATCGGGTGAATATGGTCATGAAGTCTTCGTTCTCCGAATCGGGGGCGATGCGTGGGGAGCCGGACATTCGATCCGGGAGCCATTTCTTCGGTCCATCTCTATCGTACATCGCAGCAGGCCCGCGGAAAATACGGCCGGCAAACACCAGGGTGGTGCGCGGCCATCCGCGCTGTTATGTTCGAGTGTCCGTCATTCGCTTCTAACACCAAGCGTGTCTTTGCGTCACGCCGGGTGACTAACGCTGCA
>Ga0182014_10008891_pt1 | contig 10173 bp, 10 predicted proteins | sample 612S2DmetaG_FD_120489 | JGI IMG/M metagenome (GOLD analysis project Ga0182014, IMG submission 120489) | Permafrost microbial communities from Stordalen Mire, Sweden - 612S2D metaG | ecosystem: Environmental > Terrestrial > Soil > Wetlands > Permafrost | place: Sweden: Stordalen | collected...
AGCGGAGTGCGCGGCATTCTCCGCGCCCCATCCCCCGCGGGTTCTTTCCTTGGCGGCTTTCGGACGCCGGCCACTGGCGTATGTCGCGCCGATGTCGCTGGCCGGCATCCGAAACCCTCAACATAAGCGGTCATTTCTCAGCAGGTCACTTAACTAGGCGGTGGCATCCGATGACGGTAAAGCGGGCGATCGCGGCGACCGCCTGACGCATTGCTGACGTAAAAAACTGGCCGCAGGGGCCGGGCTGAACCAAAGTCTGTTGCGCGAGAGGAGAAAACGATCCTTCGCGTGGCAGCGGCTAGACCACCTCGGCGAGCGGTTTTCAATTGTAGAAGAACTAGGGCCGCCGCAGGATCGCGGACGGGGCGACGGCACCGCGGTTCGTCTGTCAGCCCCCGGGGCCGTCCCTCATGATGTAGCCCATCAGGTCGCCCACGTGGTGCTCCAAATCCCGGATGATGTCCTTGACGACGTCTCCGATCGAGACCACGCCCACGACCTTGCCCGCGTCCAGCACTGGCAGATGGCGAAAACCGCGCGCAGCCATCATTGCCATACAGCCTTCCAGCCGATCGTCCGGCTTTACCGTCACCGGGTTGCCCGTCATTACTTGGCCCACCGGCGTCTGCTTCGCATCGAGCCCGGGCAGCAGCACTTTGATGGCGCAGTCACCCTGGGTCACGATACCGACCAGCACGTCGTCGTCGATTACCAGCACCGACCGAACCCGGTTTTCGCGCATCTGGCGCAGGGCTTCGACGACCATGTCGCCGGAACGAACATGGATCAGGGCGCCACTCTTCTGGGCCAGAGCGCTTTTTACTGTGCTCATCGATCTCCTCTCGTGGCCCCTGTCCTACCCCGTCTTGATGGCCCGCATTGAAGGTTACTCACCACAACATGCAAGAATGTGTCGTCCTTTGATTTGGATCAAAGGCGAGATCGGATTTGTGGGTCGGCGATGTCTCGTGTGGGTCAAAAGCTGCCCCGACGCCCCCGAAACGCGATTTCTGCTGTTACCCCAGCAACGGAAGTGAGACCACCCTACTCAATGACTTCGTCGGCACGCACGAAGACGGGGGGCGGTATTGTTACGCCGATTGTATGTGCAACCTTATTGTTGATGGCCATCTCGAAACGGGTTGGCTGTTCAAAGGGCATCTCGGCAGGATGGCCGCCGGAAAAGATACGCACAACAAAGTCGGCGGTTCGCAGCCGCAACTCGGCAATATCGGGGCCGTATCCGATAAGGCAACCATCGGAAGCCATCGCGCGCCATTCGCAGATCGTCGGGAGGCGTCGCTCCAACGCGAGGGTCGCCAGTTGTGCCGCGTCACGGTGGAAATTCGGCGAGGACTGTATGACAATGCCGTCAACGCCGGCGTTGTGAATGGCATCAAAGGTCGGCTGATAATCCGCCGGACTTTTCACCTCGAACCAGAGGAGCTCAACACCGATTTTTTCGGCGGTCTGCCGGTAGTCGTCCTCGTGCTGAATCATCTTGAGCTCGTCCGCTAAAAAAGCAAACTTGCGAGCACCCGGGATCGCATCATGCAAGAGCTCCATGCGCTTCTTGTCGCCGTCGAATGTCAGCAAGGCTATGCCGGTGACCTGGCCGCCGGGCCGTGAAATGCTCGCAGCCTCGCCTTCAATGACCGGATCGCTGGTAAACGATGCAATGATGGGTATCTGAGGCGCAGCCTTCATCGCAGCCGAAATTGCTCTCGGGGCAATCGCGACGATCACGTCAGGTTTGGCGGATGCGAGGTCTTGCGCGAGCGAATCGACGTTGCCGCCCCAGCGCGGCAACACAACGAGATTTTTGCCTTCGACGAATCCTCGTCGCGCAAGTTCCGGGATCATGACGCTATGCATCGTCGTATCCGCCGGCCAATCAAAGGGTGTCAGCACACCGAGACGCCACACGCGCTCTTCAGCCGAGCCAGGCGCCCCGAATAAGATCAAGCACAGCAGGAATAGAATTCGTTTCATTCGATCACCTCGTCGGCAAGCCCGAGCAGCGTCGGCGGGATTGTGACCCCTAGCGACTTGGCGCTTTTGAGGTTGACGCTCAAAACGTATTGGTCCGGTTGCTCCACCGGAAGATCGCTGGCGTGAGCGCCCTTCAGAATTTTGTCGACCAGGCGTGCGCTTTGGCGCGCCAGAACACGCAGGTCGGGACCAAGGCTGATCAATCCACCTTCAGCGACAGCCTCTCTAAAGCCGTGACAGGACGGCAGTCCCCGTGCCAAAGCAAGGGCGGCAATCGCCGTGTTGTTTGAATAAGTGAGCGAACCCGACACGACGATTAACCCCTCGCTCCCAGCGGCTTTCATCTCATTGAACGCATTGCCGAGGCCCTCGGCAGAACTGAACTGGATCGGCGTGATGGAGACATGCAGAGCGGGGGCGGATTGATTGAGCGACTGCATCGCAAACGGAAAATTGGGGTCATCCGACGCTCCGAGCACGGCCACGCGTGAAAGATTAGGCAGCACTTCATTTAGCAACTGCAATCGTTTCGCATAAGTTTCCGATGTGGCCTCAAACGTCGTGCCGGTCATATTGCCGCCGGGATGGGCGAGGCTCTCCACAAGCCCGATATCAACAGGCGCTCCGACTGAAATAAAGACCACGGGGATGTGAGCTGCCGCAGATTTGGCGGCTACGCCGCCAACAGTGCCACCGACAACCAGTAGATCGATCTCTGGCTGCATCTCAGCAATCGCATCCTGCATCGCCTGGACTGTCGGGACGGTAAATCTCCGCCGAACAAACACTATGTTCTTTCCATCGACGTAACCCAATTCGCCGAGCGCGACCAGAAAATCGTCCATGTATGGTGCGCGTCGGCTGCCTTCGATATAACCAACTCGGGGAACGGATCGGGCGCGGGCTGTGACCGGCCAGCTCGCCGCGGCTCCCATCAGTGCGATAAACGAACGTCGCTTCATTCTGGCCCCGAACATTTGGATGCAGCATCCTAACGGCTAAGGCCTACAGCTTGATAGGGCGGAAGCCGTGCTTGAGCGCAGGAACATTGGGCTTCCGATGTCGCTTTTGGGTCAAAAGCTACCCTGACGACCCCGAAACGCCACTTCCGCCAAGCTCCCGAAAGCCGACATTCAGCCTCAGGCTCGAAGTGCCTTCAGGGCGTCGAAGACGAGGCAGCCGATGAAGGCGCCTGCGCAACGCGGCTTTAAATCATAAAATGCGCCAGCGTCGATCGCGCGACCAAGAAAACTCCAAGACAGGAACGCAGCAGCGAACGGAAACATCAGCGCGCCCGAAAGCGAAGCCAAGAAGTACGTGGGATCGAAGTCGCCCTGGTTCATGAGCTTGGTGGCGAACCACGCGGCCACGCAAGGCATGAGCAACGATAAGAGCCACCACATAGCTACAGCAATCTCCTGACCCGTTTAAGGTCTATCGATTCCACGATTTATTAAACAAGTAATGAATTGCTGCAGGCAATTGCGACCAACATTTCGCGGGGCCACGCTCGTTTGGCAAAGCCAGCCCCGGTCCGGATAGGTCAAACTCGGACCTCAGGACCAACTGGGGCGAGGTCCGTTCACCCCCCAATAGCAGACCGACCGCGACCTCATCGGCTAATCCGTTTCGTGCCAACAGCGGTCATTCGACGATGTCGCCGGCGCGCAACAGAAAGGGTTCCGGAACAGTCAGACTGATCGTCTTGGCGGTCTTCAGATTAATAAGGAGTTCGAATTTTGTCGGTTGCTCGACAGGCAGATCGCCCGGTTTCGCACCTCCAAGAATGCGATGAACATAGCTCCCAGCACGTCTAAACAACTCGGTCGCGAAAAACTCAGCGTCGCCGAGCCTAACAGTCCGATGAACTCCCGCCGCTGCATGGCCGCCCCCAAGGATCACAATGCCTGCTGTGTAACTATCCAGGCTCGACCGTTGGAAGACGCTGCAGCGAAATAAGTGAGATATCTTTGCAGGTCGCCGATGTCCGTTCGGGGTCAAATTGAGACATCGTCCCGCCCACCCACGTGTCCGGGCTACCCCCGATAGCCGACATCATCGGGCTACATGTTCAGGAGGATGAGCTGTTCCTAGAACGGATGTACCGAGAGCGTGCCGAACACCACGGCCGCGATGAGCGCAAAGGCGCCGTACAGTGCCGCGGCATGGAACCCGGTTCCGGTTCGCCGGGACAGGGAGCGCGCATAAAGATGAAGGCGGGCTTCCGCCGATAGTCCGCGCATGGTCGATCTCCAACGCTCCATCACGGACATTGGAATACGCTTTGCGGCCGGGCGCAAGACGACCTTGCAAATAGCGATATCAGGGCTTCGTGAGGCCGCCGCCGGAGTCAAAAATTCTCCAGAATGGATTGGCGCAAGAATTTTATTCGGCCCAATTTAAGCGAATTGGAACCTGCCTAGTAGACGTCCTGCTGGAACCGGCCCTTCTTCTTGAGTTCCCCGACGAACAGCACCGCTTCGTCGGTTGAGCGCGCGCCGAACTGCGCGACGATATCGACCAGTGCGCGTTCGACATCCTTCGCCATCCGCTGGGCGTCGCCGCAGACATAGATGTTGGCGCCTTCGGCCAGCCACGTCCACAATTCACGGCCGACCTCGCGCATGCGATCCTGCACGTAGAATTTCTTGTCGCCGTCGCGCGACCATGCCAGCGACAACCGCGTCAGAAGGCCCGACGTCTTCAAGGCGTTCAACTCGTCGGCATAGAAGAAATCGCAGTCGCTGCGCTGATGGCCGAAGAACAACCAGTTCTTGCCGGGCGCGCCGGTCGCCTTGCGGTCGAGCAGGAAGGCACGGAACGGTGCAATGCCGGTGCCCGGCCCGATCATGATGATCGGTATCTTCGGATCCTGCGGCAGCGCGAAGCCGTGGGCCTTCTGCACATAGACCTTCACTTCGTCGCCGGGCTTGATGCGCTCGGCGAGGAAGGTCGAGGCCAGCCCGAGCCGCTTGCGTTTGCCGATCACGTAGCGGACGCAGTCGACCGTCAGCGACAATTTGCCGGGCGTGGCGTTGTGCGACGACGAGATCGAATAGAGCCGCGGCTGCAACGGTTCCAGCGCCTCGACGAAGGCTTCGGGATGCGGACGGACGCCGGAGAATTTCTGCAGGGCCGCCATCACGTCGAGCGTCGCGGCGTCGCCGTCGGGATCCTCGCCCTGCGCCAGCGCCCGCGCCTTCTCGCGCTGCGCCCCGCCGGTGATGAACGAGAACAGTTCGAACAGCGAATCCGGCGCCGGCGCCAGCGAAACGTCCGTCGTCAGGACCTCGCGCAGGGTCTTGCCCCTGATCTCGGTCGTGTGCAGCGCGCCGAGCATGGCGATGATCTGGTCGACGAGGCCGAGATCGTTGCGGGCGAAGATGCCGAAGGAATCGCCGACGACATAGTCGAGGCCGCAGCCTGATAAATCGAAGTCGATGTGCCAGGTTTCCTTTTCCGAGCCTGGCTTGTTGAGCAGGCGGCGCGACAGGAAAGTCGCCGCGACGGGATTGTCGCGCGAGCGGCCGGGTTCTGCCGCCACCGCAGGCGCTGCCAGCGCGGGAGCCGGGGTTGCCGAGGCGGCGGGCGCCTTCTCCAGTTCCTCATGCAGCGTCTTCAGCATCCGCGCGGTTTCCTTGCCGCCGGGGACGCAGAGATTGAGCCGCGCTTCCGCCTTGCCGGCGATCGCCTCCGAATAGTCCTGGCAGTTGTAGCCGCATTGGCCGCAATCCTGCTGGGCCATCGCCGCCATCATCCGCCGGCGCAACGGGCGGCCTTCCGCGAGCTTCATGCGATCGGCGATCGGCATGGTCTGGTCGTGCCACGGCGCTTCGCCGTCGTCGCCGGCGGGACCTTGCAGCACCGCCGCGCCCTGCTCCGCCGACAGCGGCGCCGGACCATCGGTCAGCAGCCCCGCGAAGAAGCCGTTGAGCCAGGAGCGTTGCGCTTCCGAGAACGGCGCGCTGGCGGGAATGATTTCAATCCTGGGCGGGGGCGTCATCTGGTTCATGTGGAAACCTCCGCTTCGGCGAGTTTGCGCAAGCTCTCGCCATCATGGCGGCGCGCGAACGTCAGAAAGGTTTCGTCGGGCGATGCGCGGTGCGCGAGGTAGGCCTTCAAGAGCTTCTCGACCGTCTTCGGTGCGTCTTCCGCCTTGAGGTCATGGAAAACCTCCTGCCCGACATCGGCATTCGGCCCGAACCCGCCGCCGGCGAACAGATGGTAGCCCTCGACGGTGTCGTCCTCTTCGCCGACCGGAACCTTGGCGCCAATCAACCCGATATCGCTGATGTAGTGCTGCGCGCAGGAATGGTGGCAGCCGGTGAGATGGATGTTGAGCGGGGTGTCGATGGCAACCCGCGGCTCGCACCAGTCGCCGATCGCTGCGGCATGGCGCTTGGTGTCGGAGGCGGCGAATTTGCAGCCGGCGTTGCCCGTGCAGGCGATCAGCCCGGCGCGGATTTGCGACGCCGCGACGGAAAGCCCGATGGCCTCGATGGCTGCGGTCGCCAGCGCCACATTCTCGTCGCGCACGCCTGAGATCAGCAGATTCTGCCAGACCGTCAGCCGGATGTCGCCGTCGCCGAGATCCCGAGCGATTTTCGCCAGCCCGCGCATCTGCTCGCAGGTCACCTTGCCGAGCGGCAGGGACACCCCGATCCAGTTCAGGCCGGCCTGCTTCTGGCTGTGCAAGCCGATATGCGCCATGCGGTCGAAGGCCGGCCGCGGCGCCAGCGCTTCGGGCGGCACGCGGGTAAAGGCGTGCCCAAGTTTTTCCTCGACCAGGACCAGGAATTTTTCCATCCCCATGCCGTCGATGACGTATTTCAAACGCGCCTTGAGCCGGTTGGTACGGTCCCCCAGATCGATGAACACGCGGACGATGGCGTCGGCGACCTTGGTGGCGTCCGCAGGGAGGACGATGATGCCGGTGTCCCTGGCAAAATCCCTGTGCCCGGTAATGCCGCCGATACCGAGACGAAACCAGATTCCGGGCTCGACGCCGAAGCCGTCCTTCACCTCGACCGCAGCAAAGGCGATGTCGTTGGTATCCTCGAGCACGGCGATCTTGCCGGCGCCATCGAAGGCGACGTTGAACTTGCGCGGCAATCCCGTCAGCGAGCGGTCGTTGAGAATGTGATAGTGCCACTCGCGGGCATATTCGCGGGTGTCGAGCAGCTCCTGCGGATCGATCCCGGCGGTCGGCGTGCCCGTGACGTTGCGGATGTTGTCGGCGCCGGAGCCGCGCGAACACAGGCCGAGGTCCTGGATGCCTTCGATCAGCGCCACCGCATGCTTCGGCGGAATTTCGCGAACCTGCAGATTGGCGCGGGTGGTGACGTGGCAGAACGGCCCGCACAGGCGCTCGGCCAGGTCGGCCATCCCGGCGAATTGCCAGTGCTTGAGAATGCCGTTCGGAATTCGAAGCCGGCACATGTAGGAGTCCTGCGCCGGGGCGACATAGAACAGGCCAAAATAGCGCCAGCGAAAATTGTCCGCCGGCGACGGCGGGGCGTCGTGCAGCGCCTGCTCCTTCAACCGCGGATAGGCATCGAAGGGATGCTCTTCGCGTTTGAATTTTTCCTGGTCGGCGAGTTTCTTGCCCGACGCGATGATCCCGTCCTGCGCCTTGATATGTTCGGCGTCTGGCCCGCTCGGTTCGGTATTGGCCTTGCCGGCGGCGGCGCCACCGAGGCCGCGGCCGACCTTGCTGATCTGCAGGCCGGTGGCAAAACCCTCGAGGTAGCGCTTCTGCTCGTCGGTAAAGTCGACTGGGAGAGTTTCGATTTTCATGGCGTGCGACGAAGCTCCTGCAGCCACCAGCGGCGGCCTCAACGGGTAAGGGAATGCGACCGCAGGGAATTCGCCCGGCCCTCAAAGCGCCGGATCAACTCCCAATGAACGGTCCGACCAGCCTCGTTGCTGCGGAAATCCATCTTGGACGTAAGCCAGCGGGCATCGACGACGGCTGGCTGCACTGCAGCATTCAAGTTGCGTGCCATCCGGGACAATAAATAATACTTTTATGATTCAATGACTTGCATTGGCATGTTGAAGTACGGACCGACGCCGGCACCGTCATTTTCGAGCAGCCCGCCCAAAAATTAGCCGGTTAGGCGCTCTGCCCAACATGATTCCACAGGCTTCGGGGTCAGGATTTTCGGCGCTGGATCGCGAACGCCGCCAGATGCCCGGCGATGTCGTTGGCATCGAACGCCGGTCCGGCGAATGCGCCGATGGTGTCGGGCGCAGCAGCGCCCTTCCCCGGGCTTCCCAGCGCCGCGTCATAGAGATCCGGCCTGAACACGGCTTTGGCGATCTGGAGCGCCTCGGCGCTGATCGAGGCCTGGCCCCAGCGTACCATCTGCGCATAGAGCCAGGCCGCCTGTACCGGATCGGGCCGGCCCGCGCCTTCCCGGCCGATCAGCAGATAGCGATCGCTGGCGCGCAGGGTTCCATCGGGCGAGATCTTGAGGCGGCCGTCGAGCGTACGCTGGATCACGTCGGCGTCGACGCCGATCCGCTCCGGTGCGCTGAGGATCCGCGCCGCCTCGGCACGGTTCTGCGGTTGCTCGATGAACTCGGCGGCGCGAGAGGCGGCGCGCACCATGGCGGCGACGACTTGCGGGTTCTTCTCCGACCAGCTCTGCCTGACCGCGAGCACCTTCTCGGCGGCCCGTGCCAGGATGTCCGAGACGAAATGCAGGATGTGGCCGACGCCGAGATCGACCGCGATCGAATTCCAGGGCGCGCCGACGCAGAACGCGTCGACATGGCCGCTGGCGAGACTGTCCACCATGTAGGGCGGCGGCAATACCACGAGGCGAACATCCTCGTCGGGATCGACCCCGCCGGCCGCCATCCAGAACCGCAGCTGGTAATTGTGGGTCGAGAACGGAAAGGTCATGGCAAACGTCAGTGGCTCGGCGCCGCTCTGGCGCCGCGCGGCCACCACCCGGGACAGCGCCAGCGCGGTCGCCATCGGGTCGAAACGGTCGCCGTCAATCTGCGCCATGATCGCGGCATGCAGCGCCGGCGATACCGTGATCGCATTGCCGTTGAGGCCGAGATTGAAGGGCGCCGAGATCGGCACCTTGACGTGGCCGAGCCCGAGGCTGGAGGCGATCGCGACCGGCGCCAGCAGATGGGCGGCGTCGAACAGGCCGATATTGAGCTTGTCGCGCACGTTCGACCACGACACCTCGCGCACCAGCGTGACATCGAGCCCCTCCGCCGCGGCAAATCCCTTGTCGACGGCGACGATCAGCGCCGCGGCGTCGACCAGCGGAATGAAGCCTATGCGAAGCGGTGTGGTCATTTCAGCAACTCCGACGCGGTCAGGATCGATTGCGCGATCTCGCCGATCTTCTTTTTCTCGCGCATCGCGGTCGAGCGCAGCAGTACATAGGCCTCGTCTTCGGTGAGGCCTTTGAGCTTCATCAGGATTCCCTTGGCGCGGTCGATCACCTTGCGGTCTTCCAGCGCCGACTTGGCGCGGTCGAGTTCATTCTGCAGTTTCGCAAAGGCGTTGAAGCGGGAGATGCAGAGATCGAGGATCGGCTTGATGCGTTCCTTCTTGAGGCCGTCGACGATATAGGCGGAGACGCCCGCATCGACGGAGGCCTGGATCGAGGCGGCATCGCTCTGGTCGACGAACATCGCGATCGGCCGGCGCACGGCACGGCTGACCTGGAACATCTGTTCCAGCACGTCGCGGCTGGGGTTTTCCAGATCGATCAGGATCACGTCGGGATCGAGCGCATAGATCCGTGCCAGCAGGCTCTGCATTTCGCTGATATGCACGACGCCGGTAAAACCCGCCTCGCGCAGCCCCTCCTCGAGGATCGCGGCGCGGATCGGGCTTTCGTCGACGATGACGATTTTGGGGGACGATTCGCCCATCGATCACTCGCATTCCGGAAACGCCTACATAGCACGCCGCCGCCCCGCTCAAAGCCTTGTAATTATGGGCAATTGGGACTAGCTCCTGCGTCTTAATCAGGCAGATCGAACATGGAACAGGCCGCCGTGCCCAAAGTCAGCTTTGTCTCGCTAGGATGCCCCAAGGCCCTGGTGGATTCCGAGCGCATCATCACGCGGCTGCGCGCGGAGGGCTACGAGCTCGCGCGCAAGCATGACGGCGCCGATATCGTCATCGTCAATACCTGCGGCTTCCTC
>Ga0182014_10008892_pt1 | contig 10172 bp, 6 predicted proteins | sample 612S2DmetaG_FD_120489 | JGI IMG/M metagenome (GOLD analysis project Ga0182014, IMG submission 120489) | Permafrost microbial communities from Stordalen Mire, Sweden - 612S2D metaG | ecosystem: Environmental > Terrestrial > Soil > Wetlands > Permafrost | place: Sweden: Stordalen | collected...
GGACGCCGCCCCGAGCTGCGGCAAAGGGCCGCAGGCGGCGATATCAGCACCCATAACCGAGATGCCGTTGGGAACCTACAGCTTCTCGATCAGAGAACGGTTCTTGTTCAGAGGTTCCTTAGATTGTAAGGATACAAGAGGCTGTTATCTCCAAAACGTCAAGAGTTCCAAAGACTTACGTTTCTGAGTAGATAAAACGCAATGGGAAATGAGGAGATGCAAAGAATGGAACGAACAATGAAGGCGGCCCGATTGCACGGCATTAATAAGCCTCTGACAATAGATACTGTTCCAATTCCGCTAATTGGTCCGGATGATGTGTTATTGCGAGTAAAGACGTGCGGCATTTGTGGTTCCGACCTTCATATGTTGGACGGTAGTACGAAGGTAGCCTCGTTTCCTACTATCCTCGGACACGAATTTGCCGGCATAATCGCTGAGTTAGGGGAACGGGTGGAAGGCTGGAAAGCTGGGGAACGAGTATGTGCATATTTTATGATTACCTGCGGCCGTTGTGTTTATTGCCTTAGTGGCCGGGAATCGCTCTGCTTAACGCGGAAACGATTAGGTTCGGATCTTGACGGAGGTTATGCAGAATATGTCAAGGTTCCAGCCAAAAATTTGATACGGCTGCCCGCGAACATTCCTTTTGGTATCGGAGCTATCATCACAGATGCAGTGGCTACTCCTTTCCACGCTATTACCAAACGTTCAAATCTGAAACCAGGAGAGACCGTAGCAGTGTTTGGGGTAGGTGGGTTGGGCACACATGCCATCCAGTTGCTTAAATTAGCCGGTGCTGGAGAAATTATTGCGGTGGATATTCACGACCAAGTGTTGGAACGAGCTAGGATGTTAGGTGCCGATAGCACCATAAATGCTTGTCTGAGTGACCCTGTTACGGAGATAAGGAATCTTACGGGTGGACTTGGGACTCACCTCTCTCTTGAACTTATTGGCCATAACAAGACCGTCCATCAGGCTGTGGACTGTTTACGTCCTGGCGGTAGAGCAGTGATTATCGGTTTGAGTACCGAGGACATCAATGTAGTCAATCCGGGTATATTTGCTCGGGCAGAATATGAAATGGTAGGGTCTTTTGCTTTTGAAAGAACCGAGATTGAGCAATTACTCGATTTGGTCGCTAAAGGCAAGCTGGATTTATCGCGATCGATCACGAAGATAATTGCGATTGATGAAATAAACAAGGGGTTACATGAATTAGAGCATAAAGTTGGAAACCCTATCCGGATCGTTGTGGGAATGGAATGAATCGATGGATTTGGGGTTTATCCACTTGACCCGGGCTTACAATCGGAGAAGTGGAGCATTAACAAAAATACTTTATGTAATTAGAACTATGACTGCGGGGTCTCGTGTCCATAATGTTTGTTAAAGAACGTGTTTTAAGTATCTCAATAGTTAATAAGCAAATAATTTGGGAGGATGTCTGTGAATTTAAAGACGAAATTAAAGACTAAGGAACACCTGATAGGAACGTTTGTGCAGATTCCTAGTCCGGCAGTGGTAGAAATTGCTGGTTACTCAGGTTTTGATTTTGTGATCATTGATCTAGAACATGGTCCTTTTGGCATCGAAATGGCCACAGACATGGTGCGAGCCGCTACTGTGTCTAATACGACTCCGATAATAAGGGTGTCTAAGAATGACCCGTTTTTAATAGGGCAGGCTCTTGACGTTGGTGCTGAAGGAATTATGATCCCTCAGATAACGGGCGCTGAGGCAGCGGTTAATGCAATCAAATCTATGAAGTACGGCCCAGAAGGAATAAGAGGAACCTGTCCGTGCGTCAGAGCTGCAAAATATACCGGAACGGATGCGTCATATTTCAAGAAGGCCAACGAAGATGCAGTGACAATATTGCTTCTTGAAGGGAAAGAGGCAATTGACGATATTTGTAAGATTGTAGCCATTCCCGATATTGACGTGATTATGATAGGGGTATGGGACCTTTCATCTTCTTTAGGGATACCTGGTCAAGTGGATAGTCCGCTAGTTCTTGAGAAAGTGAAAGTAATTATGAGTGAAGCAAAGGCTAGAGCTATAGATTTGGGCTTTTTATGGATTAGACCGTGTGAAGCAAAGAAGTGGGCTGGTTTAGGTATCAAATTCTTGCCGACTGTAGATTCAACACTGATAGCTGAACAGTGGGAAAAGATCATTGCGGACATTCGAGAATAAATGGAACGATTCAGGTCGCCCACGAGATCACCCAAAGTTAGGGCGGAACTCGTGGGGGCTTGTCGTATTAATCGTAAGGTCATCCCCAATGGCCTGATCGTGTCCACCTGTTTTGCTTGCCAGATGGTGTTTGCCAGCGCCACGCCTACCCTCGCCAGTATCGCTAACTCTTCATCGCTGGCATTGGACTTCTTTACCCTACGGTCGATATCGATCATGAAGTGTTGGTACTGGTCGATATCTTCCCGCTTATCGCTTGTACTACCGGACTTTAGGTGCTGGAGATTGACATAAAACCCGAGGATGGCATACTTCTTTCCGGACTTCCTGTCGAGGTACGCCCCAGCCTCATCAACCTTGGTGATGAAGTTCGCTATCCGCTCTTGGTCGGCGTGGAACTTCTTTAGCATCAAGTGTTTCTTTTTTGAACTTTCATCGGGATTGGAAACCAGCATGGAAATGCAAATGGTGTCCCCCTGATTGAAGAGCAAACCCAGCGTGCGCTTAATTTTTTCGGGACTTTTGCCCGCACTTTCAGCGTCGGCGGCGATAACTGGCGTAGCGTCTAAAATTGTGCAAAATGATACTTCAGTTGCGGATAACGGGGTGGTGGTAGTGCTTTGCGTGCGGTCGTGCAGGTCAATGGCAGAGGCCACGACCATATCCCTGTCCAACTAAAGCCGAGACCACTTCTTTCTGGACGGATGTAAGGACGTCAGAATTTGGCAGGCTGGCTGATTCTCCCCCTAGTTGTGGGGTCGTCAAAGCGAGGGCATCATAGTATCCTTTCTTCCAGCCCCTGTAGGTAGAGGGTTTCAATCCACAGTGACGTAAGTAATCGTGCCATTTTCCGTATATCGGTAGCCGTGAAAGGTCGCTTCTAGCTCCTTGCTTTTTGTTCCATCTCGTCTCCATCTCCATCAACGCCGGAAGCAAGTGAGCCTTCTTTTCAGCGTCGAACTGTTTTGCATAATGGCCAGCTATCTCCAGGCTTTTTACGATGGCTGCATCAAGTGCCTTAGTGTCGAGCGCAGAATAGTCAACCTGTGTTGGGGGCAACACAGGTTCGATAGCAGCCAGCTCGTTAGCTGGGGGCAGTACTATGGGTTCTGGTGTTTCGGCCAAGAGCGGTGCAATAGGCTGAGGCACAATAGAGGTTTCGTGGCACTCGTCGTTCTGGCCGGTCGCCGAGTCCTGGGCTTTGTCTGGCGCAAACTCACCTGCAACGCCGGTACCCGCCCCATCAGTGTTACCGGTACCCGTGGAAGCCAGAGCGGTTCCGACTTGATTGCTATTCTGATCCGTAGTGGACTGCGGCTGAACCTTGCCCTGATCGGGCTCACCGACCTGCTTTGCCGCCGCCCTTTTGTTAATTCGCTTCATTGTTCTCCTCTTATCTTCAGTGCCTTTTACGCATGGTGGCCCTGTGCGCCTCCCGGCGTGTGGCCTTGATTTCTGTCCGGGCTTGCTGTAGCGTGCTTTGAAGATCAAGCACCGGTATCTCAACTGTTGGCAATATGACAGAGGAAGCTTTTTCGCAAAATGTAAACTTGAATACAGATTTTGGCAGCGACTTTGTTTGGCGTTCGTTTGGGAAGAGTGTTGTGCATTGCGGATGAGATAGCTATACAGGACTTATGTGGCACCACCCGTGAGCGAGGGCAGCTACACTTGCTAAGGGAACTGGGAGAAACTTAGAGGTGCACCATGGCGGGAAAAGAAGTGCTAAAAGAAAAAGAAGCACCGAGAACTCTCCAAATGGTTACGCTTAATTTTCTTTTGCGCCGAATGGCAGATAATTTAAGTGACTTTGTTCAAGTTTTGGAGGTAAGCCGGGTAAGCGATAATGAAAAGCTCTTGGAAAAGCTCTTGGAAAAAGTCGCACCAAACGATAAGGACTATTTTACGAAGGGATTTAAAAAACTTCTAAAAAAGGGGTGTGAGCCTTTTACCCTTGCGAGTACCGTCTTTTACTTTTATATCGATCATCCTTACTCCTCCCGACCGGATATGACTGCTTTTAGTTTTCCCCCAAGCCGAGAACTAAAGAAATATAAAAATGCTTTGGACAAGGCCGTCGAAGCAGTCCAACAACTTAATGACTACTATCACATTGTGGAGACTCTGGCGGACGAACACGGGGGGCTAGGTCTGCGCTCAGCAGAAGGAGAAGGGTATGAGGTTGAAGATGAACGACCACGTGAAGAAGTCATCAGGGGATTGGAATGGTATAGAACCTTGCTTTCACACTGGCAAGTTCCCCGTAAGGATATTGTTGAGATGTGTGCTCCATATTATTGCTGTTTTTACACGGAAGTAGCAACAGAGCACATCCAATTTGCACTCGTGTCTCAAATGCTGGAATGCCTTGGATACAAGCCAAACCCCAACAAACAGAAAAGGCTAAAAGTCGCCTCTCGAACGGAAGGCGACTCGTTCGCCGAGTCATTAGAGCGGAACTATAGAAACTTCGTGGCAACATACCCATTAGTTTGCGATTGGCTGAAACGCTACTTAAAAACCAGTCATGACTGGGAAAAGGGGCCGAAGTCAATTCTGGGCCCGCCCTACCCAGGTTTTATAATGCCAGTTGGTCCTCTAAAACCAGAGAAGACCAAAAAGAGCAAATAAGTTTTCCACAAAGTTCCCGCCAATTTCTGTAACTGAGTTTACATACCGCCATTTTTTCGACTGAAGGATGATCGTGGCCAAGCGTGAATCGCAGCGGCCACAAATCGGATGCAGTCGAACAGCACAGCGGTGTCGCTGCTTCTGCCCGCATGCGAGGTGCAGTTCCTTCTGGTGAGGTGTGTTTCGCAGCGCCCAACCCCGTCACAGATTTAAGTCCATTTCACGGATCGCCAGACCCAGCCTGCTCGTCAGCAGAGGTAGGCTGCGGGAGTGCCGGGGTTCATTCGCCAGCCTTGCATCTCGGGGCGAGTTCAAATAACGTCAGTGATGCGACACCAGTAAAGCGGAGAGGTAAGTCAATGTCCCGCCGAACTGGACAAGCAGGTCATATTGAAAGGAGCGGTAAGTGGTGGGTCGTTCGATGGTGGATGGACGTGCAGGGAGAGGAGGAACGAAGTCACAGGCGGGCGAAAATCTGCCCGGTTTCCGGAGTCGGCAGTTTATCCAAGTCTGAACGAACACGACGTGCCCGTGAAATCATCGCAGAAAGCGGTGCCGACACGGTTGAGTATTTCGAAAAGGTGGTGAAGCAGGATACCGGTACCACATTCAGAGAGCAAGCAGAGTGCTGGCTTGTACGAATGCGGGTCAGAAAGCGGAAACCTGTTGCGCCCTCAACAATCGAGGAATGGGAGCGTACGTTGACGAACTGGCTGAATCCCAATATCGGGGACTACCCTCTTTCCGAAGTCAACAACGGTGTCTTAAAGACTCTTGTTGCGGCCATGTCCGAAGGTGGATTGTCTGCAAAAACCATCAACACCTACACGGGTGTTGTGAAGATGGTCGTGGCCTCTGCCGTGGACGAGGAAGGGGAAGAGATTCACCCACGTAAATGGAATCACGAGTTCATCGACATGCCCGTTATAGAGAAGACGAAGCAAAACGCACCCTGTTTCTCTTCAAGCGTAATGACGGCGTTGGCGAGTTGGACAAAACCATGGGAGCGCATGCTCTTCATTGTGTGCGGTGCGGCTGGCTTGCGGATTGGCGAGGCACTCGGGATCGAGATCGACAGACACATCTCACCAGATTTCTTGACGATTCGTATTCGGCAGAAAACTCGGCAGTGCAAAGTGGAAAAACGACTCAAGACGGAGAGTGCGTTGCGTGATGTAGACCTTCATCCTGCGATTGCCAGCTTATTGAAGGAATTTGTTGGTGAACGCAAGGCTGGGTTTTTGTTCTGCACTCGGAACGGCAAGCCCGTTTCGCCGACAAATATTATTCGCCGCCATCTCCACCCAGCCTTGAAGCAAATTGGTTTTGTGAACAGGTTTACGGGGACGCACAAAGCTGGGAATCACGCTTTTCGGCGCTTCCGGAACACTTACTTGCGAAACCAGACCCAGTGCCCAGAAGGGCTCCGGAATTACTGGATGGGGCACGCCGGAGAGTCCATGGACGACCTGTACGACAAGGTCAAAGAGGATGTGGCACTCCGGAAGAAGTGGGCTGAACAATGCGGCTTTGGGTTCGATTTGCCCTCAATTGTACCGATGGTACCGAAAACAGGGGCGAAATCGAAAGTCGCAAAAGCTGTGTAAGTTATTGAAACTGTGAGAGAAAGGATGGTCGGGGAGAGAGGATTTGAACCTCCGACCCCCTGGTCCCGAACCAGGTGCTCTACCAGGCTGAGCCACTCCCCGACGACAGATACGTTTTCATCACATAAGCGAATACGTTATCCAGAGATATTTTAGCATAGGGGCGTCGATGAGTAACGTGGCAGTGTTTTCCAGTGCAAGATGAGTCTAACAGGCTGCTGAAAAACAAGTTTCGGGAAGGACAAGCCACCAACATCTTGTACGCTTCACTTCTGGATTACACATTCGGTAGCGCCTCGCTCGTTCTACCCCGGATTCGGCGCATTTTTCAGCAGCCTGCTAAAGGAGGCGCTTGTTTCCAACCCAAGATGAACTTGAAGGGGCAGGCATGCCGAGGATGAAGGATGAATGATGAATGATGAATGATGAATGATGAAAGATCGGCGTGCACCACCCTACAGAAGCAACCGGCCCTCCCAGGTCGACCGTATCCTGCAGTTCTACACCGTGTACCTGTCTTGAACTGCGCCAAGAGTCCGCGCTTGGCCTGCCGCTCTACAGCAGCGAAATCGCGTCCACGTCCACCACCAGATTGCCGCGCGGCACGTGCTGCTCCCCGGCGTGCCGCAGCATGAGGCGAAGCAGCGCGTTGAGCCGCTCGCGACTGGCGGACTTCAGCAGGAAGTGATAGCGGTAGTCGCGCTTCAAACGAAGGATAGGAGCCGCGGCCGGTCCCATGACGCGCACCCCTTCGTGCCGCTCGCCTTCGAACCACTTCGCAACAATGCCGGCGTAGCGCAATGCCAGTTCCTGCTGGTCGCTGCGCACGATCACGTTGGCCACGGAGGTAAAAGGCGGGTAGTGCATCCAGCCGCGGAAGCGAAGTTCCTTCTCGTAGAAGCCCTCGAAATCATGATGCGCCGCAAACTGCACCGCGTAGTGCTCGGCAAAGTAGGTTTGCAGCACGACTTTTCCCGGCGACGAGCCGCGTCCGGCGCGGCCCGCGACCTGCGTCAGCAACTGGAAGGTGCGCTCGGCGGCCCTGAAGTCCGGCAGGCTTAAGGCGGTGTCGGCGCCGACGACGCCGACCAGCGTGACCCCATGAACGTCGTGTCCTTTGGCGATCATCTGCGTGCCCACCAGCAGATCCAGTTCGCCCGCGCTGAATGCGCCGAGAATGCGCTCAAAATCGTGGTGGCCGCGCACCGTATCGCGATCCATGCGGCCGATTCGCGCCGTGGGAAAGGCGGCGTGCAGGATGTCCTCCAGCTTCTCCGAGCCGGTGCCGAGAAACTGCACGTAGTCGCTGCCACACTTGGGACATAGCCTGGGTATCGCCTGCTGGTAGCCGCAGTAGTGGCACAGCAGCTTGTGCTCGCGCTTGTGGTGGGTCAGCGCGATCGCGCAATCGCGGCACTGGATGGTGTCGCCACAGGCGCGGCACATGACAAACGCCGAGTAACCGCGCCGGTTCAGCAGGATCATCGCCTGTTCGCCGCGCTCCAGCCGCAACGTGACTTCCGCGATCAGCTTGCGCGACAGCAGGTGTTCCTTGCCGGCCGCCTGGAACTCCTCGCGCATGTCGATCACTTCGACCTCGGGCAGCGGCCGCTGCTGCACCCGGTCGGGCAGGCGCAACAGCGCGTATTTGCCGGAGATGGCGTTGTGATACGACTCCAGAGAGGGCGTGGCCGAGCCGAACACCACCGTCGCCTGCAACTGCTTGGCGCGCACGGCGGCAACATCGCGCGCATGGTAGCGCGGAGTTTCGTCCTGTTTGTAGGAGTGGTCTTGCTCTTCGTCGACGATGATCAGCGCCAAGTCGTGGACCGGGGCAAACACGGCCGAGCGCGTTCCCACCGCGATGTGCGCTTGGCCGCGGCTTAAGCGGTGCCACTGCTCGGCGCGTTCGTCGTCGGAGAGCGACGAGTGCAGGATGGCGACCTCTTCCCCGAAGATTCCGTGCAGATCGGCGGCCATCCGCGGCGTGAGCCCGATTTCGGGCACCAGCAGAATCGACCCTCGCCCCGATTTGAGCACCTGCCGCATCGCCGCCAGGTAGACCGCTGTCTTGCCCGAACCGGTGACCCCGTGGAGCAGGATCGCCTGGAACTGGCGCGCTTCGACGCTCCGGTTCATTCGCTCCAGAGCCTTCTGCTGCTCCGGCGTGAAGAGGAAATCAACCGTGTTCCTTGGCTTCATGGCCGGCAGGGCGAGCGCCGCCGGCTCTTCCAGAATCTCGACGAATCCTCGCCGGACCAGCGTGGCCAGCGTGGTTTTCGGAAGCGAGAGTCGCCTGAGTTCCTCCACCGCCAGCCGGCCTTCGGCGGCGCGCAAATGCGCCAGGATCTTCTGCTGATTGGGATTCAGCTTGCAGGTTGGTTCATATTCTTTCAGACGGGCAATTTTTATGCTTCGCCGGGCATCGCGCGCGCTCGAAAGATCTTCGCGGGCGATCCACTTTTTTGCCGCCAGGTTGCGAAGTATTTCCCGCGTAGCCCCGGTGGCGGAGCGCAGCGTCGCTTCGCGAACCAATTCACCTTCGGCCAGATAATCTAGCACCGCGTACTCGGCCATCTGGCGCTCGGGAGCAAGGTGCGAACGTTTCGAGGAACCCGCCGCCGCCGTCTGGTAGAGCGCTTCGGTGCCGCGCTCGGTGATGCTGTAGGCAATCACCTGCTTGAACTCGGCCCCAAGCGGCAACATGCCGCGATAGACCTCTCCCAGCGGAGCCAGATAGTAGCGCGCAATCCACGCCCCCAGGGCCAGCAGATTCTCATCCAGCACCGCCGTGCTGTCGAGCGCGGCGATCACCGATTTGAGTTTGACGTTCCCGCCGGGCGTTTCATCGTGCAGCCGCAAAACAATACCTTGCAGCCTTTTTTCGCGAAAGGGAACGATCACCCGTCCGCCGGCGACAACCGGCGCGCCGTCGATCTTGTAGGTAAAAGGGGTGTCGAGCGGAACCGGCAGTGCAACATCGCAGTATTGCTGGCTCATCCGGCCTCACGGGGTCCCCGACGAAGCTCGGCTCGTTGGGGTGTTTGACTCACGGGGTCCCCGACGAGGCTCGGCTCGTTGGGGTGATTGACTCAGCCCTGCTCGCCGCTCCTGCCGTGGGTGGCAAGTCCAAGATAACGCATCACCATCTGCAGGTCTAGCCAGGCTTCTTTCTTCTGCCGCGGATCGCGCAGCAGGTAAGCCGGGTGATAGGTCACGGCCAGCTTGGTCGAGAACTCGGCGGCGCGCTCCGGCGCATGCTTCGGCAGGGCAGGGGAGAAGTCATAGATCCGGCCGCGAAGCTTGGCCATCGAATCGTTCATCCCCAGCAGCGTGCGGGCGGCCACCGCGCCTAATGCGACAATGATCTTTGGCCGCACGGCGGCGATTTGCCGCATCAGGAACGGGGAACAGGTTGCGCACTCTTCGCGCTCGGGAGTGCGGTTTTGCGGCGGACGGCATTTGACCACATTGCCGATGTAAACATCCTCGCGCCGCAGTCCCATGGCTGTGATCATGTTGTTGAGCAACTGCCCGGCCCGCCCGACGAAGGGTTCGCCCTGCTCGTCTTCATCGGCCCCCGGACCTTCGCCCACGAACATCAACTCGGCCTCGGCATTGCCGACTCCGAAGACGATTTGCTTGCGCCCGAGCTGGTGCAGCGGGCAACGCTTGCAATCGCCCAGCTCTTGGCGAATCGCCATCAGCGCCGCAGGCTTGTCGAGAACGGCA
>Ga0182014_10008894_pt1 | contig 10169 bp, 10 predicted proteins | sample 612S2DmetaG_FD_120489 | JGI IMG/M metagenome (GOLD analysis project Ga0182014, IMG submission 120489) | Permafrost microbial communities from Stordalen Mire, Sweden - 612S2D metaG | ecosystem: Environmental > Terrestrial > Soil > Wetlands > Permafrost | place: Sweden: Stordalen | collected...
GAAGGTTAGCAGGGCCTAAAGGCCACATTGATTTGATTGCGTTTGCGGCACGACTAAAGTCGTGCCCTGTTACAAAACCACTCGTTGAAAGACATTCTGCGAGTTTTTCCGCAGCCTGTAAAGTCCACGATTTATGGGCATTTTTACGGCACGGCTAAAGTCGTGCCCCTTCAAAGCCACTCTACACCTACAAGAGATTTGCTCTAAAGTTGTGCCCTGACACTTCTTGCAATGCCCACTGAGTTTTTGGGTTCGCCGAGGCGAGTGAAGCCACACCGCAAACTGTTCCCTATTTTCTGTTTTCAGTTTCCTGCTTCTTGTTTTTCAGCGCCCGCTCGATTCCCGCTTGGGCTAGCGGTGCCATGATGGCGTAGCCGGCCGGCTGCGGATGCACGCCGTCTTTGCTCAGCGCTGGCGGCATGCCACCGCGCTCGTCTTTCATGGCCGAGTAGTAATCCACGTAGACGAAACCTTTGCTCGCGGCGTAGGTCTTGAGCCACTCGTCGAGCTTGGCGATTTTGGGCGCAGGCTCCAGGCCCGGAGCCCAGTGGTAATCGAAGGCTGGCGTGATCGAACAAAGCACGACGCGAATGCCGTTGGCCGCGGCCAGCTCAGCCATGGAAGCGAGATTGCCTTCGGTCTGCTCGAGCGTCATCGGCCCGGTGTTGCCGGCAACGTCATTGGTGCCGGCGAGCAGCACCACAACCTTGGGTTGAAGATCGATTACGTCTTGCCGGAAGCGCACCAGCATCTGCGGCGTGGTTTGCCCGCTGATGCCGCGGTTGATGTAGGGCTTGCCGGGGAAGGATTCGTCCAGCTTCCAGCCCGCGGTAATTGAATCGCCCATAAAAACCACGCGATTCTCTTTCAGTGCTGGAGCGTTCAACTTCACGTCTGCCTCCTTAAATCGCGCCAGTCCGCCGAAGTCCACCAGCAGTTGCCGGTCGTAATCGTTCCAATAAGCGTTGTTGGCGTGGCCGGAGGGCGACGTTTGCGCGGCTGGCATTTTGGCCACGGTTTGCTGCGCCGGCAGCAGGCTTGCGCCGAAGATTACAGTCCCCAGCGCAGTCACAAAAATTTGCTGGCAAAGAATTTTTGCTTTCAAAAAACACGCTCCATTTTAAAAATCTATTTTTACCGAGCTTCGACGCATGCGCCCGCACTCGTTACGTATTGTAGGCAATCGCGCCGCGGATGGCTATTCTGTTTGCCTGGGCGAGGCAGGCGCTTACGTATCGCGCTAGAATTCATATATGTCCGCCACTGCGATTTCTTCTGACGTCCTGGCCAAGTACGAGCCCGTGATCGGGCTGGAAGTGCATGTGCAACTGCTGACGGCCACCAAGGCCTTTTGCGGATGCGCCAACCGCTTCGGCTCGGAGCCGAATACGAACATCTGCCCGGTTTGCCTGGGGCTGCCCGGTGCGCTGCCGGTGCTGAACGCCAAGGCGGTGGAGTTTGCGGCGCTGGCCTCGCTGGCGCTGAATTGCCAGGTGCGGGAGCGGTCGATTTTCGCGCGCAAAAATTATTTTTATCCCGATCTGCCCAAGGGCTACCAGATTTCGCAATTCGACAAGCCGCTGGCCGAGCACGGCTGGATCGAAGTGCCGACGGCCGAGGGCGGAATCAAACGGATCGGCATTACGCGCCTGCACATGGAAGAGGACGCGGGCAAGAGCCTGCACGAGGGCTTTGCCGACTCGGCCACGCACACCTATCTTGATTTGAACCGCTGCGGCACGCCGCTGGTGGAGATTGTCAGCGAGCCGGATATGCGGACGCCGGACGAGGCCTTCGAATATCTGACGCGGCTCAAGGAGATTGTTCTTTACACCGGCGTTTCAGACTGCAACATGGAAGAGGGTTCGCTGCGTTGCGACGCCAACGTAAGCGTGCGGCTGAGGGGCGCGGAAAAGTTCGGGACCAAGACCGAGGTCAAAAACCTGAACAGCTTTAGGCATGTGCGCGCCGCGCTGCAATATGAGATTGAACGGCAGATCGAAGTCATCGAAACCGGCGGCCGCGTGGTGCAGGAGACGCGGCTTTGGAATGCCAGCGAGGATCGCACCTATGCGATGCGCTCGAAGGAGCAGGCGCACGATTACCGCTACTTTCCCGAACCGGATCTGCCGCCGCTGCTCGTCACCAAGGAATTTTTAGCTGAAGCGGAAAAGAAGCTGCCAGAGCTGCCCGAGGCGCGACGCAAGCGGATGCTCGCCGAATACGAGCTGACCGAGCAGGATGCGCATGCGCTGACGGTGACGCGCGAGTTTGCAGACCGCTTTGAGGCCGCCGCGAAAACGGCGCGCAATCCGCGGCGCGTGGCCAACGTGCTGTTGAGCGAAGTGGGTGGAAGGCTGAAGGCGCAGGGGCTGGAGCTGGATCACTCGCCGGTTTCAATGACGGGCATTGTGCAGGCCGCCGATCTGCTCGATGAAGGCAAGATCAGCTCCAAGCAGATGAAGCAGCTCTTCGATGTGTGTTTTGAGAAGAACGAGGATTTTGGGCCGGTTTACGAGCGCGAAAAGCCACAGCAGATCACAGACGCTTCGGCCATCGAAAAGCTGATCGACGCGGCCATCGCCGCCAATCCCAAGCAGGTGGAGCAGTACCGCGGCGGCAAAAAAACAGTAGCGGGATTCTTTGTCGGCCAGGTGATGCGCGCATCGAAGGGACAGGCCAATCCGGCGCTGCTCAATCAACTGGTGACGAAAAAGCTGGACGAATAGGCCGAACAGCCACGCTATACGGCTGCCGATGCGCGCCTGCGCCGGCAGCCCACTCAAGCAACGGTTCTCAAGCCGGTTCTGGTGCACGATTCTCGTGCCTGGGAACCATTGCGGTTTTATTTCAGCTTTAATTCCGAGACAAACTCTTTGCGCGCATCCCAAGAGCTAACGGTCTTGACGGCGCTTTTTTTGCCGGTTTTTTCCGCCCACAGATCGTAATCGACGCTCATGTCGATTTGGGCGAAGTAGAAATGTCCATCGGCGGTCGAACTGTAACTGCGAATGGCTTTGGTCTTCTGGTTTTTAAGAAAGACCGTGGCGTTCGCAGTCGGCTTCGCGCTATCGTCCAGGACCGTGCCCCTTACCGTGCGCACGCCAATGTTCTGGCTCCACGCCACCGGCGTCAACAAGCCGCCGTGCGCATCCATCCGCACCGCGCCCAACGCCGCCAAACCGCATACAGCCACCGCCAGCCAACTTGCCCGGCCCATTCTTAAGCCTCCTCGTCCTCTTCGTAGGGTTCGTCTTCGTCATCGTCGCCATCTTCCAGACGCGCCAACTCTAACGGCTCAACGCTGACGACCTCGAACTCCAGGCCGCACTCATCGCAGACGACGATGTCGCCCTCTTCAATTTCATCGACTTCAATGTCCAGTTCATTTTCGCATTCAGGACAGCTGGGCATAGTCGCCTCCTCGCATTCTCAACCGGCCGACCGGAGTTTCCATACCGAGTCGGGTTATAAGATACCAGCATCGTACTACAACCTTGGCTAGGTTAGTGAGAACATGCCTCCAGGTCAAGAGGCGAATTGCTTTGTATGCGTAATGACGCTTTTCTCGCGCCGAAGTTTCACCTGTTTGCGGATTTTTTATGGTGCTGATTTTGCACAGGGCCGCCTTCGCCGCCGTTTCTTGCCATTACGGGAAAACGCTGCCATCATGACACCAGTCCGCTTGAGCATTTAACCTATTTTGTACGATGTCAAGAATCGGCTCCAGCCCGTTCGCCTTTCCGGATTTCCGCGGCGCCACGCGCCGGCTTGTGCTGCTCAACCTGGCCACATACTTTGCGCTGCTGGTGGCGGGGCTGGCCCTCTCTTCCGACACATTCCATTTTGCCGGCCTGTTGGTCCTTGACCCGGCAGCCTTTCTGCACGGTTACCTTTGGCAACCGCTTACATATAGTTTTGTGCACACGGGGCTGATCGGCACGCTGCTCGAGCTGCTCTCGCTCTGGTTTTTGGCCGGATTTCTCGAAGGCTTCCACGACGAAAACTGGGTGATGGGGCTCTACGCGGTCTCCGTACTGGGAACCGCGGCGGCGGCGCTGCTGCTTTATGTTGCCGCCAACACCTTCATGCCCGCGCTGCTCGGCCTGCCCATGCCGCTTTACGGTTGCTTCGGCGGAATCTTCGGGCTGCTGGCGGCGATCGGAAGCCTTTACGGCGACATGCAATTTATTCTGTTTCCGCTGCCGATGGGCATCAAGGCGCGCTATATGACGGCGATCTACGTGCTGATCGCCGTGGCCATGCTCTTCAGCCAGGAACGGCTGTACGCCTTTGCGCAACTGGGCGGCGCGCTGGCCGGATGGCTGTTTGTGCGCATGGCGCCGCGGCGCGGCGTTTCGCTGGCCTTCAGCGAGAGATGGTACGGGCTGCGCAATCGCTACTACCGCTGGAAGCGCCACCGCGCCGCGCGCAAGTTCGAGGTTTACATGCGGCAACAGGGGCGCACCGTCCGCTTTGACGGCCAGGGGCACCTGATCGACAAAGACGCTGAGGACAAGAAGCACTGGAACTGACGCCGGTACGATAGAATCGTCGAGAAATGTTCACGAAAATTGCTTTTCTATTTCCCGGTCAGGGATCGCAGGCCGTCGGCATGGGCCGCGAGCTGGCCGAAGGCTTTCCCGTTGCGCAACAAACCTTTGCCGAAGCCGACGAGGCGCTCGGTTTTTCGCTTTCGCGGCTCTGCTTTGAGGGGCCGGAGAGCGATTTGCGGCTGACGGAAAACACGCAGCCGGCGATTTTGACAGCCAGCGTGGCCGCGGCGCGCGTGCTGGCCGAACACGGAGTTGCGCCGGCCTTGGCAGCCGGGCACTCGCTGGGCGAGTGGAGCGCGCACGTCATCGCCGGAAGTTTTTCTTTTGCCGACGCGGTGCGCGCGGTTAAAGCTCGTGGCGCGGCGATGCAGAAGGCGGTTCCCGCCGGCGAAGGCGCGATGGCGGCCGTGCTGGGACTCGAGGCCGCGCAGGTGGCCGAGGCGTGCGCCGAAGCCGCGCGTGAAACCGGACTCCCCGTGCAAGCGGCCAACTTGAATTCGCCGGCGCAGACGGTTATTTCGGGCGCGGCGGCGGCGGTTGAAAAGGCTTCTGAAATAGCCAAGGCCAAGGGCGCGCGGCGCGCCCTTCTGCTCCCCGTCAGCGCGCCTTTTCACTGCGCGATGATGCAGCCGGCGCAGGAAGAAGTGGCGCGCGTGCTGGAAGGTTTCGCGATAGGCGATCCGCAAATTCCCGTGGCCGCCAACTTTACCGGAGCTTTGGTCACGACGGCCGCGGAGGCGCGCGACGCGCTCATCCGCCAGGTGACTGGCGCGGTGCGCTGGGTTGATTGCGTGCAGACGCTCAAGGCCGCCGGCGCGGAACTCTTTATTGAAGTGGGACCGGGGAAGGTGCTCTGCGGACTGCTGCGGCAGATCGACCGCGAACTGAAGACGCTGAATGTGGAAGACGCGGCGAGTTTGGAAAAGACGCTGGCCGAGGCGAAGAGCGGGAATTAATCCCGTGACTAGGCCATTTCAATTTTTAGAGCAAATCGCCTGATGGTATAGAGGAGAAAAACGTCCCTCGGGGGCTAAAGGCCATGTCGATTTGGTTGAGTTTACGGCACGGCTGAAGCCGTGCCCCTTCAAAGCCACTCTACACCTACAGGAGATTTGCTCTAATGTTGTGGTTCCCAGGTTTCAGAATCGAAACCGGGGGCACCCGCGATAGTACAGATTTGAGTGGTCACAGAGCTCAATGAGCGCCGATGCGCGCTACACCAGGCCGAGCTCGCGCAGCATGAAGGCATAATCGAGGGCGATTTCTTTCAGGTAATCGTAGCGGCCGCTGGAGCCGCCATGGCCGGCCTGCATGTTGGTGACGAGCAGCAGCGGATGCGCGTCGGTTTTGAGCGTGCGCAGTTTGGCCACGTACTTGGCCGGCTCCCAATACATCACCTGACTGTCGTTGAGCGAGGTCTTGACCATCATGGCCGGATAACTGGTCGCGCGCAGATTGTCATAAGGCGAGTAACTCAGCATATAGCGAAAATACTTTTCCTGATTCGGATCGCCCCACTCCTCGTACTCGGGCACGGTCAACGGCAGAGAGGCGTCGAGCATGGTGTTCATCACATCGACGAAGGGCACGTGCGAAAAGACGGCGCGGAATTTTTCCGGAGCTAAATTCGTTACCGCGCCCATGAGCAAGCCGCCGGCCGAGCCGCCCTCGATGGCCACGCGCGCCGCATCGCCGTAGCCCGAGGCTGTCAGATGATCGACGCAGGCGATGAAGTCGGTGAAGGTGTTGCGCTTGGCTAGCATTTTGCCGGCGTCGTGCCAGGGCTTGCCCATTTCTCCGCCGCCGCGAATGTGCGCGTAGGCCATCACCACGCCGCGATCGAGCAGGCTGAGCCGGTTGGAGCTGAAGCCGAGCGGCAACGAGTACCCGTACGATCCGTACCCGTAAACGAAGAGCGGATTGCTTTCCGTGCGGGTGTCTTTTCGGTAAACGATCGAGATCGGGACCAGAACGCCGTCGGCGGCGCGGGCGTGGATGCGCTCGCTCGCGTAGAGCGCGCGATTGAAGCCGCCGGGAATTTCCTGCTGCTTGAGCAGCGTGGAGATGCCGGTCGCCAGATCGTATTCGTAAACCGAACTGGGCGTAACCAGCGATTGATAGCCGTAGCGGTAAGTTGCAGTTTCAAAGATGCGGTTGATGTGCGGAAAGGCGCTGTAAGCCGGCTCGGGAAAGGCGATTTCGCCGGCCGGCTCGACCTCGCGGCCAACGCCGGAGAACTTCCAGATGCGCAGCCGTGGCAGGCCAGCTTCGCGCTCGCAGGCGACGAAAAAGTTGGCGAACAAATCAACATCTTCGAGCATCACGCTGTCGCGATGCGGAATCAACTCGGCCCAATGCTCGCGGCCGGGCGTGGCGACGGGCGCGGTGACCAGACGGAAATTGCGCCCGCGGTCGTTGGTGCGGATGAACCAGAGTCCGTTGCGATGGTCGATTGAATATTCGTGCTCGTCGGCGCGCGGCGCGATGACGGCGAAGCTGCCCGTGGGCGCGTCAGCCGCGAGCGCGCGACACTCGGAGGCCGTGTGGCTGGCCGATTCCAGCACCATGAACTTGCCGTCGCGCGTGCGGCCCACGGCCAGATTGAAGCGCTCGTCGTCATCCTGAAATACCAATACAGATTCAGAAAGCTGCCCGGCACAGCCGCGCCAAAGTTGAAATTGCCGCTTCTGCTGCTCGTCTTCGACGGTGTAAAAAAGCGTGGCGTTATCGGCTGCCCAGGCGATGGAGCCGACGCGCTCGACCTCGCCGGCGAGGGTTTCGCCGGTCACGAGATTCTTGATGCGCAGCGTGTACTGGCGGAAGCCGGTGGTGTCGGTGGTGTAGGCGAGCCAGCGGCCGTCGTCTGAAATGTCGATGTCGCCGATGGCGAAAAAGGCCTGGCCTTTGGCCAGTACGTTGCCGTCGAGCAGAATCTCTTCCGGCGCATCGGCGTCGGGAGCAGCGGCGGTTCCGCGTTGGCGACAGTGAATCGCATATTGCTTGCCCTCTTCGGTGCGCGTTGAATACCACCACGCGCCGTCGCGATAGGGAACGGAAACGTCGGTCTGCTTGATGTGGCTGAGCATCTCGCCGTAAAGCTCGCCGCGCAACCCGGCCAGCGGGGTCATGACGGCTTCGGCATAGACATTTTCCGCTTCAAGATAGGCGGCGACCTCGGGGTTTTCTTTTTCGCGCAACCAGGCGTAGTCGTCGGCGAGCACAACGCCGTGCAGAGTTTTTTCCGTGTGCGCTTTGCGGGCAATGGGTGGCGTGGGGTGCGGGGGCTGAGTCATGACTTCCACAGTTTAGTGCGTTCACCATAAGGTCCGGCGTTTAATTGGGCAGCATATTGGTTTCAACATGACATTCTGCTTCGAAGTGTTTGTCATTCAAGCGCAATTGACGCTATCTCCGGATATTGAAGGCAATGAAACCACATAGCGCAAAGCAGTAAACGAATTATGTCCGTCTGCGTAATGTACGCTTAAAAGCAAGGGCGGAAGTTTATGTCGGTATCGGCAAACAACGAAGAGGTTGTCTCTCTACGCAAGGATGTGCGATTGACTGCACCCGAGCTTGAGATTCTACGCAACATCGGCGAAGCGTCAAAGCAAAACCAAACTCATACGCTCACCTCGCAACAGATCGACCGGGTGATCGCGGCGGCGCGCGCGCAAAAGAAAACGCGTCCACACTAGTACCGTGGCCGGATGATTTTGTTTCTTAGCGTTGTGGTTCCCCGGTCTCAAAATCGAGACCGGGGGCACCCATGGCTGGTGCAACTTCAAGCTGTCAAAGACCCGTACTGCATCAGATGATCGAAACCAATATGTTAGTTTCAACAGCGGCTAAGTCGTAGACTTTGCGGCGAGCGGGGAACTGTTTCCGCCTCCCCCACGTACAATATAGAAAGGAATGAAGAGCTTTCTTCATGCGCGCTTTGCCGCTTTGCCGCTGCTGTTGGCGACGTGTCTGGCGCTGTGCGGTTTTCCAGCGCTGGCCGAGCGCATTCAGGATCTGCCGCAACCCACCGATTATGTAAGCGACTTTGCCCACGTGCTGTCGCCAGAGACCGTGGCGCGGCTTGACTCGCTCTGCGAGCAGTTGGACCACTCGCAGGCCGACGCCAAGCTGGCCGTGGTGACGGTGAACAACCTGGACGGCAATGAAGCGTCTGACTACGCCAACCAGCTTGAAGACCATTGGAAGATGGGCAGCAAGAAGGGGCAGAACCGCTACGCGATGGTTCTGCTGGCAGTCTCGGACCACAAGTATCGGATCGAGATCGGCTACGGGCTGGAAGGAATTCTGCCCGACGCCAAGACCGGCGACATTGGCCGCGCGATGGTTCCCGAGCTGCGCGCCGGCAACTACGACGGCGCGGTAACGCTGGCGACGAGCCAGGTGGCGCAGGCGATTGCCGACGACGCCAAGGTAACGCTGACGCAAGACGCGCAGGCCGCCGCGCCGCAGCCTCAACGCCACGGCGGTGGATTCGGCAGGCTGCTGCTGCTCATTATCATTTTGGTTTTCTTCGGCGGATTCGCGCTGCTGCGCATGCTCTTCGGCTGGGGCCTGTTTTTTGGCGGTTGGGGTGGCGGCGGCGGCTTCGGAGGCGGAGGCGGCGGAAACGATGGCGGCGGCTTTGGCGGTTTCGGCGGCGATGGCGGAGGTTTTGGCGGCGGCGGCGCTGGAGGAAGCTGGTAGAAAAGCAGTTGTCAGTTGTCAGCCTTTGACTTTGAGCACACCGCTTCGAATTGCATGGAACGAGCTGAAAGCTGATAGCTGACGGCTGAAAGCTGTTTTTGAGGAGAGACGAATTTTATGAGCAAGAAACTCGCGATTACGTTGGGCGTAGTGGGCGGAGTGGTTCTGATTGTGCTGATGGTCTTCGGCAGCTTTGTCGGCGCGCGCAACCAGATGGTGGACAAAGATCAGACGGTAAAGCGGGCGTGGTCTGACGTGGACGTGCAACTGCAGCGGCGCGCCGACCTGATTCCGAATCTGGTGCAAACGGTGAAGGGATTCACCAAGGAAGAGAGCACGGTTTACGGCGACATCGCCAACGCGCGCGCGGGCATGTTGAACGCTCAGGGACCAGCGGCCAAGATCTCCGCCTCGCATCAGTTGGACGGAGCGATCGGCCGGCTGCTGCTGCTGACGGAAAACTATCCGCAACTGCGTTCGAGCGAGCAGTTCATGCGGTTGCAAGACGAGCTGGCGGGGACTGAAAACCGCGTCAGCGTGGCGCGCAAACGTTACAACGACGCGCTTCAGGAGTACAACTCCTTCGTGCTGCATTTCCCCAACAACATCTGGGCGAGCCTGTCGGGATTCCACGAAAACGACGCCTACTTTACGGCCAGCCCGGCCGCGCAGGCCGTGCCGCAGGTGAAGTTTTAGGGGCAAATCGCCTGATGGTATAGAGGTGAAAAACGTCCCTCGGGGCCTGAAGGCCACGTTGATTTGATTTAGTTTACGGCACGGCTGAAGCTGTCAAGTCTCCAGACATGCTTTACAGTTTGTCTCCACACATCCTTTACAGGTAGAGGAAGTTTCTCGGGCAGGGTTCGACCATGGTCGAACCCTGCCCGAGAAGGTTGAGTTCGCGGA
>Ga0182014_10008895_pt1 | contig 10167 bp, 13 predicted proteins | sample 612S2DmetaG_FD_120489 | JGI IMG/M metagenome (GOLD analysis project Ga0182014, IMG submission 120489) | Permafrost microbial communities from Stordalen Mire, Sweden - 612S2D metaG | ecosystem: Environmental > Terrestrial > Soil > Wetlands > Permafrost | place: Sweden: Stordalen | collected...
GCACGATTGGCTCGGGGATGGGGGATGCGCTTTTCCTATTCAATATCAGCCGACCTCGCAGGCTGACTGAACTTAACAAGATCAGCTAAATGGCGTCACGCACCCTTGCCGAAAACTCACGCTGTTCTATCTGTTATGGTTCCGGCACTTGCCGGGTTTGCAAGGGCACCGGCCAAAAGTAGTCAGATGAAGAAAAGAGCCTGAGGGCGTTCTGACTGCCGGATGCATCTTAAACGGAACGGCTAGAAGGGGCGGCTTCACACTCCACATTTGAATGGTTCAAAAACCCTCGTCCTGAGTGCCCGAAGAATCATGTGTTTTGGCGGGAAAATCGCGGGTGCAGGGCAGAAAAAAGAAGGTGGTTCAACCAGATGGTATTTGAACCTTTCCATCAGCGAGTCGCCGCTGCCAATGCGAACCTCGACTTTCAGGACTATCTCGTCTCTCAATTGTGGTAGTCGATAGCGACGACCCAGTGCCGCCCAACCGCATCTTCGACCGTCTTCGGCCATTGAAAATCATCCAAATCCGTAAAGATGACGTTGGGCTTTTCGAAAGCGACAGCATTCGTGACGTCCCGGTCGAAGCCCGCTTTTAATTGTGCGAACAGAATCTCGTCCATCAACTGTGCATCGTCTTCATAGCCATCAAACTCCACGTCAAACCGCCCGACAGGGATTCTTCCGCCAAAATTGGGAAAACACTTCTTGAAGAGCTTAGCGGCCAACGACGCTTTCGTCTCTCGATATTGCTTCAAGAATAGACGGAACTCTCTCGTATGTAGCCCCTTCAAGCGGAGCAGAGTTAACATCCCCGAATAGCGGCCACCAACCGAATAACAGTCGCAATGGCCGCAAAATCGCGCCACACTGACGAAGTGTTCCTTCTCCAAGTATCGACAGGCTCGTCGTCTTGCCTGAAGGCTTGTTTTCGCTTCTTCAACTGGAAGGCAGACATAGAGAAGAAAATGCATAGCTCACGTACTCGCTTCACACCAGATTTGTTCTGATTGAAATACGGATGCGTCACTGTCATAAAGCCGTCTCATAGATGAGTTCTCGAATCACTTGGGTTGAAGTGGCTTTCGCGGAAGCATGCTCAGCCGGTCAACTAGGCCGCAGCTTTTGGACTCTCTTTTTGGGGCGGAACACTAGAATCTCTTTGCCATCTAGTTTGAACTCTGTGAGAAACACAAGACGACGCTGTTTCTTAGTGGGTCCGGTAACAGTGTATTCCGTCCCTCCCTTGAAAACCCTTTGTCTTGGCATGATTGACTCTTCCTCCGCAGTCATTCTGCACGCAGTCCTTACGTTCGCCAAGTACCTAAATGGATAACCAACTGCGGACACGATGCGTCAAGTCACGTGTCGATAGTGTAATCGCCGTCCCAATTCGGTTGTCCCCTCGGAGTGAAAGCACAGACTGTGAAGTCTAATACGATGCGTCTACACCTCCGGTTTTTCTATTAACTTCAATTCTCACTGGTCTCCGAAGCGTGCCGTTGAGAATGATAAAACTGGAGCCTGCATCATTTTCCTTAAGGAGAATCTCCAATTCGGGGAAATTACACACCGCAGCATCACCCCATCCCCGCTCATAGCCCTTCTTTTCCCAATACTCGGGTGTCAGATGCTTGCAGTATCCCCCTTCGGGAATTGCCCGAACCTCCTTCAGCGGGGATGAATGGTGGAGACGGCAATCGATACAGACCTGCTTGCCCATACAGGCAATATCCCATTCATCGCAACGGTGATGATATTCCTGATTGTAGTTGGCTCCGCACTTTTCGCAGTAAAGCATCGAAACCTCCTTTACCGGCCACTTCATGATCTTGCTGCCTCATCGGCAAGGTTCCTAATCCTTGAGCGGATAAAAATCACATCGGGCTGCAAGCCCAGCTTCTCAAGTGCGGTCGATTCATATATCGGCAAGCGCCCAAACCATCTGTGATATTCCTCAAGCCTTGCGGTCGCTTCTGTCAAACGTCCCATTTTCGCTAGGGTTAGCAGCACGTTTTCGAGAGCCAATTTATAGGGCTCGTCCAGTTCGTCCTCATCGATGTCCTCTGAATCCTCATCACCAGTCGGATGAACTGGCTCCTTGAGGCGACAGGCGTGTTCGAACCAACCGAGCGCCTGTTCATACTCGCCCTGCAAAAAGTGATGCCACCCAATGTTATTGAGGCAGTCGCGGTGGGATTCGATGGAGAGCGTATCAGGATGTTCGAGAACGCGAGTGAAAACGCTCAAAGCTTCTTCCGGTTCGTCGAGTGTGTTTAAGACAAAACCAAGTTGAGCAAGCTTTTCTCCGTCGTTTGGGTCTTTCTCTGCTGCGGCCCTCAGACCAGAAAGCTCAACCCACGCGCTCTCCTTTATCGATTTACACTCCTCCACGGCTTCCACCAAATCCGCGATATAAGCAATCGGAGTGTCCTTCTCGGTCAACACTAGCATCTCAACCGCAAGATTGTACCCACGGACAGCCGAACGCCCTTGCCTAAGAAAACTAAGCTCGCTCATCGGGTCTTCCATGCCACGAGCCCCGGAGACAGATACCAAATCGAGGTCGTCTTCGTCGCTCATATCGTTCCCGTGATTTAAGCCTTCCAGATAGTCATGCGCCAATTCGTGCATCTAACTACTCCTGACGGTTGAATTCTATCCATTGAGACCGTGTCTCTGGATTTTAGGCCCGAACATCGGCTCCCACCACGAGCTTAGCGCCGAGTGGTTCCTATTTGACGGGATTCGAGCCATCCAGATTCCTCAGTGAGGAGGCAATCGCAATTGAGTTGTACTGAGAGCGCGTTGCTATGTGGTAGGTCTCTCGGCTGCGATGCGCCGGAGTTCTTCTACCCGTTGCAAGGCAGCTTCCAACACCATCAGGCAGTAAAGGAGATGTCCATAAATGTCGTTCCGACCGCGAACAAAAGAAGCCCTGTCATCCGGATTGAATACAAGATGCAGCGTCACGCTGACCGGGACTGGCGAATGATTTTCCATGCGAGGTGACGAGAGAGTGTCATGCCGCTGAAATAGAAGCTGTGCGTCCCGTCACAATGGAATGTTTGCTCGGCTTTCGGGAGCCGCCTTGTTACCTTGCTTCCTTCACGCAATTGCAAGGCGGCTGAGTGCATGTGCTGAGTGGGACCGAGCCTATCCCTCGAAATCAGCCGCCTCAAACTCTGGCCGAATTTCAATGTCAGAGTCCGTTAGCATTGGATTCGGGCAGAGTTTGAGCCATTCGACGGCTTCGTCCATCGATTTGACCTCCCACATCCAGTAGCCAGCGACTTGCTCCTCTGTCGGGACAAATGGGCCATCAATTACTGTTCGATGTGCGCCTGAAAACCGCACCCGTTTGCCTTGGGAAGTTGGTTTCAAGCCGCCACCACCTTTCATGATGCCAGCATTGAAGAGTTCCTCGTTGTACTTACCCATCGCGGCCAGCAATTCCGGACCCGGCATGGTGCCTTTCTCACTGTCATTGCTCGCCTTAACGAATATCATGCACTTCATGTTCACTTCCCCTTTCGATTTGTCCGGCAGGCCACTTCTCAAAGATGTTCTCACTTGCTCCCCGGCTGCGTCGAGATATTCTTGTGATACAGTTTCCGTGTTCATCACAGACGGTGTAATCGCGTGGACAATAAGCCAGATGCTCACAAAGAGACAAGCGGTGGAAAGAACCCCGACAAAGAGGCTATGAAGCCGCGCCAACTTTGGTGGAGACGGCTTATCGACGATGTGAAATGCAAAATGCATGAGCGCCCCACCAAAAGCGAAGAACGCCGCGATAAGCGCAACAATGAGACAACTGAACAAAAGGCTGCGAGGCTTACGGCTGAGGCTACCCGTTGGATTGCAATTTTCACTGTGGTGATGGCTATAGTTGCTGCATTGACGTTGTGGGAGTTGATTCAAGGGGGCGCGGATACGAAGGCTTTGGTGGCTGCTTCGAAGCAGCAGGCTAACGCGGCCAGCGACCAAGCCGACGCCGCACAACAGTTCTCTGACACAGCGGAGGATATCAACGGGAGAATGTCTGATGCCGTAGACCAACTCAGTGCTGCCGCCAGTAATGCGAAGGCTGGTATCAAGGCCACTCAAGATACTATGCGATTGGATCAAAGGGCATGGGTTGCTGTCATCGACGTTCACGGGCCTGAACTGGAACCGATTGTTAAATTTACGAACACGGGTCGCACGCCTGCGCGAAACGTCATTATGTATCCGAACTACCTCTATAATCTGGTGGGGATAGAGCCCGACTTCAACACTCAAGGTTCCCCAAAGAGGCTCGGAGTTCTCTCGCCCGGCACAGAGCGGACTGCTCAAAACAAAATGACCAGCATTCCTGATCTGGATAAGCGAACCCTCTATGTCTTCGGAAGGATCACTTACGATGATATTTTCGGGAAACATCACTGGGTGACTTACTGCCTGCGCTTGTCCGACGACCGCACACAGTACCAATTCTGCGAGGAACACAACGACACAGACAGCATTGAGAATCCAAATTAAGACACTACATGTGCTATGAAGCTGTATCTGAGATGGAGTAAGGTCCTCCGATGCCGCATCCTTCGACCGGAGCGATCTCTCGCTCCTCGGGCGTCAGCGGCGGATTGAAATAGCTGCCAAGCGACCCATTCTGGTCTGCCCGTTGCAGCCACGCTGCCACAGCAGAGGCTTCGGACACTGAACGATCTATTGAGGGCTGGCATAATCCAATGCCAGCCCCTTATCGCGGAATATACCCACGGCAACGAATCACGCAGCAGGTCTATATTGCCTTACGGCCTTTTGGTTTTCGGATGCTAGGAGGGAAATCCATCCCCCTAGCATCGGGATTCGTCATTGCTAGCAAATGACGGCTTGCAGTCTTCCTCTCGTTGTCAAGGCTGGGTTATCCCGCGACTGCATCGCACTGCTGGTGCCGGGATCGTACAAAAATTTGAGCATTAAGGGTGTTCTCCTTTTTGCCGTTTCCGGTTGCCAACATTCTAGTTCGGTTTGCTCTTGTTGGGCACCGGCCATCTTTCTTAATCCTGTCGGCGCGTTGCAGCCATGCCGCCACCGCAATGGCAGCTTGCTCGTCCCCGCCTCGGCCTTCCTTCGGGAAGCCTATGTCGTAGAAACGGCAGAGGCGATTCAACTTTATGTGCCGAGAACGGCATCACTCCAAGCATCGCCTTCAGCAGGAAGCATAACTTGGAATACAGTCTTGGTCACAGCGGGGAAAAAGTAGCGTCTGAAATCTACTTTGAGCGGGGACCGCCCATTGAAAAGCTAATTCTTGTCACGATGGTGAAGGGTCGGTCTGACTTCGAAGGCTCTTCAACCGGTTCCCGGCGCGGTCTCAGGTGTAGCAACTCCTCCGCGACATATCCGGCTCTCGTGCCATCTGAAAAGGTCACAATCAGGCCATCGTCGCAGTCCCTTTCAACCTTCAGTATGGTTGTCCTATCAGTCATGACAGAAAGCGTACCCCACTACCAAACTGGCCGCTGTCCGATATTGCTCATCCTAGGCAAGGACGGATACACCTCCACAATTGCCGATTTGCCCTCGGGAATCTCCCAGTCGTCGAACGGCCAAAAGTGGATTGGGCGCTTGCACCAGTTTCGCAAGTAGAGTAGCCAAGGCAGACCGGCGAATGTGGACTTGGCGACCGAACCCTGCACGAAGAGCGGTAAATCATCGGGAGGTCTCGTCGCCCACTATCGCGTTCACCAATTCACTAAACCAGCTTATCCAAGGCAAATCCCCAACGTCACTCTGCACTCAGTCTGCGCTTCGTTCCCAAATCTCAGAAAATCCCGAGGTGGTCGGCTCGGGATGAGTCCAGAATCTGGACGGTCTACAGACCTTATTGGTAGGGACTCCCTCTTGGCAAGGTGAGCAATTTTGGGCATCTTTGAAAGTTATCCCCGTGCTTGAATATGCATTCTGAGTTTCATAGAGACTTCGTAGAAGGAGTCCAATGCAGGCTTTCAACCCAAAACTCTTCCTCTCCACTCCGGGCACAGGTAGAGAGATGGTGTCCTTCCGCAAGGGAGACGTAATCTTCGCTCAGGGTGATGCGAGCGATGCGGTGTTTGTCATTCAAACCGGGTGTGTAAGACACAGCGCAATGACCCGGAATGGCAAGGAAGCAACGCTCGACATCTTGGGTAGTTCGGATTTTGTTGGAAAAGACTCGATTGCCGGTGAGCCGATCCGCACGACGTCTGCCAACGCGCTTACAGATTGCCAACTACTTCGAATTGAAAACAAAGTCATGATGCTCACGCTTAGCCAAGAGGTGGAAATGGCAAATTTGGTTTGTGCGTATGTGTTGGCGCGAAACCTACGCTACCAGAAAGATTTGGTTGATCAACGATGCAATGGGAGCGAAATGCGGTTAGCGCGATTACTCTTGCGACTGGCGCATTTCGAAGCTCCTGAACCACGCGAGACCGCGATTCCGATAATCAGCCAAGGAATACTGGCACAAATGGTGGGGACTACTCGGTCGCGTGTCTCCTTTTTCATGAATGGATTCAAACACTCAGGCTACATTGAGTACAGTCTGAAGAGCAATGAAGTGCGAGTACGTCCTTCGCTGCTGGACTTCTATGCCGAGTAACCGGATACGTGCTGGGGGCGGCGTCAAGTCGTCTCCAGCGCGGTCTCACCGGCAATAGAAGTTCAGAACGAATAGAGGAATCCCTTCGAGGAGATACAGAAAAGAAACGGGCTTCGTCACATGCGGCTCACAGCTTCTGCTCATCACGAATTCGCTCCGGCACCTTCCTGAACACCCGGTTGCAAATCTCATAGGCGAGGTCTACCGATTCCTCGATTGCGTTGCCGGTCGGCTCCACCTGAACGTTCACCTGCCGCTCCCGAGCCCACTATTCAAACCACTCCTAGAATGCATCATTCGATCTTGGCGATTCCAGTTTCTTCCTTCGTCAGGTTCGGGATGAGAAATCCATTCCGCAGCCCCGGTAGACCTGCCCTTGACTTCTCAACTGTCACGAACATACTATCTGCTGTTTCCCATAGCATTTCTCCGGCTGGCTGCTTGGCAGTTCTACGTCCGAGGTTGTAGGGAGGCGCATATGTTGGTCGAAACATTTAGCAGGACACTGGGCAAGACAGGACTACATGTGGGCATCGAAAACGTCCAACGCTTTTTCCCAGAGAGCATCTCCGAAATCGACTTACGTTTAGGTCACCTGCAAATCCTATGCACCCTGAATCCTGAATTCTGGCGAGGTATACCTGAGATTTTCGATGAGAGACTGTCCTCTTGGCTTGAGTCGAAGTATCTGCATGGCAAGCCGAATGGAACTCCCGTTCGCTTAGCGATGGTACCGATAGGAACTGGGACAAATATCTTCCGCCTTAGACCTGTTTCTCAAGATGAACAGGGAATTCGAGCAAACTCAAAGGCGGTCGAAAAAGTGCGGGGCGTAATTCCTATGCAGCCATCGCCAATTCACGCCCTCTAAAACAACAGTGGCCGAGGCTTTGCGCCTCGGCCACCGCCGTGGGTTGATTGTAGAACTAAGGACACCGCATCTCCGCGAGTGCCCAGTCATTTTTCACTTATGCTTCCAAGCCCCGATTGCTAGGTGGCTATACCCGTTAACGGGCTTCTTGGGCGATAGTGTCATCGCTCCATTTGAAGAACGGCCACGCTACGCATCGGGTCGATAGAAGCATTACCACGTGAAAGAATGCGATCACATCCCAGCACAAGAATCCTTATTGCCGGGGCAACCTTGGGGTCTGGGACACGATGCCTTAGAATTCAGATGCCTCATGTGGAGTACCGCTCAAAGAGTATTGCTGCATCTTTTGGGTTGTCCTCCTTCCTCTTACGCGATGAATCTACCCCCAGATTCACGAGGAGTCAACGAACTTTAGTTGCAGGACACCCCGTCCGCCGTATCTGCCGCACACAATCTCAACCTTGCGAGTTTAAGAGTCCGTCCGAGAAACAGTAATGCACCGGGAAGCGTTCGCCCTTGTTCATGGACGCTTGAGGAATATGAAGTAGAAAGCTGCGAACACCATGACGATGCCTATATTCACTGTCAGCCGTTCCCAGAATCGGTTCCTGAAGAAAACTAAATCTACACTAACTATGACTGCCACCATCGCCACCACGTAAAGCATGACAGCTACCCGTCTGCCCATTTCAGTCCTTAGTTCAAACGTAAATCAAATCAGGCGCAAGAGCGAGTTCTCGGACGGACCACTGTGGGTAACCGGCCTCCGGGGCGTGCTGGTGGAGTACGAGTTGTTCGGCTCCTCGCCTGATGCCGCCCTTGATGGGAGCCAATAACGGCATCCTGCGATAGCAACCGGACTGAGAATTCTGGACGCCCCCGACGCCAATAAAATGCTTCATATATATAGTGTCGTTCGGAGGGAGTTTTCGCGACAAGCTGGGAAAAATATCTTTGCGGTCGCCCGTGGCTCAACACGATTTGCCGTGCCGAAGCCCTCCACAAACTCCTATCGCATAACGCGGTCAAGAATCATCCGAGCCAGACCCACGCTGTCAGCGACGACCGATGTCAGCCGGGGTGATGGTCTACTGATGTCAGGCTCACGAGCCAAGCGGACAGCCGCAATGATTGAGGCAGCAATAACGATGGTCGAGGCGAAACGGTCTTGAGTTCGTTTGTCCTGTTCTTCTCTCGCAGTCGCCCTCTTCATTTCACCCACGGGCAGACCTCCGCGTTGCGCTGCTGATGGTCAGTAGGTGCGAGAGAGTCCCTCGGAATATCTCTGTCGGCAGGTACCGGCGCTTCGTTCGACACAGCGGACAGTCGGCAACAATCCAACTGTCTGGTAGGGTTTCGACCGGGGCGGGGATGGTCTCGCCACATCCCTTGCACCGAACGGCGAAGTCGCAGAGCCGGGGTTGAGGCAGGTTCCACACAGGAGCAGTATAGGCGAACAAAAGGCGAATTTATGCACAGCCGGGAAGCTATATTTGGTAGCCATTTTAGTAGCCAGTGGTACCGGAAACCGATGCATTCCAATGCACATCCATGCACACCAAGTCATTGAAATATTAACGAAACTGTCTGTAAATACCTCTTCGTAAAGGGCTTAAAACGGACTCAAAATCCGCCGGCCCTCGCGGCCATGGGGGTTCGACCCCCCCTCCCGGCACCACTTGAGCTTGTATTATCTCCTTTTTATTGTGTTGTTTAGGAGAACGATTCTGTTTTTCTGATGAGGCCAGTGTGGCAACGATCCGATTTCTGGGTACAAATTCAGGTACAGAGCGTATCTCATTTGTTTTCAGCGTTAAGCGAGACGCCCCCACGATTGGATGATGCGATCTACGCTCTCCTAACCCACATTACTGTTGATTTCGGAATGCGCAGCGGACTCAGGATGCCGGCATTTATCGGCCTTGCGCTTGGATTTAGCCTTCGGCAGAGAGCTTTGCCATTTTGAGCGACCATCTCACTCGCTCTGCAATGAACATGGCGAACGGCCTCGCATCTACATCGATGCTCGCGCGGTCCAAAGCGTTCAAATACACTGCGCGATCCTCAACGCGAACCACCGTCCATGGATACCCGCCAGATGCCAGCAGGACATTCATCAGAAAGCGTGCCATGCGGCCATTCCCATCGGGATACGGATGAATGTAGCCAAAGAGCCAATGACCGAGTACTGCCCGAACCGACGGCTCAGGTTCGGCTTCAATCAAATCGAATAACGCGGGCATGGCATCGCGCACCGCTTCCCAACGTGGCGGAACATACCTGGAATTTCGCAGATAGACAGCATCGTTGCGATAGCCAGCCAGGGCCGAGGCCGGGATGAGGCCGGAGACAACACAGGGTTCAAAAAGTTCTCTGTGCCAATCCCTGTGGTCCAGTCTGGCAATCGCTCCCGCGTTTCCGCCAGCCAGCACTTTGGACACGCTGCCCTTCACTTTTTGGAAGGCTTGCCAATACCCACGCGCGGCCAGCGCATCTCGGCTTTGTCGATCTGCCTCTTGATGCGCTGGGTCCCAAGCCCCCGACATTACCCTCTCAATCAACTCAGGATTTACGCGGTAACCTTCGATAGAGAGGGAATGATACGCATCGCTCTGATAAATGCCATCGACAAAATTCAGATATGCCGTCTGGTTCATGGGCAA
>Ga0182014_10008896_pt1 | contig 10166 bp, 9 predicted proteins | sample 612S2DmetaG_FD_120489 | JGI IMG/M metagenome (GOLD analysis project Ga0182014, IMG submission 120489) | Permafrost microbial communities from Stordalen Mire, Sweden - 612S2D metaG | ecosystem: Environmental > Terrestrial > Soil > Wetlands > Permafrost | place: Sweden: Stordalen | collected...
AGGGCTATTCCCATACTCATGGTTTGCCCGATTAATCGCATGGTGCTTACGGTTGCTGATGCTACACCATAGAATCTTCTCTCTACGGATCCCATGATTGAATTAGTGTTAGGGGAGGAGAATAATCCAAATCCTAATCCTAGGATTATTAGGCTAATTATTATATATTCTAGAGATGTTGTCGTGCTAAGGAATATGAATCCAAAGATTCCAATGGTTACTATTGCCATTCCTATGGTGGCGATTATTCTAGGGTCGTATTTATCTGATAATCTACCTGCGATGGGTGTTACGATTACCATGAGTATTGGTTGGGCTACTAGGATGAATCCTGCATCTTGAACTGCGAAACCTCTAATATATTGTAAGTATAGGCTTAATAGAAATGTTACGGCAAATGTGGCACTGTAGTTTAGTAGTGCTGCCAAGTTAGCGAATGCGAAAGTTGTGTTTTGGAAGAAGAGTTTCATATCTAAAACAGGACTATCAATTCTTAACTCCCATTTTACGAATGCTACGAGTCCTATTGCTCCTAGTATAACTAGTAATATTCCTAAGGTTGAGGGTAGTGTAGAGAATCCGTACATAATGAGTACTAGCATGATACTGTAAAGTATGGAACCTGTAACATCAAATTTTTCACCCCGGCAAGCTGCCCATTCTCCTTTTAACTTCCATTGAACTAATCCTATTACTAGTAAGCCTAATGGAACTAATATATAAAAGAGGCTTCTCCATCCGAAGTAATAGGTTAGGAATCCCCCTAAAACGGGCCCCATTGATAATCCGAAATAAACGGCTGCAATGTTTATTCCAATGGCTTTTCCTCGTTCTCTTGGAGGGAATACTGAGGTGATGATGGCTAACGCAGTTACGAATATCATAGCGGAGCCTACACCCTGTATTATTCTGAAGATTATGAGGGCGTTAGCGGAGGGTGCTAATGCTGATAGTAGTGATGATATGGTGAAGATTATCATTCCATAAGTGAATATTTTTTTCATTCCATGTATGTCTGCTATTCTTCCGAAGGGTACAGCGAACATTGCTGCAACTAATAGGAATGATGTTGGAATCCAACTTAGTAATATAGCGTCGGTGTGGAATTCAATTCCAATTGCGGGTAAGGCTATATTAATGGCTGCGCTGATGAATGGTGTTGAAAAGGATGCAATAGTTGCCACTATTAATGCTGACATTCGAAGTGATTTATCGTCCTGATTTTCAGCCATTTTTTAACTTCAACCCCAACATATGATAAAAAAAATATTCTAGTTTGATTTAAAAAAAAAGAAATTATGAAATTTCATGAAAGATTTTTTTTGAGTTATTTATACAACGTTGTGTTTCTGTAGTAATAGTAATTCATCGGTGGAGAGTTTTTTCCCGCCTAGGAATTTACGATAGATTTCTTGTGCTCTTTCTTTTTCTTTAGCATTTTCGTTATGTGATACTTCATCTTCCTTATAACGTTTTTTAGCTTTAACTTTATCTAAAGCTTTATTTTTAGCTTTTATTTCCTTTAATAATGTTTTTACTTCTTCATGTTTCTGTGAAGCATTTTCACGGATTTTCATGAATTCAGCATGAGCTTCATCTGCTTTGACTCGTATATCATCAATTTTCTCGAAGTATTTAATCATTTGCTCATGAGTTTCCTGTGCTTGATCAGATAATTCCACGACTCGAGCATGATAGGATTCCGAAAGTTCTTTAAGTTTAACAGCTTCTTCTCGAGTTTCTTCATTTTCTTTCATAGGCTTCAGTTGTTTCTGAAGTTCACTGACTTGTTTAACTAATTCGTTTTCCTTTCGTATATCCAATACTTGAGTTTCTATAACTTTATCTATTTTCTTTATTTCATCCTGAACCCTTTGAATGTCTCTTCTCCCCGATGACCATTCCATCTTCTTTAATTCCTGGTTAGCTTCATCTCGGAGTTTTTTATATTTCTTAACTTCCTTGTTTACTTGATCACGTTCATTTCGATAATTCAATGCTTTATCTAGATTATCTTTAATACTAGAATTATAATCATCTCTTAAATGTTTAAATGTTCTAGCTTCTTCATTTAACTTATCTCTTTCTTGAGTAAGTTCATTAAGTTTCTTTTCTAAAGCTCTTTTCTCTTTTAATAATACATCGAAACTTTTTTTAGTATCAATTTCAAGGGTAGATTTAGTATCATTTTTTACATCATCGTTGAAAATTGTTAATAATTCTCTTAAATCTTTACCATCAATTATAACGTCAGCTATTTCTTTTACAACTGGTTTCGCGTTAAATGCAACTCCTAATCCTGCTTTCTTGAGCATGGATATATCATTTGCACCATCACCCACTGCGGCACAGTCTTCTGCAGATAACTTTTCAGTATCTAATAATTCTTGTAGTATATCTGCTTTGGAACCCTCAACTAATAAGGGACCACTAACTTCACCAGTTAATATACCATCTTTTTCATGGAGTATATTACAGAATGCGTAATCTAAATTTAATTCATCCTTTAAACGTTGAGCAACTATTTCAACATTACCAGTTATAGTAGCTATTTTATATCCTCTTTGTTTTAGTACTTTAATGGTTTCCTCTGCTCCTTCCATTAAAGGAATATTAGCTACTACTTTCTTAACATCATCTATTGATGCTCCTTTAAGTAAACTAACTCTTTTTTTAAGGGATGTTTCAAAATTTAAATCTCCTTCCATAGCTTCTTTAGTTAACGCTGAAATTTCATTTTCAACACCCATTAATTTACCTATTTCGTCTATGGCTTCACCATCTAAGAGAACGTTATCAAGATCAAATGCAATAAGTTTAATCAAAAGACCACCATTATATTAAAAATATTTAAAAGTATTTAAGTATATTTAGAGTAGAGCTAGTTCAGCCAATCGTTCTTTAGTTTTTTCTACACCAAGTTGAGCGTCTTCGAAACTTTTAGCACCAGTGCACACTACTTTTCCAGATCCAAATAAAAGTAGAACAACTTTTGGGTCAGCAAGCCTGTAAACAAGACCTGGGAATTGTTCAGGTTCATACTCCGTATTTTCAAGATCCAATGCTACAGCTTCTAAATTTAAGGTTTTACCTAAGTTAGCCGATGCTACTATATTTTGTATTTTAATTTCAAATTCGTGAGGTATTTCAACATCCAGTGTTCTCATCTTATCCACTGCAATGTGTATGGCTTTAATTGAATCATCTATTGATTTAGCACCAGTACAAACTAATTTTCCTGAACCAAATATAAGGGCTGCTGTTTTAGGTTCTTTGAGTTTGTAAACTAGTCCGGGGAAATTTTCTTGGTTATACTCAACTCCTTCTAATGCGGGAGCTACACTTGGGAGGTCAATGGATTTCCCTAGAGTTGCAGAGGCCACAATATTCTCTACTTTTATTTCTACGACTGTCATAATTTCTAAATCCTCCAAAAAATCATTTTATTTTAATTAATAATAATTTATATAGTATTATTCAATCTTATTATTGATGATTTGAAATAATTTTATAATCATCATTTATAAGTCATTTGATAGAATTCTAGAATTTGTTGGAATTATGTATTTATTTATATATAAAACCATATTTAAAGAGTGCTCACATTAACTTAATTTTTAATATTTAGTATATATAATAAAATTAGTTTTCCGCATGTAATTATTGTTAAAAGAAACATTTCATAAAAACTTTTTATAGCAAAATAATATCAGCTAAACCCAGATAAAGGATGTTTAATTCAGATAAAAAATTGATCATTTTTATGTTAAGCTAATCTTTAACAATTAAATCTAGTATAATATTTAATATCAAATATATATTTACAATTATATTCTTATATAAATAGAATTTCAAAATAAACTAATCTTCTAAATAAGGGGGAGGAGATGATTTTTTTATGAACCCTCGAACTTACCGACAGCAGATATATAATTCTGGTATTGAAGATATGGAGATAAACATATCATCTTTAGAGAATAGTATGCAAACTTTACATAAATTAAATGAATTGGAAAACTTACTAACAAAAATCAGATACAACCTCCGAGTTGATATTAGAAAACTTAGAATGGAATATATTAAGAAGATGCAGGATATCGATGAATTAGCACTTAAAAAAGGATTATTCCGCAAAAAAATGTCAGTTGAAAAAATGTATCATAAGAAGAAGTCTGTAAAACAAGAGAGAAAAGTCAACCTAGCTGCTTATGAAATCATTGAAACCATGATTGAAAATTATTTGACTCAAATTGATGATTCTCGAAACTACATCCAAGATCAAATTCAAGGTAAAGTGCATTAGAAAATAAAAATTTATTTCAAATGGAATTAATATTTATAAAATAATTTTAATTTAGAAAATGGGAGTTTGTTTTTTTATGATAGAAGTTGAAGTTAAAGCTCATATAACTGATTTTAAAGAAATTAAGGATAAATTATCTTCATTAGGTGCTCGAGAAGTGAAAAGAGAATTTCAAATGGATATTTACTTTAATGCACCTCACCGTGACTTTATCCAGACAGATGAAGCATTGAGGATAAGAAGAATTACGAGTAAAGATGGGGATGAAATAATTCTTACATATAAAGGGGCTAAATTAGATGAATTAAGTAAAACTCGTGAAGAAATTGAGGTTACTATTGAAGATATGGAGAATACTAAATTAATCCTAGAGAAACTTGGATTCAAACCGGTTCAACCAGTTAAAAAAGATAGAGTTTATTATAATATTAATGAATATATTATAACCCTTGACACGGTTCATGGAGTAGGAAATTTTATGGAGATTGAGAAGGGTCTTAATGAAGAAGCTGATTACCAAGAATCATTGGATGAAATATTCAGCTTATATGGTAAGTTAGGTGTAACAGATGGATTTGAAAGAAGATCTTATCTGGAACTTCTCGAATTATCATCTTAAATACTGATTAAAGAATTTTAAATATTTAAAAAAATAATTAAAATGGAGTATTTTCTTAGTAGAATTTAATTAAAGGTGGAATTTAACTTGGAGTATTACGTAAGCCCATTTAACAAAGTAGCGGATTTAAAGTTCCCTAATGATATTACAGTTTATGATACCACTTTAAGAGATGGTGAGCAAACCCCCGGGGTATGTTTAAGGACTCCGGAAAAATTGAGGATCGCGAAAAAATTAGATGAATTAGGAATTCATCAGATAGAAGCAGGATTTCCAGTAGTTTCCCATGAAGAAAAAAGATCAATCAAAGCTATTGTTAAAGAGGATTTAAATGCAGACATACTAGTACTGTCCCGTACTAAAAAAGAAGATATAGATACTGCTATTGATTGTGATGTTGATGGTATAATCACTTTTATGGGTACTTCACAAATTCATCTTGATCATAAAATGAAGATGAGTCAAGAAGAAATCTTAAATGTATGCATGAAATCTATTGAACACGCTAAAGATCATGGTTTATTTGTAGCATTCTCAGCTGAAGATGCCACTCGTACAGATTTAAATTTTTTAAAAAAAATATATAAGAAAGCAGAGGATTATGGGGTAGATAGAGTACATATAGCTGATACTGTTGGAGCTATAAGTCCTCAGGGAATGAATTACTTAGTTAGTGAACTTAGATCTACTTTAAATGTAGATATAGCTTTACATTGTCATAATGATTTTGGCATGGCCTTATCAAATTCAATTTCCGGACTTTTAGCCGGTGCTAATGCTTTATCAACTACTGTAAATGGAATAGGCGAACGTGCAGGTAACACTTCGCTAGAAGAAGTTGTTATGGCTCTTAAATTAATATATGATGTTGATTTAGGTTTCAACATTAAACTTTTTTATGAACTCTCCAAACTAGTTGAAGAGTTAACTTCATTGAGAATACCAGAAACTAAACCTATCGTGGGTAAAAATGTCTTCAGACATGAATCAGGAATACATGTAGATGCAGTTTTAGAGGAGCCTTTAACATATGAACCTTTTTTACCAGAGTTAATTGGTCATCAACGGAGAATAGTTCTTGGAAAGCATTCCGGTTGCCGTGCTGTTAAAGCTAAGCTTGATGAATGTGGTATCGAAGTAACTAGAGACGAGTTATGTCAAATAGTGGAAAAAGTTAAAAATCAGAGAGAGAAGGGTAAATACATTAATGATGACCTGTTCAATAGGATAGTAATGTCAGTACGTGGTCCAGTAGACCTATAAAAAAAGTAAAATATTTTTTATTATTAATTTAAAGAAATAAGTTTTTATAAAAAAAAATTATAAATTTAATCAAATTATTTTTTTTTCCTAAAAGAGATGTATAATTTATGAATATAACTGAAAAAATTCTAGCTAAATCTTCTGGTAGTCGGGTGGTTCATCCTGGTGAGATAATTGAAAGTCGGGTTGATTTAGCTATGAGTCATGATGGAACTTCACCACCAACTATTAACACTTTCCGTAAGATTGCAGATAAGGTTTGGGATCCGGATAAGATTGCTATAGTTTTTGATCATAATATTCCAGCCAATAATATTGGATCTGCTGAATTCCAGAAGATAACTAGGGCATTTGTAAAAGAACAGGGAATAAAAAAGATTTTCACCCATGGTGAAGGCATATGTCATCAGGTGCTTCCGGAGAAGGGTTTAATTAAACCAGGTTCAGTGGTGGTGGGTGCTGATTCACATACCTGCACTTACGGTGCATTCGGTGCTTTTGCCACAGGTATGGGGGCTACAGATTTGGCTATGGTTTATGCAACTGGTAAAACATGGTTTATGATACCTGAAACTTATGAAATAACGGTAAATGGTATGTTAAAAGAGTATGTAACTTCAAAAGATCTTATTCTAAATATAATTAGTAATATAGGTTCTTTTGGTGCTACGTATAAAGCATTAGAGTTTAAAGGAGAAACAATTGAAAATATGGATGTCTCGGGTAGGATGACCGTGTGTAATATGGCTGTGGAATGTGGTGCTAAAAATGGGATAATGGAACCTAATCAAGCCACTTTAAATTATTTAAAGGAACGTAATGTTTCATCATTTGAAATATTAAATTCTGATAAAGATTCGAATTATGAGAAAAATTTTATATTTGATGTTAATGAATTAGAACCACAAATAGCCTGTCCTCACAATGTAGATAATGTTTATCCCGTCTCTGAAGTGGAAGGTGCAGGCATTGACCAAGCCTTTATTGGATCTTGTACTAACGGTCGTTTAGGTGATTTGAAGCTCGCAGCGCTGGTTCTTAAGGGTAGACATGTACATAATGATGTAAGACTTATAATAGTACCAGCATCCAAAGAGATTTATCAGGATGCACTTAAATTAGGATTGATAGACGTTTTCCTTGATTCAGATGCTATAATCTGTAATCCTGGATGTGGACCGTGTTTAGGTGCACATATGGGTGTTATAGGAAGTGAAGAGGTTTGTATATCAACCACTAACCGAAACTTTGTAGGTCGGATGGGTGATCCAAAATCAGAGGTTTATCTAGCTAATCCCGCAGTAGTAGCTGCATCTGCAATAACTGGTGAAATAAAGGATCCAAGAGAATTATAATAATATAAAAAAAATTAATATCATAGGATGAATTTAGTATGGATCAGAATATTTTTGATGGACTTAAAAATATTGAAAGAACTGTAGGTAAACTTTCCAGTGCACAGAAAATTCTTTTAATTACTGATGGTTCAGTAACCAGTATATTGGATGTTCTAAAGGGTCATGTAGATATTAACACGTTGACACAAAAATTCATACCTGCCACTAAGGAGATGGCGAATAATCTGAATATAGATGAAGGAGAAACTGTTAATTACAGGGTAGTAGTGATTGGGGCAAATGAACCTTTAATATATGCAGTCTCCTTAGTTCCAATAAAAAGATTAGATAATGAATTTAAAGAGGATCTTATTAAAGCTGACACTCCCATTGGACGAATTCTCAGGAAACATAACATTGAATCTCGCAGAGAAATAAAAAGTGTCTATGTTGAGGAATCTACTCCTGAGCTTTCTGAAATCTTTGGCACGAATTCCCCCATGCTTAGTAGAACTTACAATATTATTCATCATGAAGATGTTTTAATATGGTTAAAGGAAACTTTTCCTTACAGTTTATTCCATGAATAAAAAAAAAGAAAATTTTGGTGAATTATTATGGGTGTGAAGTTCAAGGATATTGTAAATCCAGAATCCATTAAATTTGATGATTTAAAAGGAAAAATAGTGGCTTTAGATGCGGCTAATGTAATATATCAATTTCTCTCAAGTATTAGACAAGCTGATGGAACTCCCCTCATGGATCATAATGGGAAAGTAACCTCTCATTTCAGTGGAATTCTATATCGTACCACTTCATTAATAGAAAAAGGGATTAAACCATTTTATGTCTTTGATGGAAAATCTAATGTCCTTAAAAAGGGTACTCAAGTTAAAAGGAGTGAGTTTAGAAAGGAGTCTCATGAGAAGTGGAAAATAGCTTTGGATGAGGGTCGGATTGAGGATGCACGGAAATATGCAGTTAGATCTTCTCGAATGTCAACTGAAGTTGTGGATGGATCTAAGATACTCCTAGAGCTTATGGGAATCCCTTACATACAAGCTAAAGGTGAAGGAGAAGCTCAAGCATCTTATATGGTTGAAAAGGGTGATGCTTGGTGTGTGGGATCTCAAGATTATGACTGTATATTATTTGGAGCTACTCGGACAGTTAAAAATTTAACTATCACGGGTGGTAGGGCGAATTTAGAACTTATATTACTTAAAAAAGTTTTGGAGAAACTAAAAATAAACCGTTATCAATTAGTGGATTTAGCTATATTAGTAGGTACTGATTTTAATGCTGGAATAAATGGTATAGGTGCCAAGAAAGGATTAAATCTCATTAAAAAATATGGTGACGTATATAAAGTCCTGGATCATTTGAATGTTGAATTAGAAGTAGATCCGCAGCTTTTAAGAGATTTATTCTTGAAACATGAGTTTATATCAGATTATAAGTTGAAGTGGGGTAATCCGGATAGGGATGGTGTGATTGAATTTTTAGCTGGTGATCATGATTTTAGCGAAGATCGGTTAGTTACAGCTATAGATAAATTGGATAAACTTAGAAAAATTGATAATAGTCAGAGCAGTTTAGAGAAATGGTTTTAAAAAGAAAGTGTTAATTATAATATTTAAATTTTTTTTTAAAATGGGGGATAATTTCCAAAAATTATTCTCGCATATTTTTGGGAAGTTTCAACCTGTTCCGGATAAATTTTTTTAACCTTATTTTCTAGATCAAATCTATTTTTTGCACCAGCTAGTATTTTCAAGAAATTTGTGTAGACTTTTAATGTCTCAGTTGAGGGTGAGCATGGCATTTCTAATGTGATGCAAATATCATGTTTTTTAAAAATATTTGTTCTAATTTGAGGAGATACTGAACCAATAAGTACGCATTTCTCTAATTCGATTAAAGGGGGGACACCTACATTTTTAATACGATCTATACTGGTTAAAGCGGGGTAGCTTTCCGGTTTATAGCAGTGTAATTCAATATACATATCAGGCTGGTATTGATTAATTAAATTTAATATTTCTTTTCCCACTGTTGATTGGTAATATAGGGGATTTAAAGTACTAATGTACCTGCTTTGGTCACAATTATAAAGTACTAGTTTACCGTCTTTTACATCATTTTCAGATAACTTTTTAATGGCTTTAATGGTGGTTAACCCTTCTTTACCGTGTACACCACCTATAAATAGACGTTTTAATCCTGGTCCTTTTTCTATACAATTAAAGAATCCCATACAAATTATCCTCATTTTAATCTTAAATTTCTATTTAATCAAATAATAATTGAATATTATTATGATAGGAATGGGGTTTTGGATTATTATCAAATCATCTTTTAATATATTTGTAGATTTATTTAAAAAAAAAGAGTAGATGGGATTGTCTAGGTTCCTTGCTCCCAACCTTCAATGTATTCTTTCTGTTTTGGAGTTAATTCGTCAATTTTGATTCCCATTGCTTTTAATTTAAGTCCGGCAACGTATTCATCTGTTTCATCAGGTATTTTGTAAACTCCAATGTCTAACTTATTATCTAATAAGTATTTGACGGATAAAGCTTGCATGGCAAAACTTAAATCCATTATCTCTGCAGGATGACCTTGACCGCGTTCACCTGCCAAG
>Ga0182014_10008901_pt1 | contig 10163 bp, 16 predicted proteins | sample 612S2DmetaG_FD_120489 | JGI IMG/M metagenome (GOLD analysis project Ga0182014, IMG submission 120489) | Permafrost microbial communities from Stordalen Mire, Sweden - 612S2D metaG | ecosystem: Environmental > Terrestrial > Soil > Wetlands > Permafrost | place: Sweden: Stordalen | collected...
AAAACCCGCCGGCGCAAGTATCCGAAGCGGGTGCTACTTTGCGGCGAAACGAAAGAGGGCAAGCGACTCCAGCGTCAGCTAACGAAAGCCCGGCGCGCGATTGCCGACAAGCTGCGCGACATCAGGAAAACCAACGATCATTATCTGGCACGGGTTTGGGCACGGGTAGGCAATTAACTATGGACACGTTCACAACCGATTACCTGATCTGCGCTCTATGGAGCACAACCGACGAATCGACGCCGCAAGGCGGCGAGCCCCTCGATACGAATTACGGCATCGGAGACATCGCGCCCGAAACGCTGGCGCGGATGGTGGAAGACTGCCGGGCGTTCCAATCGGCGAATTGGGTAGACATTGCGAGCCACGTGGGGCAAGCCGGCCACGACTTTTGGTTGACCCGGAACGGCCACGGGGCCGGCTTTTGGGATGGGGACTGGCCCGAAGCTGGCGACCGCCTAACGGAAGCAAGCAAGCGGTTCGGCGAGTTCGATCTGTGCGTCGGCGACGATGGTCTGATCTATAACTAACAGGCTCGATAATCGGCTCAAGGAAAACACCATGATAGCAGAGACGCTGGCGGGAAACTGGCAACACTTCGACTCGTTCGCGTGGCACGATAAGCCGAAGCACCCGGAGCAATGGGCGATTGTCTACACGCACAACCGGGACAGTGGCCTATTGGATCAAAGCAATGCGGGCGTAATCGCCACCGCGCTCGCGCCGTTCACCGATGACGTGCGTGCCGAGCATCACGGCCACTGGGCGTGTGGTTGGGTCGATGGGTTCGCAATCCGGGTCTATCGGGGCGGGCAGCTAACGAAAGCGTTCAAGGTCTATCAGGGATTGCAGGAGCGGCTCGCCGATTATTGCGTGCTTGACGAATCGGACTACAGCGAGCGCGAAACCACGGCCGCCCTGGAGAACATTGCGAGCGAAGGGCGATACGCTGGCCAGGACTATAACCTGCCCGAAGATTGGGTCACGGAGACTTACCGCTGGTTGTGCGACAACAACGACACTGCCGTAGAGAATTGCGACGATCAGGGCGCGTATCCCTCGGAGGATGAATTGCGGGAAGCGTTTGACGCACTGGGCTATAACAAGGCTTGAAAATCGACTTCAAGAGGAACACCATGAACTACCCCATCGGGATTATCGAAACGCCAATCGGCCTTGTCCGGTTTGCAATGACCGAAGCGAGCCACGTTTTCCTGCACACGGAGAGCAGGACCGATGAGGCCGTCACGATCCGTAAAATCCGTTACCACGTCAACTTTCACCTGCACCTGATCGACGGGGCGTGGGGCGTCAAGGACTGGCACGAACCGTATCTAAGCCGGAGAGATACGTATAGCCAGGATGCGAGCCAGCCGGCACGAAAGACCGCCCGCGACGTGCTAACAAAGGCGTGGACCGAGTACCTTGCCGCCCATTCCGATCTGAGTCTGGCGGCCGAGAAGGATAAGGCGCAAGAGGCAATCGACCGGGCGAACGGTGAGCTAGCGGAACTGCGCGAGCAGGTGAAAGCGAAAGAGGCCGAGTTGAGCAAGGCTAACGACTACTTGTGGACAACTCTAACAGGAAAGGGAAGCTGACTCCATGAATAAAGCACGGGCACCGCCCCGCCCAATACGACCGACTGTATAGAAGCGAGGGATGCACACATGGTGTCTTACCACATTCAACAAAGAGACATAGGCACTTAGGCGGACTAAAGCCGACAAAACCGGGCTCAGTGGCCCGGCGACAGACAAGGGGCGGTCTGTCACTTGGCCACACTACCAAAGGAACCACCATGAAACTCAAAGTAGACCGAGAAGAATTCAACACCATCCTGGGCGCGCTGCGACTCTACCAGCGGCTTGGCATGGGCGAGCCGGACCAACGGCCAATGTGGCTCCAGGACATCGTCGCCCCAACGGTCGATGATACCAGCCTTGACGCTGAGGGCATTGACGGGCTTTGCGTGCGAATCAACACCTAACAGCAGTGACAATCGGCTCCAATAGGAAGCACCATGAAAACGTGCGAGAAAGACGCCGTTGTAATCCGCGTTTGGAAGGGAATAGACGGTGACGTGGTCGCGCTATTTCCAGAGGACACGGCTGACGATTGCGGTCATTGCACCAGCTATCAGCATGTTGGGCAACACGCGGCTGCGAGTTACGGCCTTTGCATTGCCCATAGCCGACCGGCTACAATCGCCGAGGCTGAGCCACTCTTGCACGAGTTGCGGAGTATCGGCTATCAGCCCCGTGTGGTGAAGCGGGCGAGTCGCAGGCGCAGGCGTTTCGGCTACATAAACAGGTTGAGAAATCGACTCCAGACAATTATACTGAGGCAACCATGAAAGCATCGAAGATACGAAACCGAGTGAGAGCGGCGGAAAAGCTGTTGGCCACGCCCCTTATTCAAGCGAGAACGCCGGCCGCCGATAAAGCGCGGGCCTGTCTGATCCGCCAGCTACACTATGCTGAGCAAATCCTGGCAGCGATCCGCGAGGGCGAGGACTACCGAGTTCTCTACGGCGCTTTGGAGTTGAACGCCGTGGCCAGAGAGCGGGCTCTCAAAGAGCTACGGCAGGAATCGGCCAATGGATGACTTCAACGACGATCTGGAAGTCGGCATCGCCGCCGGCTTGGACGTGCCCACAGCACTGGCGCTATCAGACAGTGAACCGCCGCGCCCCAAGGGCGGCGGCTGCGGGTGGGGCCTTCTCATCGGCGTGGCCCTCGTGGTCTTGATGACGCTGCTGCGCCTCCTTTAGACTTTTATCGTTACCTTTTCAGGTAGACCGGGTTGAATAACTGTTTGAGCACCGTGCAGGCGTAGATCGAAGCGTCACGGTTCGGCGTGTAGACTACCCAGTCTGGCAAGCTGTCCGCTCGGCCCCAGAGATACTGTGGCGGCCGGCGAGCCGTCCATATCATCTGGCGATCCAGGGCGGCTGCCACAAGATGCCTGGTCGTGAAGTCTACGATCTCTTGGCTGTCGAGGATGCCCACCCATACGTGAAGCTCGGGCAGGTTGCCCATCGCCGCCGATAGCGCGCTATCCGGCGAGCCCGGCGACCACATATAGCTGAAGTGCGTGTTGATCGTGCCGTCGTCTTCCTCGCGGCGGACCCTCGGCCACTGCAACGATCCGGCCTGGATCACCGCCGGCACACCATGATGCCACAACACTGAGGCAGTGTGGTGCGCGTAGTATAGGCACAATCCCGGCCGATTCTCCAGCCGGCTGACCTGCCGCTCGATCTCGGCAATCATCTTTGCGCGTTTGCCCACTACACAGCCTTCAGCGGAGGGTCCAAAGTTCGGATACCGCCGGCCTTCAGCCGGACGTAGGTGTATACCAACACGCGAGGAGTCAGCCGATCAACCCAGGGATCACCACCGCCAAACCGAATTGCCCAATCCCGCTTGCGTTTTAAGATGTGAGGGAGCAACTTCGGGTCGTAGCCGAATGACTCGACTTCCTCGGGCTCAATCCCCTGGGCCTCCACGGCTGCCCACAGATCGAGCGTTCGGTAGAGTCGATCTTGCTCTTCGCGTTTGGCCTTGATCTCGGCCAGTTTCTCTTGGACGGGTGTCATGCGGGGACCTGTACGTTGTAGGTGCTGACGACTTTGCCCAGATCGGCGGACCCTCGCGTGTGGGCCGGAACCCAGAACGTGCCGAATTGTCTGCGGCCGAAGAGTCCCTGGCTCACGCCGTCGTCAACGAAGTGCGAGAAGTGACCACGGCAAATGTGCAGAGCCTTGCCGGATCGGTCGCCCTTGGTCTTGCGTGCGCCCGCAGGGCGAGAGCCGACGCTCGGGTCGATCTGCAAGGCGTGGTATTTCAACTCCGGCACTCGCTGGCGACGGCACCACTTCGGCGACGGACCTTCCGTATTACTCACGTCAAGTCGAGTGACGTTTTTGCACTGGAGAAATCCAAGCGTGAGGAGTGGTACGTGTAATAGCGCCTGCCATGCGTCCGCTAGTTTTCGACCTGTGGCTATCGAGGGATCGACACACTCCGATAACGAAAAACTTTCGAGGTACGCACCATCAGGCGATACAAAAACGCCGTGCATGGTTGGAAGATACCAAACTTGTCCGTTGTCGGTTGCTACGCAGTATTGCACCACCAGAAACCAACGCGCTAAGTTAAACAATCGCTCCAGGTCCGGCGCAGGCATCAGCGCTTCGGTACACAGGTCTTTTGCCTTGTCTATGGGCATGTTCATAAAGAACGCGCCCCCCTGGACGTGCCTTCCACCTGTTCTTCGAGCGATCCCTTTCTCTCCGATGACGTAGCCCGGCTCTTGCCACTCGATAAACCAGATTGTCTCAAATGGTGGTGCAATGCACGGAAAGTTCTTGCTATTGAGTGTCCAGTCTTGCTTGCTCGTGTCCGCGTAGTATTGGGCGACGTTGTCAGCGATGACTATGCGGCAGTCGGGCACTCGCAAACCAGCTTGAAGTCTCTTGTATCTTTCGAGATAGGTAGGTACTGCCTTGGGCACGACAATGGGTGACAGTCCTGTCTGTTGCGATAGTATTCGGTGTGCGAGTCGAAGCATGTCTATCTTCCAATCTTGATGACCAGCATCGGTAACGGACAGATGTAAAGTGCCTTCCCGTTGCGGTCGAAGTACCACCCGATCCAGAAGTCGTACCAGGCAAAGAAGATGCTCATGCGGCCAACTCACAGACCAGTTGAAAGGCCCACTTCTGAAGGTCGAGACTCGTGTCGGCGGCCCCGGTAATGTGGTGCGCGATCTCTTCGAGCGCCGTCTGAAGCAGGCGCTTGGTCACGGCCGTGGCGTTCCCTTCCTTGATGTAGATCACCTCGTTCTCGTAGTAGCCCTGCAACTCCGAGCCGGCGTGCATAATGTCCTGGAAGCAGGCCACCCGTGGCTTGTCCTTGCCGTTGGTCATGCGGAGTTGCTCGACCCACGACCAGACCGTGTTGACGGCTGTGACGGCGGCATCGGTCGCGGCGACCACCTGCCGACCCTTGCTCTCGTTGCCGTCCAGGACAAGGCCCGAAGTCTTGATGCCGCAGTATTGGGCAGCCGATACCCAGCCCGGTGAGTCGATGGCCTTGGGCTCGTAGCCCTTCTTCTTGAGGAAGTCGAGCGTGTGGATGGTGAAGTCGCAAAGCACGGCGTTCGGGCCGGCAGCCAACTCCCACGACTTCTGCCACGCCACGCACTGTTCCGCCTCGGGTGTTCCGTAGTGCGATGCCAAGTGGTAGGAATTGAACGTGGACTCGAAGGTCTTCTCGCGGGCCAGTAGGCTCTTCCAGACCGGCACCAGTTGTTGAACCGTGGCCTTCCGGTAAAGCTGAGCCGCCGCGCCCTCGATGTCGTACTCGCTGCTGTTGCGGGACTCGTCCAGGTGGAGTTCACCACCGTGGAAGTTGTAGTCGTTCAAAGAATTGGCCTCGTTGTCCCTGATCTCTCGGACGAAGACGCCTTCCTTGTAGATCATGGCCGTTTTCTTTTCGGTCAGATTGCGGTCGGCCTTGAGCAGGATCGACTGACTGACCAGCGTGGGGTCGCTGCCGAAGTGGAGGAATCGCCGGGGAAGCTCGCCGTAGAATCGCTGCACGTCGGCGTTGACCTCGACGTAAATGCGGGTGAAGCCGTCCCGCGCTCGCATGTCATCGACGACTGCCACCTGAAGGTCGCCGCTGGTGAGGGACGGAATGAAATCGCCATGCTCGCGTACCGTGCGGTCGATCGCGTTGGCAACAAACTCTCGCAGTGCCATCGACAAGTTCTTCCAGTCGATCGCGCCGAAATCCAGGCAGAATCCCAGGTCGATTGTCTTGGTGCTCGTCCCACCCAGCTTGCAGACCACCCGCTGAATTGGCTTGACGACCAGGCCGTCGTTGATCTCTTCCTGGCGGGTGGTAAACTCCAGCTTGGTCTTGCCGCAGTATACCACCAGCTTGAGGCCGGCACGCAGCAGGGTGCTGATCGCGTGCTTGGCCCCGCTGCCAAACTGGCCGATGGTGCCGGCCACGCCGCAGTCGCGCGTCGTGCTGACGCCGAGCAGGGTATAGCCTTCCACAGGAGCAACGCCGCGATTTTGGATGAGAAGATACATAGTGATTCACCTAGTTGAGAACGAGTTCTAGATTGTCTTCCACGAGCACACGCTCGTCGGGCAGGAGGTTCGAGAGCAAGTTGCCCTCGGCATCCCCTCGGTAAAGCGAAACGTAGTCGTTGCCCCAAAAGTTGTCTGTGTCGACGCCGGCGTTTCGCCAGCGTGTCACCTGGCCCACGTCCAACTCGTTCAAGTAGCAGACGGCGTCTTCGAGGCAGTCGAAGTCTTCGTAGTCGCCAGCGTCACCGATTCTGACCCAGATCATGGTTTTGTATCCTCGCCGGAGGGTCGGGCTGGTTCGGACCCGGCCCTCCGGTAAACTTTGGTTCACACGGCCAGTTGACAGTGGGCGTCCAGCAATCCATGCAACGTCATGGTCCGCTTCACGGCGGCCGTCGGATTGATCCCCTTCAGCACCTCGGTGAACCCGTTGAAGAGACTCCATACGTTGCGGGGCTTGAACTCCTCGTGCTGTGGCTCACGCCATTCCTTGACGACGTGCGGCACGGCCTCGCCACCGATGACGCGGGCCAGCATGGCACGCACCAGCAGATCGTGGGCTTCCATGTCCGAGAGTTCCCGGCCCTTGTAGGCCGCGAAGCGGGCATCCTGCTTGATCTTCATGGCAGCCAGCTTGCCCACCGCACTGTAGATCAGCCGGTCCAGGTCGCGGCTGATGAACCGCGTGTGCTTCCGGGCTACGGTCACGTCGCCGCTGAAGCTGAGGTTGTCGCACACAAAGACCCGGTTGCCGAGCGACAGGCCGGCGGGGAAGGTTTTGTCGTGCGAGTTGCGGACACCGATGATCGTGTTGCCTCCGTCCGGGTTGTCGCGCTGGCCTTCCAGGTGAATAAGTCCAAAGTAGCGGTCGCCACCCTTGTACAGCGCGTGCTCTTCCTTGGCGATCTGTGCCCCGCTGAAGATCAACGCGCCACGCACGGACTCGACCAAGGCGTGGTGAGCGACCGGCGTCCAGGTGGCGGTTGGCTCGGGGGTGATGACCCCGCGAAGGGCTTCGGGCTCGACGATCTTCGCGCCAGAGTGCAGACAAAGTGAACCGTTCATCGTGGTGTACCTCAGTGTTGTGTTCTGAACCTACTCAACTCTAGTTGCTTAACTGGTGTAAGTCAAATGGAAATAAGAGAATTAGGCAATTGCCTGCTTCAAGGCGGTCTTCAGGTGGTCGCTTCGGCAATTCAAGTGCTGGTACACCATGCACACCATTTTGATACTGGTGTGCCCGGCCAGGGTCGCAATCGTTGCCAGATCGACCCCGTTGATGATGGCGTTCGTAATCCAGCAATGCCGCAGACTGTATGCCGTCACGCGAAAGCCGAGCCGTTTGGACAAGCGCTCGAAACGGCTGACCAGATTGCTCGTGGTCCAGGGGCGACCCTTGCTGTTGCGGAAGAGCCGGCCCTCGGGATACTTCAGAGCGAGGCGCTGACAAATTTCAAAGGCGGCTGCGCTCAAGTGGACAATGCGGCTGCTCCGCTTGCCCTTGCTCTCGTGAATCGGGAAGACCCAGCAGCGGCCGGCACGGTCGAAGTGGCGGCTTTCCACGCGCCGAATCTCTTGCGGCCGGCAGCCGGTCTCCCGCATCACCCTAACAAGGTCGTAAAGGCCACTCGGGACAATTCGCAGGAATGCGGCCAGTTGGTCCGGCGTCAGATAGGCGTCGTCCCCTCGGCTGGTCGCTTGCGGCGCTTTCAGATTGCGGAGCGGACTCTGCTTGATGTACTCTTGCTTCTCGGCCCACACGAAGCAGGCTTTGATGGCCCGGATGATCCGGGGCGAGCGGTCGGCAATCCAGGCGGTAACATGGAACGGCTTCAGGTCCCAGACGCGCATGGCACCCAGGCTGGCGGAGAAGGCTTCGACTTGGCGGTAGTACCGACAGGTTGAACCGTCCGAAGTTTTCGCGTGGTGCGCCAGGAACTTCTCAACCAACTCGGCCACGGTCCAGTCGCCTTGCAGTTGGGCCACCAGGCGCACGTAGGCATGGCGGGCCGCTTGTTCGTCGGTGCCTAGCCGTTTCGGGCGGCCGTCCAGATTGACGTACCACGCCCGGTGAGACTTCTTGAAGTAGGGTTTTGTTCGCATACCTCTAGTGTACCTGCTTTATTGGTGTATGTCAACTAATAGCCAGTATTGCACGCAGTCGGACAATCGCTCGGCTCACCTGCTTTCGGAGCGTGACCTGAGCAATACCGAGTTTCGCGGATGCCTCCTGGGGGCTTAGCTCGTCAAAATAGATCGCTTGCAACGCGACCCGCTCCCGCTCGGTCAACCGGGGCAGCCACTTGTCCAGGTCTTTGGCTACTTCTCTGAGAGTCTCCTCGGCGTCATCCGCTTCGTAGGCCGGCTCGCTTTGCTCGGTTTGCGTGAAACGGGCTTGCAGGACTTCTTTGCGTTGCCAGTCAGCGATCTTGTCGCGGGCGATCTTGTAGAGGAAGCCCCGCAACGGGTCCACCCGGTGCGCCCGCTGGGCGAGGACCAGAAACACTTCCTGTACGATGTCCTCGACAACGTGGCCCAGGCGGCGTTTCACGTAGCCCCGCAGTTCGGGGGCGTACCGCTGGTGGATGGCTGCAAAGGCTGTCTGGTCTCCCGAACAAAAAGCCTGAAGCAGGACGCTGTCAGCGGCGTCTCCGCGCAGAGCATCACACAGTTCAGAATCAGACATGCTACACCTCAAAAGTGTTAGAATGCCATCATTGACGAGGTGAGAGAAAATCGCAGACGAGTGTCAGGGAGACCCTGATACCGTAAACCTATGGCACCCCCGCCCGATTGTCAAATAAGCCCGGAAAATAAGGGGGATTGTTCATTTTGGCAATCTGGATATTGTTCGGCCGACAGGCGCTCCCAAACAACAAAAGCCATCCGTAATGGATGGCTTTGCTTCGGATTTTCGATTGGCTATGCCCGTCGCCAAGCATAGGCAAGCAGGCTGATCGCACCGATGCCGAGGAGGACGAGGGTGGAGAGTTCGGGTATCAGGACGGCCCCTGGCAATGGAATCTGAGCGAGAGAATCAGCGTGGTATCTTTCGACTCGCATACGTCGTAGCTACTTTGCCAGTGGTCACTAAGACGCGAGAACGGCGTCCACATGAGAAGCATTGCGACGGATGCCCGTGCCTAGCACGCCGTTCATCAAGTCGTTCACCGAGGTGTCAAGATCGCCCAGCCCGGCGACGTGCCCCAATTCGTGTTCCACCACCGTCAGCAGGTCAATCCGATCCACGGCACGCGGGTCCACGGCTACCAATTGCTGATTGCCCGAGGAGGCAAACTCTTCATCCGACGCTGGCGTCGGGTCAACAAACCAACCGTTCCCCGCCGCATTGACATCAATGTAGACCCGGTTCCCCTCGGTCTCGCCCAAATACGAGCCCGGCAGATCGCTAACGACGAACTGCACCTGTGCCAATTTCTGTACGGTTGCCGCGTTTAAGCCGGCGCTGCTCCAACGGGTAATGGCTGCATTGACAATTGGCTGCAACTCAGCCTGCGTCAATACCGGGGTGTTTGGGGAAGCCACCACCTGGTTTGCCGCCAGCAAATCCTGGCCGGGACATGCCCAAGCACCGACAATCGGTAACTGCATGGCATTGCCCCTGCCGTACACGAATGTCATATCGGCATAACCCTTGTCGCTCGGGCCTTGCAGACAGGTCGTGTTCCGCAGGAAGAATGTCGAGCTGGCCTGATCGAACACGCCAATGCCGCCCTTGCCACAGCCGCTCCAATCGCCGGCCACCGGCAACAACCCGATGTTTGCCGTGCCGTAGTTGAAGGTCACATCGGCATAGCCGCTGTCGTTCGTGTTTCGCAGGTAGAACGTCGAGGTGGTCTGGCTGTACAGGCCAACCGTGTCCACCTTATTACCCTCGTTCCTACGCCCATTCCAGTCGCCGGCCACCGGCAATAACCCGGTGTTTGCCGTGCCGTAGGTGAATGTCTCGTCGGCAAAGCCGCTGTCGTTCGTGTTCCGCAGGTAGAACGTCGAGGTGGTCGGATCATACAGGCCAACCGTGTCCTTGCCAGTCCCA
>Ga0182014_10008902_pt1 | contig 10162 bp, 8 predicted proteins | sample 612S2DmetaG_FD_120489 | JGI IMG/M metagenome (GOLD analysis project Ga0182014, IMG submission 120489) | Permafrost microbial communities from Stordalen Mire, Sweden - 612S2D metaG | ecosystem: Environmental > Terrestrial > Soil > Wetlands > Permafrost | place: Sweden: Stordalen | collected...
GCCAACGTCCGTGCCATGGTCGCCTCTTCCTGAAAATATAAGCAGAAAGAGGGATTAGTCAATAGTTAACCGAACAGTATTGGGGTTAGCCCGGGTTCCGCACCAAAGTCACTAACTACCTCTGCTGCCAATCCCGAGGCCCCGATTTAGTGCCTATGGCCCCGGATTTTAGCGCGGTTCAGACCCAGGTGCGGATGGGCTTCATCGGGTCCCCGGCGATGCCCAGGAGACGGTAGATCTCCCTCGGGCGTGACTCGGGAATGCTGCCGCGGCGGATGGCCAGTTTCCGGCCGTCTGCTGTCGGCATGACCACGGTGGCGACGTGGTGGGTGCTCAATTCCTTGCGGAGGGTTTCCCAGCTGGTGTGATCGCCCGCCTGCTGCAGGAGGTGTTCGATGGCCGCCTGCAGGTGGTAGGCCAGGACGCAGAGGAATATGTGGGTCTCCACCCGCGTCTCCTTGCGGTGGTAGACCGGGCGCATGTCCAGCGTTCCCTTCAAATCACGGAAGGCGGATTCCACCCGGGTGAGCACCATGTAGGTTCTCCAGATCTCCTCCGGCTCCATGTCCTGGCGCGAGGTCTTCAGGAAGTAGGCACCATCCAGGTCCTCCGCCCTGGCTCGCTTGTCCTCCTTCACCGGCCAGACCAGGACACCGTCCTGGCGCTCCATTCCGTAATAGCGCGCGGCGCGGGAATAGCGTTCCCGGAGTCTTCCGATCCGCTCGAACAGGTCGGCATCGGTCAAAGGGTGGTTCTTTTCCTGGGCCAACCGGACCCGCTCCCCCAGCTTCTCCAAGTCCTTGAGCAGGCGCTTCTCCTGGCGCTCCCGGATGGCTCGATCCTTCTCGGCCCTGGCCGGGCTCACGCACAACAGGAAGGTGGTTTCCTCCCGTTCGATCCGCTTGATCCGGATCGGAGTCTTCATGGCGCTGGGCTGCAGTTCCGCCCAACCTTGGAGTTCTTCGAACTCGTCCAGCAGCGGACCGCGCTGGTTCTGGAAACCGGCCACCAGGTAATGGTGGTGACGTCCACGCACCAGGTTCAGGTTCGTTTCACTGGCGAAGCCCCGATCCATGACTACGGTGAATCCACTTTGGATGCCCGTCCGCTGTTCCAGGGCATTCAGCATCGCTTCAACCGTTTTCCCATCGGGGGTGTTGCCGGCAAAGATCTCGTGGCCGATGGGGAAGCCATCACCATCCAGCATCAGGCTCATGGCGACCTGTTTGCAGTCAGTCCGCATCTGTTTGTTATGCCCGCGCTTGGCCTTGGGAACCGCCATCACCTGGCCTTCAAAGTGAGTGTTGGTCAGGTCGTAGAGCAGCAGGTGGCCCTTGAGATTGAACAGGGTTTTCTCTCGCTCATGCAGTTCGCGCTCGATCTCGACCCGCTTGCCGTGCAGGGTATCCAGGTTCCGGTAGAACTTGTCCTCGTTGAGCTTCGCGACATCGGTGCCCAGCACGTCGGCGACAGCCACCCGCCCCGCCCACTCCACCATCGCCAACTCCGAAGCAGGCTCGATCAGCCGGTTCAGGGTCATCACCTCGGTCAACTGCCGGGCCGGAATGGAAAGGCCAACATCCTTCAGCACGGTGTCCAGATTTAGCTGCTCCCAAATTTGATGCCCCACATGGAGCGGCCCCACTTCCCGGAGGTCCTGGATCTGGACTCCGGCGGGTTTCACCGCGACCACTTCCGGCACGGCAGGTTCACCAACCAGGGGAACCTCAGTTTCCGGTTCAACTTGGCTCAGCTTGGCCTGGCTCAGCTTGGCCTGGCGTGTCCTGCATAGGCGGACGGCATCCTCGACCCGGGGGTCCGGAAACAGCGACGGTTGGCCGCCCAGAGCTGCCTGGATTCGATCGGCGAGGTCGAGCCATCCTGCTTTGGGCCCCGGCTCCATGTGTCCGAGATTACAGATCACCTTGTGCCGCGGACCGGCGGGTGTAGACACCGATTCGACCAGCAGGTGGTTGACGTAGGTCGTTTCGCCTCTCTTGGCAACCGTACGCTTGATGAACATGGTGTAACTAATGTAAGTCAATACTCAATTGTGTCAATGGTATCTAAAATATTTTTAGTGCCTAAATTGGCACTTTTTCAGATGGGGTACCGCAAACAATCGACTTACGAGGTCCGCAGGGCCTCGAAAGTCGATTGTTGCGAAGACGGTGCGGAACCCGGGTTAGATGCCCCCAGATATGCCCCCAGTTACCCCCGAATTTCACTGGTCGGGGAGATACCTCACCAGACACAAGAAACCCGAAACGGCTTTGTTTTCCAAGGCATTTCGGGTTTCTTCGGACTGCTTCGGACTCATCCTTGGTGGCCCCACAGGGATTCGAACCCTGGACCAAGCGGTTATGAGCCGCCGGCTCTGACCGCTGAGCTATAGGGCCAATGCCATTCTAGCGGCTTATCCAGGCAAGGGAAACCGCCCCTACGCCTTTAACCGGTAGCCCACCCCCGGCTCGGTGATCAGCAGGCGCGGCCGGGCCGGGTCGGGCTCCAGCTTCTTGCGCAGGCTGGCCATGTAGACTCTCAGGTAGGTGGGCTGGGCCGCCGGCACGCCGCCCCACACGTCGTGCAGCAGCTGCTTGTGGGTGAGCACTTTGCCCGCGTGCCTCACCAGCACGGCCAGCAGCCCGTATTCGTTGGGCGACAGGTGCACGAGCAGGCCGTCCAGGAACACTTCCCGGGAGGCGAAGTCCATGCGCAGCGGACCGATCTCCACCACCGGCTCGGTGGCGGCCCCGGCGCTCTCGGCGGAATGGCGCAGGGCTACCCGGATCCTGGCCAGCAGCTCGCCGGACCCGAACGGCTTGGTGAGGTAATCGTCGGCGCCCAGGTCCAGGGCCGCGATCTTGTCCTCCTCTTTGCCCCGGGCGCTGACGATGATGATCGGCACCCGGCTCCAGCCGCGGATCTCCTGGGCCAGCTCCAGCCCGTCCCCGTCAGGCAGCCCCAGGTCCAGCAGCACCACGTCGGGGCTCAACTGGAGCAGCAGGCTCCGGCCGTCCTCCCCGGTGGCGGCCTCCTCCACCCGGTAGCCGAAGGACTGCAGGGTGGCGCGCAGGTAGCGCCGCAGGGGCGCTTCATCCTCGATGATCAGTACGAGCGGGTGGTTCTCGGTCATGGCGGCGGGCTCAGGATGGGCTGTCGAGGAGCAGCTCCGGCGGAGCGCCCTCGACGGGCAGGGTCAAGGTGATCTGGGCGCCACCCAGGGGACGGCTGGCGGCCTTGATGGTACCGCCGTGGGCCTGGATGATGCCCCGGCAGATGGCGAGGCCCAGGCCGGCGCCCTCGGTCGCCGCGGAGCAGCTGCCCCGGTAGAGCTTGTCGAACACCCGCTCCTCTTCGCCTTCGGCGAACCCCGGCCCGTGGTCGGACACCGTGAGCCGGGCCTGGCGCGCCCGCACCCGGCCTTCGATCTCGATCCCCGATCCCGGCGGGCTGAATTTCAGGGCGTTGTCCAGGAGGTTCAGCAGCACCTGCTCCAGCAGCACCGGATCCAGCGGCACCCAGGCTTCGGCCAGGTCGAGGATCAGCGGCCGGTCCCCGAGCTGGTCCTCCATGCGGCCGACGGCGGAACCCACCACCTCCTCCAGGGGCACCCATTCCTTCTTCACCTGGATCTGGCCGGATTCCAGCTTGGTCAGCTCCAGCAGGTTGTTCACCAGCCGCTCCAGCCGGCAGGACTCCTGGTGGATGGTCAGGAGCAGCATGCGCTGGTCGCCGGGGGCGGCTTCGGGCCCCGGGTCCAGCAGCGTGGTGGTGGCCCCGGTGATGGTCCCCAGCGGGGTGCGCAGGTCGTGGGAAACGCTGCTCAGCAGGGTGCTGCGCAACTGCTCGTGGTCGGCCCGCAGGCGCGCCTCGGCGCGTTCCTCGGCCAGCCGGGCCCGCTCCAGGGCCAGGGATATCTGGGCGGCCAGGGCCAGGGTCAGGCCCTGGGGACCGGCGCCGCCGGGAGACGCCCCGGGGGCCTGGAACAGCGCCAGCACCCCCACGGGGGATTCGGTGCCCACCAGGGGCAGGAACAGGCCCCGGGCCCCGGGCAGGACCGCGGTGCCGCGCCCGGCCGGGGCGACGTTCTCCAGGGTCCATTGGGCCACCGCCATCTCGTCCGCGTCCAGGCTGACGCCGGCCATGGTCCTGGGGCCGAGCTGGCCCTTGCGGTCGGCCAGCAGGACCAGGGCCGGCATGCCCAGGGCCTGGCGGATGTAGGCCTCAGCCCGGGCCTGGGTGGCCGCGGCGTCCCCGGCTTCGGCCAGGGCCGCGCCCAGCCGGTAGAGCGCCCCGGTGTAGCCTTCCCGTTCCAGGGCCATGCGGGTCTGGGCCCTGATCCGCTCGGCCAGGTTGGCCACCACCCAGCCGACCCCCAGCATCATCGCGAAGGTGCCCAGATGGCGGATGTCCTCGACCGCGAAGGAGAAGCGCGGGGGGATGAAGAAGTAGTCCAGGGCGGCCACGCTCAGGCCCGAAGCCAGCAGGGCCGCCCAGCGCCCGCAGCGGGTGGCCACCACGGTGATGCAGAGGATGTAGAGCATGACCACATCCGTCAGGTCCAGGCGGCTGAAGATGAGCAGGCCGCCCGCGGTGGCCAGCGCCACCGACCCCAGGGCCGTGCCCAGGCGCCGCAGGGCCGGGTGGTCCATGGCCAGCTCCGGCGGCTCCAGGGCCGGGGCGTCCGGGTCGCCGGGAACGACCCGGACCTCGATCCCCGGATCGCCCCGCAGCAGATCCTCCACGAGGTCGCCCCGGAGCCACGCCAGCCATCTCGGCCGCCGCGGCCTAGGCACCACCAGGGCGGTCACCCCGCGGGCCCTGGCCAGGGCCAGGAAATCATGGGCCACCCGGAACCCCGTGAGGTGGAGCTGCACCACCTCCGCCCCGAGCCGCTCGGCCAGGCGCAACTGTTCCATGCACTGGGCCTCTCGCCGGGGGGAGTAGCGCAGCTGGGATGGCGCCTCCACCTGGGCCGCGAGCCAGGGGCCGGCCTGGGCCATGCGGGCGGCGGCGTGCAGGGCCGCCAGGGATTCCGGCCGGCCGTCCAGGGGCACCATGAACCGGGTCAGGACCGTCCCGCCGGCCCGGGGGGCGGCGCCTTCCTGGCTGACGGCGCGGATGGACACCTGCTAATACTGATCTACAAACTGGGCCACGATCCAGCAGAAGGTGGGCAGCCAGGCGAGGATCACCAGCAGCGACCAGGTCCGCTCCCGGGTGTGGGCCTTGGTGGCGTGGCGGGATTTGTAGGCGGTCTGGGTGCCCGCGGCGCCGATCAGGACGCCCACCGGCAGGAACCAGCCCATGGTCATTTTGCCGCGTCCCTCAGGGCGAGGTTCAGCTCCAGCACGTTCACCCGCGGCTCGCCCAGCAGGCCCAGGGTCCGGCCGTGGCTGGCCTTCGTCACCAGTTCCCGCACCTCCGCCTCGGTCATGCCCCGCGCTTTGGCCACCCGCCTTACCTGGTATTCGGCGGCGGCGGGGGTGATGTGCGGATCCAGCCCGCTGCCGGAGGCGGTCACCAGGTCCGCCGGGACCGGGGCGGGGTTGCCGGGGTCCAGGGCCTGCAGGGCCTTGATCCGGGCCTCGGCGCCCTTGCGCAGGTCCGGATTGCTGGGGGCGAGGTTGGAACCCCCCGAGTTGTCGGCGTTGGTGGGGAAGTCCCCCGTGGCCGACAGGCGGCCCCAGAAGTAGCCCGGATCCTCGGTGAACTGGCCGATGAGCTTGCTGCCCACGACCTGGCCCTTGCGGATGATCAGGCTGCCCTGGGCCTGGCGGGGGAAGAGCATGGCGCCCACCCCGGTGATGGCCAGAGGGTAGGCCAGTCCCGTGATCACGGTCAGGGCGGCGACGCAGACGAGAGCTGGACGGAGTTGGGACATGTCGTTCCTCAAACCAGGTGGGTCGCCACCAGGAAAAGATCAATGAGCTTGATGCCCGCGAACGGCACCAGGATGCCGCCCACACCGTAGACCATCAGGTTCCGGCGCAGCACGGCCGCCGCGCCCAGGGGCCGGTAGCCGACCCCGCGCAGGGCCAGGGGGATCAGGGTCACGATGATGAGGGCGTTGAAGATCACCGCCGACAGGATCGCGCTGTTGGGCGTGTGCAGGCGCATGACGTTGAGCAGCCCCAGCTGGGGATAGGTCACCGCGAACGCCGCCGGGATGATGGCGAAGTATTTGGCCACGTCGTTGGCGATGCTGAAGGTGGTGAGCGAGCCCCGGGTCATGAGCATCTGCTTGCCGATGCGGACGATCTCGATGAGCTTGGTGGGGTTGGAGTCCAGGTCCACCATGTTGCCGGCCTCTTTCGCCGCCTGGGTGCCGGTGTTCATGGCCACGGCCACGTCCGCCTGGGCCAGGGCCGGGGCGTCGTTGGTGCCGTCGCCGGTCATGGCCACCAGCCTGCCCCCCGCCTGGTAGTCGCGGATGAGCTTGAGCTTGTTCTCGGGGGTGGCCTGGGCCAGGAAGTCGTCCACCCCGGCTTCCGCCGCGATGGCGGCGGCGGTGAGCGGGTTGTCGCCGGTGATCATCACCGTGCGGATGCCCATCTCCCGCAGCTCGGCGAAGCGCTCCTTGATGCCGCCCTTGACGATGTCCTTGAGGTTGATCACGCCCAGGGCCCGGGCGCCGGGGCCGTCCACGGTGCCTTCGGCCACCACCAGCGGGGTGCCGCCGTTGCGGGCGATGGCGTCCACCTCGGCCTTGAGGCTCTCCGGGAAATCGCTGCCCCGGGCCTGGACCCAGGCCTCGATGGCGCTCACCGCGCCCTTGCGCACTTCGCGGCCCTCCAGGGTCACACCGCTCATGCGGGTCTGGGCCGTGAACGGGATGAACTGCGCGCCCAGGGCCTGGATCTCCCGCTCGCGCAGGCCGTACTGCTCCTTGGCCAGCACCACGATGCTGCGCCCTTCCGGGGTCTCGTCGGCCAGGCTGGAGAGCTGTGCGGCGTCGGCCAGGTCGTTGATGTCCACGCCCTTGGCGGGGATGAAGGCCACCGCCTGGCGGTTGCCCAGGGTGATGGTGCCGGTCTTGTCCAGCAGCAGCACGTCCACGTCGCCCGCGGCCTCCACGGCCCGTCCCGAAGTGGCGATGACGTTGGCCTGGACCATGCGGTCCATGCCGGCGATGCCGATGGCGGAAAGCAGCCCGCCGATGGTGGTGGGGATCAGGCAGACCAGCAGGGCCACCAGCACGGTGATGCTAACCGGGCTGCCCTGGCCGGCGGCCTTGACGCTGTAGATGGAATAGGGCAGCAGGGTGGCGGTGGCCAGCAGGAAGATGATGGTGAGCGCCGCCAGCAGGATGTCCAGGGCGATCTCGTTGGGGGTCTTCTGCCGCTTGGCCCCTTCCACCATGGCGATCATGCGGTCGAGGAAGGTCTCGCCGGGGTTGGAGGCGATGCGCATCACCAGCCAGTCGGAAAGCACCATGGTGCCGCCGGTGACCGCCGAGCGGTCGCCGCCGGATTCGCGGATCACCGGGGCGGACTCGCCGGTGATGGCCGACTCGTTCACCGAGGCCACCCCTTCGATCACGTCCCCGTCGCCGGGGACGGTGTCGCCGGCCTCCACCAGCACCACGTCGCCGATGCGCAGCCCCTGGGCGCCCACCAGCTCGAACGGCCCGCCGTACTTGCCGCCCTTGAGCAGCTTGGCGGTGACGTCGCGCTTGGCCTTGCGCAGGCTGTCGGCCTGGGCCTTGCCCCGGCCTTCGGCCATGGCCTCGGCGAAGTTGGCGAACAGCAGGGTGAACCAGAGCCACAGCGCGATGGCCAGGATGAAGCCCGCCGGGGCCTCGCCCTTGCCGAACAGGGCCTGGACGTAGAGGACGGTGGTCAGGGCGCTGCCGATCCAGACCGTGAACATGACCGGGTTCTTCATCTGGTGGGTGGGCTCGAGCTTCTTCACCGAAGCCCACAGCGCCCGCTTGACGATGGCGCGTTCGAACAGCGGCCTGGGCTGGAGTTCGCCGAAAGAGGTGGATGTGCGCATCAGGTCTCCGGTCACTCAGCTAAGCAGGGAAAGGTGTTCGACGATGGGTCCGAGGGCCAGGGCCGGGATGAAGGTCAGCGCGCCGACGATCACCACCACCGACACCAGCAGGGCCACGAACATGGGGCCGTGGGTAGGCAGGGTGCCCGCCCCCGGCGGCGTGCGCTTCTTCCCGGCCAGGGAGCCGGCGATGGCCAGCACCGGGATGATGGTGCCGTAGCGGCCCAGCAGCATGGCGATGCCGGTGGTGATGTTGTAGAAGTTGGTGTTGGCGTTGACCCCCGCGAAGGCGCTGCCGTTGTTGTTGGAGGCGCTGCTGAAGGCGTAGAGGGCCTGGGAGAAGCCGTGGGCGCCGGGGTTGGACATGCTGGCCACCGCCGAGGGCAGCATCACCGCCAGGGCGGTGCACACCAGCACCGACGCCGCCGGGATCAGGATCACCAGCGAGGCCATCTTGGTCTCGAACGCTTCCACCTTCTTGCCCAGGTACTCCGGGGTCCGGCCCACCATCAGCCCGGCGATGAACACCGCGATGATGGCGAACACCAGCATGGTGTAGAGCCCCGAACCCACGCCGCCGAAGACCACTTCACCCAGCTCAATCAACAGCAGGGGCACCATGCCCCCCATGGGCGTGAAGGAGTCGTGCATGGAGTTCACCGCGCCGCAGGAGGTGCCGGTGGTGGCGGTGGCGAACAGGGTGGTGCCGGTGATGCCGAAGCGCACCTCCTTGCCTTCCATGTTGCCGCCGGACTGCTCCATGCCCACCGTGGCCGAGGCCGTCTGGGCCACAGGCAGCGACTTGAAGGCGGGATTGCCCCGCTGCTCGGCTCCGTGCAGCACGGACAGCGCCAGCACGAACAGGATGGTCATGGCGCTGAGGATGGCCCAGCCCTGGCGCCGGTCGCGCACCATGCGGCCGAAGGAGTGGCAGAGCCCCGCGGGGATGACCAGGATCGCCAGGATCTGCATGAAATTGGTGAGCCCGGTGGGGTTCTCGAAGGGGTGGGCGGAGTTGGCGTTGAAGAACCCGCCGCCGTTGGTGCCCAAAAGCTTGATGGCTTCCTGGGAGGCCACCGGCCCCACGGCGATCACTTGCTCAAGGACCGCCTTGCCGTTGGCTCCGGTCACCGGGGAGAGCAGGGTCGCCACCGGGTTGGGCCCCAGGGTCTGGACCACGCCCTGGCTCAGCAGGACCACCGCGAACACGATGGACAGGGGCAGCAGGATATACAAGGTGATCCGGGTCAGGTCCACCCAGAAGCTGCCCAGGCTGGTGGCCTTGCGCCGGCGGATGCCCCTCGCGAGTGCGGCCATGACCGCCATGCCCTTGGCGGCGGAGGTGAAGTTGAGCACAGCCAGGCCCAGCATCTGGGTCAGGTTGCTCATGGTGGTTTCGCCGGTGTAGGACTGCCAGTTGGTGTTGGTGATGAAGCTCACCGAGGTGTTCAGGGCGATGCCCCAGGGCACCGGCCCCAGGTGCTGGGGGTTGCCCCAGAGCAGGTGCTGGGTGCGCTGCAGGAGCAGCAGGAAGGCCATGCTCAGGAGGCTGAACAGGATCAGCGCCCAGGCGTAGCCCTTCCAGTCCATCTTGTCGTCGATGGCGATGCCGGCCAGGCGGTAGATGCCGCGCTCCACCGGCTTGAGCACCGGCTCCAGGAACGTGGTCTCGCCCTGGAACACCCGGCCCATGTACTCGCCCAGGGGCTTGGCCAGCACCATGAGGATGCCGAAGAAGATGACGAACTGCAGCAGGGTGTTGGGGGTCATTGGAACTGCTCCGGTTTCAGGAGGGCGAAAGTGAGGTAGATCAGCAACCCCAAGGCCAGCACCGCTGCCAAGATCTGCACGCCAGTCATCCAGTCCTCCTCACTTGAAAAACTCACATTCTAATCCGGTATAAGCATAGGCGGACAAATATCAAGGCCGCGTCAACGTCCGCCCGGCCAGTGTTAAAATTTCGTAAAGGTCCCCGGCGTGGACAGCCCCCTGGGACCATTAGCAGCCGTCAGGTCGCTTGCGACCTTACGGCTGCTAGTCTGCAGTTTGGACATTCCATCCCATTTCATCATGACCTGCCGGTGGCTCTGGAATGGTCCGTCCGGGTCCCTCGGCTTGGCGCCGCCTCAACTCGGGTCCCCCGGCCAGGCGCCGACCCACA
>Ga0182014_10008903_pt1 | contig 10162 bp, 8 predicted proteins | sample 612S2DmetaG_FD_120489 | JGI IMG/M metagenome (GOLD analysis project Ga0182014, IMG submission 120489) | Permafrost microbial communities from Stordalen Mire, Sweden - 612S2D metaG | ecosystem: Environmental > Terrestrial > Soil > Wetlands > Permafrost | place: Sweden: Stordalen | collected...
CGGCAATCCCAGTCCGCCCAGAGGATTGAACTCTGCCCATGCCGCCAGAATGTCCCCGCGCGTCACTTCCCTGCCCAGCTTTTTGCCAAGCTTAATCGACACACATTCCGTGTGGCCGTCGACCACCGGCACGCGGTTGCAGTGCGCCGTCACCATTGCATGGAGCGGGGCCACGGAGTTACCTTCAAGGCGACCAAGCAGCTTCAGCGTCTCCGCTTCCATCTTCTCTTCTTCGCTGCCGATGAACGGAACCACGTTGTCGAGAATGTCCATCGACGCTACGCCGGGGTAGCCCGCGCCACTCACGGCCTGCATCGTGGTCACAAAAATTGTCTCGATCCCGAAGCGCTCCTCGATCGGCTTGAGCGCCATCACCAGTCCGATGGTGGAGCAGTTCGGATTGGTGACAATGTAGCCGCCCGACTCCTTGCGCGACGGCTGCTCTTCGATCAGGTGCAGATGATCGGCGTTCACCTCGGGAATCACGAGCGGCACGTTGGGCGCCATGCGGAAGGCGCTCGAATTGGAGATCACGGCGCAGCCGGCCGCGGCAAACCTCGGCTCCATCTCGCGCGCAATGGCGGCATCGACGCTGGCAAAGACAATCTTCGGCGCACTCTCCGGCTCCGCCGGCGACACCACCATCTTCGCGATCCGCTCCGGCAGCGGCGTGTCCAAACGCCACTTGGCGGCCTCGCCATAAGGCTTTCCGCTCGACCGGTCACTGGCCGCAATCCAGGTCACCTCGAACCAGGGATGGTTTTCGAGCAATTGAATGTAACGCTGGCCGACCATTCCAGTCGCGCCCAGGATGCCTACTGAATGTCTGGTTTTCATCGTCGTCTACTTGTTGAGTCCCTCACTGCGCTTCTGGCCCGCCACGCGTGAAACCTGATCGCCTCCAGGAGCCGATCTAGCTCCGCTAACCCCGCTAGCTCCGCTTGTTTCTTTCTAGTGTACAAGAGGACGAGTGTACGCGCAGCCTTTGCGGACCGCGCCGCCCCTATTGCCGCCACGCTTTTGGCCGATAAGAACAGGGAGGAGTCCTTGCCGGATGAACCTGCGCCAGATGACCGGATTGGGAGGGTCGAACTCGACGGAGAAAAAGGCGGTCGAGCTCCCCAACCCGGAGCGCGTGTTGACCCTGGTCGTGGAAGGCGCCGCGCTGGGCGTTCCGGAAGTCGACGTCGAAACTTACAAGGAGTTTCGCGCCAATGTCGCCAAGCTCGCCTTGCAGCTCCCCGACCGGCTGCCGGAAGAGGAGAAGCTCGCGCAGGTGCGGCTGGTGCTGCGCGAGTTCGAGAACTATCGCAGCCGCAGCGAAGCCGAGCTGCGCAACCGCACCACAGAGTGGCGCGCGGTGGTTTCGTTTCTCTTCCGCGAACTTTTGGGTAGTCTGGGCATCGATGCTTCCGCGCCCAATCCCACCGGGCTGATCCAAAAGCTGGCTGGCGTGACCACAGCGCAAAACGCCCAGGAATTTTACGATCGGCTGGAGGCCTTTCTGCATCCCGCGGGCGCTGAATCCGCTCCCGCTGAAGCCTCGCAGTTCCGTACCGCCGACCACTCCACGGAAAACCTCAATGCCTCCGGTCTGCGCGGCGGCGGCAGCGCCATCAAGCACGTGAAGCGCCTCTTGGAGAGCGGCGACAAGGCATTTATCGTCCTCTTCAGGTTGAGCTGCCTGAACATGATCAACCAGCGCTTCGGCCCGGAGGCGGTGGAAGACTGCCTGATGGCCGTTTCCGCGTTTCTCACGCAAAGCCTGTACTCCGACGACGCCATCTATCACTGGAGCGACTCCTCGCTGCTGGCCATTTTGCTGGGCCGCGCCAACGATCAGATTCTTACCGCGGAGTTGGAACGCATCGCGATGCAGAATCGCGAAACCACCGTCAGCATAGGCGGCCGCGCCACCGTGCTACGCATTCCCATCACCTTCGACCTGACACCCATTGAGCGGCTGAAAAGCGCCGACGATCTTTACAAAATTACCTTGCTGACCACCAGCGGGAGAACGCGATGAAGGTAAACTCTCGAGCCGCTTCCACCCCGGCCGCGCGGAGGCCCACGCTCAACATCGACCACCTGCCTCTACCGTATGTGGAGATGGACGCGCGGGGAATCATTACGCGCGCCAACCGCGCCGCCCTCGCCCTCCACCATCCCGAGCAGGGCGATCTGATCGGCAGCAGCGGATGGGACATGCTCGCTATCGATGAGAAGGACCGCAGCTCCGCCGCCTTTCTTTCTCTGATGGCCTCGGGCGAGCAGCCCCCGGTCATCTGCCGCTCCATTTTCGACCGATCGGGCCGCTTCCGCACCTACGAGATCTACCGCAGCATGATCCGCAAATCCGGCGCAAAGCCGGCGGGCGTGCGCATGATCTTCATGGATGTGACGGAGAGGAACAATGCGCTGGAAGAAGCGCGGCGCACCTGTGAATGGCTCGAAAGCGCCACGCGCTCTCTTGCCGACGCCATGATCCTCACCGACGCGCTGGGTGTGATCCGCTCCGTGAATCCTGCTGCGGAACGGCTTTCCGGCTGGAGCGCAAACGAGTTGATGGGCATGGCGATCGACGAGGTCCTGCCGATTGAGGCGCGTCCCTGCGGAGGCCAGGCGGTACTCAGTCTGCAAGTCATGCTGGAGCTGCCCTGCAGCGGGATGGCAACCTTGATCACGCGCGAACGGCAGCAGATCAAAGTGGAGATCAGCACCTCGCCGATTCTGGATAAGAACAACGGCTCCGTGAGCGGCGTGGCAGCGATTCTGCGCCGCGTCGAGAGCACCGTCTAGCTTCGTCGAGAGCTCCGTCTAGCGTCTCTGACCGTTTGCAGAGAAACCTTTCCGTGCCCCATCCTTTCGCCCGTTTTTGGGGGCGAAAGGGTGGGATCGCACGAACCCAACTGTCGCACTGTCACCCTGAGCGACAAAAAATTGGCTGTCATCCTGAGCGAAGTGGGCCGCGCTTCGCGCGGCCCACGAGTCGAAGGACCTGCGGTGGCATTTGCCTTTGCTTTTCGTAATCCTCACCAAACTGCGATCTGGGTGCCCCAGGTCTCCATTTTGAGACCTGGGAAACTGGAATGCACTAGTACGAACTCATGCGGCCAGAAACCAAGCCACTCATGAAATTGCTTACCGCATCAGCTTCTACGGGCACCCATCCATCGCTTCTCGCACCACCGCCCCACGTAGCACGAACAGCTAATAGCTAAAAGCGCAGCTAGCCTTTCTTCTTCCCGTGGCTGCCCAGCAGCCCCTCCAGCTCCTCCTTGAACTCGCGCACATCCTTGAAGTCGCGATACACCGACGCAAAGCGGATGTAGGCGACAGTGTCGAGTCCCTTGAGGTGCTGCATGATGAGTTCGCCGATCTCGGAGGTAGTGCGCTCGCGCTCCGGCGCGTCCACGAGAAATGCCTCCGTTGCGTCGACGATTTTTTCCAACTGATTCGACGCCACCGGCCGTTTTTCGCACGCGCGCAGCAGGCCGCTCAGCACTTTTTGCCGGTCGAAGCGCTCGCGGCGTCCGTCTTTCTTCACCACCATGTAGGGAATCTCGTCGATGCGCTCGTAAGTCGTGAAGCGCCGGCCGCACTTCTCACACTCTCTCCGCCGCCGGATCGAGTCGGCCTCTTTGCTCTCGCGCGAGTCCACCACCCGATCCTGTCCGAAACCGCAATATGGACACTTCATGCTACGAGGATTCTAAGCCATCGAAGAGCAAACAGGAGTCTCTGTTCCCCAGTCCCTAGTCCCTGCCTTCTTGTTCCATTGTTCCCTCGGTCCCTGTCTTTCTTATGCATTTTCGCTATGTCCCGCGCACTGCATCACGCCCAGGAACCGCGACCACGGTCCCACGGCCTCGCGCACCTGGTGCGCCATAATCCGCGAAATCTGATGCAGGTGCGTCAAATCGTGCGCCGCCCACGTGGCCAGCAGCTCTGACAAAGTGACCGAGCCGAGTGTCGGATGCTTTGCCCTCCGATCGAGATCCTCCGCCGTCAACTTTAGTGCGCGCAATTCCTCCAGGCCCGTCGCCCGCGCTCGCGCAAACTCGTCGAGCAGTAACGGCAACGTTTTGCTTCCCTTGTAGCGCACGTGCCCCTCGCGGTCGAAGGGCGGAAAAGGCTCGGTCTCGTCCGCATGAAGAATGTGCCGGGCCCGCGGCATCCAGTCTTCGTGCTCGCAGTGGATCAGGTGCGCGACAACGGTGCTCACGCTCCACGTGTCCCCGCCTTCGTTGGTTTCCGTCCACACCTCCGGCAATCCGCGCAGCAGCGCGTCCAGCGCCGCCGGCGTCCGCTCAAGCAATGCCACCGTGTTCTCAAGTTCGTGCTTCATTTGTCTCTCCTAAGCAAAGGCGCTTCGTAGCGATGAACTGTGAACTATAAACTGTCCTCCGCGTTCTGTTCCCTGATCCCTAATCCCTGTTCCCTGTCTTTAAAACACCAACGGCCCGGGAACTCACGCTCCCAGGCCGCTGCCGGTGATCTGTTGGGATTGGACGGCAACGCGTTCAACGGAATCTGCAAGTTAAAGATTCTAAGATGTCGGAGAGGTCCATAAAGTCCAGCACGTCGGGTCCGTAGCACAAATTAACACAAAAACCGGGGGCATAACGACTTCAGAACTTGAGAAAATACCGAGCGGCCAACCAAACTAGGTGAATCGTTTCTGCAATTCCACCCACACCCGCTCCAATAATTGCCCATTTCAAACCAGAGTCATTTAGAAGTTTCTTGATGATACCGGCAAATTTTTCAAACTCTTCAAAGGTCAGTCTGGTGGGGTCAACGGTTGACTTGTCAGTCGAGAATCCCTTCTTGCCGCCCTGCCCACTAGTCGCCATTCCTGATTGCCCTTCCCCAATTCATCAGAGGCCGATTTTCTTCAGATTGTGGAGCATGGTATAGCCGCAATTCTTGCACGTGAATTGGAGTAGTGAAACGTGCCCCGGATAATACGCGGCAGGTAGAGCCGATGACCCTTCCAATGGAATCACGTTGTACGCAACCGGCTCGACATCCCATTCAAAGACTTCACAGCGGGGGCAGTTATCATTCTTCACGCCCCTAGTTTTGAGAATCTCAATCGCCTGATTAACCAGTTTGACCGCGCGGGGGTCGAGTTGGTGAGGTGTTTCCATTTATGAGCAGTCTACCCCATTTTCTCCGGCGCATCAGGCGGGCTGTCGAAAATTGTTCCGAGTGTCTGAATGGTATCGGGAGACAAGTTGGGGTCATTTGAGAGTGCGACCACCGCCCGTTTGAGCTGCCCGGTTATTGCTATGTGTTGGCCTGTTTGGTCAAGGTGCCGCCCGAAATTACTCAATTGTTTGTCTGTGTTGTCCAACAGGTGCCCGAAGTTGTTTAGATGCCTGTCCAGAACGCCGCCCATCAAGCGGCGGAACATGACCAAAATCGCGCAAAAAGTTAAACCGCTTAACGCAAAAGCAACCCGCACAACGAAACCGGGCGTCACCGGTCCCTTATTCTGTGTCAGAAGATAAAGACCAACGCCTTGCACGCCGAAAGTCAGAATGTCACAGGCCCACAAAGCAGCTTTTTTGAGCTGCTGCTTTTGAACTTCTACGTCCGGTACGAAGTTGAAGTAAATCTGCGCCGTTAGTGCGAGTAAAGCAATAATGAGCGGTGCGACGGTGGTTACCCACGTTGACATAGCTATTCCTCGGGATTCGCTGTCAACAGAATACCTCCGCAATTCAAATGGCCGCTATGGGCCGTGGCACCGTAGCGCAACGGCGGGGCAGCCCGAATCAGGACGGCCCCGCGGTTGCTGTGAGCGTTACCGGGCTTCCGTGATTGAGAACGCCCGGGCAATGCACGCTTGCGCCGTGGGGTAGCGCTTCGTTGCCGGGTGCCCCAGGTCTCGCTTCTGAGACTTGGGAACTCACTATCCCTCCATCCGCAGCCTAAAAACACCACCGGCCTGAGAACTCGCGCTCCCAGGCCGCTGCCGGTGATCTGTTGGGATTGGACTGAGGCGGTCGCGTTTCAAGCGAGGGCCAGAGCCAGGGCGGAGAACCCTCCGCCAGGTCTTATCTGGTGCCGGAGACGCTAGGCCTCAGGCCTCAGTCACCTCACGTAACGTACAACTCGAAGAATCTTTGCTCATAGGCTGGATCACCCTCCTTTCCCGTGTAAGGACAAAGTACGGCGAGTCGAGGTTCAAAGTCAAGAGCAAGCCTGAAACGTGGTGCCTTCTGTCCCCTAATCCCTGTTCCCTGTTCCCTGCTTTTCACACAACCGCTCAGCCCACGTGCGAATAGCCGCTTGCGTCACGCGCTCGCCCTCAGCCTCACTCGCCGCGAGCTGAATTGCCAGGCTTCCCACGGTCGAGCTTTCGGTTTCGCCGATCTCGACCTTCAGCCCCGTCTGCTTCTCCGTCAGTTCGATCAACAATTTATTGCGAGTCGCTCCGCCGATCATGTGGATGCGGTCGAGCTTGCGGCCCAGCATTTTTTCAAGGTTGGCCAGCGCCGAGGCATAGCGCAGCGCCAAGCTCTCGAAAATCGTCCGCGCAAAAAGCGGCTCGTTGCCTGCCACATCGGGAATCTCTTCAAATCCCAGCCGCGTCAGCTCGTTGTTGATGCGTTGCGGCATATCGGAATCGAGCATGAGCGTCGGCGCATCCATGTCGAGCACGCCCGTCGCGACATTGGCATTGCATGCAGCGGCCTCTTGGACGAGTTTTTCGATCGGCCAAGGTCTGCCCGCCGCCGCCCAGCCATCCATGCACTGCTTGAGCACCCACATGCTGTTGATGAGCGAGTGAAACAGCAGCCCGCCGCCCGCCGCGCCAATGTTGGTGTACCCGGCGTCGAAGGCGTGTCGCGTGGTGACCGGCGTTTGCGTGATGGTGCCCACCAGCGACCACGTGCCGGAGCTGATGTACGCCGCCGAGCTCAGGTCGGTGGCAATGCCCGCAATGGCGCTCGCCGTGTCGTGCGTGGCTGGCGCAATAATCTGCGTGGTGCGGAAGGCGTCGAGCGCGGCCAGCGGTCCCTTGATCGGCCCCAGCACCGTGCCCGTGGTCACGATCGGCGGCGCCGCCTCCACTGCGAGGCCGAGCATCTCGAAAAGCTCCGCATCCCACGTGCCGGTCTTCAGATTCACGAGGCCAGTGTGGCTGGCATTGGTGTACTCGCCCACCCGCCGCCCGCTCAGCCAGTAAAGAACGAACTCCGGAAACATGACCCACGGCGCGCGCTTGTCGATTCTCGGGTCTTTCCCTTCGGGGCCCGCCGCGGGGTCGGCCATGAGCTGGTACACGGAATTGAGGCCAATCGGAAACGCGCCTGTGCGCTGATAGATGTCGAAGGGAGAAATGATCGCGTCCGCGGTCTGCTTGCTCTTGACGGTGCGCTCATCGCGATAGCAGAAGGGCTCGCAGAGCATCTTGCCATCGGGCGCGAGGCGCACGTAGTCGACCGACCAACTATCCACACCAATCGACGCGATGCCTTCAGGCGCGGCCGCGGCGGCCTTGCGCAGACCCTCTTCCAGCCCGGCCAGAATCTGCTTCAGCGGCCAATAAAGCGTGTCGCCGCGATGTCTCGGCCCGTTGGGAATGCGATGGATGACTTCGACGGCCGGTTTTCCGTTCACCCAGCGAAGCAGGCTAACCCGGCAGCTCTCCGCGCCTAAATCAATGGCAACACGAGCAGGATCTTGCATGACCGCAGCAGTTCCCCATTTCCTTCAGCGCTGAAACGCCTCGGTCAGACCGCCGTCTACGGGAATGACGTGTCCCGTCGTGCAGCGCGCCCGAGGACTGGCCAGGAAGAGGATGGCTTCCGCGCAATCGGCCGTATCGATGGCCTTGTTGGTCAACGTGCGCTCGGCGTAGAACACGGCCAGACGGCTGCGAAGCTCCTCGTCGCTGAACGTTTCCCGGAAAGGAATATTGTACTTCGTCAGCGACGCCACCAGCCGATCGTGCCCGAACATATTCGATCCCTTCACCACCGTAGCCGGGCTGATGCCGTTGACGCGCACGTTGGGGCCCATGCTCACCGCCAGCTCGCGAATCAGGTGCGAGAGCGCCGCCTTGCTCACGTCGTAGGCCTCGCTGCCGCGCTTGGCCACCACCGCATTCGCCGAACTGGTGAAGACGATGTTGCCGTGCAGTCCCTGCTCCTCAAACAGCTTGGCTGCCTCGTCGGCCAGCAGGTAATTCGCCGTTACATTGATGGCCATGGTATCGGCCCACATCTCGTCGGAAATCACGCCGTCGTGTGTAGCCGGAAACACCGCCGCGGTGTTGATGAGAATATCGATGCCGCCGAATGCCAGTGAAGCCGCGGCCAGCATCTTGCGAATCGACTCACGGCTGCGAATGTCCACCGGCGAGCTTCCGGTAAACTCCACCGGCGTCACCGAACCCAGCTCCATGGCGACTTGTGCTGCGCCCTCGCGGTTGAGATCGGCGATAAAAACATGCGCGCCGCGCGTCGCCGCCAGGTGCGCCACTTCGCGGCCGATGCCGCTGGCCCCGCCCACCACGAGTGCCACACGCCGGCTCAGCTCCTTCTCCGGCGGCTGGCGGCGAATCTTCGCCTCTTCCAGCGCCCAATACTCAATGCGGAACGCTTCCACCGCCGGCAGCGCCACATAATTCGAAAACACCTGGAAGCTCTCAGGATCCATTCCCGGCGCGCACTGCGGTACAAGCCCCGCAACCTCGCCGTCGCCCAGCACACTCGCGCCCTCCATCACGTGGATGGCGTTGGTATAGAACTCGCCCGTGATGCGCGCCTCGATTTTGTTCTTCCCGAAGCTGAACATGCCCATCCCCGGAATCAGCACCACGGTGGGGCTGGCATCGCGCAGCGCCGGCGAATCCTTGGTCGCGAATGTCTTGTAATACTGACGGTACTGATCGCGGTAATTCGACAGAGAAATGTCGATCTGATTCCGCAGCGCCTGCAAATCCTCGCCCGCTTCCCACTGCACAAACAGCGGCCGAATCTTGGTGCGGATAAAGTGATCCGGGCAGCTCGTCCCCAGGAATGCCAGTTCTCTCGCATCTACGGAATCGATAAACTGCAGCACATCCGCGGCGTCGCTGAAACTCGAAATAAACCGCTGCTTCGCGCTGACCCGTCCTCTCAGAAACGGAGCGATCTTTGCCGCCAACTCTCTGCGATCGGCCCGCACCGGTTGTGCCTCGCCGCCAAACCGCACCTTGCCTCGCCCATGCCGCTCAATAAACTGTCCCAGCCGGTCGATCACCGTCAGCGTGTTCAGGTAGCACTCGCGCTGCGTCTGCCCCCAGGTAAACAGCCCGTGCCCGCCCAGCACAATCCCGTCGCATCCGGAGTTTTCCGCGACCGCCCGCTTCATCATCATGGCCAGCTCGAAACCCGGGCGCTGCCACGGCACCCACACCAGCCGGTGTCCGAACTCGCTGTTGAACTCATCCATCTTGGCTTTGCCATTGGCGCTCGCCGCCAGCGCAATCGCCCAATCGGGGTGCAGGTGATCCACGTGCGGAAACGGCAAAAATCCATGCAGCGGCGTGTCAATCGACGCTGCCACAGGATTGTTCTTGAAAGCGCACAGCGGATACATCGCCGCGATCTCATCTTCCGTGTCCACACCCTTGTACCTGCGCTCGAGCTGCAGCAGCTTCTCCATGTAGAGCGTGGCAAACCCGCTGCGCTTGATCGAACCCAGGTCGCCGCCCGAGCCTTTCACCCACAACACTTCCACCGGCTCGCCCGTAAGCGGATCGGCTTCCATGATCTTCGAGCTGGTGTTGCCTCCGGCAAAATTGGTAATGCGAAGGTCCGAACCTAAAAGATTCGACCGATAGCGCAGAAGCTCGGCGGCATCGAGAGTGGCCGCGCGGGCAAAGTCCCAGCGGTCCTCAAGGAATTGCAAAACAGGGGAAGCGGTAGCAGTTGTCATAGGGTAGGTGCCCTCCACGGGGAAGTGTGCGAGCACACATCTATTTTACAGCCAAGAGCCGTCAGGCAACCGTTTTATCTTCGGGTTTCAGCGGCGCCTGCAATTTATCAAGTCGCCGTGCGGCTGTGCCCCGTTCATCGCGTTCTTTGCGATGAGCGGGCGCTATGCGGCTGTGCCCCGTTCATCGCGTTCTTTGCGATGAGCGGGCGCTATGCGGCTGTGC
>Ga0182014_10008904_pt1 | contig 10161 bp, 6 predicted proteins | sample 612S2DmetaG_FD_120489 | JGI IMG/M metagenome (GOLD analysis project Ga0182014, IMG submission 120489) | Permafrost microbial communities from Stordalen Mire, Sweden - 612S2D metaG | ecosystem: Environmental > Terrestrial > Soil > Wetlands > Permafrost | place: Sweden: Stordalen | collected...
CTCGATCAGTCCCCACCCAGCCCGACCACCAGACCTCATCCGCAGTCCGGCCTTGCTGATCCCGAATCCCCTCGCCTCAGGGCGTCGCTCTGCTCCTCATCGGTGGATCCGGGCTAAACCTCGGCAGTTTCACCGATCACACCATCGACGCCTTCGGTGACGCGTACGAGTACCTAATGACCATGTACGCCTCAAGCGCTGGTAAGTCCGGCGGCGAATTCTTCACGCCGCAGGAGGTGTCCGAGCTTCTCGCTCGTATCACCGTGGTCGGCAAGACCGCCGTCAACAAGGTTTATGATCCTGCTTGCGGATCGGGGTCGTTGCTGCTGAAGTTCGCAAAGGTGCTCGGCAAGGAAAACGTCCACCAGGGATTCTTCGGTCAGGAGATCAACCTGACTACCTACAACCTTGCCCGTGTCAACATGTTCTTGCACGACATCAATTACGAACAGTTCGACATTGCTCACGGCGACACCCTTCTGAGTCCAGCGCATTGGGACGACGAGCCGTTCGAAGCTATCGTCAGCAATCCTCCGTACTCCATCAACTGGGAAGGCGATGCGAACCCGCTGCTGATCAACGACCCGCGCTATTCCCCGGCCGGAGTGCTGGCGCCGAAGTCGAAAGCCGATCTTGCCTTCACCATGCACATGCTGAGCTGGCTCGCGGTCACCGGAACCGCGGCCATCGTCGAGTTTCCGGGTGTTCTCTACCGAGGCGGCGCGGAAAGGAAGATTCGCCAATACCTAATCGACAATAATTTCGTCGACGCGGTCATCCAACTCCCAAATGACCTATTTTTTGGCACCACGATCGCCACCTGCGTCTTGGTTCTCAAGAAGTCCAAGAGGGACAACTCCGTTCATTTCATCGACGCCACGACAGAGTTCACCCATATAGGCAACAAGAATCACCTCGCTCCTGAGCACCAGCAGAAGATCCTCGATGCTTTCACGAACCGAAGGGATACCGATCATTTTGCCAGGTTGGTGCCGTACGAGGACATCAAGGCCAACGACTACAACATCTCGGTGTCCTCGTTCGTCGAACCACTGGATACTCGCGAGGTCGTCGACATCACCGAACTCAACTCCGACATTGCTCGACTCGTCGCTCGACAGCAAGAACTCCGTCAGCAGATCGACGCCATCGTTGCCGACATGGAGGGCTCGGCATGAGTCGAGTCGCTGATCTTGTGAACCGGTTGTGTCCGACAGGCGTTAGTTACAAGGCGCTTGGCGACATCGGCGTGTTCATACGCGGGAGCGGTCTGCAGAAGAGCGACCTCACCAACGAGGGGTTCCCAGCTATTCACTATGGCCAAATTCACACCACATATGGCACGTGGGCGAACGAGACCATATCCTTTGTTACGCCAGAATTCGCTAGGAAGCTTCGGAAGGCTCGTAGCGGGGACCTCGTTGTGGTGACAACCAGCGAAGATAACGAGGCCGTCGGTAAGGCGCTGGCATGGCTCGGCGACGCTGATGTGGTCGTGAGTGGGGATGCTTACATCTTCCGTCATACGCTAAATCCAAAATATCTCTCATATTTCTTTCAAAGTGAGCAGTTTCGGAGTCAGAAGAGCCGGCGAATAACTGGTACGAAGGTCCGCCGCATCTCGGGCGATTCGCTATCGAAGATCAGGATTCCGGTCCCGCCCCTAGAGGTACAGGAGGCTATAGGCAAGGTATTGGACCTATATGAGTCCCTGGAAGCGGAACTGGGTGCCGAACTGAAGGCGGAGCCGGAGGCACGCTGGCATCAGTATTCCCACTATCGAAACGCCCTCTTGACCTTTCCTGAGGCAGTGCCCAGGATTCCGTTGTCCGAGGTCGCATCCATTGGAACCGGTAGTCGTAATACCAATGAGGCGACCATGGATGGTGCCTACCCGTTCTTCGTTCGCTCACAAGAGCCGCTAGCCATCGACGAGTACGAGTTTGACGAGATCGCCATAATTACGGCAGGTGACGGCGTAGGTGTGGGAAGAGTATTTCACTTTGTCGAAGGCAAATACGCTCTGCATCAACGTGCCTACCGGCTGGTCGTGACGTCACACGAGCTTCTGCCGAAGTTCCTGTTTCATTACATCCGTGCGAACTTTGCTAGCTATTTGGCGACCACCTCAGTACACGCTTCGGTCACCTCGCTCCGAAAGCCTATGTTTGAGAGGTATCCGGTTCCTATGCCCCCGCTTGCAGAGCAAAAGCGGATTGTGGCGATCCTCGACAGCCTCGATGCCATGATGGATGAGCTCTCGGCGAGTCTGCCTGCGGAGGTTAAGGCCCGTCGGCAACAATACGACTACTACCGAGAGCGCTTGCTCGCCTTTGAAGAGGCTGTTCTATGAACCTCGGAAAGGCCGTGCGCTACGACCCGATCGCTGTCAGCTCGGAGAGCACCGTGGTTGCGGAGTTCATCGCGGATCCAGCTTCGGAGTCGTCATATCAGTCCGAGGCAGAGTTGGAGAAGGAGTTCATCAAGCTGCTTCAGCAGCAGGCGTATGAGTACCTGCCGATCACTACTGAGGCTCAACTCATAAACAACTTGCGCACCAAGCTCGAAGAGCTAAACGGCATCAAGTTTGCGGAGGACGAGTGGAAGCGCTTCTTCAGCGAGAACATTGCAGGTGCGAACGACGGTATCGTCGAGAAGACCATCCGGCTTCAGGAGGACCACGTCCAAGTCTTGAAGCGTGACGATGGTACCAGCAAGAACGTCATGGTTCTTGACAAGTCCAGTATTCATAACAACCGCCTTCAAGTAATCAACCAGTATGAGGTCGGTCAGGCGACTGGTGGGGCATCGCGATCGAATCGGTACGACGTGACGATCCTCGTCAACGGCTTACCGTTGGTTCACGTCGAGCTGAAGCGCCGCGGCGTGGACATCCGAGAGGCGTTCAATCAAATCGATCGTTATCAGCGTGATAGCTTCTGGGCGGCTTCAGGGCTGTTCGAATATGTACAACTGTTCGTCATTAGCAACGGCACCCTTACGAAGTACTACTCCAACACAACGCGTCGCCAGCACCTGAACGAGCGGGCCGGCGCGAAGAAGGTCCGAAAGACATCGAACTCGTTCGAGTTCACCTCCTGGTGGGCTGACGCGACCAACAAGCCGATTCAGGACCTCGCAGGCTTCACGAAGACCTTCTTCTCCAAGCACGCTCTGCTTAATGTCTTGACGAGGTACTGCGTGCTGACGGCCGATCGCCTTTTGCTAGTCATGCGCCCGTACCAGATTGTGGCAACCGAGCGAATCCTTCAGAAGATTGAGATATCCACGAACTACAAGAAGCTCGGCACGTTGGCCGCGGGCGGCTATGTTTGGCATACCACCGGTTCCGGTAAGACGCTTACAAGCTTCAAATCAGCGCAGCTTGCTTGCAGGCTAAGTGGCATTGACAAAGTGTTGTTTGTTGTCGACCGTAAGGATCTTGACTATCAGACGATGCGTGAGTACGACCGATTCGAGAAGGGAGCAGCCAACTCAAATACGTCCACGGCCGTGCTGAAGAAGCAGCTGGAAGACCCGAGTGCCAAGATCATCATCACGACGATTCAAAAGCTCGCCACGTTCATCGCTGCCAACAAGGGCCACGCAATCTACGATGGCCATGTCGTGATCATCTTCGACGAGTGCCATCGGTCGCAGTTCGGCGACATGCACACCTCAATCACGCGGGCCTTCAAGCGCTACAACCTCTTCGGCTTCACTGGAACTCCGATCTTTGCTGTCAATGCGAGTAGTGGTGGCAGCCCACAGCTCAAGACCACTCCTCAGGCGTTCGGCTGTTGGCTCCACGGCGATCCGACAAACTGTCCGCCCGAACAGCACCAGATGGCGATTCACACCTACACCATTGTTGATGCCATCCAGGACAAGAATGTCCTTCCGTTCCGCATCGACTACGTCAACACCGTTAAGCTGCCTGAGGGGCTGACCGATAAGCAGGTCTCCGCCATCGACAGGGAAAAGGCGCTGATCGATCCCGAGCGTCTACGACAGGTAGTGGCCTACACACTGGAGCACTTCGATCAGAAGACCCGACGCTTGCAGGGTTATAGCCACTCCATCGTCACCAATGTCGCCGAACTGGTGGCGGCACGGAGCAAGGTCGATGAGCGAAAGGCCAGCGGCCGGGTCCACGGTTTCAATGCCATCTTCGCCACAGCCTCCATCGAGGCCGCGAAGCGCTACTACCTCGAGTTCAAGAAGCAGCAAGCTGAGTTGCTTCCCGGTCAAAGACTCAAGATCGCAACCATCTTCTCCTACGCGCCGAATGAGGACGTGGGCGATGACTACTTGGACGAGGAGGGTTTCGAGACCGACTCGCTCGATAAGTCATCACGTGACTTCCTCGATGCTGCGATCAAGGACTACAACGAGGTGTTCGGCACTAGCTACGACACTTCCACCGACAGGTTCCAGAACTTCTACAAGGACATCTCACTGAGGCTAAAGAACCGGGAGCTGGACCTCGTCATCGTGGTCAACATGTTTCTCACGGGCTTCGATGCCACCACTCTCAATACGCTGTTTGTTGATAAGCGACTAGTGAACCACGGTTTGCTGCAAGCCTACTCTCGCACCAACCGGATTGTGAACTCAGTCAAGACTTACGGCAACATCGTATCCTTCCGCGACCTCGAAGAAGAGACGAACGAGGCCATAGCCTTGTTCGGCAACAAGGACGCACGCGGTATCGTGGTTCTCAAGCCGTATGGCGATTACTTCGCCGAGTATGCGGATCGGACCCACGAATTGCTGGGGCTCTTCCCGCTTGGAGAGCCGATCATCGGGGAGTCTGCGCAGAAGGAGTTCATTGCTCTGTTCGGAGCGATCCTTCGGTTACAGAATATTCTGACCTCCTTTGATGACTTCGAAGGCAACGAGATTCTTACGGAGCGCCAGGCCCAGGACTACCGCAGCGTCTATCTCAATCTCTACGCTGACTTCCGCCGCGGGAGCGAAGCGGAGAAGGAGTCAATCAACGATGACATCGTCTTCGAAATCGAGCTCATCAAGCAGATAGAGATCAATGTCGACTACATCCTCATGCTCGTTGCCAAGTGGAGGGGAATACGCGGTAATGGGGCGGACAAGGAGATGGATGCTGTCTCAGACATCCATCGCGCCGTTGACTCCAGCCCTACCCTGCGCAACAAGAAGGACCTCATCATGTCCTTCGTCGAGTCTGTTTCCGCTGCGGGCGACATCGACGAAGAGTGGCGTCATCACGTCGCAACCCAGAGGGCGGCTGAGCTGGATGGAATCATCGCTGACGAAGGCCTCAAACCTGTTGAGACCAGGCAGTTCGTGGAGAGTGCCTTCCGCGATGGAGCCCTTCCAACCACGGGAACTGCGATCACCAGGATTCTGCCACCAGTGTCGCGGTTCTCTGCCTCAGGCGAGCACGGTCAGACGAAGCAACGTGTGCTCGTACGACTCGGGGAGTTCTTCGAGCGTTTCTTCGGACTGGGCTCGGGCGGGGAGACTGTCGAATGAAGGCCGGCGAAGTCGTCATGGGTGACTGGGCAAGGTTCTGGCCCATAGACCTACATGTCCATACGCCAGGCTCGTCTGACGCGAAACCCGAGGCCTTCGGTTCGCCAGAGGAGATAGTGGCGGCTGCGATAGGTGCTGGCCTCGCCGCCATCGCTGTAACGGATCATAATACCGCCGAGTGGTGTGACCGGATTGCCGCCGCCGCCGAGGGCACCTCCCTTATCGTCCTACCGGGAGTCGAGATCAGCACGACCGAGGGCCATCTCCTCGCGGTGTGGGAGGAAGGTACGTCAAGCACGGTAATCAATGAGATGCTCGTGAGCGTAGGGATCAAACAGGCTGAGAGGGGCAAGTTGGACATCGCCGCGCGTGTCGGTCTTGCTCAGGCAGCTCAAGAGGTTGTTGCCTGCGGTGGCGTGGCGATCGCTGCGCATGCCGACAAGCCGAAAGGCCTGCTCAATCTCAGTGTTAAGTCGCACCTTCAAAATACCCTGATGGACGAGGCTCTCTCTGCGGTCGAAGTTGTTCACATGGACACTGTGCAGGAGATCGCAAAAAAGGTTGGTGACAAACGTATTCTTGCCTGCGTACGTGCATCTGACACGTGGGATGTGGCCACGAGTGCTCATGCTCTCTCGGGTATCGGGGCTCGCCGCACCTGGCTCAAGGCAAGCCGGCCAGACCTGGTTGGGCTGCAGCACGGACTAGCTGATCCCGACCTTCGGATTGCGTTGGTGGAACCCAATATGTCCCCTTCGTTCGGGCGCATCGAGCAAGTGGACATTACGGGGGGTTTTCTGAACGGCCAAAGGATTCTGCTGTGTCCGGACTTGAACTGCTTGCTCGGTGGGACGGGGGTAGGTAAGTCTCTGATCCTAGAAGCAATTCGCTACGCAATGGACCAGCAGCTGGATCGCAGCAAATTTCCCAAGTTGTGGGATGAAGTCCAATCTCGCCTCGAATCCGCGCTGACCGAGTCGGGCGTGGTCCGGTTACACATTCATGCCAACGGACATCGCTACCGTGTGGAGCGAGCCTTCTCGAAGGATGGACACGCCAGACCGTCGGTATATCAGCAGCTGGACGACGACTGGGTGATCGTAGACCTGCGGCCAGCTGAGCTACTGTCGCTTGCAGCGTTTTCGCAAGGCGAGATTCTCGAATACTCCCGCGAGCCGGTCGGCCGGATGACGTTGGTCGACTCTGGAATCGACATTAGCGAACAAGAAGCCGAGATCGCGACTGCGACTCAGGAGCTGAGCAAGAACGCTCGAACTCTGATCGCTTGCCGCAAGCAGATTGCGCAGCTAAGGGATGACGCCTCTAAGGAGAGGGAGCTAAAGGAACAGGTTCGCCTGCTCGCCACCCTTTTCGATACGAAATTGGTTAAGCAGCAGGGTGGTTGGCAGAAGGAGCGCTCCCGCCTCGGTCGAGCCATCAAGGGTGTCTCCGAGCTACAACTGGTGGAGTTCAAGCTTCCGAAGGCGATTTCGCCGGCTGACATCGAGACTAACGACGATTTGTTCAAGGCAGTTGACGCAGTTCTTGTTGCTCTGACAGTGAGCTTGCATGCCTCCAACGCCGCAATCGAAACGGCGCTGGTGGATGCGAAAGAAAAGCTTGCGAAGCTGGACGAACAGTGGTCCAGCCGGTTCAGTGAGGTCAAGAAGGAACTCGACGCTGAGCTTGAGCGCGTCAATCCAGGATCGTCCCTTAAGGCCCTGCGTGAAAGGCTTGAGGCCCTTCAGGAAAAGCTAACCGAGGTTGAGACGGCGAAAGACGAGCTAAGGAAAGAAGCACTGCCGGCGCTCAAGAAGGCGCTCGAGGAGCGCGAAGGTCTAATCACACGGCTGAGCGAGGCAAGACATCAGCGGCGAGAGCTGCGCCGCGGCAGAGTCGAACACCTCAACAGCAAGACCGCTGGGTTCGTGAAACTCGACATACCTAATAATGGCGACTACAGCGACTTTAGAGCTGCGCTGGACAAGCTCAAGATCGGATCGCGGGTCAGAGATTCGGCGCTCGACGCCATCGCTCGGACGGTCCACCCCCTCCGCTTCGCCAGAGCCTTGTGGGATTCAAAAGTGGATGAGCTGGTCAATGACAAGAATGGGATTGACGCAGCCAGTATCGGACGACTGCTTGGCAATATCGATGAACGCGACTTGTGGGAAGAGCTGCTGAAGATTCAGATGCTCGATCGTCCTGATGTACTAACCGTGAGATTCCGAAAGCCGGATGATCAGACATACGTGTCGATCGAGCAGCTCGCGCACGGCCAGCGGTGTACCGCTATCCTCGTGATTCTCCTCGCTGATGGAAATACACCTGTACTGATAGATCAGCCCGAGGATGCTCTCCACGCCCCGTGGATAGAGGAGTATCTCGTAGACCGTTTGCGCTCGTTGCGAGGGTCCCGTCAGTACATTTTCGCAACTCGAAGCCCGGGTATTGTTGTGAGCGGAGATGCGGAGCAAATCGTCACGATGAAGGCAACTGCAGGACAGGGCGATATAGAAGCCAGTGGCTCGCTGGAACGGCACGACTTGAACCGGCTTACACTGCACCACCTTGAAGGCGGACCGATCCCCTTCAAACGGCGAACACTAAAGCTCCGAGCGTCGACTTGATTAGCATTTCCGGTCTCAGTTCGATAACTGGACAGCGGCATGATAGGTGAGATGCGGGCTACCATTAGTCTGCAGCCCACCACTGGTGACCGCGTTGATGCGGTAGCCCGAGTGATTGTGCCTGGCGACAGTGACTACTCCTTCCCAATCGCTATCACCAGATTGTGTGGATTATAAATATCATTGTAAATGTCACAAATCCTTACAGTTAGGAAGACTCCGCCGAATCCTTGAACCTACGTCGAAGTACCGACAGGGGCGTCTTGCCAGTCGTTGTTGTCACAGCCCAGAAATCCCAACCGTTGACGGCACCACCCTTAACCGCAGCAGCGGCTGCGGACGGCGTCGAATAGCTCTTTCCTTCCATGATTACGCTGCCATCGTCGCCAACCTTCGCCTCGGCTGGCCACGCGCCGTTAACAGATACCAGGTCCGTCGCGGCGTCCAGCAGGTCTGCGTGCATAAGGTCAGCAAGCGTGACGCCGAAGTGGCTCTTGGTGTGGGGCGGTGTTCCGGGCTGCGTTGTGTCGCCGGGTGACTCAACTGTGTAGCCAATGAGTCGGAGTACTCGGGTGATGGGTAGAACGCTGGCCTCAAGAGTGGTTCGTTCGTACGCAGGGAGGGTTTCGTCGCTCGGCTTGTTGCCATTGTGGAGACGAGCGAACTCTGCGGCGTCAAGCAGGTCGTAAAGACGCCCTTCCAACCAGCCAACCTGAGCGGAGTTAAAACCATGCGTTGTGTCTCGTCGGATCAGGATCGCTCGGCGCCAGTGGTCTTTGTTCTTCAGGTGACTCTGCAGGCGACTCCGAAGGCCGGCCGGTGCCTTGCCTACGTAGGCACCCCAAGTCGCGTCTGGTTGGATTGGGTCGACCAGAACGTAGACACCCGGCACGTCCCACTCCATAGGCAGAAGATGTGCTCCCTGACGTTCCACGACCGCGACGCATAGAGCGGCGCTGCTGTCGTAGAGCGTGATCGGCACGGCCGCTGTCTCTGGGACCAAGGCCGTAAGAGGTAGGACGTCCTCCTTGGGATTTACCTGCATATCGGCACTATTGTACCATTTGCGTTCAAAATATCATGAGATGGCTAGAAATGTAAGAAGATGGGTGACAAGGTGTGCGTTGAGAAACGCAACAGCGGGCCAACTAGCTATTTGGGAGTTGCAGTCACCAGACGGAACGAGGTTCCGCCACACTTGGAACACGGAGGAAACTTGTGACCGTCGGGCATCGTGATTTCCTTACCGCAGCTCGTGCAGGCGTAGAGGCCCGCCACAGTGTTGGTGTCATCAGTGTTCGGCATTGTTCCGGTTGCCTTTCTCTTGCCGCGACCGTTCCGGTGGTCACGTCGACCCGAAACGTTATCCACAGCAGCTCCGCGAGTCGCGGATGGTCGCAGACGCGATCGCGTTCCGGTCCTGGACGAAGGCTGAGCCCGTCTGCTCGGACCTTGACAAAGTCCTGTTCAAGGCGCATATAGGAGGTTGGGCCGTCACGCCGAGCGAGGGCCATAGTTCCACCCATTTCGTGGTCGTGGCTCGACTCCAGCTTTGCAAAGAGCCAAGGACACGGTTGCAGGGTCAACCGACAACTTGGCACCGATCGCTGCCAACGACAGACCGTTCTCGTAGTCGGCGATGACTTCGGCAACCCGTTCGGTCGGGATACCGGTCGGCCGTCGAGCGATGCCGTGGCGAGTGAGAATGTTGGAGACAGTCTCGCGGTGGAGGCCGTGACGGAGGGCTAGGTCCTTGACCGTCTCGCCGGCTTCGTAGCTGCCGATCAGCTTGGTGGTCTCGTCGGGCGACAGCCGGCGTTGAACCTGTCGCGGGGTTCGAAGGTTGACTTCCGAAGTGCCTTCCGGGACAATTTGGAGAAGGGCCTGGACGCGTTCCCCCTGGTCAAGGAGGTTCGAATAACGTCCCAGCACCTCCAGGACCTGCTGGCCTGGGCCAGGCGGTTGTGTCTCCCCGGTGACTTCTTGGAGGCGGCACCCAAGCGACTGCGCTACCAGC
>Ga0182014_10008907_pt1 | contig 10158 bp, 5 predicted proteins | sample 612S2DmetaG_FD_120489 | JGI IMG/M metagenome (GOLD analysis project Ga0182014, IMG submission 120489) | Permafrost microbial communities from Stordalen Mire, Sweden - 612S2D metaG | ecosystem: Environmental > Terrestrial > Soil > Wetlands > Permafrost | place: Sweden: Stordalen | collected...
CGCACCGCATTGTGCTGCAGCTTGACGTACTCCGGATTCCACAAGTCGGTCAGCATATGTCCCGGCGACATATAACACACGCGGCCCTTGCCGTAGTCGTACGCCCAGCCTCCCGGAGCCTTCGCCCCGTAGCTCTGATAAGTGAGACCGTCTTCGTTCACGGTTTCGAGGAACAGGAACTTGGGGTCCTTGTCGTAAATCATGTAGTGCTGCTCGTCGGTCACCACGAAATCCTTGACGCCCAGCGTAATCGGGTGATCCGGGTTCGTCACCTTCACCTTAAACGTCCGTATGGGCGGATGTCCCGTGTACGCCCCGCCCATCGCGTCGCGGAAGTCCGCGTTGGCCAGGCTCACATTGGTGGTGTTGTGCAGGAAGAGCGCCCCGCCGCCCGCCTCCACGAACTCGCGCACCGCCTTGCCTTGCTCGGGCTTCATCCAATACTCCGAACGGGCCCGTGCCTCCGGCACCGGCGGATCGGAAACCAGCTTCGGCCGCCCCGTGGACACCCACCCGGCATTGGTGCTTTCGTCGCCTCCATAACCATCCGGCCAGAGCATCCCGTCGCGCAAAATGATGAGCAGCTTGTAGCCGTTGAGCGTCTCCGCGTTGAGCAGAGAGGTCTCATCGGTGAAGTCGATGCTGACGCCGAGTTCTTTGGCGATGGTCCTGGTCAAACCGGTCCGGATGTAGTCCGAGTTATGATACCGGTCGCCGACCAGCGCGAAAGCGGCGGCTTTCTGAGCCGCCCTCCCAGGAAACGGCGCCAATCCCGCTCCCGCCAGCGCGGCCAATACCGAACGGCGCGTCATGTTTGCCTGGCCCATCGCCTTCCTGCGCAGCTTCAACAGTTTAACACCGATGGTTCCCGGCTGTTCAGCCGAGGCCGCGCGCGCCGAAAATCTCGAACCCGGCGTGCGGCTTACTGAATTTCAGTTATTTTTGTCTTGATCCAAACGAAAAATCGATGCAGAATATCACCACAGGGTGTAAAACGCGGGAACCACGATCGTTTGGAGGAGACCGCCCAATGACGGACTGGATAAGATGGAGGCGCCGTGCGCTTGGCGGGTTTTTTGCCGTGGCCATCGTCGCCGCCGCCGCCGCATGGCCCGCCGGGGCGCAGAAGCGCGCCACCCCGGAGGTCGCGGTTTTCACTGTCGACTCCACCCTGGTGCTGGTTCCCGTCACCGTGGTCGATCGCCGCGGCGCCATGGTCACCGGACTGCCAAGAGAGGCATTCACGCTCACCGAAGACGGGGTCGCGCAGCCGCTTCGTTCGTTCAGCGAGGAGGACGCGCCCGTCTCCATTGGAGTCGTGCTCGATCTGAGCGGCAGCATGCAACGGGACCTCAACTCGGCCAAGGAATCGCTGGGGGCCTTGATGAGGGACGCCAATCCCGCCGACGAAGCATTCCTCAATGCGGTTTCGACGCGGCCGCGGGCCTACTCCGGCTTCACGCAGAACTTCGGCGAGATTCTGAGCCGCGTCGCATCCGAGGACGCCTTCGGAAGCACCGCGTTGATCGATACGATTGAAGACAGTTTGAAAGAGTCGCGCTCCGGCGCCCGCGCCCGCAAAGCGTTATTGGTCATTTCCGACGGAATGGACAATCACAGCCGCTACACCCGGGAAGATCTCCTCCGGACCGCCGAGGAGTCCGACGCGCAGATTTATACCATCGCCGTCGTCACCGCGGTCAACCCGGTGCAGCCCCCCAAGCCCATCGTGATGACGGAAGCCAAGCGGGGACTTCTGTTTCTCGAAGACCTCGCCGAAAAGAGCGGTGGGATCAGTTTCGCCGTCAGCGGCAAGACGGACATTGCCAAGGCGGCCACCAGCATCGGACAGGCGCTTCGGAATCAATACGTCATCGGGTACGCTCCCCCGCCCCACGGCGACGCCGGCAGTGGCAAGCGGCACAAAATCGCGGTCAAAGTGGCGGGCTCGGGATTGAGGGCCTACGCTCGTGCGGGGTATCGTCTCGATTGATCCGGGGCCCGTGTCCTGTGGGGCGGGCCCCCCGGTCCGCCATAGGCGTTAAGATAAGCCCGATTTCCGGCGCAGGGTGGCGCGGGCGGCCACGCCCGGAGGGCCGAGAGTCGTCTCGGCCTTCGAAAAGTCGGCTCGACAGCCGACTCTGCAAGCCTGGCGGCTTGCGCCACGGGCCGGAATCGGGCTTATCAACGCCTATGCCCCTCTTGGCCCAATGAAATCAGCCCTATCCTCCTGGGCTCCTAAGCCCCGACTCCCAGCCCCAGTTTCTGCCGCAGCCCCATCGCATCCGCCGACGACTCGGCCGTTTCCACTCCCGCGAGCGCGTGCGTCCAGACCATCGCCTCCAGCGCGCCTTGGCTCCGCAGATCGCCCGCCGCCTCCAGGTTGCGCAGAATCGCAATTGCGCCATCGAACGCGGCGCCCGCGTCGCCTGATTGCTTCAACAGAGACAGCGCCCGTCCGCGCACAATCTCCGCCTGCGCCTCGAAGACCTGGGACATCGGCGAGGGCCGCATCCGCCGCGCCGCCTGCGCCGCTGCCGCCGCCGCCGAAGCAGTCACGTCGAAATCGCCGCGCAGGGCGCGCTTCTGCGCCAGGGCCAGGTTGACCAGCACGGCGTACGACGGTTCACGCACCTCCGCGGCGAAGGTGCTCAGCGCGGCGATTTCCGTCATCGGATCGCGTGGCGTGATCGCCAGGTCGCCCTGGCCCGATGCGCGCGCATACACCCCGCCGCTCCTCGACCGCACCAGAAAGTACGGCGTGCCCGCCACCGCCTCGGCAATCGCCAACTGCGGCTCCATCAGCGTCCCCGGCAGAAACTCGAACCATCCGCCCGGCGCCCGCGACATCCTGCTGAAAACCGCCGGCGGCTTGAACCCCGGGCTTGCATCCCGCAGCACGGCGAGCGCCGTGAACAGCGCCTTCAGCGCTTGCGCCTGCAGCCAAACGGCCGATTGCGGCGGCGTCCGCGTCGCCTGGAACGAACCCCGCTCCGCGTCGAAGCGAAACTCTTCGGTGTGGCTGAACACGCCCTCGGGACTCGTCAGAAAAATGGTCGCCGTATAAGCCCCGGCCTCCCGCACAACCCGCACCGCCAGAACCGCAATGCGCGAATCCCCGCTCCCGGGATACCAGACATCGAGCGGCGAACACTCCAGGTAAACGTCGGCCGTGGACCGCCCGCCTATCCCATCCGCGATGCATCCGGGAAGCGCCGATTCCAGCCACGACCCGCGCCCCAGTTCGTCCTCGACGGTGGGCAAAAATGTCATCACCGGCGCTTCGAGCAGCAGCGGCAGCGACCGTTCGAAATGCTCGCCGGCGATATGCGCCCATTCCTCGAGCAAGTGCGGGTGCAAAAAGGCCGGCTCCATGGAAGTGCCCGCCGCCACGTACTCACCGGCTTCCTCGAGCCCGGCAATCGTCGTGGGCGTCTTCGGAAACTCCAGGCGCAACGGCGCGGAAGAATCGCCGGCGCCCGACGCGACCGTGACCCCCTTCGCTTCCCACACGCGTTCGTTGCCGTTCAAGTAACACGGCGCGTCCAGAGCGTGCTGCATGCGCGGCGGATTGAAGCGGTGCAGTGCGGGCACGCCCAGCAAGGCGCTGTAGAACGGGTCGGCCGCAGGCGGCGGGAACACCTCGGCCACTGTCCTGCCACGCACCGCGGCATCCTCGAAATCGGGCGTCAGGTCGATCGCCGCTACCACGCGCGGCCCAAGATCGGGGCCTCCATCTTCCACCGCTCCGGCGAATAGCAGCGACGCGCTCTGCCGCACCAGCCGCATGGCGGTCTCCGACAGGCGTTTGCCCGCCGCCAGCGCCCGCAGATCCACCACTTCGCCGTGCCGCGGCAATCCGCTGCCATCCCAAACCGGAGCGTCGAGCACGTAGAGCACCGGCGCCAGACCGGAAGCTGCCGTCACCTCCGTATGCCACGCCATCAAGAACCATCGTTCCATGGCGAACTTGGGCGTGGCGCGCGTCGGCAAAGCGATCCAGGTTTCGTGGTGCTCGTGCAAGGCGAACCATAGGGCCACGTCGAGATCGGCCGTCACGTCCAAAAACCGCGAACCGGGACCGTAGTGCTGAAGCAGCGCGGGCGCCCACACTTGCACCACATCGGCCGGCAGATCGTTTTGCAGCCCGAGCTGCGAATTGATGTACATCTGAACCGAAACCAGCCATGCCGGATCGTACGCGCCTTTGCACCCTGGCCGGACCAGAGCCGGCAGCAGGCTCGGCCGCGACGTAGCGGGATCCGTGTACCCCCGCGTCTGCCCGCGATACAGGCGCACCAATCCGGCCGCCGGAGGCGGCAGCCCACTCAGGAAAACCGACAGTTCCGCTCGTGATCTCATCCCCATATCGCGCTTCGCCCAGTATACAAACTCGTAGGGGCGAGGCACTGCCTCGCCCTCTTTTCTCGCCCTCCCGGCGACTCGCTGCAACCGTACATTTGCTACACTTGTTCGACGGAAAAAGGAGTGTAGCCAATGTCACGGTTGGCCGTTTCCCTCGTTCTCCTGGCGGCTGGCTTATCGGCCCAGAATGCCGCCGGCCCCTTCGATCCCGCAATCTTCAAGGCCCCTCCGGCGGAGTACCGCGGACACGCCATGTGGAACTTCAACTTGGCCACCTTGAACGAAAACGACGTCCTCTCCGGCATTCGGGAAATGGCCAAGCTGAATTACGGCGGCTTCTTCATCGAGGCCGGCGGCCGCCCGCAGAACGGCCAGGGCGTCGCGTTCCTCAGCGACGACTACTTCCGCCTATATAAGGTGGCGCTCGAAGAAGCCAAGAAACAGGGACTCGAAGTCATTCTGTATGACGACTACTCGTTTCCCACTGGCACAGTCGGTGGACAGTTGGCAGCCCAGTTCCCTCAGTATGTCGCCAAGAACCTCAACATGACCGAGAAAGACGTCACCGGGCCGGCGAGCGTCGAGCTGGCGATTCCTCGCGGCATCTACATCGGCGCCGTAATGATGAACCGGGACACATTCGAGTTGGTGGATGTGAGTGACCGCAAGACCGGAGACCGCCTGGTCTGCCAGGCGCCCGGCGGTGACTGGAAAGCCATGGCCTTCTATCTCACCGGAGGCGCCGCTCGCGTGGTGGACTATCTGGATGAAACGGCGATGAGTACCTTCATCTCCATGACGTACCAGAAGTACCAGGATAACTTCGGCGCCTATTTCGGGAATCTCATCAAGCAGACTTTCTATGATGAGCCCTCCATGCATCATGCCGATCGCATGTGGACTCCGAATTTCAACGCTTACTTCCAAGCCAGGTACGGTTATTCGCCGATGAAGTATTACCCGGCCCTCTGGTACGACATCGGCCCGCAGACCGCCGCCGCCCGCAACGCGCTGTTTGGATTCCGCGCCGAGCTGTTTGGGCGCAACTTCATCAAGCGATTGAATGACTGGTGCGCCGACCACCATCTGATCTTCGGCGGGCATCTCGATCAGGAGGAGCCTCTCAATCCTACGCCCCTCAATGGCGACCTGTTGAAGGTCTTTCAGTATCAGTCCGCGCCCACCGTGGATGACATCTGGTGGTACGGGCGTTCGAATCCGTCCTATAAGATTGTCACCTCGGCCGCCTTCAATTATGACCACCCCATCGCCAGGGCTGAAACCTTCGCCGCCTACCGCATCCTCGACGCGAAAATCGCGTTCCAGGTGGCCATGGATCAGTTTGCCATGGGGATCAACTATCAGATTCCCGCCCGCACCGTCCAGCCCCAGCGCCCTGAGCTGAACGATTACGTCGGCCGCCTGAGTTATTTGCTCCAACATGGGAAGCACGTCTCGGACATCGCCGTGCTTTATCCCATCGCCTCCCTGCACGCCCAGTATCACAATGTCGGCGGCGTGCAGTTCCCGCTCGCCGATGGCGAGCAGCCTCCCCAAATCATGGAAACGGCTTACGCGCGGGAGGGCGGTCCCGCATTCGGCATGGACTACCAGGACATCGGCGAGGCACTCTTCCGCGGCCTCCGCGTCGACTATACCTATCTGCACCCGGAGGTCCTGGTCGAACGCTGCATCGTCGATGGGAAGAAACTCATCCTCAACAACCCGGAGAACCGCGAAGAGTATAGCGTCTTGTTCCTGCCCGCCGGCGATACCCTCTCTGCAGCCGCCGCGGCCAAAATCAAAGAGTTCTACGACAAGGGAGGGTCGGTCATCGCCACCGGGATGCTCCCCACGCGGTCCGCGGAATTTGGCAAGGATAAGGAAGTGCAGCAGGCCATTGCCGATGTCTTCGGCGTCTCCCCCGGCGAGCCTTTGAAAGCCGACGTACGGCGCGCCCAGGACCGTCTGAATTTCTATGTCTTCTGGTATTACATCAAGAAGAACAAAGCCGGCGGACAGGCGCTGTTTCTTCCTAACACGCATCCCTGGCTCATCGACTACGCCTTGAAACAGGTGCTGCCCCTCCGCGATGTCGACATTCAGGAGCCCATAGGATTCCTCAGACGCGGTAACGAATACGAAGGCGCCTTGACTTACATCCACAAAGTCAAGAACGGACGCGACATTTACTTTTTCGCTAACTCATCTTCCGCGGCCATAGACACGAAAGTGGCGTTGCGGGGCAAGAAGGACTTGAGAATCTGGAATCCTCACACCGGCGGACAGGAAGCCGCCGAGTTCACCCAGGCGGAAGCCGGCGGCCAGCCGGTCACCACCGTGCATCTGGTTCTGCCCGCGGTGTCGTCGCGGTTCTTCATTCAGGAATAGGGAGGCAAGGTTCATGACGCGAAACACTGCTTTTGCGCTGCTGCTCATGCTGTTGGGCTTGGCGGGTTCGCGGCCGGCGCGGGCTATGACGCCGGAACAACGGCGGGAGTATCTGGCTAAGCTTCAGCAGATCCTGCCCGATGTTCCCTCGTTCGATCAGTGGCTTCAAAAGACCGGCGAGCTGCCGCCCGATTTCGATGCCCTGCCGCGCATCAACGGCCTGCCCGAACCGTTGCGCTTCCTCGACGGCAGGACCGTCCATACGCCCGCCGAATGGCAATCCCGCCGCACGGAGATCCGCCAACTCTTTGAGAAATACGATCTCGGCACGTTTCCGCCCAAGCCCAAGCTCGATCGCGTCGTGCCCCTCGATGAGACGCCCGGCAAAGGCTACCTCGTCCGCAACGTGCGTCTGGAATTCGGCCCCGGCGACAAGGGAACCATGCGCGTACAGGTGATGATCCCGGATGGCAAAGGTCCCTTCCCGGTCTTGATCAGTCCCAACCTCGGCGGTTGGGCGCCGTCGCTGCTTCGCCGCGGCTACATCTCTTGCGGATACGCCGGCAATGACGGCATGGATGACGCCGCCGCCCTCGCGCAGCTTTATCCCGATTATGATTTCGCCTTGCTGCCCCGGCGCGCCTGGGCCGCCGGCCTGGTGCTCGATTATCTCGCAACCATCCCTAGCGCCGACATGCAGCGCGTCGGCATGTTCGGCTATTCTCGCGATGGCAAGATGGCCGCCATCGCCGCCGCCATGGACACGCGCATCGCCGCCGTCATCGCCGGAAGCACCGGCGTGGGCGGCGTCCTGCCCTGGCGCGAGGCCGGCGAGCGCGGCTTTGGCGAGGGCATCGAGAGCACCACCCGCAGCTACTCCACTTGGTTCGTTCAGCGCCTCCGCTTCTTCTCCGGCCGCGAGGACCGCCTCCCCATCGATGGCAACCTCCTCGTAGCCATGATGGCGCCGCGCGCCGCATTGCTCGAATACGGCTTGAATGACGAGGTCTCCAATTCCTGGGGCGATGAGCAAGCCTACTATTCCGCCCTGAAAGTTTACAAGCTGCTCGGCCAGCCCAACCGGCTGGGCATCCTACGCGTGCCCGGCTTTCACGGCGCCAATGACCAGGAAGCCTGCCTGGACTGGCTGGATATTCAATTCGGCCGCTCCACGCGCGTTTGGACCAACCAGTTTCTATTCCCCTGGGACTTCGATCGCTGGCGCGCCAACAGCAAGGAAACCGTCGATCTGAAAAATTATCCGCCCGCCTCGAACGACCTTCTCGCCGCCAATAGCTCCGTCGCGGACTGGGAGAAGAAGGCAGATCAAATCCGTAAATCGGTTAATTGGATGCTCGGCGACGAACCATCCATGATGCCGCCCGCCGCCGGCCGCGGATTACTCGGCGGCCGGGGCGCTCCCGGGGCCGTCCCCGGCAGAGGAACAGCCGCGCTTCCCGCCGCCAGAGGAATCTTTCCGGCGGCCGCGCGCGGAAATCCGGGGCAAGTCACGCCCGATCTCGTCCACTGGGTCATCGACCGCGGTGGTAATTCCTTTGGCTGGCTCGAGCCCCAGAAAGGCCAGACCACCTCGCGCCCCATCAGCTTCGGGTCCGGCGTACGTGGCGACCTCTACTATCCCGCCAACACGCCCGAAGGCGCCAAGCTGCCCACCGTCGTCTGGCTTCACGGCTACAGTTATCCGCTCGGCTACATGTGGGTCTATCACAACGACCTCCACCCCATCCTCGCCTTGGTCCAAGCCGGCTATGCCGTCCTCGCCTTCGACCAGAGCGGCTTCGGCAGCCGCATGAGCGAGACCGGTCCATTCTACGACCGCTACCCGCACTGGTCGCAGATGGGAAGAATGGTGGAAGACGTCCGCACCGCCATCGACGCCCTACAGAAGGATAGCCTGGTCGATCCGCAGCGCATCTATTTATTCGGTTACTCCATGGGCGGCGCCGTCGGCATCTATACCGCGGCCCTCGAGCCCCGCGTCAAAGGCGTGGTCTCCATCTGCGGATTCACGCCCATGCGCACCGACGTCGCTTCCCGTGGAACCGGCGGCATCGCCCGCTACAGTTACGAGCATCCACTCATCCCGCGTCTCGGCTTCTTCGTGGGCCACGAGAACCAGATCCCCTACGACTTTCCCGAATTGCTGGGCCTCGTGGCGCCGCGCCCTGTGCTCGTCGTGCAGCCGCAGTTGGATCGCGACGCCACCCCAGCCGATGTGAAAGCCGCCGTCGACCAGGCCAAAAAAGTCTACGCGCTCTATGGCTCCGCCGCCAAGCTGGAGCTTCAGGACCCCTGGGACTATAATCGCCTGCCCACCAAGACCCAGGATGAAATCCTGAAGTGGATGGGCGCGAACCTGCGCTGACTTACTAAAGGTAACCGATGCCGCCCTACTGCTTCTGATAGATCCGCACGTAGTCCACTTCGAACCGCGCCGGGAATTTGGTCGCTGAAGGGTCGCCGCCCGCATTTCCGCCGATAGCCAAATTCAGCAGGATATACTGCGCCTGCCGGTAACCGTTGCTGCCATCCGGGTTTGCCGCCTGGTTCAGGTCCGAATCGTTCAGGACTTCTCCATCCACCGTAATCACGATCCGGTTCTCGTCCCAATCCATGCGCCAAAGGTGGAATTTCGACGACCAGTCCGGGTCCGCGAACGACGTAACCGGCTTCCGCTTCGTAAACGACGCCGTTCGGCCCGGAGTCTGCCCCGCCCAAATCAGGTTCGCCAGGAGCGTATTCTTGTAGTACTCCATGATGTCTACCTCGCCGTTGTTCGGCCAGCGCCCCTCTATGCCCAATGACCAGAACGCCGGCCAAAGCCCCGCCCGAGTATCGATGCGCGCCCGCATCTCGAACCTTCCGTACTTCCAGCTCGCTTTGCCGCGCGTATTGATGCTCGCCGACGTGTACTCCGCGAATTCGCGGCTGTTCTTCCAGTTCGCGTTGCCGGCTTCGAAGTTCGGGTTCTTCTTCTGTTCCCGCCGTCCTTCGATGATCAGCATGCCCTTTTCGCACCACGCATTCTCCGGCTGATACCACTGCAGCTCGTTGTTCCGTACGAAACCCGTCTCGTAGCTCCACTTCGCGGGATCGGGAGGCCCGTCCTTATCGAATTCATCGGACCATACCAGCTTCCACCCTTCGGAGGATTGCGCGGCCGCCGCCGAGGCCAGCAGCCACGCCAGCGCGCAGACACTCACTAACGATTTCATGCCTCAAGTATCGCTTAAACCGGGGACAGACGGGACGTTCCCCTCCTTCAGCCCTTCACCCCTGCTCAAACCTCGACGCTTGCTGGCTCGCCGCGCGCGCTCCTTCCGCCGGGCACCCACCCTTGAGCGCCGTCAGACAACGCCCCAGCGCCTTTTCCAACGCTGC
>Ga0182014_10008909_pt1 | contig 10157 bp, 8 predicted proteins | sample 612S2DmetaG_FD_120489 | JGI IMG/M metagenome (GOLD analysis project Ga0182014, IMG submission 120489) | Permafrost microbial communities from Stordalen Mire, Sweden - 612S2D metaG | ecosystem: Environmental > Terrestrial > Soil > Wetlands > Permafrost | place: Sweden: Stordalen | collected...
GACGCCGCCCCGAGCTGCGGCAAAGGGCCGCAGGCGGCGATATCAGCACCCATAACCGAGATGCCGTTGGGAACCTACAGCTTCTCGATCAGAGAACGGTTCTTGTTCAGAGGTTCCTTAGCTTCTTCCTGGGAATTGCGATTGGCCCGATGTTCGCCGACCTGGTAACAATACTGTCGCCTGTGTCTCGCCACCTTCTTACGCGAAAAACTCCACGTGAGTTCTGGCTGGCGCCAGAACTTAAAATGTGGTCTGGTTATTTCCCGAATCCGCTTAAGATCCTGACAACGCGGCAGAAATGGTTCACGGCTATCACCGCGTTCATATCCTCGCTAACCTTCACCTTCAGCCCGGTGGGCATGACGGTTATGGCCGGAGAAGTGGTCTCTTCTCGCGAGAAGAGTCTCTACCAACGGCTAACGACATCACTCGCCGCAATGAATGGCGCGACGGAATCAACGTACATCGCCGAATCCGTCATTCCGTTGATGGCTTTTGGTATTCCGCTCAGTCCGATGGCTTTGGGGCCGGCGGCTCCGCTGTTCAATGCACCGCCGGTTTTCACCACTCAACCCGTCCATAACTTACACAACCTGCTGGTTCCTTATCAGTATCTGCTCTATGGATTTATCGGGATAATCGTTGCATCCCTTGTGGCGTATCCGTTCTCGATGAATTACGCTCGGCGTGCCAGCGCCTGGGTTTTGCGAACGATCAGCCAAGAGGCGATCATCAGCATGTTCACCGGACTGATCGTAGTTCTTTCTTATTACGAGGCCGGAGTGGTCGGCGTTGCTATCGCGATCACCATCGCCGTGTTCGGCGGCATACTGAATCGGTACTTCGGAGTTCACACTGGCGTGCAATACATGACCTACTATGCGTCTGGCTGGCTGGTTCTGAAGCTTTTTGGGATCAAGTAGTTCAGAGGGCGAGTGCTGGCCTGTGTCATCACCCGCCCAATTGGGTGCCTCGGATAGACGCTTGTAAATGAAGCCGCTGGCTGCTGCAAACTATACTTTTGCGTGGTTGACGAAGGAGCGATCGACATGCCCAGTGAAGTAAAAATCATCGAGTGCCCTCGCGATGCATGGCAGGGACTCAAGGGTCAAATTCCGACCGAAGTTAAGGCAGAGTACCTCCGCGCTCTTATCGCAGCAGGATTCAAACATATTGACGCGGTGTCATTCGTGTCGCCAAAGGCAGTGCCGCAGATGGCTGACTCTGCGCAGGTACTCCAGCAGGTGGACCCACCGGATGATGTTGAAATTATCGCGATCATTATGAACACGAAAGGTGCTGAGCGAGCCATTGCGACAAGAGCCGTACATACGTTGGGATTTCCCTACTCGATATCGCCGACGTTTGCCATGCGTAATCAGCGTCAGACATTGGAGGAATCACGCAAGGAATTGGGACAGATTAAACAGATGGCCACCGAAGCCGGCTTGGACGTGGTCACGTATATTTCGATGGCATTTGGTAATCCATATGGGGGTCCGTACGAAATCAACGAAGTAATCAAGACCATCGACGTCATCGAGCAGATTGGCGTGACAACGATCTCCCTGGCGGATACCGTGGGGCTGGCAACATCGGAGCAGGCCGGTTCACTGTTTACAGCTGTGAACGGCAAATTCAGCCGCCTAGAAGTCGGTGTGCACCTGCACAGTCGCCCCGAGCAGGCGCTGGAAAAGATTCTTGCGGCTTTTGACGCTGGTTGCCGCCGGTTCGATGCCGCGATCGGCGGACTCGGCGGATGCCCGTTCGCACAGGACGACAAAGTCGGCAATATGCCGACCGAGAAAGTCCTGGCTGCTCTAGCGCGACGTGGGATCGAGTCGCCGCTCAATGCGTCTTTAGCAATGTTGATCCGCAGTTCGGCAGAGATCTCGGTTAGACACGGCCAATTTGTAGCGAGTTGATCAACAGCCTTGTTGCGAGAGGTGGAGTGAGCCCCTTAAGTGAGACACGCTGTAGATAGAAAACATGGCGGCGTTATCACTCCCGCTGAGAGTGCAAATCGCAGCCGCACACGACAGTTCCTGCGGAAATCGCCAGCGAATATCTAAAGGCCGCTGACATGATCCGAATTATCTTGCAAGTCACGCATTTCTAAACTCTTACAAGTTGTTCTCGTTGAACCGACCACCTGGGTTTGCACCAGTGCACTATTAGTATGCGGAAGGTAGTCGCAACCGCCGTTCATCCATTCTTCTGTAGGTTGCTGTTTTAAAACAAGATCAGAATTACATCAAGATCAAGAACTAACCGCCAGCCTACGCAGTTCTGTTTTCCTGTGGTGCCAAAACGGGAATTTAGTCAGCGCATTTTCAATAATTTCGGAATTTGGTCTTGCAATAAATTTTGCGACATACAGAATGGATTCACTTTGCATTCATGATGAATTCATTAGTTGAAGAAGGGGAAATAGTCGGCACCAAGCGACAACCCTGGATTCAGATCCGGCATTGGGAAGACACCCTTCACGGTGTTACTGCGTGAGGTGAAACAGATGGCTGAAGCAAAAAACTATACCGCGTATTGCGGCTTGTATTGCGCCGATTGTAATCGATCGAAAAGCGATTTGTTTGAGCTGGTTGCGAAGTTGGAGCAATGGCTGACAGTACTGAAATTTGAAAAATATGCCGCTTATAAAGCATCAACAAATGCGCCGCAGTTCGCCGAATATCCCGCCTTCCTCCGCGTGTTGAATGCGATGAAAGAGTTAACATGCGTGACCTGTGCGGATAAAGCAGACAGTGAGGGCTGCCAGGTTAGGAAATGCGTCATAGACAAGGGTATTGCTGGATGCTGGGATTGCACTAGCTCTTCCGGGTGCGACTTGTTAACGCCGCTGCTAAAAGCGCATCCCTGCCTCGAACACAACCACAAGTGTATTAGAGAACGCGGAGTTGACAACTGGAGCGCTCAGCGAGGTAAGCACTACAGTTGGGACTAGCAGGAATCATCGGTGCATTGTGAGACACTCAGAAACCTGAGCACCTGACAAGACAGGTTCTTTGGGGCGGTTCAAAGGAGGGACTGACTCAATGACTTCAAGCGGGCAGGTTGCGGTCCACGTTAAAGCTACGGAAAAGCCGGGTAAACAACGATACTCTGTGATGTGTATTTTGTTGGTGACTTTGTTGGTATCCTACCTGGACCGGGTCAATATTTCCGTACTAATTGCCGATAACAAGTTCCTACACGAACTGGGCATAGCGGGGAACCCGGTGTATATGGGCCTGCTGACCACCCTGTTCCTGGCCCCCTATGGCCTGTCTAACGGGTTCCTGAGTCCGATAGGAGATTGGCTCGGGCCGCGAAAGACAACTTCCCTTGCCATCGTACTATGGGGTTTGGCGCTGACGGTAGGCGGTTTTGCCTCGGTATTCTTCATGTTAGGAGTTTCACGCGTGCTTTTGGGGCTGGGCGAAGGGTTGCATTGGCCGGTGCAAAGTAAGTATGTGAAGAATTGGTTCCCGCCGGCAGAACGAGGCAAAGCAAATGCTTTGTGGATTGTTGGTGTTTTTTTGGGGCCAACGATCGCGATGCCTTTCTTCGCGTCAATCGTATCTGCATGGGGTTGGCGGGCCACTTTCTTTATCCTGGTTGCCCTCGGCATTATTCCGCTCCTGTTAATCTGGTTTTTCACTACGGACCATCCGGCAGGTAACAAGCGGGTAGGTCAGGCAGAACTGGATTTGATCAATGTCGAACTGCAACAGGAGGATAGCGAAGTCGCTTCCAGGCAGGCCGCCGGCTTCCGGGCGAACGCCAAGTTGTTCTTTTCTAATTGGCGTTACTGGGTTCAGGTGGTGCAATATTGCACCGTGTCATCGATGACCTGGGGCATGATTGCCTGGCTACCTTCCTATCTGAAAGTATCTCGCGGGTTTTCCTTCGCCAAGATGGGACTCTGGTCTTCGCTGCCTTACTTTATGGGAGTTGTCGGAATTTTAGCTTGGGGCGTGCTTTCAGACAAAACTGGCCGTAGTGCGCCTTGGGCGATGATTGGACACACCATTTTCGGTGTGGGCCTCTTTTTCGGGGCGTTCGCGAAGGATCCTTACACTTGCATATGGCTCATTTCCATTGGCCTGCTTGGAAACGGCGGTGCTTTGGTTGTCCAATGGACGATTCTTCAGCGGCTGGTCCCCGCCCGCGTTGTTGCAACTGGCGGGGGGTTCATGAATATGTGTTCCAACTTAGTCGCGTCCCTAGCCCCGATCATTATGGGCGCATTAATCGCCTCGACCGGCTCGTATGTCGGCGGCTTGATGTACCTGGTAGGCCTCGCAGTTATCGGGTTTACGGCCGCTAGCATACTTACGTTGCAAAAGCTCTAAAGAATTACACGCTGTAAGTCACGGAAAAGGGGGAGGGCCTTTCAGCTCTCCGGCTATTAAGCGTAGCTCATCTAGGACGAGGAAAGACATAGGTTATGGACTACCGTCAACTGCACCGTACCGAACTCCGTGTCTCAAGGCTCTGTTTTGGCACGATGACCTTCGGCAAACCCGTAGATCAAATATGTGCTACGAGCATGGTTGATCGATGCATCAATGCTGGAATCAATTTCTTTGACAGCGCCAACCAGTATCAGTACGGCGGAGCGGAGAGCATGCTGGGGAATGCGCTCCGCGGCAAGCGCAAGGAAGTGGTTTTGTCTACTAAGGTCCAACACAAAATGGGCGACGGGCCCGATGATAGCGGACTCTCGAAACGCGCAATTTTCCGCGCGGTTGAAGATAGCCTGCGGCGCCTTCAGACGGATTACCTCGATATCTACTACTTGCACCAGCCAGATTACAAGGTTCCGATAGAAGAAACCCTGGATGCGATGAACACCCTTGTCCGCCAGGGGAAGGTCCGTTACATGGCGACTTCAAACTACGCGAGCTGGCAGGTCTGCGAAATGCACTGGATTGCCGAGAAGAATAACTACCAGGCTCCAGTCATCGCTCAGCCCATGTACAGCCTGATCGCCCGGGGCATCGAACAGGAATTCCTGCCCATGGCCAAGCGCTTGGGGATTTCGACGATTATGTACAATCCACTCGCTGCCGGGCTACTGACCGGCAAACATGATCCGAAGAAGTTCACTCCGGGTGGCCGCTTTGATCATGCATTCTGGGGTACCCCGCTGTATCAGGAGCGTTATTGGCATCCGCAGGATTTCTGCGCGGTAGAACAGTTAAAAAAGGTCGCGGCTGCGGCTGGCCGTAGCCTCCCAAGCCTGTCGTTCAACTGGTTGCTGCATCACACCGCCAGCGACGGTATCGTCCTGGGCGCTTCCCGCATGGAGCAGCTGGAAGAGAATCTTAAAGCCTGCAATGAAGGGCCGCTTTCTCCGGAGACCGTAAAGGCATGTGATGCAGTGTGGAAGGACTTCCGCGGGCCAAGCCCGATTTATAACCGATGAAGCAAAAAATCTTACTGGACCTTGCTGCTCGGCGCGATCTTGATCGTAACAATCAAAATCAAGCTGCAAGCTGATTATGACGATCGGAAGCGTTAAATTCGTCGCGACGATCGAGAGCACTGAAAAGCTTAAGGTGTAATACGAAGCGGCTCCTGGAGTCAAGGTAACAGACTGCTACTTCAGGAGCCAATACAATGCGAATAGGGACGGGAGAAGAAAAATGAAGGGTCGAGTTGCCGCAATGTCCGGTTTGCAAGAGGTAACGATCAAGGAATATGACGTGCCTAAAACAGAAAAGGGCATGGTCTTACTCCAAATAATAAAGAGCAATATCTGTGGTTCAGAGGTCCATATGTGGGAAGGCCACCATATCTTCAAGAATCACGTGCTCGGGCACGAGATGGTCGGAAGGATCGTCGAGCTTGGAGAGGGGGTTGAAACCGATTACGCCGGACAGAAAGTGGCGGTCGGTGACAGAATAGTTCCCGTATATTATCTAACCTGTCTAAAATGCGCTGCATGCCTGTCTGGAAATTTGAATATCTGCGAACATGGCAGTGATTATCAGGGACAGATTTCAGAAAAGCATCCGCATTTCACGGGTGGTTTCGCAACCCACTATTTCATCCAGCCCAATCAGTATTTCTACAAGGTCCCGGACGCGGTGCCGGACAACGTTGCGGCCGGCGCCAATTGCGGCATCTCCCAGATGGTGTATGCCATGGACCAGTCCGGACTTAAAGTCTGCGACTATCTGGTGATCCAGGGCGCCGGCGGGCTCGGACTATCCGCCGCGGCCATCGGCAAGACCATGGGAGCGACCGTCATCGTCATCGATGGCGTTGAATCCCGTCTTGAGGAAGCACGCAGGTTCGGGGCGGATCACGTCATCAACATGAGCAAATTCACCACGGTCGATGCACGCATCCAAGAGGTCCAGCGGATCAGCGCTGGCCATGGCGCCGACGTGGTGTTGGAGGTCACGGGTGTACCCAAGGCCTTCGATGAGGGTCTCCGCCTGGTCCGATTGGGCGGAACCTACTTGGAAATCGGCAACGTGTCGGTCGATGAGAGCCAGAATGTCGCCATCGTGCCAGGCTTCATCGTGCGCAAGTGCGTGACGATTAAAGGTATTCTTCGCTATCCACCCTGGTATCTGCACAAGACGCTGCGGTTCCTCGAAAAATACCATGACAAATACCCGTTCAATTCCCTGAGCGATCGGACCTATGCCCTTGATGAGGTCCAGCTTGCCATGAAAAAGGCAGCCTCGAAGGAAGTTCCGCGGGCAATCATTGAGCCGAACAAATAGGCGAGCATCGCATGGCTGAATTTAATCAAGACCACGACTCTGCCGGGAAGCGCCAAGGAGGCGACCATGAACCAGATTCCTCTGAGAAGATCTCTACTTTACGTTCCCGGCAGTTCCTCGAAAATGATCGCCAAATCATTCGAAGTCGAGGCGGACGGCATCATCTTCGATCTTGAAGATTCTGTGAGCTGGCAGGAAAAAGAAAATGCCAGAAAGAATGTCATCCAAGCCATCGGCCGAGCGAAAAAGACTGGCAAGGAGATCATCGTCAGGATCAATGTCGTCAATTCTCATCTAGGGATACACGACATCCTGGAGGTCGTGCCGCAAGAACCGGACGCCATTATCATTCCAAAAGCGGAAGAATCGTCCATGATCACCGCCGATACCATGATCGGCGCCATAGAGCGCGAAATGGGTTGGGATGTAAACAAGATTCATCTTATTCCATTAATGGAAACAGCCGATTCAATCGTAAATGCGTCCAAGATTGTTTGTGCGGCGAGTCGCATTAATGGCTTGCAATTTGGAGCGGAGGACCTGACGAAAGAACTTTGTATCATCCGCACCAGCGGCGGCGACGAATTACAGTATGCCCGTAGTGTGCTGGTTTTCGCCGGCCGGGCACGCGACATCGACATCATCGATTCACCATTCGTCGATTTTGCTAACGCCCAAGGGCTGATCGCCGAAACCAAGCGCATAAAGGCACTGGGGATGACCGGCAAGACCTGCATTCACCCGAACCAGGTCGCGGTGGTCAACGATCTGTTCAGCCCCGCTCCGGAAGAGCTCGTTCAGGCGCGCCGGGTGGTGGAGGCCTTTGAATTGTCGGTCAAGCAAGGCAAGGGCGCCTGCACACTGGATGGCAAAATGATCGACAATCCCGTCGCCGAAAGAGCCCGGCAGATCATCAGAAAAGCCACGCTGATCCGTATGGGTCTCAATGACACCGAATCCTGACAGGAGGAACAATATGCACGAAGGCGTGAAGATGGAACAAACGAAGGACTATATAGCGGGGTTGATCGAACGGGCCCGCAAGGCACAGGCGGTGGCAACGAAATTCACTCAGGGCGAAGCTCGCCGCGTTGCCGCCTGTATCGGCTGGCTGGCAATCCAGCGCGCCGAGGCATGGGGACAGGCGAGTTACGATGAAATCCAGATGGGAGACGTCGCGAGCAAGGTGGCGCGCACGAAAGCGCGGGCTCGCGGCCTAATGCGGGATCTCAACGAAGCCAAGACCGTGGGAATTGTCGAGGTCGACGAGGCTAAGCAGCTGATGAAGATTGCCAAGCCCGTCGGGGTGATCGGTGCGGTGGTTCCGACCACGGTTCCGGAAGGTGTGGTCTTCATTAAGGCGATGAACGGTATCATCGGGCGTAACGCCTTGGTATTCGCACCCCACCCGCGCGCTGACAAGATTACCAACTTGGTGGCCGACGACATCCGCAAGCTCCTGAAAAAGATGGGCCTGCCCGAGGATTTGGTGATCTGCATCGAGCGGCCCTCGCTGGACAAAACGACCGAACTGATGCGGCAGTGCGACCTCATCATCGCCACTGGCGGCGCTGGCCTGGTCAAGGCGGCCTATTCCTCGGGCACGCCGGCTTACGGCGTCGGTGCCGGTAACGTGGTGACAGTGATCGACGAGACGGCCGACGTGAAGGACGTCGCCCATAAGCTCATGGAAAGCCAGATCAACGATCAGGCTAGCGGGTGCTCGACCGAGAATGCGGCGGTTATTCAGAAGGGAGTCTACGACGCCGCGGTCAAGGCGATGGTCGCCGAGGACGCCTATCTGTGCAATGCCGAGGAAAAGGCGAAACTCCAGGCGACGCTGTGGAAAGATGGCCATCTGAATGGCGAAGTCATCGTCAAGCCGGCCGCCTATATCGCTCAGAAAGCCGGGATCAAGATGCCGGCCGATCGGACATGGATCCTGGTCGAGGAAACGGGATACGGGCCGAACTTCCCGTTCTCCGGCGAGAAATTGTCGGTGGTCGTCGCTCTCTACAAATACGACCAGTTCGACGAGGCCATCGCGCTGGTGAACGGCATCCAGGCATATTCGGGGGCCGGCCATTCCTGCGGCATTCACAGCTTCAACGAGGAGCATATCCTGAAGTTTGCCCTGGAGACGAAAACGAGCCGTGTTGCAGTAAGAATGCCCCAGAACAAATCAAATGCCGGCAATTGGAATAATGGCATGCCATTCACCATCACGCTTGGCTGCGGCACCTGGGGAAAGAACATCAGCTCTGAAAATATTACCTGGAAGCACTATATAAATACTACTTGGGTGGCGAGAGAAATTCCCGAGTTCCGTGTGCCCACAGACGAAGAGCTGTTCGGTGACGTCATGAAAGCAACGTCACTATTTGAAGGTTAGTGATCGTGGGAATGCTATCATTATGTTCCGCCGAAGAAATGAGATGGGTTAGCAATCTATGTTGCGCCCAGTTGGTTCAAAGAAACCGGTACCATTATTAACTAGGTGCTGCCGTGGGAGGCTATTGTTGGTGGACCATACGGTAATCATGGAAAGAAGTATGCCTGTAAAGGCAGAAAACCAGACCCTTTATGCTTATGAGATGTTACGGCAAAAGATTTTAAACCAAGAACTAGAGCCAGGCGGCAAGATTAACCAGGTAGAGGTCGCTCAAGAGATTGGTGTGAGTCGAACTCCGGTTGCCAAAGCGCTTTCGAGGTTAGAAAGCGAAGGGCTGGTAGACAATGCCTCCAATCACGGATTTGTTGTCCACGAAACGACTGTAGTTGAACTATTGGAATTTTATACCGTCCGAGAGTCGCTGGAAATAATAATTGTCAATGAAGCAATTGACAAAGCGACTCGTCAGCAACTCGACGAGCTTGAGGACTTATTTGCGCCCTACACAGGAAAATGGACGCAACCGAGCATAAAAGCATATTGGTTAGCGGATCGGATGTTTCATAACGCCATGGTGGCGATGTGTACAAATAAACTGGTTATACGGATTAATAACATGTGCCAAGTATATTACAGAACGTTCATAGCCGGAGTTATTCGAAACCCTGAGGAAAGTATCAAAGAGCATAAGCAGTTGATTAAGGCTTTACGGGAAAAAGATATTAACACGGCTCGCGTGACAGCTATTCAGCATACGGCCCCTACTCGGGAAGCGCTGCAGAATATGGTAGATCAACTGCATAAAATTGGCATAGATCCGGCAACGGTGTCGATCAGATCTTTAAGAGGATCGCCAGACAAAGATAGCCGGCTGGTTTGGGTTTAGCCTGCATCATGTCCGTACGAGAAGCGATTGACTTCACCCTAGACATCCGATATCGTACGGGGTTCTTGATTCCGATAACCTGAAAGTTCTTGGCCTGAGACGCGGGCTTTGCCGTGCGACCAAGCAAACGTCTCGGCCC
>Ga0182014_10008911_pt1 | contig 10156 bp, 7 predicted proteins | sample 612S2DmetaG_FD_120489 | JGI IMG/M metagenome (GOLD analysis project Ga0182014, IMG submission 120489) | Permafrost microbial communities from Stordalen Mire, Sweden - 612S2D metaG | ecosystem: Environmental > Terrestrial > Soil > Wetlands > Permafrost | place: Sweden: Stordalen | collected...
GAAGCAAGCCGGGAGCGATGGTTTTCTCTATGTGGGACGGCGCGACCGCATGATCAAGCGCCGCGGCTACCGCATCGAGTTGGGTGAAGTGGAAAGCTGCCTTTACCGCCACCCCGCCATCATGGCCGCGGCGGCGGTCGCCTTGCCCCATGCCGAAGCGGGAGTCCGGATCGCCGGCTGCCTGGTGGCCTCCGGGGTCAACCGGCCATCCATTGTGGAAATGAAGGCTTTCTGCAACCGCCATCTGCCGGCCTACATGAACCCGGATATCTTCGTTTTCCTGGATTCCCTGCCACGCACTTCCACCGATAAGGTGGACTATCAAGCCTTGATCCGGCAGCTTCAGCAGCCGCGGCCGAGCACCGGCATGAATCCTCTCTTAGAGGTTACCCACACCTGACCCGTCACCGGTCAGACTCCTGCCAATCGGGCCTTGGCGGTCAGTTTCCGGACCCAACGGATCTGGAACACGCAAACGCCCAAAGCTGTACCCAGGGTATTCGTAACCAGGTCAATCAACGAGGAGCTTCCCCCTGGCCTTGCGAAATCTCCAGGGACAACCAATAGTGGGAACCCACAATGCCCCGGACGACGATGGCTGGACAGGGCAGCTATTCGGGATCGCAGCTATGAACGGGCCTCGACTCTTGCGGAAGCAGCTCTGCACTACAAAACGTGGACCCAAAATGGCAAGCCCGAATCCCTCACGCGCCTGGGAAATGTCTGGTTGTATCTATTCGACGAACACCGGGGGATCGTAGCTCACGAGGCACTCGGGTCCGGAGTTGATTTGAATATGCCGGAGCGCTACACGGCCATCCATCCGCATTACCTGGACGCGTCGCGTCCCCACCGTAGTTATGGAGTCGGAATCCCAGGCTGGAGCCCTCCTGATAAAGAGAGAACTCCGTTGGAGCAGTGGGACTGTTGGATGCGATAATCGTTTTGTCTATCTGCGTGGCTCTTCCGGGCTGTAGCCAGATCTCGAGGGCGCAGGCGCCGGTCGCCGCCGGTCCCGCGAATGGCTGCGGGCCGGGAGCGAAGATCACGCCGTGGCCGCTGAGACGGATTCCATTCCGGCCTTCAACCCACGCCGCGTCGTTCCGGGGCTGATGAAATGGCCACAGTCAAGCGGCCAGGATCACGGACAAAATCAGCGCGCAGAGAATCCGAACCGGCCAGGCTGATCTGGTAGAGTGCATCGTGATGAGCGAGGAGTGCGAGGCGCAGCCAATTTCAAGCCCAGGCCCGGGCGGCGTGTCTTCGGTCCGTACGTCTGTCAAACTTCTAAAGTTGAGGAATGAATGCCACATCTCGGGACATCCCTGCGATTACGAATCGAATTGCTCCGCCCAGGCATATTCGGTAGCGAGGGCTTCGTTCACTTACTGACGCGGAGCCGGGAGTGAATAGAACTTGGCATGCAAATCGCTCTATGCGCAATCCAGTGCCTGCCTTGAAAGGAGTTTACGCCCCGCATGCAGCGGCCCGAACCCCAACGCTGCCGCGTTTGCGCCACGCCGCAACCGCCATAGCAGTGATTTGCGCTACCGTCATCGTCTGCGGTTTCTGTGCAGAGGTGGCATTGCGGTTCACCACCATACGACCGCGACGCTGGGGGTGGGTTGGGCAGAACCCGAACCGTCCCAGCAGCAACTTCCAACCGGATCGCTACACGGGCTGGAGATTGTGGCCGTATCGTTCCATCGTATGGGCTGGCGGCAAGACGTATCGGTCGAACTCGCAGGGGTTCCGCGCCGACAGCGAGTTCGCTTCGTCCGATCCACGCTTCAAGATCGCCTTTGTGGGGGATTCGTACACATTTGGGTACGGCGTCTCTTACCAGGAGACGTTTCCGGCGCTTGTCGAAAAAGACTCCAATAGCCGAATCGCCTCCTGGAATTTTGGAATGCCGGCCTTTGGCGTAGATCAGATCTGGCTCAGCGCCAGACATCAGGCCCTTCCCTTGGGGCCGCAATTGTTAGTCGTTGGGCTGGTAGATATCGACTTCCCGCGCAGCCAGGTCAGCTATCGTCTGGCGGAGGGTTTCAACAAGCCGGTGTTCCAACTGGAGGGAGGCCGTCTGGTGGAACGGACGGTCGAGCCGCCGCCCAATCCCGTGTGGCGCTTCTTCGACAAGTACTCGCGGCTTTGGGGGGCGGAAGAAATCGCCATGCGCTGGGTAGGCACGCGCTTCCCTATTGGCGGCTTCTGGTCGCTCAATCGGGCGTTCATCGACGCCCTGCGGGATGATTGCCGCCGAGTTGGGGTTCCGGTGCTTTTCATCTACATCCCAATCGATACCTTTCATCCGTTTCCGGCGCTTGCGGCATACATGCGCCGGACCGGGGCCAACTACATTGACCTGACCGAGGTCCGGCCCTCCCCTCCAGGAAGCACTTACTTGTACCTGCCCGCCGACGGTCACTTCAGCCCGGCGGGGCACCGCTACACCGCAAACCTGGTGGAACAATGGCTGCAAACGCATCCTGGCGTGGCGCCCGCCACGACGGCCTCTGGACCTGCCAACTATCGGCGTTGATCATCCAACTATGTCATCCGGCCACAAGTTCGACCGACTGCTTTGCGCGCTCCTGGTTGCCGGCTCCGCGTTGGCTGCGTGGCTTCTATTTGAAGTCCCTGCGGCCATGAACATCATCGATTATCGCGGCATCTTTCGGCCCTACCACGGTGTTCGAGCCGTCAACAAAGACGATCCGGAATTGGGGATCATTCATCGGCCCTACTTACGCCTCGCGGGAGAGCAGAGCGGCGGCAACATCGGCGAGGAATACCAGATTGCGACGCCGCTGCCTGTTTATCGATGGGACGCCCGCTATGACCGCAACGGGTTCCGCAACAACACCGACTTGAAGAGCGCCGACATCTGTGTCATCGGGGATTCATTCGTCGAAGGCATGACTGTGCCAGAAACGCAGCTGATGACCTCGGCATTGGCGCGCCTGGAGCGAAAAACGGTTGCCAACCTCGGTCAGAACAATTATGGCCCGCAACAGGAGTTGATCGTATTGCAGCGCTACGGGATCCCACTGCACGCTCGCGTGATCGTGTGGATGTTTTTCGAGGGTAACGATCTGTCGGATGTCCAGTTCTTCGATCGCTGGCGCCAGTCGCCGCCGAGTTTCTGGTCCCAATTCGTCGACCGTTCCTTTACTGTGAACTCTTTCCAACTCCTTAAGCGCATCCTGATCCCCAGGAGGCCTGGTTTAGATCGCGCCGGATTCGTGCATCTGCCGAACCAGCAAGACGTCGGAATGTACTTCAGCTATCCCGCTCATCCCCTCAAGGACAACGATCGGAATGCCCTTGCCGAAACGGCGCAGATCCTGTCGACAGCCTCGCATCTGGCCGCCGCGCAGGATTCCCGCTTCATGGTCGTGTTCATACCCGATAAATTCCGCGTGCTTCAACCCTTCTGCGAGTTCCCCAAGCAATCCGAGTGCTCCGGATGGGTGTTGAACGATCTGCCCGAACGCTTCCGGGAATCGGTCGTCTCCATCTCACCGGGCGCCGAGTATCTGGACTTGACGCCGGATCTCGTCGCCGCAGTGAAAGCTGGCATAATGCCGTATTTCTCCGATGACTCTCATTGGACTCCGGAAGGACATGCCGTGGCGGCCGCCGCTATCAGCCGGCAGCTTCGACAGATGGTTCCATAGGAACCGCGGCCCGTTCCGATTATTCCAGCCTGCGCCTGGCATCGCTTTGGCCTTCCCCTGCCTATTACAATCTCTACGGCCCTACCGAAACCAACGTTTGCACCTTCGCGCGGATTCCCACGCCCGTTCCGGAAGACCGCTCCGATCCCTATCCGATCGGATGGCCTTGTTCGCACTGCGCGGCCATGCTGCTCGATTCCGAAAGACTACCCGTGGAGGCGGGCCAGGAGGGCCTGCTTTATATTGGCGGCCCATCGGTATTTTCGGGTTATTGGGGCCGGCCCAACGAAAGTGCGGCCGCTTTCCTCGATCGCGGGCGGAGGCTGCTGAGAAAGGCGCACGTAACGGCCGATTTTGGGCATTTGCAAGACTCGAAGGTGGCGCCCGTTTAGAATCAGCATGTTACAGACTCCCGATTTGGGCATTTTGCCCAAATCGGTTAATGCCTTCCTCCAGGCCGGCGGAACGCGGCTTGACGCGGATCCTCGTTCAGGCCTCGCCATCGATCAGACTCCCGGCAACCCGGCCTTGGCGGCAACTGTGCGGACCCAGCGAATCTGGAACAGGCAAACGCCCAGGGCGGCGCCCAGGGTATTCGTGACCAGGTCTGTCAAAGATGACGTCCGCCCCGGAAGGTACGCCTGCCGGACTTCGATGCCCAGACTGATGGTCATGCCGAGCAGGACGACAATCACAGCCGTTAGCGCGGATGCGCGCGGGGACCGGAAGGCAGCGCAGAAGAAGAAGCCGAACGGCGCAAACCCGGCAATGTTCAGCAGAATATCGCTCCAATCCCTACGGTGGGGACGCGACGCGTCCAGGTAATGCGGGTGGATGGCCGTATAGCGCTCCGGCATATTCAAATCGGCGCCGGACCCCAGCGCCTCATGAGCCACGGTCCCCCGGTGTTCGTCGAAAAGGTACAACCAGACATTGCCCGTGGCCGTAAGGGATTCGGGCCGGCCCTTTTGGGTCCACGTTTCGTAGTGGAGAGCCGCTTCCGCGGGCGTCAGCGCCCGTTCGTAAGCTGCGATCCCCAGTAACTGCCCTGCCCAGCCATCGTCCGCATTGTGGGTTCCCGCTATGATCTGTCCCTGAAGATTCCGCAAGACCAGGGGAAAGTCGGGCATCGTCTTGGCCAACGCGCCATTGACGTAAACCGACGTCGCATTCGAACTCGACGCAATCGTGAGAAACACCGGCTCTCCGGAACCGAACACTTCGCCGAGACGCTCATAGAAGTGCGGTCCGCTCGGATTCTTCTCATTATGAAGCCGGAACCCCATGCTGGAACCCTCCTGGAAGAGCGAGAACTCGGTTGGCGCCGTGGGGCTGTGGAACGCGATGATCGTGCCTGTCCGGTTAGTCCTTGCGGGCTGCAGCCAAATCTCCAGGGCGCAGGGACCGGCCGCCGGCGGTCCCGCGAGTGATTGGGGGCCGGGACCGAAGATCACGCCGTGACCGCCGAAGCGGATTCCATTTCGATCCCCGGCCCACGCCGCGTCGTTGCGGGGTGGGAGAAATGGCCATAGCCCAGCCGTCAGGATGACACACAAGATCAGCGCACAGAGAATCCGAACCGGCCAGGCTGCTTTCATTGCGCTCGTGATTCATGGGCGGCGCTTGCGCTCATGCCGGGCTCTGGGGCGCTCAGGAACCGCGCCAACTGATCTGCCAGCAGCAGGTTATATTGGCGGTTCGGGTGAACGCCTACCGCGAATTGACGAGGATCGATCCTGCCGTCCGGCCGGCGTGGAATGTCAACGGCCAGGACCGGTATGGCCGCGGCGCGCAGCCGGTCCACGACGAAATGCCGGTCCGCCTTCGCTAGATCCGACTGATCGTCCAAATACGGAAGCACTAAGACTACCAGCTTGACCCCGTGCGCTTGAAACCGTCCGGCAAAATCCACAATCAAGGCCGCGGTAAGTTGCCGTGCGCCGCTGTGGTCGGGAATCCTGTACGCCGCTTGATCGGCAACCAGGTTCATGGTGCGCGATAGCAGGACGGAGCGGTCGAAGATGGTGTCCCCGACGCCGCCGAAGGTCCAAAACCCGATCAGTCTCTTGTACCGCACCCCGGCCCCGGTTTGAACAAACTCGGGCTTGCCGGATGGATAGATTTGCGCCAAATAGCTTTGAGGGCAGCGGTTTCGTTCGATTTGAAAATCGGCAAAGCCAAGCACGACCGTGGAGACTGCGCCAGGGAAGCGCGCCACCTGCCGCTCCGCAGCCATTAGAGCCTGGTCCGTGCCATAGCCCGAAGCCGCCACATTCACCACGTGATACTCCGGCAAATGCTCTTGTACGATCCACGGCCATGAGTCCTGGTCGGTGACGCCATGGCCAAATGTGAAAGAGCAGCCGGTCGCGACAATTCTAGGCCCGGAATGGGGACTAGGGGATGTAAGCCGTTCGCCGTGGCTGATTGAGAACACCGCGTCGGACAACCCGGCGTTACGGCTGACTATCGAGGCGGGTGACAGTACCCATCCGATTTCCGGATCGTATGCGTTGATCGGAGGCCGGAACGCGGAGCCCGTCCTGGCCCGATGGCTCTGCGTCCTGCGATATTGAACTGGCAGGAGCCATCGCAAAGCCGCTTCCCCAAGCAGCAGCGAGCAGAGGACGCAACCAGCGGCCAGGAGCGCTTCTTTGCGAGTCATGAGCGTTTCATTGCCGTTCGGTCGTTGTGGGATGTTGGCCCAACCGGCCTCGCAATTTCAAGCCCAAGACTGGGCTGCGCGTCTCAGGTCCGTACGGGCCGCCAGTCCTCTAAAGTTGAGGAAAGAGTGCCACATCTCGGGACATGCGTCATGAAAATCACGGAACTAGCGAACCCTCCTTCCGGGAATACAGGTCGACACGAACGCCGTAATACAATCTTTCCGCGACCCGCGCGAAGCCCATTTCCAGGCCGGCAGGCGCTTTTACGATGCGCCACGGTCCTTCGTCTCCGGCAATCGCATGGGAAATTGTCCAAACCCTGCCGCAGGACGCCACTTGCGAGGTCCCTTCCTCCGGGAGCATCACCCGGAACGACGGCCGGCCCGCTTGCGTGATGACGTACTGGTCCGGCACGGGCGAGCCGAAAGGCAGAAACATTCCGCAGTCCCCCGGCTGCAGGCTGCTATCCACGTATGTGAGGGCGCCCCTGAAATCCTGCTTCCATCGCAGGGAATAGTTCGTTCGAAGCGCATTTGCGCTATATGCCAGGATCAACGCCACCAGTCCCCAGCGCAGGACGCGAGGCCGCAGCTCCAAAATCCCGCGCGCGGCCAGAATATAGTAAGGAGCGGCGCAAAAAGCAACGTAGCGCACTTCGTACCGGAACTGAAACGCGACCATGCCGATGACCAAAACAAGTGGCGGCAACCATAGCAGTCCGGCGAACACCAAGCCCTCTCGCTCGCGCTGGGAAGCCGCGCCATTCCTGGCTGCCATGACCCTCCGGCATCCCCACGCCAGCGGTAGGGTGAAGAGCAGACCGCCAGCTAGGAATGTCCATGGCCGAGCGGGATCCCTGAGCCCAGCGGTCTTTCCGTTGTTGAAGAAGTTCAAAGCCGAAAAAAACATGGACCCGATGGAGTGCCAGAATGGGAAATCCGCCGAGAACGCCTTCTTGTCACGCAGGGCTACCCGGAATATGCCGCTCGCGAGCCACGGCAGGTAAGCCGCCGCGGCGATTCCCGCGCCTTTCAGCACCCACCCGAGCGGCAGCCTGTAACGTTTTCGGTAGATCGCGGCGTGGGCGGAAAGAGCGGCGATCGCCAGCCCGCCGAAATAGCTGGTGTAGATCATCGGAATGGCCGATCCGACAAAAGCCCACCAGAAAGCCGCCCGCCCTTCGCGCAGCGCGCGCAGAAAGAAATAGCAGGAAAGCAGAACCAACAAAAGAAACTGCGCGTAGGGACGGGGTTCCTGCCCCAGCATGATCGTCAGTTGCGATACTGCCAGCAGGAGCGCCGCGAGCACGGCGGTCCGCCGGTCAAAGAGGTATCGGGCCAAAAGATAAAGAGCGGGGATCGCCAGAGCGCTAAAGACCGCGGAGAGCAGCCGGGCCTGTAGCACCCCGAATCCCACCAACTGGAACCAACCGCGCAGCGCGAAGTAGTATAACGGTGGTTGGACGTAATCCCGAATGAGCTGAGCCATCATCTCGCCGAGGGGCAAGCGGCTTCGGGTGAGCGAAAACGATTCGTCAAAGCCGACGCTTTCGTGGTTGATATAGATGAGCCTGAGAGCTATTCCCAGAAGGAAGACGAGGGCAGCCGATACGCTCCATTCCGAGTACCGCCCCGCCGGTTGCTTCGCCTCCAAGCCCGAATCCTCCGGCTCTACCGTGCGCGCGTCAAGTTGAGACATCCGATCTGTACCGATTTCTGGCGTTCGGCCAACAAGACGCAAGTACGCTTCCACACTCGGTATTTGCTCCCGGCACGGCTTGGCGGGCGATCCCCCCGCCCGCCCATCTGCTTCAAAATCGTCCGTAGTGCAAATAAATGGCAAGGGTCAAGTCGTCTGTCGCGGTGCGCCGGCGCACGGAAGTTGGTAACCATCTTGCTGAAGATAAGACCCTGCAAGCATCTCCGGAATCCATACTCAAATGCGAAACGTGGCCCGCTGGCAGTGGGCGTTGCTGGCCCTCATTCTTGCGGTTGCGTTCCTGCTTCGGGCTTACGACCTGCCGCGTATCTTCATGTGGCTCGATGAGACCGATTTCTTCAACGAACACGTGTATCGCAATCCCCCGGCGGGGCTGATCGATTTTGCCGTGTCGACCAAAAATGCCACCACGAATACATGGGGATGGCCCGCCATCGTCTGGATCGCCTGCCGGATGTTCGGTTCCACCATCGGCGTCGCGCGCGCGCCCTCGGTTCTTGTGGGGACGGCGGCGGTCCTGCTCCTGTGTACGCTGGTATACCGCATGCTCCCGCCGGAACTCGAGGGCAAACGCTTCTTTCCGGCCGCGATCGCCGCGGCCATAGCCGCGGTTGCCATGCCCCAGGTGGAGTTCTCGCAGCGCACATATCCCTACGGCGCAACACCGTTTCTGGCCGCCGCATTCCTGCTCGCGCATCTGGGACTCTTGAGCGCGCTGCGGAGGAAGCCGGACGGCCGCGGCCTCTTGCCTGCCGCAATCCTCTACACGCTGGCGGGAACCGCCGCCGTGTGCATTCATGTCAGCGTCGCCCTGCTGATTGGGGCGTCGCTGGCTTTTCTAACCCTGCCGGCGGCCAGGAATTTCGCGGGGCGATCGCCCTCCGAACGCGGGAGCCTGGCCGGACTCGCAGGCGGCATGGGCGTTGCCTTCCTGATCGCGGGCTTGCTGAACGCGAAAAACCCGAGATATGGGTTTCGCCCGTACCTGGAACGCTATTACCATCAGCCTTCCCTGCATTCCCTAATTAAGCTACTGCTGCATGTCTACGATTTCGCGACCTATCACCTGAACCTGTTTTACAATCCCGCGTTGTACTGGCCGGAAAGCGTCAATTGGGCAATCCTGCCCCTGGTCCTGCTTTGCGCTCTGGGCTGGGGCCTGGCGGTTGCCGGGCGGTTTGGATGGCGGGCCAGGCATCTCGCGCTCCTGGGCATGTTCGCCGTGGCGCTGCCCGCCGGCTTGTCTATGGTCCGGGTCTTCCCTTTTGGCGGCGTGCGCCAGACCCTTTTCCTCAGCCCATTTGTCCTGGCATTCACCGCGCTGGGGTTTTGGGCGCTGGCATCTCGCCCCGCGCTTCGCATTCTGGGCGCCGCGGCCGCTGTGGCATATCTCGGGTTATGGGCCATCAATCTGCCGCGCTTCTACCGCGAGAGGGTGACGCCTTACAGCGCCCAGGACCTGGTAACAGCCTGGCGGCAGAACGGCGAAATCCAGGTTTACATGCGTGGAGGCAACGAGCGGGAGATTGAGTACACGCTGCGCCAGCATCCCGAGATCCCCCTTCGCAGCCTGCCGCTGCTGTCGAAGGCGCCCTACCTGCTCATCACGACGCACTATCAGATCGACGATCCAATTTGGTTTGCCGGGTACCGGGATTACCTGTCCAAGTCGCACTACCAGGTGGCCCTGCTCGCCGAGAGACCGCCGGCCCACCCGGAGAGCGAACAGTATTCCACTTGTCTCTATTTCCCTCCCAACGGCCTGTGGATCTACAAGGTGACCGCCCAGTGAGGTCGGACTTCGCGAAGAACCTTCTTCTCGCCGCGGTTTCCGGCGCCGTTTGTTTGGCCGCTGCGGAAGCCGGCGCCCGCTGGTTCATGCCGGAGCCGGCGCGCCCGGAACATATGGCCGTCTTTGGCGCTCTCCACCACCCGGACTCCCTCATCGGCTGGGTGATGAGCGACCAACCCATAAGCTTCCGCCATCGTTTTACGGACGACCACGGAGTGCTCCAATACGACGTTGTGTACTCCGTTGCTGGTGGCACGAGGCTCACCTCGAAGTCCGCGCACGATGGTCCCGCCCTGATC
>Ga0182014_10008912_pt1 | contig 10156 bp, 9 predicted proteins | sample 612S2DmetaG_FD_120489 | JGI IMG/M metagenome (GOLD analysis project Ga0182014, IMG submission 120489) | Permafrost microbial communities from Stordalen Mire, Sweden - 612S2D metaG | ecosystem: Environmental > Terrestrial > Soil > Wetlands > Permafrost | place: Sweden: Stordalen | collected...
CGCGCGCGCGCGCGCGTGGGTATTCCACGCATCCGCGCCTTCGCCCGAGATACGCTGGACCAAACTGGAAAATTTCATCTGAGAAAACCCTTTGCTTCTTGCCACGAAGCGCGCAATCCTAGCGCGCTTCGCCATCCGGCGTTCAAAAAGGCTCACATGTCGCGGACCATCGGCTGCTATCTCGTCGAACTGTTGGCCGCCAACGATATCGACACCGTCTTCGGCATTCCGGGCGTGCATAACCTGGAACTGTATCGCGGGCTTGCCGCGGCCAAGATGCGCCACGTGCTGGTACGGCACGAGCAGGGGGCCGGTTTCGCCGCGGACGGGTACGCACGGCTGAGCGGACGCCCTGCCGCTGCGTTCACCATTTCGGGGCCCGGGCTCACCAACATTCTCACCGCCGTTGCGCAGGCCTACTCGGACTCGGTGCCGTTGCTGGTGATCGCCAGCACACCGGTGCGGACCTCGCTCGGCAAGCAATGGGGCGTGTTGCACGAACTGCACGATCAAGCCGCGCTGGCCGCCGGCGTGTTCGGTGTTGCGCGCACGGCATCGAGCGCCGAAGACGTGCGCGATCACCTGCGCGTCTGCCTGGCCTCGCTGCGCGCCGGACGGCCGCGGCCAGCCTACCTCGAAATACCGCTGGATGTGCTGAGCGACACCACCTCGTTGCCGGCGACGCGTTTTCCCGATGCGGCGCCTCTGCCGGCCGCGGCATCGGAACAGATCGACGCGGCGGTGCGCCTTCTGTCGGTGGCCGTGCGTCCCGTGATCATCGCGGGCGGCGGCGCGCGGGGCGCGGGCGCAGAACTGCGTCGCCTCGTGGATACCCTCGATTGCCCGTTCGTCTCGACGGCCGCGGCCAAGGGCCTGTTGCCTGAAAGTCATCCCGCCAATCTGGGCACCTCGCTCCCCTATCGTGAGACTCAAACGCTGATAGCCGACGCGGACGTGGTGCTGGCCGTCGGCACCGAGCTATCCGAAACCGATGTCTACACCGGCATGAAACTGCCGTTGGGCGGCCTGCTCATCCGCATCGATATCGATCCCGCCAAGCTCGCGGATCATTACGCCGCCGACGTCCCGGTCTGGGGCGACGCCCGCAGCAGCCTTCAGGCCATCCAAACACGCCTGACCGGCCGTCGTGGGTGGTGCGCCCAACTGGGCGCCGCCGGCGCCCATCGTGCGCGGATCGACGGCGGCTTCGATGCCAACGCAAAGTCGCAATTGAAAGCGCTCGGCGCGATCCGTTCCGCACTGCCGCGCGACGGCGTCGTGTTCAGCGACATGACGCAGATCGCGTATTTCGGCAATTACGCGTTCCAGATGGACGTGCCCGGACAGTGGTTCCACCCGTCGGGCTATGGCACGTTGGGCTTTGCGCTGCCGGCCGCGGTGGGAGCGAAGATATCCAGTCCGGCCCGCGCGGTCATCGCTCTGGCCGGCGATTTTGGCCTGCAGTTCACGCTGAACGAACTCATGACGGCCGCCGAGGAATGCCTGAGCCTGCCGATCGTGGTGTGGAACAACTCGGCCCTCGGCCAGATCCGGGACGACATGGACGCATCCTTGATTCCGCAAATCGGGGTGATTGCCCGCAACCCGGATTTCGTCGCCCTTGCCAAAGCCTGCGGAGCGGCGGCGTTACGCGTGACCCATGCCGCCGCCCTGAGCGACGCCGTTCGTGACGCGTTGCTGCGGCACGGTCCCACGTTGATCGAGGTGTCAGCCGCCCACTTTTGAATCGAGCAGCGCGGCGACGGCCGGAGACGGGTTGCCGCCGCAGATCAACACCACGCATTTCTTGTTGCGGTAGGCGGCCGCTTCCTTGAAATACGCCGCCAAGGCGACGCCGCTCGCCCCCTCCACCGCCCAGCCCTGGGCATGTCCCCAGCGCATGGCTTGCAGGATCTCGTCCTCGGTCACCAAGACGCCGTGGTGCATGACCTCGCGGCAGAGACCGAACGTGATGGAATTGTCCTCCACGCCGCCGGCCGTGCTTTCACTGAGGGTCGCCGACTCGGGGGCATCGTGGATGCGACCCGCCTTGATGCACTCGTACAGCACGGGCGAATTCTCGGGCCAGCAGCCGATGATCTGCGCGTGGGGGGCGGCGTGCCGCAGATAACTGCCGATTCCGCTGATGAGCCCGCCGCCGCCGGTGGCGATGAATATTGCCTCCAGATCGGGTGCCTGGCGCATCAATTCGACGGCGATGGTGCCCTGCCCCGCGACCACGTACGGATCGTTGTAGGGAGAGACGTAGGTGCGTCCCGACTCCCCGGCGGCAGCGCGCGCCGCGACCTCGGCCGCCAGCGGATCTGCGCCCACGATGCGGATCCGTGCGCCTCGTTCGCGGATTTTCTCGCGTTTGGCCTCGGAGACCTGCGCACTCAGGAAGACCTCCGCATCGATGCCCAGCAACTTCGCGGCTGTCGCCACCCCCAATCCATGATTGCCGGTGGACGACGTGATGACGCCGGCTGCCGCCGCATCCCTGCTCAAACTCATGAGTTTATTGGCGGCGCCGCGCAGCTTGAACGAACCGGAAACCTGCAGCTGTTCGAGCTTCGCCCATGCATGACCCGCTTGCACGGCGCCCGGTTTTCCCCACCCCGGCATGGGCACCAACGGGGTTTCCTTCGCCACCGAGTACACGCGCCCGGCGGCTTCATCGATCAACGGCAACACATCGCGGCTCATCATCGGACGTATCTCTGGAACAGAACCGGGCAAAAAGCGCCCGTATTGGTATTATCGCAGAGAATATTCAAGTTCCATGCGCCTCCGCAACGTCAAGGGGATATCAGCATGCTCAAATTCTCGATGCACAACGCGATCAGTGTGGCGGCTCTCGTTGCCGGCTGCGCGATCACGCCCGCCTTCGCTGCGGAACAGATCAAGGTCGTCGAGCGGCCGGTGGGCGAAACCACGGTCGACCTCACCGCCAAGGGCGATTCGGTGGGCGATATGCTGGTGTTTGCCAACGGCATCTACGATGCCGCGAACAAGACGCAGATCGGCACCGATCAAGGCTATTGTGTTCGCACCGTCGTCGGCAAGAGTTGGGAGTGTTTCTGGACCCTGACCTTGAAGGCCGGGCAGATCACCATCGAGGGGCCGTTTCTCGACGAGGGCGACTCGCTCATGGCCGTGACGGGCGGCACGGGCAGGTATGTGGGCGCCAAAGGCACCATGAAATTGCACCCGCGAGACGCGACGCCCACGGGCTACGACTTCACGTACGATCTTCTATGAACGCGCACGCCAGCCGCCCCGACGCAGGTGAGGCCGATGCGGGCGATGCAGATGCGGGCGGCGGCCGCGCCGCTCCTGCATTCTCGGCCGAACACAGCGAGCGAAGCCGCAAGGATTTCCCGGCGCTGGGCTTCGCCAGGCGAGCGCGTGCGCCCACCGTATCGATCACGTTGGACGCGCACACTGCGGCCGAGGCGGCGACCGCCTTGGGAGCCGCCGGCGTGTGCGTCTGGGATGGGGATTTCTACGCGGCGCGCGCAGTCGGACTGCTCGGTCTCGCCGAGCGGGGCGGACTGCTGCGCACCGGCATCTCGATGTACAGCACGCAGAGCGACGTCCACCGTTTGCTCGAGGGCATCGCAAACCTCGGATGAGCCCTCCGGGCGAAGCAGGGGCCCTAGCTCGAGGCGGCCAACGTCGCCAGGTGCCGCGCCAGCTGCTCCGCATGATGCCGCAGTTCGGCCGCCGCGGTGGCCTCCCAATGACTCGCCCGCAGCATGGGACCGAGATAGAACAGTTGGGCGCTCGCTCGGCCGTCCGCGCCGATGCAAGCGCCCTGGGCACTGGTGCGCAATCCGAGATTCAGCCCATCCTCGGATACGTGTCCCGCTCGGTGCAGCGCACGCAGGAGGGGGTTGCGCGACCGTGCCAATACGTAGTCCGGCCCGGTGGCATTGACCACGGCATCGACCAGCACCGATTCGAGTGCCGTTTCGCCGCGCCGCCGCCACGTGACGCGCACCTGCTCGCCTTCCGGCGACAGCGAGTCGATTCGCCCCGCATTGATCTCGAGCCGGCCGCTGCGGCGCAGTCGGTCGAGGCGCGCGGCCACGGGCGGGGGCAGGCGGTGACGATGCACGTCCCAGTGACACTGCAGGTGACGCAGAAAACGCCGTCGTTCGACATCCGGCAGCCGCGCCCAGATGCTCGGTGCGAGGTTGCGGATGAAGGTGACGACCTCGCGCCAATCGCCGCCCATGTGCTCGATGTTCCGGGCCATGATCCGGCTGACCGACAGCACCGCGCGAATCGATCCGGCGCTATCCAGCAACCCCGAGCCATCTCCGCGCAACGCCGCGGCATGAAACGTCGACTGCGGCAGTGGAATCAAACCGCGCCGCGAAACCGTCATCATTCGCGGCGTGCGCCCCGCATCGCGTGCGAAGGAGGACACCACATCCGCCATCGTCAGCCCGTTGCCGACGATGAGCACTGCATGGTCACGACTCAAGGTAGGATGGGGCGCCCACGGATTATCCCGGTAGGCCGGATGCTCCTGAACCGGCGCGGCCCATGGCAGCATCGGCGGCGGGGGATTACCGACCGCCAGCACGACCCAATCCGCATCCATCGAGTCGCCATTGGCAAATCCCACCGTCGGGGATTCGTCGGCCGCGGCACCGACGGCAATGCTCGTCACCTCACCGTATACACGCGAGAACCGGACGTGCTCGGGCGCTTCGCGCTTCGCTTGCGCCAGGAATTCCTGCAGGTAGTCGCCATACATCTGCCGCGGCAGAAAATCCTCGCCATCGACATCCGTCAACGTACGCTGGGCGTAGCGCAGGAATTGCAGCGGGTCGCGCGAGTCCGCTGAGAGACGGCCGGCCGGCACGTTGAGCGGATACGGCCAATCGTGGAGCGCATAGGCGACGCCGCGACCCACCTCGGTGCCGCGCTCGACCAGCACGATCTCGCAGACACGGGACGGCGGATGTCGCAGCAGGTTGGCCGCCAGCACCGTTCCGCAGAAACCACCCCCGACGATCACGATGCGTTTGCCCATATCCATATTCTGCAGAATTCGTGATGAAATAGCCCCGAAAGGTCGCAAGTCCGGCCGAAGGCCATATCCGGCGATTTGCATCGTCCGCGCGGCCCGTTCGGTTGAACTTCGAGGACTTGCCCATATCTAATCCTACAACGGTCAATTCGACCAATTGGGGGCCTGTTATGCGTAGATTACTGACTGCCACGATAGCCGCAGCCACCTTGACTTTCGCGTTTGCCTCGAGCTCGCCGGTGCTCGCGGCCGATGCCGCCGATCCGAGCGTGCAGCAGATCTATGAAGCCGCCCAAGCGGGCCACTTCGACCAGGCACAGACGATGATGGACCAGGTGCTCAAGGATCATCCCAAGAGCTCCAAGGCGCATTACGTTCAGGCCGAACTATACGCAAAACAAGGCAAGACCTCGCTGGCTCGCGCCGAATTGGCGCAGGCCGAGGAAATCGACCCCGGCTTGACGCATGAAAATCCGCGGTCCGTGCAGGAGTTGAAATCCCAGTTGGGCATGGCTCCCCGCCAGACCAACGCACCGCGGGTCATCGGCATGAGTCCGGCCGCCGCCGCACCCAGCATTCACTGGGGGTTGATTCTAATCGTCGTCGGCGCGATCGTGGTGCTGTGGATGCTGTTCCGTCGGCGCAGCTCGTACGGTCAATACCCGGCCGGCGCACCCGGCATGGGCGGGGGACCCGGCATGGGCGGTGGTTATGGCGGCCCCGGCTATGGCGGTCCCGGCGCACCGATGGGCGGTGGGATGGGCTCCGGCATCGCGGGCGGCCTTGCCTCAGGTCTTGCGGTCGGCGCGGGCGTGGTCGCGGGTGAAGAACTCGCCCATCACTTCCTGGACGGCGGCGCGCGCGAAGGCACCGTGCCGCCGCAAAGCAACGAATGGCAGCAGCCGAGCAACAACTCCGACATGGGCGGCTCCGACTTTGGCGTCAACGACCCGGGTTCGTGGGACGACTCGGGCGGCGGTGGTGGCGGTGGTGGCGGTGGCGGAGACGACTGGACGTAACTCGCAGCGGCGCAAGGCATTCCTTGCCACGTCCGTAAAACGCCCCGGCACATGCTGGGGCGTTTTCGTTATGGCCTTGATATATCCAGGTCTGCAAGCACGTTGACGGCCGCATTCGCGGAATGCGCGGCCGGCGGCTCCTCCCTGCCGCTCAGACCGCCGCGGCCACCGCGTCGTGCAGGCCCTGCAGGCCGAACGACACATCCTGCACCACGCCATCGACGAAGAACGTCGGCGTGGCACGAATGTGGCTCGCGCGACCGCCCTCGATTTGCTCGCGCACTTTCTGCAGATACACGTGATCGTTCATTTCAGCCGTGTAACGCACCATGTCCAGGCCCAGATCGGCCGCATAGCGGTGCAGATCTTTGTCCTTGAGATGCGCCTGGTTCTGGAATAGCAGGTCATGCATCGGCCAGAACTTGCCCTGAGCCGAGGCCGCCTCGGATGCTTCGGCCGCCAACAGCGCGTGCGGATGCGCCGCTTCCAACGGGAAATGCCGATAGATGAAACGCACCTTGACGGGATACCGCTCGAGCAGCAGGATCGACGTCTGCTCGGCATTCTTGCAAGACGGGCATTCGAAGTCCGCGTATTCGATCACCGTCACGCGGGCATGCTCGGCCCCTCGCACGTGATCGCCGGGCTCGGGGGACACTGCCAACGTCACGGGATGTCCTGGCTGATTCATCGCATCGACTCCTTCAAGTGTTCAAGAACCCGTCACCGGCACTTCGATCGGTGTCAACATGGTCAACCCAGGATGATTTTCGGCTGGGCGGCCAATCCTTCGACGATGAGCTTGTTGATGCGACGGACGAAAATCGCCGGATCGTCCAACTCGCCGCCCTCGGCCAGCATCGCCTGGTCGTACAACACATGGGCCAGATCCGCAAAGGCGGCATCGTCGGTGGTCTCCTTGAGCCGCTGAACCAACGCATGTTTTGGATTCAACTCGAGCACCGGCAGCGTCGCGAACGGATTGCTCTGGCCGGCCTGCTTCAGGATCCGCCCCATTCGCAGGCTTAGGCCGAACTCGCCGGCCACCAACACCGCGGGCGAATCCGTCAAACGGCCGGACACCCGCGCGCTCGCGATCTTGCCGAGCAAAGCCTTGCCGAGACGCTCCACGGTGTCCTTGAAGGTCGACTCGGCCGCAGCCTTCTCGGGCGTTTCGATGGCAGACGCGACGTCGGCCGCGGCGCTTGCCACGTTGGTCAGGGTCTTGCCTTCGAATTCATGCAGATGGCTGGTCACCCACTCGTCGATGCGGTCGGTGAGCAGCAGCACCTCGAATCCCGACGCGCCAAAACCCTCCAAATGCGGGCTGTTGCGCGCCGCACCCAGCGAGTCGGCCGTCAGGTAGTAGATCGCCTTTTGATCGGGCTTCATGCGCGACACGTACTCGTCGAGGGTCACGGTGGGCGCATCATCCGTCGAGGAGGTCGAATTGAAGCGCAGCAGTCTGGCGATCCGCGTCTTCTGGCCCGCATCGTCGATCACGCCCTCCTTCAACACCGCGCCGAAGGTCGTCCAGAACTCCGCATACTCCTCCGGCTTGTCCCGGCTGAGCTCCTCGAACATGTCCAACGAGCGTTTGATCAACGCTGATTTGATCTTCTCGACGGTGCGATTGTTCTGCAGTAGCTCGCGCGATACGTTGAGCGGCAGATCGGCCGTATCGACCAGGCCGCGCATGAAGCGCAGCCACGGCGGCAGCAACTCGGCCGCCTTGTCCATGATGAACACCCGCCTGACGTACAACTGCACGCCGCCCCGCGGATCCCTCTCGAACAGATCGAAGGGCGCGCGCTTCGGCAGATATAGCAGCGACGTGTACTCGATGTTGCCTTCGACACGATTGAGCGCCCACGAACGAGCCTCGTCGCTGTCGTGGGTCAGATGTTTGTAGAAAGCCTGGTAGTCCTCATCCTTGAGTTCGGCCTTCGGCCGCGTCCAGAACGCCTTGGCCTGATTGACGGTTTCCTCGGTGTCGCCCGTCTTGAGGATAATGGGAATGCTCAGATGGTCGGAATACTTGCGCACCAACTGCCGCAACCGCGACGGCTCGAGGAATTCCTTCTCGTCATCGCGCAAGTGCATGATGACTTCGGTGCCACGGTCGGACTTGTCGGCCCCTTGAATGTCGTAAGACCCCTCGCCGTCCGACTCCCAGCGCACGGCGTCCGTGTCGGTACGCTTGGTGAGCACGGTCACCTTGTCCGCCACAATGAAAGCGGAATAGAACCCAACGCCGAATTGCCCAATGAGCTGCGAATCCTTGGCGGAATCCCCGCTCAAACCCTCGAGAAATCTTTTCGTGCCGGAACGGGCGATGGTGCCCAGGTTGTCGATCACTTCATCCCGGCTCATGCCGATGCCGTTGTCCTTGACCGTCAACGTGCCCGCTTCCGCATCGGGAATCAGAGTCACGGACGGCTCGTCCGTTCCCATGAGGGAGGGGTTGGCGATGGCCTCGAAGCGAAGTTTTTCGCAGGCATCCGATGCATTCGAGATTAGTTCGCGCAGGAAGATTTCCTTGTGCGAGTACATCGAATGGATCACCAAGCGCAATACCTGCTTGGTTTCGGATTGGAACTCTCTGGTCTGTGGCTGTGTTTCGGTCGTCATGGCCTTACAATCTTTATTGGTGGATAAACATGGCGGGTAATCCCTTTCGGTCCAAGGTGGGGCCGGCGCCGGATAGTTCAAGCGGCCGGCCTCGCTCCGGCGTCAGGAATCAATCACTTAACGTGGCAAAAAGTGGCACCGTCTCGGCTGTCTGGGCAGCCCTCATCGGCAATCTTCTGGTCGCCGCCGCGAAATTCGTGGCTGCGGCCCTGACCGGCTCGGCGGCGATGCTGAGCGAAGCCGTGCATTCGCTGGTGGATACGGTCAACGAGGTGCTGCTGCTCTATGGCATCGCGCGGTCCACACACCGCGCCGACCGCCTGCATCCCTTGGGCTACGGCCGCGAGCTATATTTTTGGAGTTTCGTGGTCGCCCTGCTGATTTTCGCCCTGGGCGCCGGGGTCTCGGCGTACGAGGGCATCGGCCGGGTGTTGAGCCCACGGCCGATCGATCGGCCCGTCGTGATCTACGCGGTCCTCGCCGTGGCCTTCGTCTTCGAGGGCGTTTCGTGGTGGATCAGCCTGCGAGCCTTCGGCGCCACCCGGCGCAATCTCGGCTGGTGGGAGGCATTCCGGCGCTCGAAGGACCCACCGGCCTTCATCGTGGTGTTCGAGGACTCCGCCGCCCTGCTGGGTATTTTGGTGGCCGCCGCGGGCACGACGGCCGCGCTCTACACCGGCGACGCACGCTGGGACGGCGTGGCCTCGTTGGTGATCGCGGCGATCCTGGCCGGAGTAGCCGTCCTGCTGGCCCAGGAATCGAAGGCACTGCTGCTCGGGGAGCGCGCCGATCCGGCATTGAGCGACGCCATACTGCACACGGCTGCCGGCATTCCTGGCGTCTGCAGCGCCAACAGCATCATCACCATTCAGATCGCGCCGCACAATGTCGTTGCGACGCTCAGCCTGGACTTCGTCGACACCCTGAGGGCACCGGAGATCGAAGCCGCCGTGGCCGAATTGGAAAATCGGATTCGCAGAGCCTACCCCGACGTGTCGGCCCTGTTCGTCAAACCGCAGAGCGTCCTGGCGGCGGCGGCCAGCCTCGAGGCCGGAGGCATCACCATGACGCCGGACCCGCCGCCGAATGAAACCGAGGCCGATTCGCGGGGCGACGGCTAGCGCCGGCTCATGGCCATGCCGCCCGGGGATTGAATTTGAACTCACGCCGCATGCGTTCGTAGACTTCCTTGGCCTCTGGCGTATCCGCCGCCGGCGTGACCAGTTTGATGACCACGAATTGGTCGCCGGCCGGCGCCCCCGGGAAACCGCGCCCTCGAAGCCGCAACTTCTGACCTGCCTGGGCACCGGCCGGGATGGTCAATTCCACCGTCCCGCCGAGCGTCGGAACCGCCACCTTGGCGCCCAGTGCGGCCTCCCACGGCGCCAAAGGCAATTCCACCTGCACGTCCTTGCCCTGCAGCACGTAGACCGGATGCGCACGCAGCTTCACCCTCAATAGC
>Ga0182014_10008914_pt1 | contig 10154 bp, 8 predicted proteins | sample 612S2DmetaG_FD_120489 | JGI IMG/M metagenome (GOLD analysis project Ga0182014, IMG submission 120489) | Permafrost microbial communities from Stordalen Mire, Sweden - 612S2D metaG | ecosystem: Environmental > Terrestrial > Soil > Wetlands > Permafrost | place: Sweden: Stordalen | collected...
ATGTCGTTCATCCGCGATACCGCAGGCAGGATTCAGCGCCGGCTGGATGCTGCCGGTGAAGTCTTCCTCGATGAAGCGAAGGCCTCCCTGCGGTGACCGTTACGCAGCAACTGTCCCTCATCGACTCGTCCGGCCCCCGGCACCAGGCAGCGGCCGGTGAGGTGCGACTGCTCGTTTTCAACGCCCAGCACGCCTCGCCGGGCCGCGCTCGCCGCCAGGCCGAATGGATCGCCGCGCAGGAGGCGGCCGACCTGCTTGTCATCAGCGAGGTTGGTTCAGGTCCCGGGGGCGCTGCCTTGATCGGCGCCCTGACGGAACGCGGCTACACATCCGTGCTTGCGCCGGGGGCATCGTTTGCCGGGTATGGCACCATCCTCGCTTCGCGCGAAGTGGGGCTGACTGCCATCCCCAGCGGTATCAAGGTTCTGCCGCACCGCGGCCCGGCCGCGACGTTTACCCTGGCAGGCGAGCGCATTGGCCTCCTCGGCCTGTACGTGCCCTCCCGTGGCCCGAAAGAACGGCGGAACGAGGATAAACGAGCCTTCCAGCGGGCGGTCACGGCGGCACTGCCCGGCTTCCCGGCACAGTTCGGCGGTCCTGTCATCGTCGCCGGTGACCTGAACGTCGTCGAGCCCGGGCACATCCCGCACCATGCAGTCTTCGGCGACTGGGAGTACGACTTTTACCGTTCCTTCGCCGGGGCAGGGCTGACCGACGCCTACCGGGCCCTGCACCCCGGACGCCCCCGGCCACAGCTGGTTCGGCCGCAGCGGCCAGGGCTACCGTTTCGACCATGCCTTCGTCACGACCCCGCACGCTGGCCTTATCCGCAGCTGTCGCTACCTGCAAGAACCCCGGGAGCTGGGCGTCACCGACCATGCCGCCATGACCCTCGTCCTCGGGCCGATTCATCCAAGTGACTAAACGGGCAAGCGACATTTGACGACATCAAGTGCCGGCCGTGCGCCCGTCATCCTTCTTCACCAGGACAACGTTGGACGGCGGGCGGTAGCTAGGACCAGCATCCTTGGCTAGCTTCGCCTCGACCTCGCGTTGCAGATCGACACCGGTCATCTCGGCCAGGCCGAACAGATAAATAGCTACGTCCGCCAGCTCCTCGCCGGCATCTTCGCGGCCTTCGTGCCAGGCATCAAATGCTTCCGATACCTCGTCCTGGAGTAAGCAGAACTCCAGCGGTACGTCGGTCGTGTTGAATCCTTTGGCCTTCTTGTTCTCCCACGCAAGCCGCTGTCTCGACCTGATATCCACTGCTTTCCTCCCGCCCGTTTCCTCCCGCCCGCTATCTTTCCCGATTGCGACGCGCCTGACACGGCTTTCGCGTACTTCAGGGCCGCCTTATAGAGAGGCGGACTCCCAGGCCCGGCAGAGCGCGTTGGCCAGGTACATCTGCCGTGGCGTCCGGCAAGCCACCCGGATCAGGTCACTACTGGCCACGATGACCGCCATCGCCCGGGCCCGGGACGTCGCCACGTTCAGCCGGTGCGGGTCGTACAGGAACTCCAGTCCCCGCGGCGCATCGTCCGCCGACGACGTGGCCATCGAGTAGATCGCCACGGGAGCCTCGCGCCCCTGGAACTTGTCCACCGTCCCGACCCTCACCCCGGCCGAACACCCCGCCCGGGACAAAGCGTCCTCGATCGCCCTGATCTGCGCGTTGTACGGCGTCACGACGAGCACCTCGTCCGCGCCGATCACCCGCCGCACCCCGTCCTTGTCCTGCCACTCCCGGCCCAGCAGCCCGCGCACGAGCCGGGCCACCTCGGCGGCCTCTTCCGGGGAAGCGTTCGTGTTCCCCTCGTGCGTCACCTCCACCACCCGCAGCCCCGAGCCCGCGAGCCCCGAGCCCCTGAGCCCCGAGCTCCCGACCGCCGGGCTCCCGAGCCCGGATCCCTCGATCCCCGAGCCCCCGAGCCCGGATCCCCCGAGCGCCCCCTCACCCAGAATCTCCTGCCGTTCCAGCCCGTCGGCCCAGGTCAGTTTCCCGTCGTAGAACGTCTCCGACGTGAACCGGCACAGCCGCGGGTGCATCCGCCAGGTCTGGTCCAGGAGCAGGCCCGCGTCCGCCGCCACGGTCGCGTGGTCGCCGAGGATGTGCTCCAGCGCGGACGCCCCCGCGCCGGGCGGGTGGGCGGCCTGGCTGGGCTGGGCGAGTTGCTGCGGGTCGCCGAGCAGGACGAGGTTCCGCGCCGCGCCGGCCACGGCCAGGATGTTGGCCAGGGACATCTGGCCGGCCTCGTCGACGAACAGCGTGTCGACGCTGCCCTGGAACTGCTCGCGAGCCCAGAGCCAGACCGTTCCGGCCCCTATGTCCAGGTCCCCCTCCCGCAGCCCGTTCTCCAAGGCCCCGTGCTCCAGGCCGGCGGCATCCGGATGCAGGTACGACGTGTCCTGGCCAGGACGCTGGCCGATACGCGGGCGGACAACCCCTAGCTCATCGGCCCGCGCGATGACCTGGCCGATCAGGTTGTGGATGACGGCGTGGGAGGGGCCGGTGATACCGACGGTGCGCCCGGCCTTGATGAGTTCGAGGATCTGCAGGGCGGCGGTGTACGTCTTCCCAGTCCCGGGTGGTCCCTGGATCGGCAGGTAGGAGCCGCGCAGCGCCAACACGAGCCGGACCGCCGCATCCGTCACCGCCTCGCCGTCGCCGCGCAACGGCCCCGCCGGCCCGGCACCGTCGTCGGAGCCGTCGCCGCGCAACGGCCCCGCCGGGCCGCTACCGTCGTCGGGCCGCAGCCGCAGCAGCAGCGCGGTCCCGGCGTCCTGGCCGGTCACGCCCTCGCGCACCACCCGGTCGCCGAGGTCGCGGAGCCGTTCCGCCAGCACCTTGGTATTGACCGGGCTGTCCTCGACCAGCGCCGTGGGCCACGGCCCCGTATACGCCTGCCCGACCTTCAGGTCGATGGTCCCGTGCTCGTCGTCCACGGCCCACACCAAAAAGCCCCGCCCAGAACCCGGATCGACGGCGGAATCCCCGCGCTTGAACTTGTACTCCTGCGGCGGGAACGAGAACCGGCGCACCACCGACCTCTTCACCTGCCCGACGACCTCGCCGCCGGTCAGGCCGCCCAGCGCGTCCGGCTCGTCCACCAGCTCGGCGGCGCTCAGCGTGCGGACGTAGAAGTAACGCCACCAGTCCGGCTTGGCGTCGCGCCGGTGCCAGTCGAGCAGATCCGCCAGCAGGGTCTTAGCCTTCTGCTCCGGCGTCCGCGTGGACTCATCCGCGGGCAGGCCCGCCAGCAGAGCCGAACGGATCCGGGTGACCTCGGGGTCCTCGGTGACCGTCGGCTCCTCCACCGCGGCGGGGCGCGGCAGGTCCGCACCGAGGCGCCCGGCCAGTTCGGCCCGCAACTGCTCCAGCCAGTCCCGCAGCGCCAGCGTGGCCCGGCAATCGTCCTCGTTGTAGGCGGCGACGACCTGTTTCGTCTCCGCGGCGTCCCGGGCGGTGCCGTCTTCCAGCGCGGCCTCGAACGCGATCAGGTGCTCGGTGGCCTGCCGCAGGTCCATCTGCCGGGCGTACCCGCACAGGGGTTCCAGCCGCTTGATCGAGTAGCTCTCCACGCCCGCCCGCACGCCCTGCCGTACGATCCGGTACAGGTCGACGAATACGCCGCGCCGGAACAGGTCGTCCACCTCGTCCTCGCGGGTGGCGAAGCGGCCCATCAGCCGGCCGACGGCCTCCTGGCGGGTCCCGTGCAGTTCGGTGAGGTGGTCGACCGACGTCGGCTCGTAATGGTTGTAGTGGTAGACGTGCAGGCCCGGGTGACGGCGCCGCCGCTCGGTGATGAAGTCGATCAGTTCCTCGAAGGCGCGCTTCTCGCCCGCCCGGTCGAACGACCAGATCTGCGTGTACCGGGGCCGGCCGCGGGCATCGGTGTCGGCCGTGTCCACGACGCCGAACAGGTACTGCAGCCCGAACTCCTTGCCGTCCTCGGAGTAATACCGCGCCCCTTCAATATCGAAGAACAGATCACCAATCTCTGTAACGGGCAGCGCCAGGAGCCCCCGGTTGCTCAGGAGCTCTCCCGCCAAGTCCCGTTCCGGTTCCAAAATCTCGTACCGGATGCGGCCCTCATCCTCGCTGGCCACCTGCAAGCGGGCCTGCAACTGGGCCCCGGCCAGGGATTGCTGGCTCGCTCCGTTACCGGCGGGCAGGACGGTCAGGGCCGCCAGGCCGCGCCTGGTCGGGACCCCGGCGGCCTTCAGCGCCCGCCGCTGGTCCCTGGTGATCCCGGCGACCAGCGACAGGTCGTCGTCGCGCCGCCTGCGGGCCGCGCACAGGTCGTCCCAGCGGCAGATCACGCAGTGCTCCACCGGTTCGGGGTAGGGGTCGGTGGGCGGGTTGTGGCCCGGGTCGGCGGCGATGAACGAACCCAGGGCGCGCCGGGCCTGCCGTTCGTAGGCCGCGTAATCCCCGACCTTGAGCGGTACCAGTTCGCCCCGGCCGAGCGCCAGGTGCATCCAGCGGGGCCGGACGCCCTGCACCGCCGCCAGGAGATGGGAGTAGAACGCGGTCTGCGCGACCGCGCGCGCCTTGGCGGTCCGGGCCAGCTTGGCGTCCACCACCTCGTAGTGCGGCTCTCCCGGGCGAGACTCCCCGCCCGCGTCCCTGTCCGGCGCGCCGAGCAGGCCGGCCCGCACCAGGAAGTCCGGCCGCCCCAGCAGCGCCGTCCCGCCGTCCGGGCTCTGGCCCAGCAGCACGCCCTGGTAGATGACGTCGGCCCCGCCAAGGATCGCCTCCAGCGTGGCCCGCGCCGCGTCGGCGTCCGCATCCGGGCGGGGGCTTATCCCCACGATGGAGCGCCCGTCCGCACGGAACCGCTCCAGCACGGTCAGCTCGTGCGCCTCGCCGCGCCGGACCAGGTCCTCGAAACCGACGTCGAACTCCCGCACCCGGCGCAGTGCTCCCCGCGCCGCGAGCAGGTCCAGCCGGGTCATGTGCTGGCACGCCACAAAGTTAGCGACGTCACTCGCCGACAGCCGCAGCCGTTCCCCAGCGATCTTCATCCCGCACCCCCGTGCCCGCCCAGACGTCTGCCGCCCGGTATCTTTCTCCACTGCGCGGCCCCCGGCATGCCTTTCGTGGACTTCGGCGAAAGCCTCGCCGGAGCGGGGAGGGGAGCCAACGGGCACTGGCCGGTAACGCCGTGGCGCCGGCGAGCCGCCATGAACCTGTTGCCGCCGTCGTGTCATCGTCCGGACGTTCCGCCGCGTCCCCTTGACGAGCAGACTTTGATGGTTAACGAAGCTCCGGGGGGGGAGTGGGCAGCGGAATGAGAGCGGACAGCTCCGGCTACGCCGCCGTCTACCTGCGCGGCCCCGGCGCAGGCACCCGGATCAACGTGATGGCCGGCGCCGCATCGTGCTCCACGACCGCAAGCGGATGAGAAAGAGGCCGGGAGCCCTGGGTGGTGCCCGGCGCGCGGGGAGCTACGATCGGCCCATGCCGGAACAGTTTCGTGCCCGGGAAAGGCCGCTGGAGCTCGATACGGCGCACGCCCATTCCGCCCGCGTTTATAACTACTGGCTGGGTGGCAAGGACAACTTCGCTGCGGACCGGAACGCCGCCGAGCAGGCGCTGGCCGTTAACCCCGGGATCGCCGCCGATGCGCGGGCGAATCGGGCGTTCCTGGCCCGCGTGGTGCGTTTCCTGGCCGCGGAGTGCGGAATCCGCCAGTTCCTTGACATCGGCACCGGGCTGCCGACGGCCAGCAACACCCATGAGGTGGCACAGGCGGCCGCCCCGGACGCGCGGATTGTCTATGTGGACAATGACCCCATTGTCCTGGTGCATGCTCAGGCCCTGCTGACGGGCACCGGCGGAGGATCGGTGGCTTACCTTGATGCCGATCTGCGCGACACCCCGGTTATCTTGCGGGAAGCGTCAGCGACCCTGGACTTTGCTGAGCCGGTCGCGCTCATGCTGCTGATCATCTTGCATCTGATCCCCGCCGCCGATGATCCGTACGGCATCGTGGCCAGGCTGATGAGCGCGCTTCCGGCCGGCAGCTACCTTGTGCTGGCCCACCCGGCCAGCGATATCCGCCCGGCGAGGATGGCCGAAATGACCAGGCGGGTGAACGAGCGGATGAGCGGGCCGAAGGCGACGATGCGGGACCGGGCTGAGATCACCCGGTTTTTCGATGGGTTTGAGCTGCTTGGGCCGGGTGTGGTCCAGCCCCAGCACTGGCGCCCCGAGCCTGGTGCTCTCAGCCCACCTCAGGTGACAGCCTGGTGCGGTGTGGCCGCCAGGCAATAATGAGCCGTCGCCATTTGGTCATCCCGGGCGTCAAGTATGTCCCAGAGGCTCCTCCGGGCGCCCGGTAGTGCGCCCGCCGCTGGTCCCTGGTGATCCCGGCGCGACGTCATCGTTCATCCTCACCGTAGGCCGGGGAATCGGCTCGTCCATGCCCGGCGCGGACCCGGGGTACGACCGTGGCGGTGATGAAGACCAGGGGGGCGGCGACCGAGCTCAGGCACACCGCAATGAGGGGCAGGCCCGGTTTGGGCCGGACGTTTGTTCCGGGCATTGGCGGCGGGGGATTGAAGCGAAGCGACTTGGTCATGTGGTGCCAGCGGAAAATCTCCAGGTAGATCGTGCGCCAGCTGAATATCCAGACAATGCCGCTGATCCAGCGCAGCCATCTCATCGTCATGGCCTCCGTTAATTGGTTTCGCCGTGGCCGGGGATGGATCTGGTGAGGGCGTCGAGGATCACGCTGAGCCCGATCTCGAACTCGTCGCCGAAGTCGTAGCCGGGCCGCAGGATGTGCCCGGTGGCCATCTCGGCGAGGTGGGGGTACTCGTCGGCGAAGTGCTGCATGATCGCTTCGGTGGTCTCGATGACGTTCTCCGGGTTGAAGGGCAGCGAGGCTTCCTGGATCGCGAATCCGTAGATATAGCTGTCGAGCAGCGCGTATGCGTGGGCGGTCATGGCCACCGAGAAGCCCGCGCTGCGCAGGGTGGCGAGGGTGGCGTCGTGGTGGCGCAGCGTTGCGGGACCGGGGTTGGCGCGTGACTCCATGAGCCCGATCGCCCAGGGGTGGCGTCCCAGCGCGCGGCGGGCCGAGACCGCCCGGAGGCGCAGCTGGGACTTCCAGTCGCCGCCCGGCGACGGCAGGTCGATCTCGCTGAAGACGAGGTCGACGATGCCGTCGAGGATCTCGTCCTTGCTGGCGACGTAGTGGTACAGCGACATCGGCTTGACGCCGAGTTCGCTGGCCAGCGAGCGCATCGTCAGCGCCGCGATTCCCGCCGCGTCGGCGACCGCGACGGCGCCGCGCAGCACCCGGTCCCGGCTGAGCGGAACACGCTCTTCCGGACTGTCGTCGACTGACTTCAGCATCTTGCTCCTGGGCGATAGCAATCTCGTACTTAGTACTGTAGCGTGCCGTACTAAGTACGGCTGAACGGGCCGTGCGTCCAGGGCGCGGGAGGAAGCGGTCATGGGATCTGAACGGCAGCCCACGGCAGCGAGCGGCGGTGTGCCCGTGCCGGTCACGCCGGAGAACACGATGCGGGCGATCGTTCAGGACGGGTACGGCTCCGCTGACGTGCTGCGGCCGGCGCGGATCGCCCGGCCCGAGATCGGCGGCCATGAAGTCCTGCTGCGGGTGCGCGCGGCCGGCCTGGACCGGGGCCAGTGGCACATGATGACCGGCCAGCCGTATCTGCTGCGCCTGGTGGCCGGCTTCCGCGGGCCGAGGAACCCGGTGGCCGGAATTGATGTGGCCGGTACGGTCGTCGCGGTCGGCCGGGAAGTGACCAGATTCTCGGCCGGTGATGAGGTGTTCGGTTTCGGCCGGGGCGCCTTCGCCGAGTATGCGGTGGCCCGCGAAGGCAAGCTGGCCCGCAAGCCGGTGAACGCCAGCTTTGAGCAGGCCGCGGTGCTGCCGGTGTCCGCGGTCACCGCCCTGGTAGCCCTGACCGACGCCGGTCACGTCCAAGCCGGGCAGAAGGTGCTGATCACCGGCGCGTCGGGCGGCGTCGGCAGCTACGCCGTGCAACTGGCCAGGGCGCTCGGGGCCGAGGTCACCGGCGTATGCGGCACGGCGAAAACCGGCCTGGTGCGATCCCTGGGCGCCGCCCATGTCATCGACTACACGCGAGACGACTTCGCCGACGGCCAGCGCCGCTACGACCTGATCGTCGACATCGCCGGGAGCCCCGCCCTGTCCCGGCTGCGCCGCGCGCTCACCCCCGCCGGGACCGCTGTCATGGTCGGCGGCGAGGAAGGCGGCAACGTCACCGGCATGGGCCGGCCGTTCCGGGCTCTGGCCCTGTCACCGTTCCTGCGGCAGCGGCTGACCCTGCTCACCCCCCGGCAGCGTTCGGCCGATCTCGAACGGCTCACCGCCCTCATCGAGGCGGGCGAGGTAACCCCGAGCATCGGCGCGACCTACTCGCTGGACCAGGTTCCCGAGGCCATGCGTTACCTCGAAGCCGGGAAAGCACGCGGGAAGATCGCCATCACCATCTGAGCGGCACAGGCATCCCTCCTGCTCGGCTACGTCGTGTACCTCGCCGACGGCCCCCTGGTCGGGGAAAGGTCATGCGAATCTTCGCCGGCCGCAAGCTTCATTCGGTGCGCTGGACGGCCTGCTGGCAGGCGCGTGCGTAGTCCAGGATGAGCGGCCGGTGGTCGCCGGTGCGCCAGGCCAGTGCGAGCTGGCTGGGTGATAGGCCGCGGACGGGGCGGGTGATCACGCCTTCCAGGGCAATCAGGGGCGTGTTCCCGGTGGCCAGCAGGCAGATACCCTGGCCGTCCATGAGCGCCTCGTAGGTTTCGTCTGTGCCGGCGATCTCGGCGCCGATGCGTGCCGGTCTGCCGTCACGCGCATCGAGGGCCAGCCAGTAATCACGCAACGGGCCGGCGCTGCGCGGCAGGGCGAGGAACGGCTCGTCCAGCAGATCGGCAAAGTCGATCACCTCGCGGCTGGCCAGCGGGTGGGTGAGCGGCATGGCGACCAGGCGTGGTTCCTCGGCGACGACGACCCACGTGTAGCGGCCGGGATCGGGCACGGGCAGCCATACGAAGGCCACGTCAGCGGTGCCGTCCGCGAGCCCGGCGGTGGCTTCATCCCAGCTGACCTGGCGCAGGTTCACCCGGGCCTCAGGGTGTGCGGCGGTGAACCGGGACCTGATCGCCGGCAGCAGGCCACCACGGCCGGGGCTGGTGCTCATCCCCACGACCAGGGTGGCCCGCTGTCGGCTCTTGGCCCGCTCAGCCGCTTGCCAGGCGGCGTCCCATTCGGCCAGCACCTGGCGGGCGTGCGGCAGCAGAGCCGCTCCCACCTGCGTGAGGCGCACGCCCTGGCGATCGCGCTCGAACAGCGGCGCGCCGAGCTGTCGTTCCAGCATCCTGATCTGCTTGCTCAAGGCTGGCTGCGACACGAACAACCGCTCGGCGGCCCGCGTGAAATGCAGCTCATCGGCCACGGCGACGAAGTACCGCAGATCCCTCCCGTGCACGTCCATAACCATGAGTTATCACGTCAGGTCTTGGACAGGCTAATGGGCATGCGGGCAGGGTTGATGACGTACAGGCCACCAAGCGACGAGGAGGCTCCAATGAGCAGGGTCTGGCTGATCACCGGGGGGAACAGCGGCTTCGGCCGCGCGATCACCGAGGCGGCGGTCGCCGCCGGCGATGTCGTGGTCGCGACGGCCCGCCGCGTCACGGCCCTCGATGATCTGGTCGCCGCGCACCCGGACCAGGTTGAGGCGCTGCCGCTGGACGTCACCGATGCCGCCGCCATCGAGGCCACGGTGCGCGACATCACCGGCCGCCATGGCCGGATCGATGTGCTGGTCAACAACGCCGGGCGCAGTCACGTAGGCGCGGCCGAGGAGACTACCGACGCCGAGCTGCGCTCCCTGTTCGACGTGCAGGTCTTCGGCCCGGCCGCACTGATCCGCGCGGTGCTGCCCGGCATGCGCTCCCGCCGGTCCGGGGCGATCGTGCAGCTGAGCAGCATGGGCGGCCAGATGTCCTTCGCCGGGTTCTCCGCCTACAGCGCCACCAAGTTCGCGCTCGAGGGGATGTCGGAGGCGCTGGCGGCCGAAGTCCGCCCGCTGGGCATCAAGGTCCTGATCGTGGAGCCGGGCGCCTTCCGCACCGCCCTGTTCAGCAA
>Ga0182014_10008915_pt1 | contig 10153 bp, 8 predicted proteins | sample 612S2DmetaG_FD_120489 | JGI IMG/M metagenome (GOLD analysis project Ga0182014, IMG submission 120489) | Permafrost microbial communities from Stordalen Mire, Sweden - 612S2D metaG | ecosystem: Environmental > Terrestrial > Soil > Wetlands > Permafrost | place: Sweden: Stordalen | collected...
CAAATGATCGGAAACGCCCTGCCGTGTGACTTCGCCGAGACCTTGGCGGCTTCGGTCGCCTCGCAGCTTCATCTAACCAAGCGGCGCTAAAATGTTCGCGCCGTCTCCGCGCGGTTGAGCCATGGATAACGTTCGCAGGGAAATTCGATCCAAGATCATGGCGTCGGTTCATTCCGAGGGCAACCTAACGACCGAGATCCTACTTGGTAAAGTACTCCGGGCGGCCGGCGTGCGCGGCTACCGAAAGCATTGGCCCGTCCAAGGCAAACCGGACTTCGCTTGGCCGGGACGCAAGGTCGCCGTGTTCGTGGACGGTTGCTTCTGGCACGGATGCATCAAATGTAAATCCCTACCGACATCGAACGTTAAGTTTTGGAAGGACAAAATTGAAAACAATCGAAGGCGCGACCAGCGAGTTACTCGTACGCTACGCCGGCAAGGTTGGAAAGTCGTTCGCATTCGGGAATGTTGCGTCAAGAAAAGCTCGTCGCTTCAACGTATTACCGAGCTCGTCAGCGGCTCGTAGTCTTTCATCGCCGCAATTCGACCTCCCCGGCTCGGAACCACTATCGCCTTTTCCATGTGCCACAAGGTCCGCGGGCCCAGGACAGTCAGTGATGCAACTCGGCGACCAGAGTGAACCGGGCTACGTATCCATCACTCACCAGAATCCCCCGACGGTGGGGCTTCCGAAACGCGTTGCTGGAGAATCTTGCGGAACTGATGATGGCTCTGCTTGGCTCTTTCAATCAGATCGTCCCAGGTTGTAAACAACACCCATCCTTTGTCAGCGTATGCGTCCTTAAGGCTTCCTGCATCGTCGTGCAGTTCCGCAGAGATTAGGTGGCTCTGGACAATCGCATATTTTATTGCCTTCGCATCCGTTATTTCCGAAAAGCGCTTTAACACGTACTTCCGGTACTTGTCCGCCTGCAGGACATCCTTTGCGTGGGCCACAAACGCCCCTCGCTTTATTTCGACAATGTGTAGGGTTCCCCCAACCGCAACGCAGAAGAAGTCTGCCCGATCTTGGCCCTTACCGTCCTTTGCGTCTAGGCCGAACTCCCTCTTGATCCACGTGCTGACACGTCCTTCGGCCTTGTTGAGCATCCAGGTCGCATCGATCAGCCATGGATTCTTCTCTAGGTGTTTAGAGATGACCCCGCGCTCCTTTGCGTTTTCGTCGTGCATCTTTTGCAAGGTTTCGATAGCTGCCAAGTTACTGTCGATGACCTGGAGGAGGGTCACGGCCGTACGAATCTCCATCTTGGAAAGGAGGTCGTCCAGTTGCTGGAGATCCGACACATTGGCTTCCCGGAGCTTTTGGAGGATGCTTCGGAGCGTCGCGTTTTCGAGTGCGTCCAAGAACCAAGTGAGAATCGCCTCGAACTCGTCAGGCTCCATCTCGATTGACTTGAACTTATCTACAAACCTGAAGGCAACTTCTCTGTACGGAGTTGCGAGGCCCTCGATGCGCGCCTTTAGCTTGGGATGCAGCTCCGTGATCTGCTTCTCACGCAGTTCTGTCCTTCTCTTTGCCCACTCGGCAAGGTATCTTTTTAACAGCTGCTGTCCCCACGTTTGCAATGCGGAACCTTGCGGGCTCTCCCACGCGATGGAGCTTCGAGGCGTAGCGATGAGATCGGGCGCCTCGATGCCGCCGTCGAGCCACTCCGCTCTCAACATGCCGACGAGATATCGGAGCCCGTGTTGTCCTGTCACGCCGCCACTGATTTCGAAAAACGTCGCCTCTTGTGACACTTTTCCGCGCGTGTAGATCAGAACTCCGCTCAGCTCACCCTCGTTTTGTTTTCTAGGCTGCGGCGTAAAGCCGATCCAGTAGTGCACGGGCCCGCAGCCTTCAACATTGTCCGTCTCCCACTTCTTGGGGTCTGAAGGCCACCGCCACTGAAGCTTTATTTTCTCTGCTCGAAGCTGCCCGCCGTTCACTCGGACCAGGAACTGTGGGCCGATAAGCAAGAATCGCTGGGCCATACTGCCGCGAAACCGCTCGGCATTCTGGGCGCGCCTCTGGTGGAGCTGACGCAGCGTGATAGTGGTGCCCTTGTTGACTCTTCCCCCTGATGGGGCAGAACTCACGGGCCCGGCATAGACCAAGTCCACGGGAGCGTTCTTGGGGGTCTTCTTGAGGTCTGAAAGAGAAAGCCGGAACCAGATCAAAACCCTTTTGCCAACGGCTGGATCAGGGTCCTTATAAACCGTTTGTACTTCCATCACGTCCGCAACGCCAAAGCCCGCCAGCTTACCTACACCTTTGCGTCCCTGGAGTGGACGCCCTCCCGGCGAATGATCTGTTTTTTCTGCCTCGCGGCGGTCGCGGCCCACATCGAGGTAACCGTCCCTGACCATTTCCCAGTTCATCCCGTTGCCGTTGTCGGACACCTTAATGACTTGGTCCGCGTTGTCTGGCGCCCACGCCTCATCGAGAGGCAGATGTACTTCAACCCGCTTTGCATCTGCGTCCCACGCATTTGAGATGAGTTCAGCGATGGCCGGAACGGGCCGTCCGGCGTACATCTGCACCCCGAGGTGCTTGACGATGTTCCCGGCAAACGTCAGGACGAGTTCTTCAGGCGCTCGTCCCGGCAGCAGCAGGCGAGGTTGTGTCGTTGCCATGTGCGTTCTGTTCTTCCCGGAGTATGCGGGGCTCCCGGTATCAAAGTATATGTCGAGAAGTGGATTTCGCGGGACTCGATACCGACTATATGTCTTTAGTTCATTACCTGTAATGGGTGGACAGGTGTCCCACATATCCGGGTGACATGAATCCGAAACGTGCCGTCCGCCCGCATTTCTGGGTGCCCGGAATTTCACCGCAGGAAGCCCGCTGGCAGGTGTTTGCGCGTCGGGTGGGCGGCGGGATCGCTGTTTTCAAGGCGACAACTCAAGCGGACAGCCACAATTCCATTTGCTTTGGGGGCAATCGCTGGGGAGCATATTTGCGGAGGAAGGAACGGGCGAACTCGTTTGCCAGTCGTGAATCATCGTCGGTTCTCATAATCACACACGTTTGGAAACACAATGAGGTATCGAAAAACGGCTTTACCGCTACCCCTTCAGCGCGAACGCCAAGGGCCGTAGGTTTTGTGAGAATGGCCACACCAACGTGCTCAGATACCAAGTGCATCGCCTGTTGAGCCGTAATAATGTCGTGCGCATGTTTCGGAGCGATTCCCTCACGTCGCGCCGCGTCCATGATTGCGCCATGAACGACGGGGTGGACTCGTCGCGCCAGCAGAATCCATTCATCGTTCGCCAGATCTTGGAGGGCGATGTGTTCCTTTTGGGCTGCCGCGTGGGTCTGTGGGAGGACCGCATAGAGAGGGACCTGAGCGAAGGCCACGGCCGTGATCTGAGAGTTTTCCGGCGGCGCCGTGACCAACGCCAGATCTAGTTCGCCTGCCATTACGCTCCGGACCAACTCGCTTGAGAATTCGCTGATGAGTTGAATGCGGAGTTTAGGGTACAGCGGCAGACGGATGGCAAGAATGGTCGAAATCCAGGCTTGATCGGCGTCGGGCGAGTGCCCGATGGTCAAAATGTTGTCGCGCCCCTCGCTAGCAGCACGCCCGAGCTGAACGGCACGCTCGATGTGCCGGAGCGCTGAACGAGCCTCTTCCACGAAGATACGGCCCACTTCCGTGAGCTCCACATGTCGTTTGTTGTTGCGAGTGAACAGATGAAATCTGTGCTGTTCTTCGACCTCAATGATCTGTTTACTGAGTGCAGATTGGGTGATGTGCAATCGGTGGGCGGCCTTCGTGAAGTTCAGCTCTTCGGCCAAGACAACGACTGCGTGCAGGTGACGGACTTCGAGGTTGGGGAACATTGCTCAAAACCCCAGGCGGTTGAGACCTCACGCTTCGTCCCGCGAGGGTGTGCACATTCTGATTGATTTCTGTACAAGCGTGACTATTTTTCCGTTTGGTGGCCCGGATTCGGGACAGAAAATTGGGAAGGGGCTGGACCTAGAGGTTCGTGACGGAGGACCGGCGCTTCGGAACGGTCAGTTATTTGAGCGTTTGTCGTCGTCCGGAAGATCTTCGGAAACGACAAGAAGGCATGATTGGCCGTCGAACTGGATTTTGTCTGCAGAATAAGCTGTAACTTTTACTTCGCCAGACTTGGTTCGAATCCGGGTGATGACGTTGCGAATTGGACCTTGTTGGAGGTGCGCGATCATCAACGCGCGATCTTTCGGGTCTTCCCAGATTCCAAGTTCGCCGGTAGTACGGCCGATCACTTCGGCACGGGAATAGCCATACCGACGCTCGAAAGCGACATTCACATCTAGGAATCGCCCTTCATTGACTGTCGTGATGGAAAACGGGATCGGGCTGGAACGAAAGACCTTTTGAAATTTGTCCTCGGATACCCTGCGCCCCTCCTCTGACTGTTCCAGCGCTTTCTCTGTTTGGCGAAGATCCGTCAGACGGCGCTGAAGTTCCGACCCAAAGATTTCAGCACGCTCGTACAGGCGAGAATTCTGGATCGCCGCCGCAGCAGGGATCGCCAATAACTGCGTCCGCCGGAGGTGGTCTTGTGTGAAAGTGTTTGGCTGGGTGTGGCCCACTGAAAGAAGTCCCAAAGTCTGCTGCGACGCAACCAACGGCACGCACAGCCATGATCGAATATTGGTATGGCCCTTGAAGCTGGGCCATTCTTTCTCCTGTTTGGTGTCGGCAAGCAAAACACTGTTCTGGGCCGTTAATATGCGCAACAGGAATGGAGAGTCTGCTGCGTCGAGAGTCAGTGGATAATCCTGAGCTTTCTTGGGAACCTCGTGACGCAGTTTTTCTCGTGCCACAAGAAGCTGCGTGTCGCCCTCCAAGAGCAGCACACGTGCACATTCGCATGGGACCAGTTCCAGCAAGGACTCAAGCAACCTGTCCAGAACAAAGTCCATTCGAAGATCTGCGGTGAGCGCGAGAGTGGCCTTGTTTAGAGCATCGGATTCTGCCCTTGCGGACTCGGCTGCGGCCAGGTGCTCGGCAACCTTTTCCTCCGCTTCCTTCTGTGCAGTGATTTCTCGAACCGTGCCGACAAGACGGTGGATTTTGCCGGCAGCATCCCGTACTGGAAACCCATGCACCGTGACCCAGCGGACTTCGCCGCGAGGGGACACAATCCGAAATCTTTCATCGAAGTGCCCTGTCTGCGTAGCTTCTCCAAGCTTTGCCAGTACATGAACGCGGTCCTCGGGATGGATGAGTTCTTCGTACGAAGACGGATTTTCCAGCAGACTTTGGCACGAACGTCCGGTGATCGTCTCATAAGCTCCGGTGACGTAAAGGGCCTTTTTGGTCTCCGCGTCAATCATCCAGAAGATTTCCTGAATGTTGTCTGCCATCTGCTGGAGCCGTTCTTCGGTGTCGAGCTGTACTTCTTGGGCGCGCCGCAAAGATCTGGTGTAGAGGACAATCAGAATGCAGAGCACAGCGGCCCCAAAAAGCAAGAAGGCGGAGAATACGTCGAGCGCGCGAAACTTGGTACTGAATGTTGTTAGGACCACAGCGAGCAAGACAACGCAAACAACTATCGAAATGAGCCGCCAGTGAGGATAAGCCATCCATCTGCGGGGGGATTCTCGACGGGGTGGGTCAATTTGCCGCATTGCATTTTCGGGGGAGCTGCGTTCGGCACCGCGACTACCGGAGATCGGCAACGAGATGCGCGCTTGTGCCGAAAACGTCAGAACCGTCACATCATGTTCATCGATCTCAGCAACGCCGTCTTCGCTGTCAATGCCGATCTATCGAGCCTTTCGCTTAGGCCCGAACATGTGACGGAACTTGTCAGGCTCGCCGTCTGCTATCGTCCGTACACGCGCAGCAACAACGTGGTCGTTTGGCCTTATTTCTTGGGCTTTTTCTCCTGCCTTCAACTGCGTGTCGCCTCTCGCAATAACGCGCCTGTTTTGAATTGCTGCAAAAGTTCCGCCCTCTTCCGGTTCCACAATGACATTGGGCATAGTTCCTCTTCACCTGACGCTTCTTGGATTTATTCGGAAGTATATCCTCGTTTTGGCCATACTCCAACGGTTTGCCCCACGCCTCGATTCTGAGAGCCGGGATTCAAGGTGCAGGGCTTCGCCCGAATCACGAGCCACTCGGGAAGCTACTCTTCACTTTGGTATGTCGGCCCGTAAGAGAGCAGAAGTCGGCGTAGGGGAAACTGAAAACTGTACACCCGAACATCGTTCCCTTGCCCGACCACTCCGCTTCCGTGAAGGTTCACCGTCAGAATCTCGAAGCAGCGGGGGTTTAGTTACCATCAAAAGAACGGCACGAAATTGCACCTGCTTCGCAGGCGGCGAGATGCGATGGCGTAATTGAGTTCACTGCATAGCGAAGTGAGTTCTTCCTCTAAGGTGCGCGCCTTCTCCCGAAGGCCGTCAGCGGTGCTCCTTTCCCTGTCGATCATTTGGTCTAGCTCAGACACCAGGGCGTCCAATTGCTGTTCCGTTCCCTCTGCGGGGGTACCGCTCCAACCTGCAAGCGCCCAGTTCGGATGGAGCGGATCGCCCGGATTTCGATTGTGTTTAGACAATATCTGATTCGTGCGGTGGAACAAGCGTTGGTAGACGAAAACGCCAAGACTATAGTGCATAACGCTCGATCCTGGCTGCTGCGCTGGATGTGCGGGCAACCCAGACTTCAGCAGGATTTCCTCTGACAGACCTGAGACCCATGCATTGCAGGCTTGCCCGTGCGCGCGCCACGCCGCTAGGAAGCGCTCGACCCGATCCATCAACTTGGGGAAATGCTTCTTCTTGGCGTCCAGGTAGAGAGCCTGGTCTATTGCCCCAAGTACGTCTGGTACCGTTAGTTTCAAGATCGGGCCTTCGTCGGTCGGATACTCCGTTGTCTTTGCCTTGTCGTTGCGTTGCCGTGTACCCCAGTCGGAGACAACTGCAGGAGACTCGTGCGTGACGAGGTGCGCGTAGTTTCCTGCTAGGCCGTCATGAATCGGCATCAGGACCTTTTGCTTGATTTCGTCATGATGGGCTTTCTTGTTGTCGTCGTAGACCCGGATCCTGCTAGCTACCCAAGAGCCCACAACAGTGGAACCCACACCGCCAATCCAAACGAGCAGCCCCACCAACCATCCGAAATGATGAGTCACAGTTGCCACCGAAATATTAGAACACGCTTGTCTCTGGCTGTCTGCGAGTCGGCCGTGGGAAGTTGGAGTTCCATTGGGCGCTTGCCGATTGCGGGCAGATGACGGGCAAACCCGAAACTGACCCAATGCCGTCTAGCCAAGAGAATCGTATCCGCGGTGTCAGGGTTCGAGGAGAACCTTGACAATGCGGTGAACCATTTCAAGTTGCTGCGGGTTGCACTTGGTGAGAAGAGAATCAATTCGCTTGCGGGTATCTCGTGGGTCTTCTTCCCTTTCCAAGAGCAAGAGAACGCTCGGAGGCAGGGCAAGACCTCTGGCCATTGCGACTATCGTGTCCAGGCTCGGCACCTTGTTGCCGCGTTCCACATCCCCCCAGAAATTTCCGGTAATATTGCCACGTTCCGCTGCGTTTTCGAGGCTGAGTTTCGCCGCCTTTCGGAGTTTTCTGACCCGTTGTGCAAATAGTGTCCGGTGTTTCACGGTGTAGCCTCGTCACAACCATAGCGGGGATCATGGCCTGCTAAAACGGCCTATAGAGTGCATCCTACGGACAAATAACGCTTTATCGCGGGTGGATGAGGTCGATTCTGCCATCGAAAGTGTTGTTTGGAGAGCTGCGCAATGACGATAGGGTTTAGAGTTCTGTCGATGACGGCGGTGAAGTAGCGAGCGACGTACCGGGCTTGTAGGCGTAGATCAACTTCGATACCTGAATCGCAAGCTGCAACTGCGAAGGAGTGAGGAGATCGAGCAAGTTGGCCAGTTCTTGACGATCTTGGTTCTGTCTATCCTTGTCCTCAAGCGTCATTAGGACATCGGGCGTGATTCCGAGGCCCTTGGCAAGACTGCAGATCGTATCCAGGCAAGGCTCTTTTTCGTTACGTTCGACGCTTCCCCAAAAATTGGTGGACAGGCCGCCCCGTTCACTGGCCTCTTCAAGACTGAGGCCAGCCGCACTCCTGAGACTGCGGAGGCGGTTCGCAAACGCTTCGCGATAGTCCAAGTCTGCCATCTGCCCAAACCATAGGCGTGGATAACAGCCAAAACCACAAGCGATGGAATGTATTTTGCTTGCATACTACACACGATAGAGTTATATATCGGACGATCTGAACTCTAAAGAGTTTGATTCTGAGCACAATTCGCTCAAACGTTTCAGAATTCCGCGAGATGGAACTTGACCACGTCGATTACAGCCCGGTTCGCGGCGATCTCCCTATCGTCGGGCAGAGCCAAAGCGTCCAGCGCTTCCGATGGCTGTTCAGCAGACAGCGCCGAAATCTCAGACGAAGTCCTGATGGCTCGCATCGGCGATGGAGATAAGGAAGGGTTGGCTCGGCTCTTTCACCGCTATGCGCGCCTTGTGCGTGCGGTCGGATACAAGATTCTCAGGGACGATTCAGAAGCGGACGACTTGCTCCAAGACGTATTTCTGTTCATTCACCAGAAGAGCACGGTGTTTGATAGTTCCAAGAGTTCGGCGCGTTCGTGGATCGTGCAGATGGCCTACCATCGTGCGATTGACCGTCGCCGGTATCTGGACTCGCGACATTTCTATACCCAAGTCGATCTGGAGGATGTTGGAAACGAACTGAGCGGTCCGGGGACGAGGGCGGGACGATACGACAATTCGATTGAAGAAGTGCTTGGAAGGGTTGGATTACGCAAGGTGTTTGGAGTCCTCTCTGAGATCCAGCGTCAAACCCTGGGGCTTCATTTGCTCGACGGTTACACATTTGAAGAGATCGCTGTGAAATTGGACCAGTCCCGAGGCAACGTAAAGCACCACTATTTCCGGGGCCTGGAAAAACTACGGAAGCAAATTTTTAGCTGTAAACGGCAGGGCGATTGAGCAGTATTATAGGAGGCGTCATTCATCCGAGGAGCAGGGGCGTTGCCTCACACCGAACCCCATGACGAGTTCCTGGAACTCTGCGCCGTTTCAACCTCGGGCCAGCTAACCGAGGAAGACCAGAGGAGACTACAGGAGCATCTTGCCGTTTGCTCCTCCTGCCGTGAGGCCCTGCGGCAATACGAAGCGATCATTCGCCACGCAATCCCAGCGATAGCAGCAGAAGAGACTCCAGAAAATCTGGAAGCAGGGCCGCAGTGGTCGGAGAAGCAGGCAGAGTCGGCTCTTTTCGAGCGCATAGCACGGGAAGAGGGGAAGCCTGGAATCGAGCGCGACGGGCCGATTCAAATCCAGCGTCAAATTAGCGCTCGCCGAGTCCTTTCCCCTGCGAGTGCCGCCGCTTGGCGTAATGTGTGGGCTCTCTACGCTGCCGGAATAGTGCTTTTCGTCGGTCTCGGTTTCTGTGCTTATCAGGTCGGTATTCGCCGCGGCACAAGTGCTACGAGGCTGACGGCACCCCGTCCCGACGCGCAAAGCCAAATTTCATTGGAAGAGAAGTTAAGTGATGTGAGCCATGAACGCGAGGTTGCGCGTGCCCAGGTCGAGCAACGTGACAGTGTGATTGCCGATCTCCGTCGGCAGTTGGAACAGCAGTCCGCGAAAATGGATCAGATGAAAGCAACGCAGGGGCAGTCAGACACTGCGCTAAGGAGCGCGGATGCTGGACGGCAGGAACTTATCCAGCAGCGAACGGAGGCGGAACAGAAATTCACTGCCGCGCAGTTTAGTGCTCAGGCATTGCAGAAGAAGCTGGATTCAATTGCAGAACAATCTTCTCAAGAAGCAAAGCAGGTGGCGACATTAGACGCGAAAGTTAGCGAGCTGACGAACCTGCTGCATCAGCGTGACGCTGCCGTGGATCAGCAACAGGAATTGCTCGCGCATGATCGGGATATCCGGGAACTCATGGGCGCGCGGGATCTGTATGTCGCGGAAGTGTACGATGTTGCCCGCACAGGAGCGACCCAGAAACCTTATGGGCGCGTGTTTTACACGAAGGGGAAGTCGCTCATCTTCTACGCCTATGACCTGGATCAGCAGACTGTAGCGAAGAACGCCAGCACATTCCAGGTGTGGGGCCGGCGCGGACCGGAC
>Ga0182014_10008916_pt1 | contig 10153 bp, 5 predicted proteins | sample 612S2DmetaG_FD_120489 | JGI IMG/M metagenome (GOLD analysis project Ga0182014, IMG submission 120489) | Permafrost microbial communities from Stordalen Mire, Sweden - 612S2D metaG | ecosystem: Environmental > Terrestrial > Soil > Wetlands > Permafrost | place: Sweden: Stordalen | collected...
CGGTCGGCAGGATCTGCGGAATGCGCGTGTCGGCGACCACCGGGAAGCCGAATGAGAGCGCCCCGGCGGCCGTGGCGTACTTGAGGTCGTCGACCTCGCCGAGGGCCAGCACCCAGGCAAACACGCGGTACTTGTTGTAGAGCATGATGTCGCGCGCCTTGCCGGCGTCCATGCCGCCGAAGGTGAGCGCCGAGCGGGCCGCGAAGCCCAGGGCGTAGACCGCCGAGATCGTATCGATGCCGAAGGGCACCGTGAAGGTGTCGTAGCCGAGCTGGACGCCTTCTTCCATGAGCTGGTGGATGATGCTGCGTCCGTTGACGTTACCGGAGAGAAAGATCAGGATGCCGCGGCTCTGCAGCTCGCGCACGATCTTGACGGCGACCTCGTTGCTCTTGGCGCAGCCGACGATGGCGCAGAACCCCGGCATGCGGCCGTCGACTAACTGGATGCCCCAGCCGCGCAGCTGAATGTCGTCGATCGGGCCGTTCAGCAGCGCCTGGTCGCCATGGACGAAGGTGCTCGTGTCGCCGCCGATGCGCTCGGCGCCGGCCTGATAGCCGCTGAGCTTGATCTTCTGCGGCTCGCTGCCCTCGGCGAAGCGCACGCCCTCGAGGGCCTCCTGGGCAAACAGGGTAGCGATGCCCGAGTCGAGCGTCTCGCCGAGATACGGCAGCCACATGCTCTCGGTCGGCGTCGGGTGCAGCAGCGACTTGGCCCGCTCGATCACGGGCGGCAGGTCGCCGAGCTTCTCGACCTTGCGGCCGGTGAAGGCGTAGATCACCGGCAGAAAGTAGGCCGTGTTCGTAAAGGCGACCGGCGTGTCGGGACCGAGGCGCTCGAGCGCCCCCTGCAGGGCGAGGTCGGCCTCGCCGACCATGCGGGCGGCCCCTCTGATGGCGCTGGTGGCGACGAAGCGGGACATGTCAGGCCTCCGTGGCGTCGAGGTGAGCGGTGGTCGCGGCGGCCCCGGTGTGCTGGTGGGTGTGCGCGCCTTCGCCGTTTGTGCCATTGCCGCCGCCGGCAAGCTGGGCCTTGACGGCTTCGAAGTAGAGGGTGTCGCCGCTGGCGCCGAACTGCGACGGGTCGTAGACCGGCAGCTTGAGGGCCGCCCTCTTGCCGTCGATCAGCTCGAGCGAGCGGGTCAGCATCTTCTCCCAGTCGGGCTCGAACTCGAGGTCGCCGCCGACGAGCTCCTCCCAGCCGGTGGTCATCAGCCGAGTGACCTCGCTGGAGGCGCGCACCGGGCTGCCCACGCCGAAGATCACGTGGGCGCCCGAGGCGGCGAAGTACGTGCCGATCGCCACGGCCTTCTCGCACATCCACTCGGGGCACAGCCCCACGGCCGGCAGGTCGTCGATGTCTTCGCCGAGACCGCCCTCGGTAGCCACCTGGGTGAGCACCGTGAGGATCCGTGAGTTGTCGACGCAGGAGCCCAGGTGGAGCACCGGCGGAATGCCGATCGCCTCCATGACCTCGCGCAGGCCGGGGCCGGCCGCGTCGAGGATCTCAGGTGAGAGGTAGCCGGCCTTGGCGCCGGCCGTCGCGGCGCAGCCGGTCACCACGACCATCACGTCGCGCGCGATGAAGCTCTTGATGAGCTCGACGATGGCGAGATCCTGGGTGACGCGCACGTTGTTGCAGCCGACGATGCCGGCCAGGCCGCGCACGCGGCCGGCGATGATGGCGTCGTTCAGCGGGCGGAAGGAAGCGCGGTGAAAACCGCCCTGCATGTAGTTCAGGTACTCGTGCGAGAAGCCGGCCACCAGCGGTTCGTGGTAGTCGGGAATGTGCACCGGGCCGCGGTTCGGGTAATTGTCGATCGCCATGCGCACCAGCGCCTTGGCGGTGTCGAGCGCCGTCGCCTCGTCGAACTGCACGTGCTCGGCGCCGGGGATGCGCGCCTTGGGCGACGTCGTCACCAGCTTGGTGTGGAAGCGCTTGGCCAGCGGCGAGAGCGCCTGCATGATGCACTGCACGTCGACCACCATGACCTCGACGGCGCCGGTCAGCACGGCGAGCTCCTGATGCAGGAAGTTGCCCGCCGGCGGGATGCCGAAGCGCATCAGGATCTCGTTGGCCGTACAGCAGATGCCGGCCAGGTTGATGCCGGCCGCGCCCTTGGCCTGGGCCTCGGCGATCAGCTCGGGATCGCGGGATGCCTGGACCATCATGGCCGACAGCGAGGGCTCGTGGCCGTGCACGACGATGTTGACCTGGTCGGCCTTGAGGACGCCGAGGTTGACCTCGGAAGTGAGCGGCGAGGGCGTGCCGAAGAGGATGTCGGAGATGTCGGTGGACAGCATGGCGCCGCCCCAGCCGTCGGCCAGCGAGCAGCGCATGGCGCTCTTCAGGATGTTCTCGGCATCGAGGTCGACGCCCTCGTGGGTGCGATGCATGACCTCGGTGACCTCGCGATCGACGGCCCGCGGCGTGAGGCCGAGCTTCTTCCAGAGCGCCTGCCGCTTGGGCGTGGCCCGCTTGGTGTAGAGGATCTCACCGTGCTGCTGGCCGAACTGGGTCAGCGCCACCTCGGCGACCTCGGCGGCGATCTCGTTGGTCTCCCGCCCGGTGGTCGCCACACCCAGGTAGCCGGCCACCACCATGAGCTTCTGTTCGTCTTTGATGACGTAGTCGGGCGCCGCGCCGGTGGCCGCCGCCAGAAGCGTGTGAGCCATGTCGCGGCCGTGGTCGGAATGGGCCGCCACGCCGCCGGCGACCTGGCGCGCGAAATGGCGCGAGGCGATCGTCGGCAGGTCGGCGCCGCAGATGCCGGTCTTCTCCTCGGCGTCCTTGCCGACCAGCCGGCAGGGACCCATGCTGCAGATCCGACAGCAGGCGCCCGCCTCGCCGATGGGACAGGGCTTCATGTGGTCGGCTCGCGTGAACGCGGTGTCGATCCCGCAGTCGTCGGCGTGCTGCAGCATCTCGATCGCGGCCGGGTCGATACTCTTGGGCGGGGACTGGTCGACGGTCCCGGGTGCGGCCGGATCGACGCTCTTCGGGTCTCCCATCAGTCAACTCCTTGGTTCGAGGCGAGCGGCCGGCGTCGGCCGCTCACGGCGCGATCAATACTTGCGGTAGTCGCCGGACATCGCGAGGTCGACGGGGTTGGTGACCGCCACCCGCGAGCCGTTGCCGGCCCAGCCTTGCGGCTCGTCGGCGGCGCTCGCGTCGTCGCCCGCGCCGTCGCCTACGGCATAGCCGGCCTTGGCCAGGCTCGCGACAAGCTGCTCGGGGGTGAGCTTTGCGGGGTCGTAGGTCACGGTCGCGGTGCGGTTCAGCGCCGACGCCAGCACGCTCTCGACCCCATCCAAGGGGCACAGCGCGTCACGAACGGCCAGAATGTGGTGATCGGCCCACAGAGACGGGATGGTGAGCACTGCCTCCTCCACGACTCCTCCTCACTCGGGGCTCGGCGGAGATTCGGGGGAGACCGCAGGACGGCAGGCCGCCGGACCCTTCTCGCCGGGCACGCCGGCGGAGGCGGCAGCGGGCAGGGGTGCCCGCGCGGCCCGCGCCGAAAGCGCGTCGGCCAGGGCGGGCGTTCCCCATATCCGCCTTCGGTGTCCCCCCGGATCCGTGAAGTCCCATTCGAGTTACTTGACGGAACGTTACACACAGCAAGCGCCCTCCGCGTGCGGCTTGCAAAGCATTTCGTCCTTTCGGCCAGTCGTCTCCGTGGACGGCCGCAAGGCCGCACCGGACAGCTTGGACAAACTGTCCAAAATGATGTCGTGAACGTGATTGCTATCACAAGACAATTTCGCGGATATCGTGACGGTCGTGCGGGTGGGTTCGCGGCGCTTCCCCCCTGGGCGCCGGCAAGGGCCGGGCGCCCCCAACAATCCGGCCGGCGCGCCGTACCGCGATCACCGTCGGCGGCAACCGCCGGGCGGACTACAGGAACGCCACGAAGTTCTCGACGAGCTGCCGGCAGAGCAGCCGCGAGTCACCGACGATCTGCGCCACCGAGGCGAGCAGCCGGGCGTGCAGCGCCGGATCGCGGCGCGCCACGCCCTTGTTGTCGCGCTTCAGCCAGAAGCGCAGAATGCTCTCGTCGACTTCGGCGTGAAACTGCAGGCCCCACGCCCGCCGGCCAATGCGAAACGCCTGCACACCCGGGTCGCCGGACCGCAGGGCGAGGACCTCGGCTTCGCCCGGCACGGTGAACGACTGGGCATGCCACTCCAGGGCGTAGAACGGCGAGCGGATCTCGCTCAGCAGCCCGTCGTCGCGGACGATGTCCACCGGCAGCCAGCCCACCTCGGCCTGCGCGCGCGGGTAGACACGACCGCCGATCGCGGCCGCGAGCTGCTGACCACCGAGGCAGATGCCGAGCACGGGCAGCCCGGCTTCGACGGCCGCGGCGAGCAGACGCCGCTCGCGGTCGATGAAGGGAAACTCGGCGGCCTGGTCGGCGTTCATGGAGCCGCCCAGCACGATCAGGCCGCCGATCTCGCCGAGCTCGCCGACCGAGGGCACACGCGCGCCGGCGTGAAGCTGGCGCACGTCGACCGTGAGGCCGGCGTTGACGAGCGTCTCGAGCAGCGTGCCGGCATGGGCGGCGGCCTCGTGCTGAACGATGACGATCGGGTCGTCTGTCGGGGCATGGATCATGGCGTCGCGGCTGAAACGATACACGGCGCCGGAAACGACCGCAATTTGCGCGGCGACGAGGGCCGGCGCGCCCGGGCGCAGGACCGCCACCATGGTGGCTCGCGGCACACCATATGGCTACACTAACGGCCGGACGGACGGGAGGGATCGGCATGACGCCCCAGGGGAACGGGTCTGCGGACTGGCTGCGGCTGCCGGCGGCGGCAGCGGTCGCCGGCGTCGGCCCCACCGCTCTGCGTCGCCGCGCCGACGCCGGCGAGCTGCCCTGCTACCGGCGGCCGGGCGGTCCGCGCTTCTTCCGCCGTCGCGACGCCGAGGCGCTGCGCGACACCGCCCGGCCGCGTGACCCCGCCCCGCCCTCGGCTCTGGCCACCGGCGCCGACGCCCGCGCCCTGCGCGACGGGCTTTACACCCTCGCCCGCCGCCTGTCGCAGACCGCCGATCTGCACGAGACTGTCGAGCTTCTGGCGAGCGGACTGCGCGAGCTTGCCGACGCCGTCGACTGCGACATCTGGATGCCCGAGGCGGAACGCCTGCGCTGCGTGACGAGCTGCGACGTGCACGGCTTCGACCGTGCGGTCGTCGGCAGAACGCTGCCGGTCGAGCGCTATCCGCTCACGCGGCGCATCCTCGACTCGGGGCGGCCCCTGGCCATCGACGACCTGCATGCGGCGCACCTCGATCCGGTCGAACGCGACGCCATGCTGGGCTGGGGGTTCGTGAGCTTCCTCAGCATCCCGATGATCTCGGCCGGCAAGCTCGTGGGACTCATCGACCTCTACGACATCGTGCCGCGCGACTTTGCCCGCCTGAGCGAGACGCTCGAACCGTCGAGCGACATCCTCGCCGGCGCTTTTGCCAAGGCCGCCCTTCTCAACCGCCTCGAGCAGAGCAACCGCGAGCTGCGCCGCCAGAACCGGCGCCTCTCGTCGCTGCTCGATGCCGGCCGGGCCATCACTTCGACACTGGTGGTCGAGGACGTGCTGCGCACGCTGGCACGCAAGTCGGCCGAGGCGGTCGGCGCGCCCGAATGCCTCATCTACGAGTTCGATCTGGACGAGGGCGTGATGGTCGTGCGCAGCGACTACGTCGCCGAGGGCCTGGGCGTGGCCGCCTTCGCCGACCCGACGATCCGCTACCGCATGGCCGACTACCCCAAGGACACCGAGATCCTGCTGGGCGGCGTGCCGGTGCAGGAGCTGCTGAGCGACCCGGACATCGACCCGGTGTCGCGCCGCTCGATGCGCGCCTGGGGCGAGAAGAGCGTCCTGAACGTGCCCTTTGCCTTTGGCGACCAGCCGCTCGGTCTGCTGGTCATCGTGGAGACCGAGACCGAGCGCCGCTTCACGGCCGAGGAGGTCGAGCTCGTACGCGGCATCGGCGAGCAGGCCGCGGCCGCCCTGCACAACGCCAAGGTCTACCGCGAGCTCGAACAGCGCCAGCGCGAGACCGAGCTGCTGAACGAGATCGCCCGCAAGATCACCTCGACCCTGCGGGTCGAGGACATCGCCGACGCGACCCTGGTCGAGCTGCGCCGCCTCGTGCCGTTCGATCGGGCCAGCGTCGTGCTGGTCGACGAACACGGCAGGCTCGCCACCATCCTCTCGTCGGACAGCGGCTGGCGCTACGCGGGCATGGACGCCGGCGCGGTCGCGGCGGAGCTCGCCGAGCGGCTGCGGACCGGGCAGGCGCTCATGCTCGACCTGCCGACCGACGGTCCGCTGCCGGCCGACGATCCGGTCGTCGAAGGGCTGCGATCGGGCGCCGTCGCCGGCCTGCTCGTCGACGGCGAGCTCATCGGCGCGCTCTCGCTGGGCAGCGAGCAGCCCCGTGCCTTCTCGACTCACCATCTCCACGTCTTGGCCCGGGTCGCCACCCACCTCTCGCTGGCCCTGGGCAACGCCCGTCTCTACGAGAACATCCGCCGCCTGCACCTGAGCAACCTCAAGGCGCTGAGCTCGGCGCTGTCGGCCAAGGACTACTACACGCTCGGCCACGCGGCCCGCGTAGCCGCCTACATGGTGCTGCTGGGCAAGGAGCTCGGCTGGCCGCACGAGACGCTCGTGCAGGCCGAGGAGGCGGCCTACCTGCACGACATCGGCAAGATCGCGATCTCCGATCGCGTACTGCTCAAACCCAGCCGCCTGAACACGCGCGAATGGGAGCTCATGCGACAGCATCCGAGCTTCAGCGCCGACATCATCGGCACCCTGTTCGCACCCGAGCTCGTGGCCGCGGTGCGCCACCACCACGAGCGCTGGGACGGCGCCGGCTACCCGGACGGACTCGCCGGCGACGACATTCCACCCCTCGCCCAGGCGATGTGCATCGTCGACTGCTACGACGCGATGTCGTCGTGGCGCCCTTACCGCAGCGCCATGACCTACTCCGACTGCCTGCTCGAGCTGGAGCGCTGCCGCGGGCAGCAGTTCGACCCGCGCCTGGTCGACGCCTTCCGCCGCGTCCTTTCCGATCTCACCGTGCTGCACGCCCGCGCCGGCGAGATCGCCCGCGACGCCGCCCGGCTGCTCGACGTCGAGCAGCATGGCCGCGTAGTGGCCAGCGGCGACATGGACAGCCCCGACTACGCCGCCGTCGCCGCCACGTTGCGCCAGGTCCGCGACGACCACCCGCCGGCGCGCTTTCTGACGACCATCGTCGCCGGCGAGAGCGGCCTCACGATCGTCGTCGACGGCGAAGAGGAGCCGTCGCAGCACTCGCCCTGCGGCGAGCCGGTGCTGGTCGACGACGAGCTGCAGGCCGAGTTCGCCGGACGTAAGCTCGACATCAACGTCGTGCTGGTCGACGCGTGGGGCGCCTGGGTGTCGGGCATCGCCCCGCTGCGCGACGAGAGCGGAGGCATCGTCGCCGTCGTCAACGCCGACCTGCCGGCCGATGTCGGCACACGCCTCGAGGGGCTGCGCGGCAATCTGTCGGAGACTTTTACGTCGCTCGTCCACTCGGCCGCCGTGCGCTTCAGCCGCGCCGAGGTCGACGCTATCACCGACGGTCTCACCGGCATCTTCAACCACCGCTACCTGCACGAGCGCCTGGCCGAAGAGGTCGAGAGCACCGCCGAGCGGCAGGGCGAGCTCACGCTGCTGTTCTGCGACCTCGACCACTTCAAGCAGTTCAACGACCGGTTTGGCCACAGCGCGGGTGACGCCGCCCTGAGCGGCGTCGCCCAGATCATCGAGAGCTCCATCCGTCACGTCGACCTGGCGGCGCGCTACGGCGGCGAGGAGTTCGCCGTGATCCTGGTCGACACGGACGCCGCGGCCGGCATGCGGGTGGCCGAGCGTATCCGCCGGCGAGTCGCCCACGGCCGCCACGGCGGCGCCGGCCGGCTGACGATCAGTATCGGCGCCGCCACCTACCCCGGCGACGCCGACAGCGCCGAACGGGTGATCGATCGGGCCGACGCGGCCATGTACGAGGCCAAGCGCCTCGGCCGCGACCGCGTGGTGGCCTGCCGCGGCGCTCAGGCTCCCGAAGCGCCGCTGGAGCGCAGCGGCGGCGGCGCCGTCGCGGCGGCCCCGGCGACGGGACTCGGCGAGGCGCGCCGGCGCCTGGCGATCGCGCGCGCCGACCTGCTGGCCTTCGTGGCCGGCGAGGTCGCGGCCCGCCTGGGACTGAGCGGGCAGGCGGTCGTCGAGGTCGCCGGGCAGGCGCGCGAGCGCGCCCTCGCGGAGCGGCCGGCGCGCGGTAGCGCGCCGGCCGCTCCGCGCCAGGTCGCCGGCGAGCTCGGCGACCGCATCGTCGCCGCCGTGATCGCCGCCGGCGACGTTCTCGCCGAGCACGCCGGCGATGGGCGCCCCGACCGCGAGAAGCTCGCCGCGCGACTGCGTCGCGCGGCCCGCGAAACGGTCGAGCCCGACGTCCTCGAGGCCCTGGCCGACGTCGCCCTTGCCCGGCTCGTGCCGGCGCCGCCGAACGGGCGACCGTAGCCCGGAACGCACCGCGCCTCTGGTATCATCGGAGCTGCGGAGCGGCCCGGCGAAGCCGCGCCCGACCGCCAAGAGCGCCCACGCGCGGGCGGTCCCACTACTTCTAGACGAGGGCAGGCAGATGACAGACAGAGTCAAGCAGATCCTTTCGTGGTACCGCTCCGAAAGCCCCGGCGTGCAGGCCAACATCTACCGCTTTCTCACGAGCGGTCGCCTGGCCGGCACCGGCAAGCTCGTCATTCTGCCGGTCGACCAGGGCTTCGAACACGGTCCCGCGCGCAGCTTCTCGCCCAACCCCGACGGTTTCGACCCCCGCTACCACTTTCAGCTGGCCATCGATGCCGGCTGCAACGCCTACGCGGCGCCGCTGGGCTCCATCGAGGCCGGCGCGGCCGAGTACGCCGGCCAGATCCCGCTGATCCTCAAGGTCAACAACCACGACCTGCTGTACACCAACCCCGAAGCGCCGCTGCCGGCGGTCACCGCGGGCGTCGACGACGCCCTGCGCCTGGGCGCCAGCGCGATCGGCTTCACCATCTACCCCGCCTCCGGCGCCCGCACCGAGATGTACGAGGAGCTGCGCGAGCTGGCCGCCGAAGCCAAGTCGGTCGGCCTCGCCGTCGTCGTCTGGTCCTACCCGCGCGGCGGCGACCTGCCCAAAGAGGGCGAGACCGCGGTCGACGTGGCGGCCTACGCCGCCCAGATCGCGGCGCAGCTCGGCGCCCACATCATCAAGGTCAAGCCGCCGACCAATGCCCCGTGGGACAAAAAGTCGGCCGAGGCCTACGCCAAGGCCGGCATCAAGGTCGACACGCTGACCGACCGCGTCAAGGCCGTCATTCAGGGCGCCTTCGCCGGTCGGCGCATCGTCATCTTCTCGGGCGGCGAGGCTAAAGGCATCGACGCCGTGCTCGACGACAACCGGCAGTGCGCCGCCGGCGGCAGCTTCGGCACGATCATGGGCCGCAACTCGTTCCAGCGCCCTCACGACGAGGCCGTCAAGCTGCTCCAGGACGTCATGGACATCCACCGCGCCGGACCCGCGCCGGGCGCGGTGCGCGACTGACCGGCGGGGACGCCGGACCGGCGCCCCAGTTCGGCCGATGAATGTGACGAGGGCGGCCCGCTCGCCAGAGCGGCCCGCCCTCGTTTGCCCGCCTGCGGCGCGAGGGGCGCCCGCCGGCGGGCGCCCCTCGCGCCGCGCGACCCCCTCCCCCGCGCCAGCCGCCGGCGCCTTACGCCGGGCGACCCGCCCTGACGGCGAGCTCGTTCAGGGCGCGCACCACATCGTCGTCAAGGGCCGGCGGCACGTGGCTCGCCAGGAGCTCCTCGGCCCTGGCGCGAGCCTCCTCGACGATGTCGGTCGCGCCGCCGGCGAGCCACGACTCGTAGGTGTCGTGCAAGCCGAGTCCCGGCAGGTAGAACTCGCCCGAGCGCGCGTTGCGACGGGTCGAGGGCTGCCCCAGAAAGTCGCCGCCCGGACCGACCTCGGCGATGACCTCGCCGAGCCAGGAGTCGTCGCTCACGGCGATGCCGGCCTGGGCCTTGCGGGCGACGCGGAAGATCTCGCAGTCGATCAGGAGCTGCTC
>Ga0182014_10008918_pt1 | contig 10152 bp, 10 predicted proteins | sample 612S2DmetaG_FD_120489 | JGI IMG/M metagenome (GOLD analysis project Ga0182014, IMG submission 120489) | Permafrost microbial communities from Stordalen Mire, Sweden - 612S2D metaG | ecosystem: Environmental > Terrestrial > Soil > Wetlands > Permafrost | place: Sweden: Stordalen | collected...
ACCAGTTCTCGGTGGAGAAGGCGAAGAGGGTCAGACAGTGGACCCCGGCGGCGTCGGCTGCCTCCATCACTCGGCGGATCGCCTGAATCCCCGCCCGGTGGCCGGCGCCGCGGGGGAGCCCGCGGCGGCGGGCCCAGCGACCATTTCCGTCCATGATGATCCCGATGTGCCGGGGCAGGGCGGGGCTGACCTCAGCCATCGTCACGCTCCCGGCGGAGGTTCACACCTCGAGCAACTCGGCTTCCTTTCGCCGCGCCACCTCCTCGATCTGCTCGACGAACCGGTCGGTGATCCTCTGCAGCTGGACCTGGGCCCGCTGCGACTGGTCCTCGGAGATCTCCTTGTCGTGCTCGAGGCGGCGCAGCCGCTCGAGATCGTCGCGCCGGATGTTGCGCATCGCCACCCGGGCCTCCTCGGCCCGGTGCTTGACCATGGCCACGAACTCGCGGCGGCGCTCCTCGTTGAGGGCCGGCACCGGGACCCGGATCAGCTGGCCATCGTTGCTGGGGTTGAGGCCCAGGTCGCTGCGCCGGAGCGCCCGATCGATGGCCGGCAGGGTGCGGCGGTCCCATGGTTGGACCAGAATGAGGTGAGCCTCCGGGGCGGAGATGCTGGCCACCTGGTTGAGCGGCATGTGCCCGCCGTAGACGTCGATCAGGAGATGCTCGATGAGGGCCGGGCTGGCCCGCCCGGTGCGGATCGACTCCAGCTCCCGCTGCAGCGAGTCGATGCTCTTGGTCATCCGCTGCTCGGCGGCCCGGAGCAGGTCGTCGCTCACGGCGCGGAGGTCGTACCGGTGACCATCGTGCCCACGTCCTCGCCGCGCACCGCCCGGGCAATGTTGCCGGGGGTGAAGAGGTCGAGCACCAGCAGCGGCAGCCGGTTGTCCATGCACAGGGTGATGGCGGTGTTGTCCATCACCTGAAGCCCCATGTTGAGCACCTCCATGTAGGTGAGCGTCCTGAAGCGGGTGGCCGTAGGGTCCAACTTGGGGTCGGCGGTGTAGATGCCATCGACGCTGGTGGCCTTGATCAGCAGGTCGGCACCGATCTCGGCGGCACGGAGGGCGGCCGGAGTGTCGGTGGTGAAGAAGGGATTCCCTGAGCCGGCGCAGAAGATCACCACCCGACCCTTCTCCATGTGCCGGATCGCCCGGCCGCGGATGTAGGGCTCCGCGACCTGGTGCATCTCGATCGCGGTTTGCACCCGGGTGGGCATGCCCTCAGCCTCCAGTGCGTCCCGAAGGGCCAGGGCATTGATCACCGTGCCCAGCATCCCCATGAGATCGGCGGTGACCCGGTTCATGCCCCGCTGGGCCCCGGCCAAACCCCGGAAGATGTTGCCGCCACCCACCATCACCGCAATCTCGGCGCCGGCGTCGTGAGCGCCCTTCAGCTCCCTGGCCACCTGCCCCAGGACAGCGGGGTTGATCCCGAACTGGCCGTCTCCGACCAGGGCCTCTCCGCTGATCTTGATCACCACCCGGCGGTAGCGAAGGGGGGCGCTGGTGGTCAGGGGCACGGCGGTGCCGGTCACTTCGGTCACCGGCTCAGACGTCATCCGTCTGGCCCTCGCCCAGCTGGTAGCGGACGAACCGGGAGATGGAGATGTTCTCCCCGGTGGCGGCGATGACCTCCTGGATCACCTGACTTACCTGGCGTGCCTTGGAGCCCTCGTCGCGGAGCCACGGCTGGTCCAGGAGGCAGGACTGCTCGTAGAACTTGCGCAGGCGGCCGTCCACGATCTGGTCCAACCGCTCCGCCGCCTTGCCCTCGGTCAGGGCCTGCTCCCGGTAGACCGCCCGCTCCCGCTCGAGCACGGCAGGGGGGACGTCTTCACGGCTGACCCAGCTGGGCGAGGTGCCCGCGATCTGCAGTGCCAGGTCGTGCACCAGGCCCTTGAACTGGTCGGTCCGGACCACGAAGTCGGTCTCGCAGTTGACCTCCAGCAGCACCCCGATTCGACCCCCGGGGTGCACGTAGGAGTCGACCAGGCCCTCGCGGGTCTGGCGACCCGATTTCCGCTGTGCCGAGGCCAGTCCCTTGGTGCGGAGGATGTCACGAGCCCGCTCGATATCCCCCTCCGCCTGTTGCAGGGCCTGCTTGCAGTCCATGATCCCGGCGCCGGTCTGTTCCCGCAGCCGCCGCACCAACTCCACGGTCACAGGCTGACTCACTCTGCGCTTCCCTCCGCCGGCTCCGGGGCCGACTGGGTCGGCACTTCGTCCGGAATGGGCAGCTTCTCGGCCTCAGCCAGCTCGGCCTGGGCCACCTCGGCCTGGGCCACCTCGGCCTGGGCCAGCTCGGCCGTGGCGGCCTCCGCCGCCTTGGCGGCGATCCTGGCCTCCTCCTCTGCCCGGGCGGCCGTGATCCTGGCCTCCTCGGCATGGGCCTCGCGGTCCGCCTCGGCCTGGCGGGCCTGGGCCAGCTCGATCTGGCGATGCTCCTCCAGCCCCTCCATGACACCCGCCACGATCCGGGAGGTGATCAACCGCACGCTACGGATGGCGTCGTCATTGCCGGGGATGACGTAGCTGATCTCCTCGGGGTCACAGTTGGTGTCCGTGATCGCGATGATGGGAATCTCCAGCCGGCGAGCCTCGGTCACCGCCAGACGCTCTTTGTGAGGATCCACGACGAAGACGGCGGCCGGGAGCCGCTTCATGTTGGTGATCCCACCGAAGTTGCGCTGGAGCCGATCCAGCTCGTCTTCGCGACGTCGCTGATCCTTCTTGCTGAGAGCCTGGAAGGCCCCCCGCTCGCGCATCTCGGTGAGCTCCGCCAGCCGCTTGAGCTGGCGCTTGACCACCTCGAAATTGGTCAGCATGCCGCCCATCCAGCGGTTGACGACGTAGGGCTGACCACTGCGCTCGCACTCGGACTGGAGGGTGTCCTGGGCCTGCTTCTTGGTCCCCACGAAGAGGATCTGACCACCCTGAGCGACGGTGTCGTGGGCGAACTGACAGGCGTGGTCCAGAAGCTCGACGGTCTGGGAGACGTCGATGATGTGGATCCCGCCCCGGCTGGCGAAGATGTAGTGACGCATCTTGGGATTCCACCGGCTGGTCTGATGGCCGAAGTGGACACCGTTCTGGAGCAGCTCGGTGAGCGTGGCTACAGGCATGCTCGACCTCCTATTCGTTGCGCCTCTGCCCAGCCTCAACCACCGACCGGCCCGCGAGGGGATCCCCGCCGACGTCCGCCGGGCATGTGAATTTGCTCGCCATGGTCATGTTATCCCAACCGGGGTGGCGGCCAGGCCAGTCTCGCGCCGGCTCCTGGTGGCTCCCCCGCCAGCTGACGCCGAAGGGGTCCGGCGGCCAAGGTTGGTGGGGACCTCGAAGTTTGCCGCGCGACCCCACCTCGGGGAACCGGGCGCATGCGGCCCCCTAGACTGCGGCCTCGTGGACGCGGTGAGGCCTGCCGAGCTTGACCGGGGCGCTGGAGGACAGCGGCGACAATTGCTGCTGGCCGCCTTCGACTCCCAGATGCGCGCGCGCCTCTCCATGCGGCTGCCGGATGGCGCCCACGAGGAGCAGGACGGACCGGTCTACCGCTCCTGGGGCTGGGGACCGAGGGGGTTCGTCATCCATCGTGACCTCAGCCACCTGGAGGGGCCGGCGCTGGACGCCCTGATCGAGCGGCAGTGCCGGTTCTTCGCCGATCTTCAGCTGGCCTTCGAGTGGAAGACCTATGCCCACGATCGGACCGCGGACCTCAGCCATCGCCTGCGGGCGGCAGGTTTCGTCCCCGAGGGGGAGGAGAGCCTGGTCATCGGGGTGGTCGCGGAGCTGGAGACGGAGCCCCGGCTGCCCCACGGGGTCACGCTCCGAGAGGTCCGCTCCCGAGCCGACATAAGGCGCATGGCCCAGCTGATGAGCCGGGTCTGGGGCGAGGACCTCACGTCCCTTGGCGAGCTCTTCTCCCGGGACATCGAGGCCAACCCGGACGACGTGGTCCTGCTGGTGGCGGAGGCCGAGGGCGAGGTGGTCGCGGCCGCCCGGGCCAACCTCTCCCGGGGTTCGCAGTTCGCCACCCTCTGGGCGGGATCGACCCTGCCGGAGTGGCGTAACCGCGGGATCTACCGGGCCACGGTGGCCTATCGGGCCGGGCTGGCGGCCCAGCGCGGCTTCGAGTACCTCCAGCTGGACGCCTCTGACCAGAGCCGCCCGATCCTGGAGCGGCTCGGCTTCCTAACCGTCAGCAGCACCACCCCGTACGTCTGGTCGCCGCCGCGGGAGCGCTCACCCTCGAGCCGGCGCGGCGGGGGAGACTAGAGGACGTAGCGACGGAGGTCCTCGTCGCGGACCAGGTCTCCCAGCCTCGATCTCACGAAGGCCCGGTCGATGCTGACCTTCTGGCCCTGGTACTCGTCGGCTGCGAAGGAGACGTCCTGGAGCACCCGCTCCATGACGGTGAAGAGGCGGCGGGCTCCGATGTTCTCGTCCCGCTCGTTGACCAGAAAGGCGTGGTGGGCCAGCTCCCTCACCCCGTCCTCGGTGAACTCCAGCTCGACCCCCTCGGTGGCCAGCAGGGCCGAGTACTGCACGGTGAGGGCGTTGCTGGGCTCGACCAGAATCCGGCAGAGGTCGGCCTCCGCCAGCGCCTGCAGCTCCACCCGGATCGGGAACCGCCCCTGGAACTCGGGGATGAGGTCGGAGGGGCGTGCCGAGGTGAAGGCACCCGCGGCCACGAAGAGGACGTGGTCGGTGCGAACCTGGCCGTACCGGGTGCCCACCACCGAGCCCTCGATGATGGGGAGAAGGTCGCGCTGGACTCCTGCCCCGCTGACGTCGGGCCCGTGGGCCTCGACGTAGGGGCCGGCGATCTTGTCCACCTCGTCGATGAAGACGATCCCGTTCTCCTCGACCAGGTGGATGGAGTCGTCGTACACCCGGTCAACGTCGACCAGCCGCTCCGTCTCCTCCTCGGTGAGAACGTGGCGAGCGTCGGCCACGGTCATGCGCTTGATCCGCTTGCGGGGCGGAGCCAGCTGGCTGAAGAAATCCGAGAGCGACCAGCCGATCTCCTCGTAGCCACTGCCCGAGAAGACCTCCATCGGCGGCGAGTAGGCCTCCTCGACCTCGATCTCGATCAGCCGGTCGTCGAGCTTGTGGGCCGCCAGCTTGCGCAGCAGCTGGCGGCGCCGGGTCCGCTCCCGGCGGGCGTTGCCCGCCCCGTCCGCCTCCGCGGGCGGAGCGGGCGCGGCCGCTGGCTCGGCCGCCGAGCTGGCGTTGACCTCCGGTGCGCTGGGCCCCGCCGGCCGGTCCGCCTCGATCAGCCGGTCGACGATCCGGGACTCGGCCCGCCGCTGGGCCTCGCCCTCGACATCGGCCACCCGCTGGCTCTGAACCTGGGTGATGGTCTGCTCCACGAGGTCGCGGATGATCGACTCCACGTCGCGGCCGACGTAGCCGACCTCGGTGAACTTGGTGGCCTCCACCTTGATGAAGGGAGAGTTGGTCAGCTGCGCCAGGCGCCTGGCGATCTCGGTCTTGCCCACCCCGGTGGGCCCGATCAAGAGGATGTTGCTGGGCACGATGTCCTGGCGGCGCTCAGCCGGAACCTGCATGCGGCGGTAGCGATTGCGCAGGGCGATGGCCATCGCCCGCTTGGCATCCGCCTGACCGACGATGTACCGGTCGAGGGAGGAGACGATCTCCGCCGGTCTAAGCGCGGGGTCCAACTGGCTCATCTTGGGGCTTGTCGGCAATGGTCTCCACCGAGATCTCGTCGTTGGTGTAGATGCAGAGCGAGGCGGCAATCTCCAGGGCCTTGCGGGCCACCTCGGCGGCACTCATGTCGGTGCACTGAATGAGAGCCCTGGCGGCAGCGTGAGCATAGGGGCCGCCGCTGCCGATGGCGCCGATCCCATCGTCGGGCTCGATCACGTCGCCGTCGCCGCTGAGCAGCAGCATCTGCCCCAGGCCGGCCACCACCAGCATGGCGTCGAGATGGCGCAGGTAGCGGTCGGTGCGCCACTCCTTGCCCAGCTCCACCGCCGCCCGGAGCAGGTTGCCCTGATGCTGATCCAGGTGACGCTCGAACTTGTCGAAGAGGGCGAAGGCATCCGCCACCGAGCCGGCGAAGCCGACCACCACCTGGTCGTGGTGAAGCCGGCGGATCTTCATGGCCCGGTGCTTCATCACCACGTCCCCGACGGTCACCTGGCCATCCCCGGCAACCGCGATCTCGCCCCCCCGCTGGACGGCGAGGATGGTGGTGGCGCGCGGAGTCGCGCTGGGATGAGAGGTCACAGGAGCCCGATTCTACCGCCGCTCCGAGTTGGGACCCCGTCTCCAAGGAGCGCCCCGACACGAGGTCGGCCCCGCTCCCGCTCGCCGCGTATGCTGCAGCGGTGCCACGCCAGCGACCGGAGCCGCCCGAGGCCGGGGACGAGCGCTCCACTCTGGAGGGGTTCCTCGACTACCAGCGGGCGACGCTGGCCTGGAAGTGCGAGGGGCTCAGCGAGCCCCAGTTGAAGGCGGCGGCCGTGCCTCCCTCCAACCTCACCCTGCTGGGGCTGGTGCGGCACATGGCGGAGGTCGAGCGGGGCTGGTTCCGCATCGCCCTGGCCGGGGAGGCGCTCCCCTTTCGCTGGGTGACCGACGAGCGCCCGGACGGCGAGTTCGAAGCGATCGAGGGTGCCGATGTCGCCCCAGCCTTCGCCGCCTGGAATGAGGAATGCCAGCGATCCCGAGGGATCCTGGCCCAAGTCGGCTCGCTCGCGGACACCTTCCGGTCCCGCGCCGGCACCGAGTTCTCAGTGCGCTGGCTGCTGACGCACATGATCGAGGAGTACGCGCGGCACAACGGTCACGCCGATCTTCTCCGCCAGCGCCTCGACGGCCAGACCGGCGAGTAGCCAGGGAGCCGCCGAACCGGCCCGCGCCTAGACCGGGACCGGCGTCTTGGCCCGCGGCTTGGTGCTCCGCCGCCGCGGCTTGGGAGCCGGTCCTGACGCCGGCTCGGCGCCGACCGCCTCCCGCGGCGGCCGGTACTTGCACCCGGGGTAGCCGGAGCAGGACACGAAGGGCCCGAAGCGTCCCTGACGCTTGACCAAGGGCTTACCGCAATCGGGGCAGGCGTCCCCGGTCGGCTCGGCGGCCGCGGCAGGCGGCCGGCCGGCGCCGCCAGCACCGGCCTCGGACCGGATGAAGCGGCAGCTGGGGTAGCCGGAGCAGCCGATGAACGGCCCCCGGCGGCCGCTGCGACGCACCAGGGGCTTGCCACAGCTGGGGCAGGCCTCGCCGACCTCCTCGGCCGCGGCGCGCTCCTCCTTGCCCTGGATGTAGTCGCACTCGGGATAGCGGCTGCAGCCGACAAACTCCCCGAAACGACCGTCCCGGAGCACCAGTTCGGCACCACAGCGCGGGCAGTCGCCCCCCGTCGGGGTGGCCTTGATCTTGACCCGGGGCATGCTCTCGTGGGCCTCCTCCAGCACCTTGGAGAAGGGCTCGTACCAGGCGCGGACCACCGGGACCCAGGGGCTCTCGCCGGTCTCGATGGAGTCCAGCTGCCGCTCCAGGGCCGCCGTGAACCCCAGGTCCACCACCGAGGGGAACTGGGTGGTCAGCGCCTCGTTGACCGCCAGGCCCAGCGCAGTTGGATGGAGTCGGCGCTCCTGCTGGGTCACGTAGCGGCGGGTCTGGATCAGCTCGGTCATGGTGGCGTAGGTGCTGGGACGCCCGATCCCCCGCTCTTCCAGATCCTTGACCAGGCTGGCCTCCGTGTAGCGCGGCGGCGGCTGGCTGAAGCGCTGCTCCGGCAGCAGCTCCAGCAGCCTGAGGACCTGCTCCGGCTCCAGCGGGGGGAGCAGGTCGTCCTCGCGATTCTCGGCACCGGCCACCCGAAGGAATCCGTCGAAGACCAGGTGGCTGCCGGTGGCCCGGAAGCGGTGCTCCCCCGCCATCACCTCAACCCTGGTGGAGTCGAACTCGGCGGCGCTCATCTGGCTGGCCATGAAGCGCCTCCAGACCAGCCGGTAGAGCTTGAGCTGGTCTGGGGTCAGGTGGCGCTGGACCTCCTCGGGAGTGCGATCCGCCGAGGTCGGGCGGACCGCCTCGTGAGCGTCCTGGCTGGCGACCGGAGCCTTGGGCGCGCGGCGCTGCCCACCTGCCCCACCCAGGTAGCGAGCCCCGAAGGCACGCTCCAGGTAGGCCCGGGCCTGAGCGGTCGCCGACTCACTGAGCCGGACCGAGTCGGTCCGCATGTAGGTGATCAGGCCAGCCGGTCCGCTCGATCCCAGCTCCACACCTTCGTATAGCTGCTGGGCGATCCGCATCGTCTTGGTGGGACTGAAGTGCAGCTGCGAGGAGGCGTCCTGCTGGAGGGTGCTGGTGATGTAGGGCTGAGGAGGTTGGCGCCGCACCCGCCGGCGGTCCACCGCCGCGACCCTGAACAGGGCCTGCTCGACCGCCGCCATGACCTGGCGGGCGCTGGCCTCGTCGGGCAGCCCGGGGCGATCCTCGTCATCCGGGGCACGCGCCCTGACCCGACGGGTCTTCGGCTCCAGGCCCACGCCCTGGTAGCGAGCCTTGAACTGCTCCCCTGACCCGGTCTCGAGGGCCGCGTCCAGGCTCCAGCTCTCGGTGGCGCGGAAGGCCTCGATCTCCTGCTCGCGATCGCACACCAGCCGCAGCGCCACCGACTGCACCCGCCCCGCGGAGAGCCCCTTGCGGATCTTCCTCCAGAGCAGGGGGCTGAGCTTGTAACCCAGCAGCCGGTCGATCACCCGCCGCGCCTGCTGAGCGTCGACCAGTCGCTGGTCGATCGGTCGAGGCTGGCCCAGAGCGACCTCCACCGCCGGCTTGGTCACCTCCCGGAAGACGATCCGCTCGGGGTCGGAGAGCCCCAGCTGCTTGGCGATGTGCCAGGCGATCGCCTCGCCCTCCCGGTCCGGGTCGGCGGCCAGCAGGACCCGCTTGGACTTGCGGGCAGCGGCCTTGAGGTCCCGCAGCGGGCGCTCCTTGCCCTTGATCACGGCGTAGTCGGGCTCGAACCCCTTCTCCACGTCGATGCCCAGCTTGGACCGGGGCAGGTCCACCACGTGCCCCATCGAGGCCCGCACGTCGTAGTCGCTGCCCAGGAACTTGCTCAGGGTGCGAGCCTTGCTGGGCGACTCGACGATGATCAGGTTGGTCGCTGGCATGGGCGGGGGAGCTCCTCGAGCTGGGCGGATGGCGACTCGGGATTCTAACAAGAGCCTTCCCAGCTCCCATACGGCCGGCCGCACCGGGACCGGGCCCGGTGCCAACTAAACTGTTGCCGATCGCCCCCAGCCCACGGGAGGGACACCGACCTTGGCCAGTGACATTTCCGGCAGGTACGAGTCGGTCGAGATCGTCGACCGGCATGACTTCGGACCCGACCTGTGGTCGATCCGGGTGCGCCATTCCTCGCCCTTCGAGTTCCGCCCCGGGCAGTACGCGACCCTGGGGGTGGAGGTGGACGGACGGCCCCTGGAGCGCCCCTACTCCATCGTGTCCTCCCCCGAGGAGGCCGAGCTGGAGTTCTTCATCGAGCTGATCCGGGAGGGGGCGCTGACGCCGCGCCTGTATCCCCTCAATGTGGGTGACCGGCTGCTGATGCGCAAGCGTCCCAAGGGGGTGTTCCTCAAGGGCGGCCTGGACCCGGACCGGGTCCACCTCTTCCTCGCCACCGTCACCGGGATCGCCCCCTTCGCGAGCATCCTGCGCCAGCTCTGGCGTCAGATGCGAAGGGGAGAGCTCACCCCACCCCGGATGATCCTGGTCCAGGGGGCGAGCTTCGCCCACGAGTTCGGTTACGCCCCGGAGATGGCCCAGCTGGTTTCGGACTTCCCCCACTTCGAGTACGTACCCACGGTCAGCCGGCCCTGGGACAACCCCAGCTGGGAGGGAGAGACCGGCCGGGCCGAGGATGTGCTGCGCAAGCACGCCGACCGTTTCGGGATCCGCCCGGGTCAGGGGCTGGTGTACCTCTGCGGCCACCCCGGGATGATCTCCACCGGGCGGGCGGTCATGCGCCGCGCCGGCCTGCCCGACCAGGACATCCTCGAGGAGCAGTACTGGCCGGAGGGGAAGGCCCCAGTGGGGGCCTCGGAATAGAGCCGTAGGCTCCGCCGGGGGCAGGGGCGGCCCACCGCGGCAGCCGACGGGGCGGGGATGCGGCT
>Ga0182014_10008919_pt1 | contig 10151 bp, 9 predicted proteins | sample 612S2DmetaG_FD_120489 | JGI IMG/M metagenome (GOLD analysis project Ga0182014, IMG submission 120489) | Permafrost microbial communities from Stordalen Mire, Sweden - 612S2D metaG | ecosystem: Environmental > Terrestrial > Soil > Wetlands > Permafrost | place: Sweden: Stordalen | collected...
CCTTGTGCAGATAGCTGCTCTCGTACTGCATGTAGAGGTACTGGCCGGGCCCGGGTACAGCGACCGGGGACTGGACCAAAGCGACTCGCGCGAGGCGGCGCAGTACCGACGCAGCAGCAGACGAGGAGCCGCTTAGCAGGTTGCTTGTCACACCGACGGCCGCGGCGGCTAGGACGACCACCATGGCGACGCCTACGAGCACGCGACTGTGCCAGCGCGATCCCAGTGACTTCTCCGGCGCCTCGTCGTCTGTCACCGGTGCCGATACGCGGGCGATCTCGGCTTCCAGCATCGCAGTGGCGCGAAGCAGTACTGCTTCATCTGGTGGCTCAACTGCTCCGAGATGTTCGAGCAGCTCCAGGTTGTCCATCTCAGTTCTCCTTCAACAGCTTGTCTTCGGCGGCGAGGCCCTCTGCTCCGAGCTCGGCGCGCATGGCGGTTCGCGCACGGTGCAGGCGGCTTCGAACCGTTCCAGGCGGAACACCGAGCACGAACGCGATCTCGGCCTGACTCAGTTGTTCCCATGCAAGGAGGAGGAGAACCTCGCGTTCGTCGTCGGTGAGACTCTCAAGGGCCCGTTTCAGCTCCGGCCGGCGTGCCTCGGCGTCGAGCTGCTCATCGAGTTTGGGCCACGGATCGCTTACCGCAGTCGGGATTCGAGGTGCCCGCCGCGCGGTGGCACGCCAGTGAGCGCGGAGGACGTTGCGAGCTATGCCGTAGAGCCAGGGTCGTGCGTCGGGCCAGGCGTGGTCGTAGGTGGCGCGCGCCCTGAACGCCTGAACCCACACCTCGCCAAGAAGGTCGTCTGCCTCGGCGCCTCCCGCCCGTCGGCTCAGATACCGGTGGATGGCAACGCCGTGACGCCAGGTGAGTTCGACGAATGCGCTCGCGTCGCCGATCGTCGACCAGCTGACGAACTGCGCGTCCGTCTCTTCCATCGGCTGCCTCCTGACCATTCCTACCTGGTTATTGCGCGTCTCGGTGGAATGTGTTCGCCGGCGGTGGTCATTGGCAGGCTTCGTATCTGCGCGACACCCGCAAGAAGACGTGCTCTGCACCTTCAGCCGGGCGGCCAACCTGCCGCTTCCGTTGATGCGGTTGCCGAGTCAAGGGAGCGCGCTCGCTGGGGATAGCGTGACCACCATGCGCACTCTCAGGCACCCCATAGCCATGTTTTTCGTGGCCGTGCTGGTCGTGATCGGCATTGGCGTTGGGGTGCTCGCTTTGAGCGGTGCCCGCTTGCAGTCTGCGGCAACGCTTCAGACCCCTGCGTCCATACTCGCCCTGGCAAAGCTCGGCACCGAAGGGACTTTCTCCGCCGTCTATCAGCTCAGCGGCGGGCCGTCGAACACCAAGAACGAGATCGCGACGGTCACCGTCGCGCAGAGATCGCCGGCAGGAACCTCCCCCTCGTTCAGCCGCGGGCTGGGGGAGTGGTCGTATCGGTTGGCGACCGCAGACGGCACGGACGTGGAATGGGTCGTGCACGGGAGCTCCTTGGAGGACTGTATGGCCCGGCGCCCGTCGGGGTCATGGGGATGCACCGGCCCCGTACGCTACGGGGAGGTCTATGGCGGCAACGGTTACATAATCGCCATCACCCCGTTCCTCCCGGAGACGGCGCTCGAGTCGATCAGCTACGCGGTTAAGAGCATGCCGCCGCACCAGCGCTTGGCGGTCCGCACGGAACAGTCAGGCTTTGGCCCACTGACCTGTGTCACGGTCAGCAACGGACAGGACACCTGGTGTCTGATGCGCGACGGGCGCCTCGCCAGTTTCACGGGCGTCGGTTACGTCGCCTTCCTCTGGGGCAGATATCGACTTGTCAGCGAGCAGGCGACCGCCCCGGCGAGCGACTTCGACCTCTCGGGGATCCCGAAGGAGCCGTTCATACTGCCGATGCCGTAGAGGGCGGTCAGCTATCGGCTCACCTCGGGCACGTTGGGGAAGGGCAGCTAAGCCATGGGCGGAAGGGAACTACTCGTACCTCCGACAGAAAGACGACGGATCTCTTCGGAGAAACATGCGCCACGAAGTCGGCACCTGGCAAGATTCGGTCGGGTCTGTGCACGATCGCGAACAGCACCGACCAGCTTCGGCCGGTTCCGCACATGTTTTCCACCACGCCGGGGTCCTCGGTTCTGTCCAAGGCGCTCGGCGGCTGGCCACCCAAGCCGCCTCACTCAGGCTCACAGCCACGTCGCCGAATTCAGATGGCAGTGTTCGAACTGGTGGGCGGAAGTAAAGTGGGACAGGTGCCACGGACTGGCGAGCAGGTTCAACTTGTGGGGAGCGAGGGCTCGCAGCGCGCGAAGCGCTGGCTGGAGTAAACGTGCCGAGCCGAAGTCAAGTGGAACAACCCGACGGTCGGGGTCAACAAGCTGCAATTCCGCAAGGCAGGGGCAGCACCCGACTCGGAAGCCCAGGGTGATTCGTTCTCGTTTGATCTTGGTGGCACATTGCTCGGCGGCGATGTCGATGGCGAAATATTCGCCGCTGAAACCAAGAAGTACGCCTCGGCTTTGGATCAGGGGACGGAATATCGGAAGTTCGTCGCCAAGGGCTACCGGGTTGAGGTCGACCATGGCTAGTTCTTCGACCATTTCCTATGGATCACTTGGGCTCCTTTTCTTGTTAACAGCTGGAATGAGTTGCTGACTCCTGACTTCATACGAAAGGTAATAACGGAGGATGATGATTGTCACTACATTGCGCTTGGCGGTACCGAGTTCGACCCGAGTGTTGGTGCTGCGGTGGCTGGCAAGCTCCTAATCGTCGTCTTGTCTGACCGCCAGGAGGTGGTTCTGTCCCTCCACGGGAATGAACTCGCGCACGTCCGAAGGGCGTTACTCGATATCAGGAGTGCGCAGTGAGCCTTCAGAGCGAGATATTCGACGGCCTGGACATCCCTAACTGGGACGAAAGCATCACGGCAGTCAAACTAGTCGTAGCGAATGCGCTGCATCGGGTTGATCCGAGCACGTCCATCAAAGATACCGGGTATTTTAATCATTCTTTCGTTCCTGACTTCCTTCTGACATGGCCCCGAGACGCCGATTGGTCTCGGGATGTATACCTAAGGCTCGATAGCAGCAATGCATTCCTGTCTGGCGATCTTCAGTACCTGAGCGGTGATCGACCTGTCGTTCTTGGACTGACAGGGCTTGAGCAATCACCGGACGATGATTCGAGCGACGCATTTCAGGTAGCAGCCCGTGATTCGCAAGTGATGCTGACCGAGCCAGGAGCGGTTGATCAGTTCGTCGAGATCAGCCCGTCTGTCGAGTTCGGCCAGGTGCTGCCTGCAGCCGTGATGAAAGGCGGCCGAGGCCTTGTTACCGAGCATGCTGCTGCTGGACTCACGGTCGCGGCTGGGGAGTTCTTTTCCGGTGCGCGAACTCATGACTCCAACGCGGTAGCGGCGGCGGCGCCAGAGATCGGCGAACATCTCGACACTCGTCAGACGGATCGTCTGATGAACTTCGGGCGGATCGTCTGGGAAGCGACCGGGGGTGATCCGTCTCAGTTCCCGATACCGACCGCGCTGTCAGGCGTCGACGATACTGGTCTGCGCTTCCTTCTCGACGAAGCCCCTTCTGATGACCCTGAGTTCTGGCGTTCGGTCGGCCGACTGGTAACTCTCGAACGACTGCTGTCGCTGGGGGTTCGGGAGCCGCCGAATCTGGTCGCGTTTCTTCACGCGAACGCAGACAGGCTCCTGGCCCGGTACCTACTCGTAAAGGCCTCCCAAGCTCGGCTGGATGAGGCTGGACCGACATGGGGGATGGACGGGGGCGGCCTTGCGATGCACGGAAGTGACTTCAAGGCCTATGTAGCTCCGCGACGTGAGGACATTACGGTGACTCCCGACGAGGCCAGAGGACTCGACATTCTAACGTTCCGCGAACGAACCAATCGGGAGCAAGTCGAAACGGTCACCGTAGTGGCTGGTGATCGTCGGACAGTGACCATTTCCTCTGAGGACATCTTTGATCCCTCCACGGACGTGGTGCTCAACTCGGTGGGTGACCTTCCCGGAACCATCATTGAGGGTGTCGGCCTGATTGTGGGCGGGAAGCACCTCGAGTGCGACTTTGTGTCTCGTGCCGCTAGCGGCCACACGAATGCGCAATTTGATCTTGTGTCGCTTCTCGAGCGTGGGCTACCAATGCTCTGGCCTCTGTCCGATAGCCGTGACATCGACGAGGTACGGAAGATACGGCAGACAGTCGCAACAGTTTCGCAACCGCCCAGGCTCTTCGACGACCTCGACTCCCCGCAGCCGAACTGATTCTCGGGCGGGTCCCGCCACTGGTTGGCCGATCTTTCCAACGATGGATCGATCCCGTGTCGACGAAGGATTGCCAGACGCTCGAGGTCGAGCGAAATCCGGGCGAGCTCGCCTTGGACCCTCCGGCAGTCCCACGTCGGATTCTCGCTAACAGGCCGAAGCACGACGGTGCCGCCGGGAAGATCGGGGCGGCCCGGCCGTCGGCTCAGGTACATCCACCGTCGCCGAACAAGGCCACAGTGCCAGCGAAAGCAGCATCTTGGGGCGGAGGAAGATGTGCGAGGCGACGACGCTGCATCACAACACCAAGGCGAGTGGCGGAGACGCGATATACAGGGAGGGTGCCGACCGACACTTGGCCTGTCCACTTCCGCTATATCTCCCGGCGGCTTGTGAAAGAGATCGTCCAACAGCACGAGGCGACACGTCCACGAGTGAAGGCATCGTTCTCGTTCCCGCTCCGAGCGATTGGACTGACCCTGATTCGCCGGGATCCGGATTACCTCAACCTCTTCGACCTCGCGCGAAGGGCGACCGAGGCCGTCGAGAACCTTACGGGAAGTGTCGAGTTTCCAGGGACGTACGTGCGAGCCGAGCTAGACATCACGCCTGGCTACTTCACCGTATTGATGGGGTGGCAAGACCGGTCCCACGTCGACATCGCAGCGATGATGACCAGAACTCACGTCGAGGACGTCGGGTCAGTGCTCGTCGGGCTCTTCGGGTCCATTTCGAATTACACGTGGCGCGTCCCGAAAAGTGAGGGCCTCGGTGAGATCCCGAGTGATGTCGTGGGCCTCTACGAGATTCTCGATCGGACGGCAGAGGATGGAGACCCAACACTCGATCCGGAGCGCGTTGAAGATGAAGGGGACGTCATTCCCGAGAGTCGCGCGGACACCGTCTTCCGACTTCTGGATGACAGGTTCGAGGGCTTCCGACGAGAGCGACTGGATCTGCTGATAGAGGTCTTCTACTGCTTCGACGACTATTCCTTCGGCGGCAGCCACTTCGATCGGGTCCTTATCGGCGCACCGGTCTGGGTTGCGACGCCGGCATTGAGACCACTCACTCGGAGCTGATCGTCACTCTCGAGGACGAGGCGGCAGCACGAATGGGAGCGAAGCCCTTCCTTGCTAAAGACCGTTGGAGACGTCGTCCATCCCGTTCGGTTCGGATGCCGGGTCGTCGTTCCATGTGAACTCCCATTTGCGCCCTGACTCATGGGCTGGGACCACGCTGACGAGGCCGAGGTTGCGTTTGCACGACTCTATGGCGAATGACGTGTAGTTGTTGCCAGGCCCTCGCCACTGGTAAGGGTGGCGATCATGCATCTCTGGAACGGAGAGCTCTCCTCCGGTCAGGACGATGGGGAGGACGGGTTCCCAGCCGTGGAGAGATTGGGGCGCTTGTTCGGACAGCTCCCGTAAGGCGACCTTCTCTTCGCCCGTGACAGTGTCGCCCAGCGTCCCGCGGAGTATGAGGCACTCGATACCCATGCTCCGCAGCCACGTCTGAACGCGTCCGAGGTTGGCGAGGTCCTCGGTGTCGACGACACCGCGATGCTTGACCTCACCGACGACGAGCACCGGGGCGCCGAGGTCGTGGAGCGAGATGACAACGTCGATGTCGCATTTGTGTCCTGGCGGATTACCTTTGACCCTCGGTTCCTCGAGCAGGAGGCCGTAGAAGGATTTGTCGAGCTCGGAACCCATCAGTCTTGAGGCGAACACCGAGGTGACTGCCATGAGGGCGAGCGTTTCGCGTAGGTGGTCCTCGTCCATGTTCGATGGAAGCTGGTAGTGCCACCCCTGGTTGCCCTTCCGAGACGCGAGTGCGGTACCGAGCGCAAATTGGGTCGTACACATCTCGCATTCGACGTTTGTTGCTAGGTCTTCCGGGCGGAAGGACAATTCGACCGCGCAAGTCGGACATCGCACCCGGAGATGTGGGCGGAGGAGGCGCCTTGCGATCAAATAGCGAACGACTACGCTGCCGTACTCCGAGGGAGTTAGCCGGGAAAATAGGTGATGCGGCCACTCTCCCCGTGCGTGTTCGGCGGTCGACTCGAGCTGGCGGACCGTCTTTCCTATGGGTGACCTGCGGACGTCAAGGAGCGTCTCACGGATTGCCGGCTGATTCCCGACCCGCGACGTGACGCCGCCGAGCGTGTCGATGAGCCGAGTCGTGAATATCCCGTTTGAGGACTGTACGCAGTCCCACCCGGACCCTTCGAAGAGAGCCGACATCACGGTGAGGGGCGCGACTAGTGGCAGCTCAAGCGAGTCCTCTGACGCTTGAATAGCGATCGCGCGACCGTTTCTGGTCGGGCGCCACATTGGCGACATAACCTGGAGGGTCAGCCGATCCCCGAGCTTGCGTACGTTCGGCATCGCGCACCAACGATCCGGGTCGAGTTCCTCGCGATGGAGCTCGACCTGCGCTACGACCATCCCAGGCATCAGGTCGCGGGTATTGCCCGGCGGGAAATCTGGAAGTGGGACAACCACGGTCGTGTCGTCCGCAGAGATGATCGTGCTGAAGGACCGGGAGTAGTCGGTGCTCATCGGATGCGACCCGTTCCATCCCTCGATGTACGGTGCGCCTCCGGCAGGCATGAAGGTGAGGCCACAGGAGTCGATCAGTCCCTGCAAGAGGGAGTCAACGTCAGCGACGTCGCTGGGAAGGTCGATGAGGACCCGCGATGGGAGCGGTGTGCCATCAGCTTGTCGCCAAGCGCCGAACGTGCCTGTGTCGCGCCCGCGAGCGAGCCACTCTACGAGGGCATGGGAGAGCCGAGTGCCGCCGGTTATGGGCCACGGAAAGACGGTTCCGCCGAGCGCTCGCAGATTCCAGAAGTGTGCGAGGCGCATCGCGTCGGTCGGGTCGAGTACGACAACGCCGCTGAACTGGGCCCTGCCGGAGTAGTCGATCTCGGTCCCAGTCAATGCGATCGGGGTTGGTGAGGTGACGTCGGGGATGGTGCCGTCCGCTGGGATATCGACGACAACGGCGTTCTGCTCGAAGGCCTCCCGGAGGCGGGTGCCGAAAGGGTGGTCGCCGTACGAGCCCAGCCAGGTCGCTAGGAGATCCGCGAGCGGGTCGTCCGGCCGCCAGCGAAGCTCGAAAGGCCTACCTTCTAGTCGATCAAGGAAACGATCCGGCCCGAAAAGGCGGCTGAGGTATTCGCCGTCAGGTTCGCCGTACGGTCCCCACATGCCACTGCCCCGCCATCCGAATCCCGGTGTCTTGCACACTTCTGTCGTCGCCTCCGACTCATCGGCGGCGTAGAAGAAGTCGACGCCAACGGCGGTCGCGAGGGAGGCGACCTTCCCGGGTTCGTCGGTTGCGAGCATTACGGCGTGGATCCCACCCCATGCCGAGGTGGCATTAACCACCGAGGCTCGAAGAGCATCGAGCGAAGGCTCAGCGACGAATGCTACGCGTGCTGGCCGGATGAATGTCGTTCCGTCAATCTTCCCGCCGCGCATGTCGTTAAGGGTACGACCCGGACGTTTCCGCCGCCGGAAGCAGCTGAAGCCCGCCGCAGCGCTCGGTACGAACGTTAATAGAACGCCCCACAGGGGCGTACCGGATGCGGGCAATCGACGCTTTCATGGACAGACGACGACGTGACGGGCGTGGAGTCTTCTGGCTGGACGTTCTTCAACAACTCGGGACGTGATGCCGTAGCAGCTATAGCTCCCGAGCTCAAGGCTGCGTTGGCGGCGCACGCACGCATGGAGCTGACGTTCGAGAACTCGAGCCTTGTGGCGGAGCACCATCGCTCGACATCCCTGTCGGACTCGGGTCGTTTGCAAGGCGCGCCGCCTCCTGGGCCAAGTGTAGCCAAGCAGTAGGGGAGAAATGCCTTGTGAATCAAGATGTTGTATTGAAGACGTCCTGACTGAGTAGGCTACGGACAGGCCGACGTGCGGCCCGAGGGACGAAGGAAGTAGATGGCCAGAAGAGGATCAGGCGAGGGTGGGATCTTCCAGAGGGAAAGTGATGGTCGCTGGGTTGCCACAGTCGAACTCGGGAAGGGTTCGAACGGCAAGCGTCTTCGCAAAACGGTGTACGGCTCGACCAAGAGACAAGTTCAAGCCAAGCTCAAGGCGGCCCAGGACGCCCGGGACAAGGGCATCGTCACCACGGGCGCCAACGTGACTGTGTCCGCCTGGCTCGATCAGTGGTTGGATGCCCTCGACGCCACAGGAAAGCTGAAGGCATCGACCCGGCGTAGCTACCGAGAGGTCGTCAACCTCTACGTCCGACCCCATCTCGGCCACATCCGCCTTGCTCGCCTCGCACCCGAAGACGTCGAGAAGATGGGCCGCGCGCTTTCCGAAGCTGGGAAGAGCGGCAACACACAACGACTTGCCCGCACGATCCTGCGCCGCGCTCTCGGACAAGCCGAGCGCAGGGGCTATGTCGCTCGCAACGTCGTGGCCCTCACAGATGCCCCTGCGGTCAAGGTGGACGAGCGGCCGGTGCTGACACCCGAACAAGCCAAGCAGCTGTTCGACGCCTTGCACGACGACCGGTTACTGCCTCTCTACGTGGTCGCGATCCACACCGGTCTACGTCAAGGAGAGCTGCTGGCGCTCAGGTGGTCCGATATCGACCTCGAAGCCGGCACTCTCACGGTCACCGGCACGCTTGATCGCAAGAACAGGCAGCGCACCGATCCGAAGACCGACAAGTCCCGCCGCATCGTGCCGCTCACCCCCCAGGCCGTGGAAGCTCTGCAGGTTCACCAGGTCCGCCAGAACCTCGAAGGGACACAAGGCAGCGAAGATCTGGTCTTCACCAGTGCACGGGGTACGGCGTTGTACGACTCGAACATTCGCAAGCACTGGCACAGGGTGAGCGCCAACCTGGGGCTTTCCTCGATGCCGTGGCACAACCTGCGCCACTCCGCGGCGACGATCATGCTCGCCCAAGGTGTCCCCATCGAGGTCGTGTCCCGCGTGTTCGGTCATGCCTCCATCCGCATCACCGCCGACATCTATGGCCATGTGTCGCCTGAGACCAACAGGCAGGCCGCGGACGCCATGGCCAAAGCCTTGCGATGAGACCCTACGAGCCGCGCACTCGCAAGCCGTGTGAACCGACGGAGCGTGCGGTGACGCCAGTTGCGGTAGCCCGCCAACAACGCCTTCGCGGTTTTGAACGTCTCCGAAAATGTAGCCAAGTTGATAGCCATACTGTCTACGTTTAGCCGGACTGGGCATAACTGGGCAACATTGGACTTCTGCGGAATTGCCGTTTGACCTGGACTTGGAGGTACTAGGCACTACCAGCCGGACGGTACATTTGCTGACTGGCAGTCAGGAGGTTCGAGGGTTCGAGTCCCTTCGCCTCCACCCGAAAGTCCTGGTCACGGGCATGTACGGGCCTGGCGACTCTCTCAGGTCCGGTCGCGAATGTAGCCAACTGTAGCCACACCGCCGGGACCGGAGGGCACGTATGACTGCTCTACGCGGTCGCGCTCGTCGGGCTGTACGGCGCGAGCGCCTGCTACCACCTCGGTTCCTGGTCTCCTACGGCGCAGCGACGCTTACGCCAAGTCGACTACGCCGGGATTCCCATCTACATCGCCGCCCGCATGACGCCGTACTGCTTAGTCGCTGTACTTCTCCCGAGGCGATCGATCGTCTCGCCACTGCACAGTTAGCCCTGTTCGGCTCGATGGGCCTGTTGTACACCGCCGGGGCCGGCGTCCTCGCTACCCGCTGGCCCGACCCGCGTCCCGCGGTGTTCGGCTACCACGAGGTGTGGCACAGCATGGTCGTTGTCGCGAGTGCCTGTTATTTCGTTCTCGTGTGGTCTTTCCTCGGCCCCCCTCACTGAGCCCGAG
>Ga0182014_10008922_pt1 | contig 10149 bp, 9 predicted proteins | sample 612S2DmetaG_FD_120489 | JGI IMG/M metagenome (GOLD analysis project Ga0182014, IMG submission 120489) | Permafrost microbial communities from Stordalen Mire, Sweden - 612S2D metaG | ecosystem: Environmental > Terrestrial > Soil > Wetlands > Permafrost | place: Sweden: Stordalen | collected...
GATCTCGGCCATAAGCTCCGCAGCCGCGCTCCAGTACGGCTGGCCCACGTCGCGCGTGCCGGTGTCCCAGGGCATGCTCGGAAAGAAGACCCGCACGCCGCGACGATGGAAATCTTCGACCATCCGGCGCAAGCCTGCAACGCTGCCCGGCAAATCGCGAGCCAGGTCCCACTGATTGCGGTTGTCGATGCCGATATTCGGATACACGGGCCAGATCAGAACGCTGTCGATGCCGCCGTAGCGCTTGTCGAGATCGTCCAGGTAGCGGTCGACGGTATACTTCCCGGCCGCCGGATCGTAGAAATAGCGCTCCTCGGCCATCATTTGCGGCTGGATGAAGTTGCGCTGCGTCCACAGGAGTTCGGGCCGCCGGTATTCGGTGTCGTCGTAGCCCATGCGGATGAGGCGCTCGTGCCGCCACTGGCGCAGGTCGTTGAGCCACGCCTCGTGCTCGCCTCCCGTGGCCATCTGCCATTCGCTCAGTTCCTCTACCCAATCGGGGGTGGATCGTCCGCCGGGACCGGGTATCTGGCTTCCATCCGGAGGATATCGGGTATCCTGTGCCGCCACCACGAGCGTTGCTGTGAAGAAGATGCCGACGAGTCGCTTCATCACCGAAGAACATATCACGCGTAAGCCGCAGATGATTAAGATTTCGCAATACGCCGCAACCCGGTAAAGTTTTCCGGCACAGGGAACAAATGGACGAAAACTCACCAAATCGGACGCGTAAGTCCTTGACATTCAGCGCACGGGGCATCGGCGCGAAAATTGCTCTACGGTGTGCGAGGAGCTTATGACACGCATTACACTCAGCGCAGGTTTTCTGGCGGCGACGCTGCTTACCGGCGGTTGCGCGACCAAGAAGTATGTACAGACCACCACCGCACCGATCCAGGCCAAGGTGGACCAGGTCGGCGACCAAACCAATAAGAACGGCCAGCAGATCCAGCAGACCCGCACTGACCTGACGGCCAACATCAATGGAGTGGACGAGAAGGCCCAGAACGGCATCAGCGCCGCGAAAGAGATAGGCATGACCGCCCAGAACGGCGCGCAAAACGCCATGAACAGGGCCAACCAGGCGGCGGAACTGGCCGGCAAGGACTCGGAGGAGATCAGAACTCTGCGGGCTCAGGTTTCCAACCTCGACGACTACAAGCAAGTCTCCGATCTGACCATCCCGTTCGGGTTTAACAAGTACACGCTCACGCCCAAAGACCGCGAGGATCTGGACAACATGGTGGCGAATGCCTCTAAGAACAAGCGCTACTTCATCGCCGTGGAAGGCTTCACGGACCGCGTTGGCTCGCGCCAATACAATGAGGCGCTCAGCCGCAAACGGGCCGATGCCGTAACCGCGTATCTGGTGGCCAAGCACGACATTCCCATTTACCGCATCCACATGATTGGACTTGGGGCGGAGAAGCCGTTGGACGACGGCCGCACCCGCGCCGCGCGCGCCAAGAACCGCCGCGTGGAAATCAAGGTTTTCAGCGCCGACGAGAGTTATTCCCTCTCGCAGTTGCCCTCGTCCCGGCAACAGGCTCAACTATCGCAGCAATAACACCGCCGGCCGCGCAATGCCGTCGTTAAGCGTCGGGTGGGTCCCTCGGGGCCCGCCCCTTTTTTTTGCCATGTTATGCGAGACTTCTTGCGCGCGCAGGCTGTGTGCGCAACGCCCGCCACCAGATATATAGACACAGCAGGCCGGTGGTCACCTCCAGCAAGGTTCCCGTGAAAACCAGGCCGTGGGATCGGCGCCGCAGCACCTGGCCCATAACCGCTCCGGTGAGTTGCAGACCCAATCCCCCGCTGAGTAACATTAGGCGGCGGTCGGGGCGGCGCGCAGTGACCAAGAGCGACCATAAGGCCAGGTCCAGAATTACCCAACAGATATTCAGGTAAAGGCTGATGAGCGTCATCCGCGCGTTCATGCTCATTCGGGAGCCGCGGTGGACGGCTAAGAGAACAGCACAGATCGCGACCGCGCCCGGGAAGAGCCAGTAGCGCGCGATCGTTGTTTGCTTGGAATCCCGGGCGGCTTGCCGGATAAAGGCGACCACCAGGCAGAACACAAGTACATCCAGGACCACCTCATCAATCCAGTAGTAACCGTCCTGCACCGTTTGGGGCGCGGCCTGAAGTCCGATCTCTACCACCGTTGACGCGAGTAGAGATAGCACATAGGCGAAGACAAACGGGTACTCCCGGTAACTTCCGCGCATCAAGGCGGAGATCACCCGTAGGTTAAGCCACAGGCCAATCGCCCAAGCGCCATACTGAAGGGCCAGCCGCATTCTCCTCCGCGGGAAGGCCTTTCCTTTTGCCGGAGATCACGTGGCGGCGCTGTTCAAGCTGTTTTGCCGTCCCACGGATCGGGCGGGAAGGTCGGGCCATGCGCTACTTTACCATCCCACGGATCGGGCGGGAAAGTGGGGCCATGGGCAACTTTGCCGTCCCACGGGTCGGGCGGGAAGGTGGGGCCGTGCGCAACCTTGCCATCCCACGGGTCGGGCGGGAAAGTGGGGCCATGCGAAACTTGCGGACCCGCCACTGCGGCGAATCCATAAGCCGCCATCCAAACCAGGACCGCCAGGCATACCGCCAAGCGAACTAACCGGCTCTTCGAGACAACGTTCATATATTTCTCCCTTGTAGTGAAATCCAACACCAGCATACGCCGGACATCATCCGGGCACTTCACTTTCAGAAAATCGGACTGATGTAACCGGTAGTGGTAAAGTTTGGGTTTTGTTTCACTCGAAGTGTATCGCAGATTTGGGGTAGCCAGAGGATAACACCGGAGGCAGCGGGGTTTTTCGCGTATTAATACTAACAAATCGCCGACGCAACGTTAGCGAAACGCTAACCAATAGGAGTTCCCTAGTCGCCAGGGGTGTACTGCCGTTGTTCGCGCAAGGTCCTCTCGGCATAGTTGCCGTCCGCCAGGAAAGGCCTCTGGCCGGGCCATTGCAGGCGCATGTCCGCGGCCACCTCGTCGACCATGGCCATCGTGACGACCTTGGTCTCCAGGGCGAATGCAGTGAGCAGAAGATTGTCGCACATGGCGTTGATTAGCCGGGGAATGCCCTGCGTACGGAAGTGGATCTCGCGCAGAATCTCGGGCGGAAAAACGGTCTGTTCTTTCAATCCGGCCCGCGTCAGCCGGGACTGAATATACTCCAGCGTCTCTTCCAGTTGTAAAGGCTCCAGTACGCAGCGCAGAGCCACGCGCTGCTTCAACTGGCGGAATTCGGGGGCTTCCAGTTTGCGGTCCAGTTCGGGCTGGCCGGCCAGCAGAATCTGGAGCATCTTCCCGCGCCGGTTTTCCAGATTGCCCAACAACCGGATTTCTTCGAGTACATCCCAATCCAGGTTGTGCGCTTCATCGACGATAAGCACCGTGGTACGCCCCAGGTTGGCGCGCTCGAGGATCATCTCGTTCAGGGCGAACAGCACCTCGGTCTTGGAAGTGCGCGTGCATCGCAGGCCGAAATCGTAGGCGACCATTTCGAAGAACTGCTGGACATTCAGCCGGGAGTTGAATAGCGAGGCGTAAGCGATCTGCTGGGAATGCAGGAAGTCGCGCAAGCATTCCAGCATGGTGGTCTTGCCGGTGCCTACTTCGCCGGTAAGCACTACGAATCCCTTGCGGCTCTGCACGCCGTAGATCAGGTTGGCGAGAGCTTCCTCATGTTGCGCGCTCCGGAACAGGAACGACGGGTCCGGACTCATGTTGAAGGGGTTCTCGGCGAAACCAAAGAAGGCTTTATACATTGGCAGACGGGCTTGTGCTTATCTTAGCATGGTGGGGCAGGAGACCGGGTTGAAGAGCGGGCAGGATTGCCTGGCAGGATTGCCCGCCCTCCAAGCGCTTAAGGCTTGGCCGATTTCGTCGGGCTGATCAGGATGTGCGCGTTGCGGCCTTCCATCCGTGGCACGCTCTCCGCAGTGCCGTACGCTGTCAGGTCCGCGGCAAAACGCGAGAGCAGCTTGCGGCCCAAATCGGCGTGCGCGATTTCGCGCCCGCGGAACTGCACCACAGCCTTCACCCGGTTGCCCTCCTGGAGAAAACGGATGGCGTGATTCTTTTTGAAGTCGTAATCGTGGTCGTCGGTATTGGGGCGGAATTTGAGTTCCTTCACCTGCACCACGTGTTGCTTTTTCTTGGCCTCGTGCTGCTTCTTCTTCTGCTCGTATTGATAGTGGCCGTAGTCCACCGCCTTGGCGACGGGGGGCACGGCAGTCGGCGAGACGATCACCAGATCGAGTCCCAACTCCTGCGCTTTGCGCAGCGCGGCCGCCGTCGGCATAATTTCGGCGGTGCCGTCCGGGAAGACCGCGCGCACTTCGCGGGCGCGAATCGACTCGTTCACGTTCTCTCTACGGGCTGGCCTGCGAGGAGGTAAGTTTCTGCCTGGACCCATGTATGCTATCGAGCGGCTGCCTTAAGATTTGCCGCGGACGCGAAGCGGGACGTACTACCCCTTCGTGTGCCGGCTGGCCGGATGAAATCGTGGATGGAGGATAAAACCAAATCTATATTCGCTGTCTTAGGATAGTGTACTTCTAAATGCCGGCGGTTGTCCAGCTTTTAAAATCAGGGTGTTCGAGGGCCGCCTCCGCCCGCCCAAAAGTGAACCGAACCTTTCCTGTACCCGTATCGTCTAAACAGGACTGTGCCCACCTCTGCGCGGAACCCTTGGGACCGATTGCCGCCAGTTCCAATAGCGCGGCAAAGCCGTCTCCGGGGTGTGTCCGCGCACAGTTGGACAAGATCCTGGCGAGCAACGCATTTGCCGGAGCCGAACGGCCGGGACGGTTCTTGCGCTTCGTTGTCGAGCAGGCTCTCGCCGGGCATCAACTCAAGGAGATGCTGCTCGGCGTAGAGGTTTTCGGCCGGAACCCGTCGTACGACCCGCGCCTCGATGGCGTGGTACGCGTGGTGTCCGGCGTCAAACTGCGCTCGCGCCTGAAAGAGTACTACGAGACGGAGGGCGCCGGCGACCCGGTCCGGCTCGATCTGCCGAAGGGCGGGTATCTCCCCTCCTTCAAAGCGCTGCCCAGCCAGCCGGCCGAAACCGTCGCCGCTCCTTATCGGAACTCAGGTTCACAAAGGGAAGCACGGCGATGGAGGACGAATCCGGAGATGCGGGCCGGGGATGCGACTTCCGGGCCACCTCTCTCGCCCTACAAGATTACCGGCGCCGGGATGATCTATAGCGACCGGCGCGAATACGATCGGGCCGTGGAACAGTTCCGGAAGGCCATCGAGCTGGACCCCTCTTTCTATCACGCTTACGATGAGCTGCGGGGTGTCGAAACCGTAAGAGGCAGGCCCGCGGCGGTGGACGCGGTGATGCAGCAGGCGATGCGCGCCTTGCCGCGCAACAGGGCAGGCAAGCCGAGGCGCGCGGGCTGATTGAGAATTGGATTCGGGAATGCGATCAAACCGAAAGGCCCGGAAAATCCTGCTACGCCGCTCAGGTCTATGCCAGCATCGGCGAAAAGGATCTGGCCTTCGAATGGCTGGAAAAAGCGTACGAGGAGCGCAGCCCGCTCCTCGCGTACGCCAAAGTGATGCCCTACTACGACACGCTGCGCTCCGACCCGCGGTTCACCGCCCTGCTCAAGCGCCTCGGCTTGGGGAGTTAACCGCGGGTCTACTCGCGAGAACCCTCACACTTTGCGAATTCGGCGGACCAGCAACAGTCCGCACATCGCGATGCCCATCAGCGAAAACGTGGCCGGCTCGGGGGTGCCTGGACCGACCTGCAGATTAACGTCGACGGGCCCTTCCAGGGAGAAGAAGGAAGAGCCGCCGTTGCCAATCCCACCATTGCCAAAGGATATCGTGCCCGTCATATCGTTGACGTTGGTCGCGGTAGCCGTGGTATAGGGGCCGCCATAACCCGAGGGATCGGTGCTATTGACGCATGGGTTTCCGCCACCCACAAATGTGTACCCGGGGCTCGTTGTGGTTTGGCTTCCGTTCACGTCGCCGCAGATGCCGTCACCATCAAAAGCAAAGATGTCATCCGTTGCACTGGTCAAGGTGATGGACGTAATCGGCGCACCGCTGTTGTTGAGAATGCCGATAAGGTTGTCGTCACCCCCACTGTCGTACGAAGGGGCGGCGTTTGGAAAGGTCGTGGTAATCGACCCACCGGCGCCGAATGTAATTAGTACGTTGCACCCCGTGTCGTTCAGCACGGTGCCGGTGGCCTGGGTGCCTGAAAGCTGGGTGTCCGCAATGTACGTCGAACTGACGCCCTCCGCGCCCACACTGCCCGAATAGGGAGCGGGGCAAATGCTGGCGGCAGACATTGTGTTAGCCGCGAATGCCAAAAGCATGGCACTTGGCAGCAAAAAGTTTTTCATCGTCTTTTCCCTCCGAGTCTGAAACTATAATCCGAGTGTCCCGCCAGAGTCTCCCCCCTTGGGCGAAACATTAGCCAGTATATCCCAAGCGCCCCAGCTTTGAGTCCGTTATTTTCCACAACCGCTGCCGCGATTGTGAGATTACTTACGGTCGTGGCCTGGCTGGCCGGCTCTGTAAGATTTCCTTTGCCGAAGTTTCGCCTATCGGGTTCCAGCAGATCCTGGCACGAGGGCTTGCTGCCCGTATCCGGACGGCGCGGGCGGAGTAGGCCGCCGCCCGCGCCCGCCAGAGCCCCATGCCGCGTCCCCCAAGAAAACTCTTGACATTTTTATTCGATAGTACTAATTATTTAGTATGCGATCCCCGAGCAAGACCCTGACCGGCCAGGAGCTGGAGATCATGAAGATCGTCTGGGAGCGGCGAACCGCCACCGTCCGCGACGTCTACGAGGCGCTGCTGGAGCGCCGCCGGGTGGCCTACACCACCGTCATGACAATGATGAAGATCCTGGAACGGAAGGGCTACCTTAACCGCAAGCAGGTGGAGCGCGCCTACGTCTACCGGCCGGCCCAACCGAAAAACAGCGTGATCCGGGTCATGGTGCGGGATTTCGTCAATCGCGTGTTCAACGGTTCGGCGGAACCCCTGCTGGTGCACCTGATCGAAGACCGCCATCTGACGGCGGATGAAGTCGAGGAGATCCGCCGGCTGATCGGAGAGCGGACGTGAACGCGGCATATTGGCTCGGCAACCTGGCTGCCTGGAGTGCACAGGCAGCGGGCCTGGTCGCGGCGGGAGGAGCCGCGGTCTGGGCCTTCCAGTTGCGCGCACCGCGGATCCGGCTGGTGTACTGGCAAGCGTTGCTGGCGATCTGCCTGTTGCTTCCCGCAGTGGAACCATGGCGCCGCGCCGTGGACGGGAACATCGAGTTCACCACGACGCCAGCCAGACCGGTCTCGCCGGGCCGCGCTCCAGTACATTTCCCGCCGTGGCGCCAGGCTCTGCTCTTCGCGCTGGTTTCGGGTTGCGCCGGACGGGCGGTGTGGCTCGCCGTGGGATTCGGCAGACTGCGCCGCTGGCGGCGGGAGGCGCGCGTGTTTTCGCCGCTTCCGCCACGCCTCGAGCTGCTGCGCACGAGAATTGCGCGCCATGCGGAGTTCCGGCTATCGCCATCGCTATCGGCTCCGGTAACGTTCGGGCTCTTGCGGCCGATGGTCGTGTTGCCCGCTCTTTTCGATGAATTGCCGGCGGATATTCAGGAAGCCATCGTATGCCATGAGTTGCTGCACGTGCGCCGCGGCGATTGGGCCGTCACCGTGGCGGAGCAGGTCGTCCGCGCGGCCCTATGGTTTCATCCGGCCATCTGGTGGCTGATCGGCCAGGCGCAACTGGCGCGCGAACAGACCGTGGATGGCGAAGTGGTGGCGCTCACCGGGAACCGCGGGCAGTACCTGAACGCGCTACTGGCCATGGCCGGGAATCGGTCGGCGTTCGATCTGGCGCCGGCGGCCCTGTTTTTACGAAAACGTCACCTGAAGAATCGGGTGGCCCTGCTATTGAAGGAGGTTACCATGTCGAAAGAAAAGCTCATTACGTTCTGCGCCGCTAGTTGCGGAGTATTGCTCGCCGCGGGCTGGCTCGCGCTACACACATTTCCGCTCCAGGCGGCGCCTGTTCCCCAAGATCAGGAGTCGGGGAAGCTGCTGCACAGCGTTGCGCCCAAGTATCCACAGGCGGCACGCGACAAACGTATCGAGGGCGCCGTCGTGATGGTAGTCCACATAGACGCCAAGGGCCACGTGTCCGACCCGAAGGTGATCAGCGGACCGGAGGAATTGAGGAGCGCTGCGGTGGACGCGGTTTTGCAGTGGCATTACAACCCCCAAGCCATGACCCTGCCTGCGACCACGGAGGTGACGATGAACTTCAGGCTGCTTCCCGAAGGTGCGCCCGTCGTATTACCCGACAGCTATCCCGACAGCTATCTCGAAGGCAAGCGCGTGTTGCTCCAGAACATCGTAGTGGAGGGTCTCACGCCTTCGGCGCGCGGCGAGTTGCTGCAGCAATTGCCGATCCACCAGGGAGACATGCTGGATGCGGACGGCATGCGCGCAACCATGGCCAGCGCGGTTGCATTCGACGAGCATTTGCGTGTAGCTCTGCTGCTGAACCCGTCCGACGAAAACTCCGCCAGTCTGCGTATCTCTCTGGCGGCTGCGGGACCTCCGACGCGGATTCGTATTGGCGCTAACGTGCAACAGGCCAAGCGGCTGGTGACGGTGACTCCCGTTTATCCGGCGGAAGCCAAGGCACAGCGTATTGAGGGCGAGGTGCGGCTTGAGGCCACGCTTGGCAAAGACGGCAAGGTCGAGAACCTTCAGGTGCTCAGCGGCGACCCGATGCTGGCCGCCGCGGCTCTGGACGCGGTGCGGCAATGGCAGTACCAGACGACGCTGCTGAACGGCGATCCGGTCGAGGTGGTAACGGAGATCGCTGTGAATTTCACGCTGGCGAAGTGACTCGCCCGCAGCCGGTTACCGCTTGTAAATCGTGCCGTCTTTCATCACGAACGCGACCTTCTGCAGCACGCCGATATCCTGCAGCGGGTCGCCGGGTACCGCGACGATGTCGGCAAAGTAGCCCGGCTTGAGCGCGCCGATCTGGTCCTGCCAGCCGAGCAGCCGGGCGCCGTTCAACGTGCCGGCCTGTAGCGCGGCCAGCGGCGACATGCCGTACTTCGCCATCAGTACGAACTCGCGGGCTTGCGTGCCGTGGGGAAATGGGCCCACGTCCGAACCCATGGCCATCGGCACGCCTGCCGCAAGCTGCGCGCGGAATTCATGCGCGTGAAACTCGAGGATGGAGCGCTCGCGATCGGCCGCCTGGGACGATGCGGCGTGGTCGGCGAAGTATTCGAAGATGGTGAAGGTGGGCACGGCGAAGATCTGTTTCTCGCGCATCAGCCGCATGGTCTCTTCACTGAGTTGCAGCGCGTGGTCGATCGAAACAACTCCGGCGCGCGCGGCGTAGAGCGTGCCCGGCTCTCCGGTGGCGTGCACGGCTACACGCTTGCCCACGCGCGCGGCTTCTTCCACGGCGGCGCGCAGTTCGGCTTCGGTGTATTGGTACGGCGTGGAGAACTTCCCGCCGTGCAGCGTGTCGCGGCCGGTTTCGTAGATCTTGATGAAGTCTGCGCCTTCCTTGAACTGGCCGCGGATCACCGCGATCAACTCGGCGGCATTGTTGGCCCAGGTGGCGTTGGGCAGGACATGCTGGGCCGGGTTGTAGCCGATGGCGTCCTCGTGGCCGCCCAGAATATCCACAGCATTGCCGCTGATGCGCAGCCGCGGTCCTGGCGCCAGCCCGAGGGAATCGATGGCGTTGCGCACCGCGGTATCGGCCGAGCCCGCGCCTTCGGTACCCATGTCGCGCTCCGCGGTGAATCCGGCCATCAGGTCGGCCCTGGCGGCCACCAGGGCGAGGATGGTCCGCTGCGGCACGGATTCCTCGACGGTCTGCAGATCTTCCGCGCCGGGATGCAGAAACAGGTGTACGTGCGCATCGATCAAGCCCGGCAGCAAGGTGCGGTCGCCCAGATCGATCAGCTCGGCGGTGGGCGGATGCGCGACCGTAGCGCCCACTTCCACGATGCGTTCGCCGGTGACGAGCACCTCGCCGGGTTGAAGCATCTTGCCGGACTCGACATCCAGCAGGCGCGCGGCGCGCAGCACGATGGGCGTCTGGCCAAAAGCGGCGCCGGCGAC
>Ga0182014_10008924_pt1 | contig 10148 bp, 5 predicted proteins | sample 612S2DmetaG_FD_120489 | JGI IMG/M metagenome (GOLD analysis project Ga0182014, IMG submission 120489) | Permafrost microbial communities from Stordalen Mire, Sweden - 612S2D metaG | ecosystem: Environmental > Terrestrial > Soil > Wetlands > Permafrost | place: Sweden: Stordalen | collected...
CGAAACTTGTTGGCCGCCGCCGTAACTCCGACGCCGCTGCCGCAGACCAGAAGTCCGCGCTCGACCCTGCCGGCCTGCACGGCTTCGGCCACCAGCTTGGCGTAATCCGGATAGTCGTCCGGCACGTCGCCTCTGTCGGCGCCAAAGTCCAGCACTTCATGGCCGGCCTTTTGCAGTTCTTTTACGATCGTTTTATTCAGCGGAAACCCGGCGTGATCGGCGCCGACGGCGATTTTCATATCCGTGCCTTTGTGCGCTCCAGTACGCTGAGCGCCGCTTCCACCACGTGCTCAGGCGTGAAGCCGAAGTGTTGGAACAATTCTTTGGCCGGCGCGGACGCGCCAAAATCATCTCGTCCGATCGGAAACCCATCGGGTCCCACGTATCTCCACCACCCCAGGGTCGAGCCCGCCTCGACCGACACCCGGGCGGCAATCGAAGCGGGCAGAACAGACTGTTGATACGCCTCGTCCTGCCGCTCGAAGATTTCCCACGAGGGCATGCTGACCACGCGCGCGCGCACGCCTTGCTGCTCCAGCTTCTCGAAGGCCGCCACGCACAATTGCAACTCCGAACCCGTGCCCATCAGAATCACTTCGGGATGCTGGCTTTCGATCAGCACATAGGCCCCGCGATGCAGCCCGGAGGCGGCTGCCATACGGCTGCGATCATAGGTCGGAATCGCCTGGCGGGTAAGCGACAGCGCGGTTGGGCCCTTCGCCGAGCCGATGGCGTAGCGCCACGCCTCCGCGGCTTCGTTGGCGTCTCCCGGCCGAATCACCGTGAGACCCGGGATGGCGCGCAAGGCGGTCAGATGCTCAATCGGCTGGTGCGTGGGACCGTCTTCTCCAAGGCCGATCGAATCGTGTGTAAACACGTAGGTGACGGGCAGGCGCATGAGCGCCGCCAGCCGTATGGAAGGACGCATGTAATCGGAAAACACCATGAAGGTCGCGCCAAAAACCCTCAGCTTGGAAACGGACATGCCGTTCAGGATGGAGCCCATGGCGTGCTCGCGGATGCCAAAATGCATGTTGCGTCCCGCCGTCCCGCGCTCGAAATAAGGCTCGGCGCCAATCACGGTTCTGGTCGAAGGCGACAGATCCGCCGCGCCCCCCATCAACCAAGGCAGACGCTCGGCGATGGCGTTCTCTACCTTGCCCGCCGATTCACGCGTGGCCGTGCCTTTCAGGTCGGCGGGAAACACCGGGATCTTGCTGTCCCAGCCTTCAGGCAGGCGGCCCCTTTGCAGCGTCTCCCATTCCGCGGCCAACTCCGGAAAAGCCTTACGGTACGCCTCGTACTTCTGCTTCCATTCCTGCTCCTGCCGCGCCCCCCGGCCCACGGCCTGGCGCATGTGGCTTTCAACCTCGGGCGGGACATAAAACGTCTTATCCTCGGGCCAACCGTAGTTGCGCTTGGCGGCCCGCACTTGGTCTTCGCCCAGGGGCTCGCCGTGGGCTTCCTTGGTGTCCTGCCGCTTGGGCGAGCCGTAACCGATATGCGTCCTCACCATAATAAGATTCGGCTTCGATTGCTGCTGGTGCGCCTTCTGAATCGCGGAACGCAACGAGTCCAGGTCATTCACATCGTCCACGCTCAATACGTTCCAGCCGTATGCCTGGTAGCGCTTGCCCACGTCTTCTGAAAACGCCAGCGCGGTGTCGCCTTCAATGGTGATGTGGTTGTTGTCGTAAAACAGGGTCAGCTGCGACAGCCCAAAGTGGCCGGCCAAGGAGGAAGCTTCACTCGAAACGCCTTCCATGAGGTCGCCGTCGCCGCAGATGGCGTAGACGCGGTAATCCACCAGCGGATGGCCCTCGCGATTGAAATGGGCCGCCAGCCAACGCTCGGCGATGGCCATTCCAACCGCATTGCCAACCCCCTGCCCGAGCGGGCCCGTGGTCGTCTCCACGCCTGGCGTCAAGCCGTGCTCCGGATGCCCCGGCGTCTTCGAATCCCACTGCCGGAATTGCTTCAGATCGTCGAGCGTCAGGCCGAAACCGGTCAGGAAAAGAGCGGAATAAAGCAGCATGGAAGCATGCCCGTTGGAGAGCACAAAGCGGTCGCGATTCGGCCAATCGGGGTTGCCGGGATTGTAGCGAAGGTATTCATCGAACAAGAGAAAGGCCAGCGGCGCCAAAGCCATGGGCGCTCCCGGATGGCCGCTGTTCGCCTTTTGCACCGCGTCCATTGACAAGGTGCGAATCGCATTGATTGCAAGTAACTCAAGATCCTGCTGTTTGGTCGAACTTGCCATGCTTCTCCTCGAATGCTTTTTTGCGCTTCCCACGCGCCGGAAAGGAACGCCGGCTAGCAGGCTGCTGAAAAACAAGTTCCGGAAAGGACGAGCCCCCAACATCTTGTACGCTTAACTTCTGGATTACACATTCCGTAGCGCCTCGCTCGTTGCTTCGGCGCGTTTTTCAGCAGCTAGCTAGGGCCCAATCTGCTTTGGACTACGTTGATCACTGTAGGATTCTTTACCGCGCCGCGTCAAATTGAGCTGGCCGCGGCGGATTTTCCGCCGCCGGCGGGGACGAGCCGCTCACCTAACCCGGAGCATGGAATCTGCATCGAAACTCTTTGCGCGGGGCCTTCAGTCAGAATGCCGTTAACTTCGGAATGTCGTTCACAGACCCTAGGGATGCAAGTTGGCTGGCGCGGGAGGCATCCCGCTGAGTGACCTTGCCCGGCAGCTCTCGCGGGCAGCTACCTTTTGCGGATCAACAAGAGGAGGAGTATGAAGAAACTTCTGGGGTTGGTGGCGATCGCGGTATTCGCATTGCAGGGTGCTGGACAATTGCTTGCCTAATCGTCCCCAACGGACGCTCCGCCGGCGGCGCGACCGCCTTAACGTATGCACCTATTTGTATCCACCAAGCGAGTGGTCCCAGCGTGTGGGAGTGACAATCCAAGCTGTTCTTGAACTAAGTACAGGGGCCTCTTCTTCGATTCCCAGTAAGTTCGGCCCACATATTCGCCGACAACCCCCAGGCAGACCAGTTGTACCCCACCCATAAATAGAGCTGCCAACAGCAGGCTCGTCCATCCAACCACCCATTGGTGCGTCGAAAGCCGTATGACTAATGCCCAACAACTGCCAATTAACGCCATCAAAGAAGCTGCGAGGCCAACCATCGTAGCCATGCGCAGCGGAACGACGGAAAACGATAGTATGCCGTCCATTGCAAAACGCAGCATCCTGCGAATCGGGTATTTGGTGGTTCCGGCGAAGCGCGCCTCCCGATTGTATGGCAGTGCTAACTGGCGAAATCCGAGCCAGCTGACCATGCCACGCAGGAAACGGTCACGCTCTGGCATAGAGAGCAGTGCGTCCACAACCTTGCGGTCCATCAATCGAAAATCGCCGGTGTCGAGAGGGATCGGGACATCTGAAAGCAGGTTGATCAGCCGATAAAACAGCTTAGCCGTTCCCAGCTTCCAGAAACTCTCCCCTTCGCGATGGATCCGGGTTCCATAGACCACATCCCAGCACCCCTCGCGCCAGCGCTCCAGCATTTGCAGAATGACCTCGGGAGGATCCTGCAGGTCGGCATCGATCAGCACGACGGCATCTCCGCCTGCGTGTTCCAAGCCGGCCGTGATTGCAAGCTGGTGACCGAAATTCCGCGAAAGTTGCAGCATTTTTACGCGGTCGTCCGCAGCGTGCAGCTGCCGGAGAATCTCGGATGTCCTATCCGTACTTCCATCGTCTACGTAAATAATTTCACAATCCATACTACTTTGCTCTGCTGTCAAGAGCAGGCGACGATTGGTTTCACGGATAACCTGTTCTTCGTTGTAGCAGGGAACGATGATTGACAACCGGCGAGCAAGCGCAGCGTTGATTCCGGCCTCAGTCGAATTGTGAACACCTGCTAGCCCCATTTGGATCCTCAATACAATGCACGAAATAAGAACAATTATACGGCCTCGGCATTACGTGATAAACCACCGTGCTGACGGGCCAATATTCAATGCGGTGATCTGATATAAATACCAGAAGGAGCACGCTATCACTGACCTTCGGAGGCCCGAGCGGTTGATATTAGGCGGTTGATATTAGAAGGAGATCCGGTTGGAGCAGTTGACTTGAAGATGACGGACAATCGGCCATACGAAAGAGATAGCAGACCTGGGCGCAGGACGCGTGTTCTAGTTCCGCTGCTAATCCTTCTTTTTATTCTCCAGTGCGCATGGTTCATCCGCACCCAGTCGTTCACCTGCGACGAACCCGAGCACATCGTCGCCGGATTGGAGGCGTGGCGCTTCGGAGAATTCCAACAATGGAGCGGCCATCCTCCGCTGGGACGCATGCTCTTCGCCATTCCGCTGCTGAATACCAACTGGAGCTATCAGATCGTTGACGACCAGGTGCATCCCATCAGCCCTGCGCCGGAGGTCTGGCTCTACCGCACGCGCCCCGTCGGCGTGATCCTCGGAGTGGTACTGTTGCTTTTGCTTTGGGCAACCGCGCGCCGCCTCTTCTCGGAAACGGCAGCCAACTTTGTGCTAGCCCTCGCAGTGCTTTCGCCTGACTTGATCGCGCACTTTTCCTTGGCAAACACCGACGGCATAGGATGTTTGTTTATCTTCGCCTGCGTGGTGCAGTGGTTGCGCTATTGGCATAATCCTTCCTGGGTTCAGGCCGCAATTCTCGGATTTTTGTCCGGCTTAGTGCTACTCGCCAAGTACAACAGTCCGCCGCTGCTTGCGCTGCTCTTGCTGCTGGTTCTTGGACTCGCGCCAAGCGCAGTCAAATTGAACCCCGCCGGATTGCAATGGAAGCGAGCCACGGCCGTACTGCTTATCGCCTGCATGGTGGTTTGGGCCGGATTTCTATTCCATGTCTCCAAGGTGACCTTCGCCGATCAGATGGTCACCATCCACTTCTCCGGCTACACCAAACTGCTCCAGTATGAGATGCCGACGCTTAAGACCCCCATCACCATATTCCTGCCCGCCTGTGAGTGGTTTACCGGACTGGGATGGCGGATTGCCGAGGACATGGGTGGGCATCGGAGTTTCTTTCTCGGTCACTATGCGAAAACGGGTCTCAAGCTCTACTTCCCGGTCGCGATTCTTCTCAAGTGGCCACTCCTCATTCTCCTGCTTGGAGTCGCAGGGGCCTGCGTAGTACTCCGGCGCAAGGTTCCCGGCAGCCGCGATCTGCTGGCAATCAGCCTTATCCCCGCCGTCTACTTTCTCTTCGCCATTACAGCACCCGTCAACATTGGTGTCCGCCACGTCTTGCCCGTCTATCCGTTTCTCCTGCTCTACGCGGGAGCCTTCGCCGAGTGGGCGCGCGGCTGGCGTTGGGCAAGGGTCCTGCTGGCGCTGCTTCTGGTGGCGCAGGCCGCCGACATCGCCCGCTACGCGCCCGACTATCTCTCCTACTTCACCGTGCTGGTAAAGCCCGCCAACACCTGGCGGATGCTCAGCGACAGTAACACCGACTGGGGGCAGGGGTTCGTCGCGCTGCGCCGCTTCCAGGAAGAGCATCCCGTGGAAGCCATTCACCTGGCCTATGCCGGAGAGGTCGATCCCGCCTGGTACGGCATCCGCTACACCCGTCTGAACGAGGCAGACCACCCCTCTGGAATCGTGGTGGTCAGCGCAACCCATCTCTCCGGACAGCTGCTCAAGAACCACTACGCCTACCGCTGGCTCCTGGAGTATCCGGTCAAGACCGTACTCAATCACACTTTGTACGTCTTCGAAGTGCCGCGGAGCGCTCCGCAGTATGTCACGCCGCAACTCCCGCAGACTTCGTCCAACGCGGCTCCACTCTGCACAGAAGTCGAACCTCGCTGCCATACGGAGAATCCAGACGCAGCCCATGGGGACGGCTGGAGCGTGACTTATGCATGGCCGGACGGCCATTAGGACGCCTTCTGCAATTTTCTTTTTGCGATTGTCGACTTGGAAAGTGCGCGATGTCAGCGCCGACGATATTCGTCTAATCGATTCTGCAAACCTCTACGCGGTCATTCTCGTATGGGCAATCCAGTGCCGGGGTTACCGGGCGCTCAACAATCGCCCAGTTTACGCCGAACTGAGCCTTCAATCTGCGCAGATCGTCCGGCGATACGTGTTGCCAGTCTTCGTGCCCTAAGTTCTGCGCGGTCACTTCCCGCTGCCAGCGGACTGCCAGGGTAGGCGACGTCAGAACCATTCCTGAATCCTTGAAACTATCGGCTAGCGCGCTGCGTAACGCAAACGCGCGAAATACCTGGTTGTCTTCATCAGGGCGGTGCATATATTCCGGGCCGAGCGCGAAGTAGGCGTCTTCGGGAGTATTGTTGCGTATCCATTCGAACGACTTCACCCACGGATTCGACGAATGAATACCGGGTAGTTCGAGGTGCGGAGTTGCAGGAAAAAGCGCGCGCTGCGCCATGAACATTCCCAGCGCCGCCGGCACGAACAGTGCCGCCCAGCGCCAGACGTGCTGGCGCAAAACGTACTCTCCCAGGAAGCATCCTCCCAACAAGATTGTGAGCACATAAAGAAGATGCAGATAACGCATCGGCTCCAGCGGACGCATCCTCTCCAATGCTGGGGGAAGCATGATCAGCAACGCGACCGCGGATTGGAATAAGCCATACGCTGCCGTGCGCGTCGCGACACGCCGAAGGGTTATTCGTTCGCTGGTTTGAGCACGCTGGCCTGCGGTTCGGGCGAACCAGAACAAAATCAAAATCGGTCCAACTACCCCCAGCCATTCGTACCACGCCCAATGCCGGAGATCGCAATAGTGATGCATGTGGATCGCGTATTGCAAAGCCGGTGACGTCGAGGACGGATGAAGCAGTATCTCGAACGGAAGAGCAAACGCAGCTAGCACCGGCATCCGGGAAAATTCCTGTGGCCAGGAGACTGCAAGAAAAAAACAAAGAGAAATGCCAAATGCTGCAATCACCGGGTGAAACAGCAATGTCACAATCAACGCCAGAACTGCCATTGCATATCGCTTTCCAAGCACAAAATCAACGGCGAAAAGCGCCAGCGTTGTGGCGATTGCCCGTGGAACCAGGTTCTGGTCCATGATGTACAGCCCAGTACCAGCGATCGGCAGCGTGAAGAATACGCTCACCAGGGCCACTCCGCACCAGCGTGAATTCTCCCGCTCGAAACAGCGCGAGGCAATCCGGTAACAGGCAGCCAGAAAAGCAAATATCGTCAGCAGATGCCATGTGAACACCATCACGTCGGCCGGAATGTGCGTGACTCTGATCGAGGCGGCGATGAGCTTGTCGTACACTGTGGCCTGAAGTTTGATAGCGAAAAAGTCGGCGTCTACCCGGAACAGCCTCGGATTCAAATTATGCTCGATGGCAGCCAGATACACACCACCGTCCTCGGCTCCCGGATGGTATCCGGCAATCAGAACACCTAGGCCGGTAAGAGCTGCAAGCTTCAGCGATGTGCGAGAGAATAATGGCTTCATGGACTTCAGTTACGATAACTTGAGCCTGAACTGGTTTACAAGGAGAGCCTGCACTCTGTCGCGAGTATATTCCAGAAAACATCCAGTTTTGCCCATAAATCCATATAACCCCGTGTTTGAGGCGTAGGTCGCGGAGTCCCAACTTGCTCTTTCGTTCTTTCTTGAAAATAAAGATAAGAATCCACTAATGATGCGGTGAGAATGTTAGCTCTGTCTGGTCACCCGCTTGCTGGAAGGAAACAGGGCACGGGAGTCAACCTGCCCGGCCCGCGGGGAGAGCAGATGCCTCAGGGAATTGATTACAGGGATTACAGGGCCCGGAAGGCGGGCGCGGACTTTTCGGCGAAAGCGCACGAAACGCTTGATCCCATGGATTGGAAGAGTTTTCGGAAGCAGGCGCACCACATGCTGGACGATATGCTCAATTACATCGAGCATATTCGAGAGCGCCCGGTGTGGCAGCCGATCCCGGACGAGGTGCGGGCGCGCTTTCGCGGCGTGGTTCCCCGTCTGCCGTCCGATCTCTCCGCGGTCCATGAGGAGTTCATGCGGCACATCCTGCCCTTCGCCGCGGGCAATGTTCACCCGGGCTTCATGGGCTGGGTGCATGGCGGCGGCACGCCGGTTGGCATGCTGGCGGAGATGCTTGCGGCGGGACTGAATGCCAATCTCGGAGGCCGCGATCAGGCTCCCATCGAGGTCGAGCGGCAAGTCGTCCAATGGACCCGCGAGATCTTTGGTTTTCCGGAAAGCGCGACCGGATTGTTCGTTACCGGAACCTCCATGGCCAATCTGATCGCCGTGGTCGTCGCCCGCGATGTGGCACTCGGTTTTGAGGTGCGCCGCAGCGGTGTAGGCGAAGACACGAGGCGTCTAACCGCCTATGCCTCGACCGCGATTCATGGCTGCATCGGCAAGGCCCTGGATCTTTGCGGCGTCGGCAGCGCCGCGCTGCGGCTAATCCCAACCGACCATCGCCACCGCATCGACCTCCAGGCGCTCGGGATGGCAATCCAGAAAGATCGCGATGCCGGCTTGACGCCGTTTCTGGTAGTGGGCAGCGCCGGAACGGTAGACACCGGGGCGATTGACGATCTTGCCGGCATCGCCGATCTCTGCCGGCGGGAGAATGTCTGGTTCCATGTCGACGGCGCCTATGGCGCTCTGGCGATCGTTGCTCCAGATCTTGCCCCGCGACTCGATGGCATCGAACGCGCCGATTCGCTGGCATTCGATTTTCATAAATGGGGACAAGTGCCCTACGATGCCGGATATATTCTGGTGCGAGACGGGGTGCTGCACAGAAATACTTTCGCCACTTCGGCCGCCTACCTCAAGCGGGTGGAGCGGGGGCTGGCGGCCGGCTCGCCGTGGCCTTCTGACTTCGGACCGGATCTCTCGCGCGGCTTTCGGGCGTTGAAAACCTGGTTCACCCTGAAGGTTTACGGTACCGACGCGTTGGGCGCGGTCATCTCCCGCACCTGCGAATTGGCCCGCTATCTGGAAAGCCGGATCACCGGGACGCCGGAACTCGAACTGATGGCCCCTGTGGAACTCAACATTGTCTGTTTCCGCTATCGCGCCGAGGACTCGGACCGGGTCAACGAAAAGCTGGTCATCGATCTCCAGGAGTCCGGCCGCGTTGCCCCGTCTACGACTACCATCGGCGCCCGCCTGGCGATCCGGGTGGCGATTGTAAATCACCGAACCAGTCGCGCTGAAATCGATGCCCTGGTGGACAGTACGCTGTCTCTGGGACGGGCTTTTCAGAACAGCGCCACCGCGTGTAAAGCTGCGCAAACGGCCCAGGAGAATCATGCACCCAGAGCTTTTGAAATCACAATTGCAGACCGTGGAGAAACAGCTGGCAACTCAACCCGGCTCAGTCGCACTGCGCTTTCTGCGGGGTAGAATCCTGGAAGAAATGGGCCGGATACTGGAAGCCAGGAGCGCTTATTTCGAGTTGCTCAAACTTGACCCCTCGCATGTCGGGGCACTGAACAATCTCGGGAGCTTATGCGCGGGGACCACAACCCTCGGCAACCTTCTGGTCGCCGCCGGGCAGAAGGCGGCGGCCAGAAGACTGTTCGCGGAAGCCGTTCTGAGACATCCGGACGATGTCATGAGCCGGGTGAATTTTGGCGCTCTCCTGATTCAGGAAGGGGAGCAGGCAAAGGCTCGCGAGCACTTCGAGCATGCCCTGAAAATCGATCCGAACTGCCGGCAAGCGCATGCCGGCTTGTCGTTTGTGTTTATGGATCTGGGAGATCCCGAGCAGGCATCCTGGCACCGGCGCACTGCCTTTCAGGGCCGCTGCGTGATTCCGGTAATGTATCGCGGAGAAGCGCCGCCGATAACCGTGTTGGAACTGGTTCCGGCCACCGGAGGCGGGGTACGGATCAACAGTTTTCTAAACGACCGCGTCTTCCAGATATTCCTCGTAGTCACGGAGTTCTACGACTCCCGCACGACCCTGCCGCCGCACCAACTGGTGGTCAACGCCATCGGCGATGCCGACGTGGCTGCCGGGGCGCTGGCTGGCGCGCAGTCCCTGCTTGCACATAGCACGGCTCCGGTCATTAATCCGCCGGCGGCAGTGCTGGCGACAGGCCGTTCCGAGATCGCACGGCGCCTCGCCGGAGTGCCCGGGGTCATAACTCCGAAGACCATCACTTTGTCGCGGGAGTTGCTTGCC
>Ga0182014_10008927_pt1 | contig 10145 bp, 11 predicted proteins | sample 612S2DmetaG_FD_120489 | JGI IMG/M metagenome (GOLD analysis project Ga0182014, IMG submission 120489) | Permafrost microbial communities from Stordalen Mire, Sweden - 612S2D metaG | ecosystem: Environmental > Terrestrial > Soil > Wetlands > Permafrost | place: Sweden: Stordalen | collected...
AAGCGCGTGATCGTCACCGATGTGAGCTGCAACGAGCCGCGGCGCTGCTTTCAACGCTCTGGCATCCAGGCGGCGGCGCGCAGCGAAGGGGCGGAGGTAATTCTTCCCGATCCCGAGCTCTTCGAAGAGGTGGACCTGGACGGAGTGGTGCTGAAGACGTGGCCGGTCTTCAAACCGTTTCTCGAGGCGGACAAGATCTTCAACCTGCCCATCGCCAAACATCACGGGCTGACCGGGGCAACCCTGGGGATGAAGAACTGGTACGGCATTCTGGGTGGGGAGCGCAATCGGCTGCATCAGCAGATTCATCAGAGTCTGGTGGACCTGGCCAACTTCATGCTGCCCACAGCCACGTTCATGGATTGCTACCGGGTTCTGCTGCGCAACGGCCCCACCGGCGGCAACCTTGAAGACGTTGCCGTGAAAAAGACGATGGTGGCTGGAACCGATCCGGTGGCCATCGATGCTTACGTGGCCAAGGCTTACTGGAATCTGGATCCCGAGCACCTGCCTTATTTGCAGATGGCCGCTGCGCGCGGATTGGGAACGGTGGACTTTGCTTCGCTCGCAGTGAAGACCAGCCCGTTGGGATAGAAGTTCATCTTTCATCGCAGGGAACCCAACATCGCCCCAGCGAGCAGCGATCGCTCGCCGGGGCCCTGGTCCTCCGATGCTGGGACACCGGGTTTTCAGGCCTGAGGTTGGTGTTTGCGGTGAGCGCGGCGCTCGGCTAGCATCTGCTCGAACTGCTGCTTCTGCGTATCGTTCATCAGCGCTTCCATCTTGCTGTTGCTGTCCTGCATGATGGCCCGTGCCTTTGCGTGGCGATCCTGCCCGGTGAGCGAGGCGTCGGCGCGAAGGCCCTGCATCTGCTGTGCGCGGCCGGCGAGGATAGGCTGAAGCTGCGCCACCTGGTCGCCGCTGAGGCCTAACCTCTTGCCGAGATGAGCGGCTTGTTCCGCCGGATCGAATGTGCGGTGCGGGCGGGCCGCCTGCGGTTGCGCGACTTGCGGCGCATTGGCTGCGGGGGCCTGGTTGGAGTCGGGTGCCTGTGCGAGCAGTGTACTCGCGGAAAAAAGCAGTGCGCCCAAGACGAGGGTTGCCTTCGTTGTGTCCATGTTTTCGATTCTCCCTTTTGGCCTTGATCGTACTTGCTGGCCAGTGGTTGTGTAGACACAAGTGTGCCGAGCGAGTTGCGTAAAGAAATGTAACGAGGCTGCGGGAACAATCCGCGGCGGCGGGCAGCGATCTGCCATATCTCTGGTCTGAGAATTCGAATTTGGTGCGATGGCTGGATGCCAAAGCTACACAGCGGCAACTTGCCGCGATTCCCATGCAGGTTCTGTGCGCCGATGGTCGGTACTTCCCGGCCGGAACGGATTCTTTCCGGTCGGCTATTTCTGCGGTTCCTTCGAGCCTTCCTTGGCGCCTTCGACCGCGCCCTTCGTTGTGTCCTTGGTCTTGGTCGCAGCCTTCTTTGTGCCGTTTGCCGTGGCGTGGTAGGCCTTCTTTGTGCCAGTCTTGGTTTTGTCGTAGGCCTTCACCGTGCCATTTTTCGATGCGTCGTAGCCTTTTTCTGTACCGTGCTTCGTCTTGTCGTAGGCCTTGGTGGTTCCCTTTTTCACGGCGTGGCCGGTGTCTTTGGCCGCGTCTTTGGTATCGTGGCCGGCGTCTTTCATATCCTGCTTTGCGCCGTTGTCCTGGGTCGGGGTGGAGGGTTGGCCGAATCCCAGAGCCGGCGTGCAAACCAGACCGGCTGCCAGGAGTGCTACGAATAGTTGGCGGTTTGTTCTCATATGCATCGGGATTCCTCTTTCGTTCGTGTGGTTGGCTGTTTTGGAATAAAAAACGCGTGCCATACGAGCCACGAAAATCCGGGCGCTTCGGCAGGCCTCTAACAAGCCTTAGTTGTCGGAATGAGACGAATCCGGCCAGGTGGGGCTGACCAGTTCGATGGTGTAGACGGGACCATCCGGATAGATCGGGCCTTGTTCTCTGAGGAAGCAGGGAGCCTGTCCGCCAATAATCCACATCTGAATGTTCGGTGGCTGCTTGCCAATCATGGGCGCCACTATGCCCGCGACTCCACCAAGTTCGATCTTTATCTCATAGTGGATAGCCTTTCGAGAGGCGCCCGCCAGCGTGAAGGGTTCTTGGCCACGGGAAGAGATGGCCAGTGTAACCAGGCGCGGGCTGGGCGTGGCGGCCAGCATGGACACTTTTGTTTCCTCTGCGCCAGGCCGGATGTTTCCAACGATGGTGGAAACGAGCCCGTTGGCCAGGTCCGGCGGCAGCTTGAGGTTGCTGGATTTGACCTCCTCCTTGCCGTCTTTTCCTATGGAGCGGACGATAACCTTGCCGCTGCGGGCGTCGATGAAGAGATCGATTGGTTGAGGGAAGGATGGCCCTTTCTGCGTGTGGTAGTCGGTGATGAGCTGGAAGTTGCGGCGTTGCGAGAAGACGGTGGTTTCATCGTCGATTGAGCCGTCTTTGAAAGTGAAGACCAACCGCGTAGTGACCTGGCTGCCACGAGCGACCTGGACAAGATCTCCCGACGCAACGACGTGGCCATCTTCGGAGCGCAACTCGAGGAAGCCGTGAAGGGTTCCCATCGCATAGCGAACGGGTACAGGCTCCGCTTGAGCGCCGGGTCGGCAGGCGCAGAGAAGCAGGACGACGAGTGGCCAGCATCGAAGGCGGCGCGTCAGATTGGTTCTCATTCTTCCCTCTTCTGACTCCTAGGATTACCGGATGCGGCTAAGGGTTGCTGAGCCGGAATGACCAAGGTCAAATGGAGACTCCTCTGGAGGGTTTCGCCGCGAAGAGGCCGCACACCTTCCACAGGCTTTGCACACGGACCACTTTCGAGGCAAAACGGGGCCTTTGGGGTCCAAAACGGCTGTCTTTTGGCAAAAGAGCGGGCAAAAATGAGCATGTCTATTTACTGGAAGATAACTATGCATGATTTACAAGTGATTCATTGTAAATTGCTTAATGCCATTGACCGCACGCATTTTATACCCCATGGGGGTATAGGGGTAGGGGGGCGCAAGTTTTTTGGGGCTGAAAAACGGCGTTCCGGACCGGAAAGCTGGCTGAAATCGCTGCTTTGCGGGCGGAGGAGGCTCATACCTTCATTCTGCTACGGAGAGTGGAAATTATCTGCAAGGCAGGGAAGATTTGCGGTTCACGTCAATTCAGCTTCCTGGACAGGTTTCTGGACAGGTTTTGAGGCCAGGTTCCGTTTTATGGCTAACACAGAATGCCGTGATTTTTACAGGAGAGTGTGGCGATTTGCGCCGCGCGGCGAAGCGCCGGCTCGAAATTCTGCTCGGATGCAAATAGATTCGAGAAAGCGCCGTGGAGCACGTCCCCCGCACCGAGCGTGTCGACAGCCTCAATGGGGGCGATGTCGACCTGGAACCGTCGTCCACGATCGAGCGCAAGGATGGCACGCGGCCCCCGTGTGACCGCAACGGAAGGAACACCCAACGCGGCAAACCAATCCAAGACTGCCTCGGCCCCAGGCTCCACTCCCGGCACGACGAATCGTTCGCTGCAAATCGCGGCGGTGAGCAGGGGGGCCAGTTCGCCGGTTCCCGGCTTCCAACTGCCACCGTCAAGGCAGAGCGAAGCCCCGGACTTGTGACATGCGGCCAGCAGGGGGAAGATCCGATCCAGGTAGAATCCGTCACAGAGGACTACCGGCGGAACACAATCCCACTCCGCGGGAACTACCGCTTGCCAGGACCCGGTCAAAGAACCCAGGGCGACATCGGAGAGCGGAGGATTGACGATGGTCCGGCTGGAATTCCGTTTCCCGATGAGGACAGTGGCAAGGGGTGTTTCGTAGGACGTACCTTCGGCAATGTCGATCAAGCCAATCGAACGCCGTGCCAGTTCGAGTCTGACAAGATCGGCCCAGGGCCCTCGCCCCACGGCGCTAACCAGCATTGCCTCTCCGCCCATCAGGGAGTGGGTAACAGCGGCGTTAAGGGCCGGTCCTCCGGGAGCGGCGGAGAATACTCGCGCGTACGCCTTGGTGTCTTCCGCCGGAATTTGGTCGAGCCAATAGAGCGCGTCGAGAGTGCTTCTACCGGCAAACAAGACTCGGGACCGATTCATCGCTTTCACCGAGAATAGCAAAGGGCGGGGATTGCCGGTCCGCAAGGTGGAGATGCGTGCAATCGATAACGGAAAGCTGAGACAACAGGCAGCCGTCTTCCGATTCTCGATGGAGCTTCAACCGGAGGGGCCCGCTCGATAGAGGAATCAGGTGAGGGGTCAACGCTCGTTGGTGATTCTGCGCGTCGGCCAGACCTTGAAAGCCATATATATAGAGAGTATCCTTCGTATATACAGGAGGAACGGAGATGGCTGTCACTCTCACATCGATTCGGCTGGATACGAAGCTCGCTGATGAAGCAGTGCGGGTGCTGGGCGCGAAGTCGCGCACCGAGGCGGTGCACATGGCGCTCAGGGAGATTGTGAAGCTGAACGATTTCAAGGGGCTTATGAAGAAGTACGGCGGCAAGGGTTCGTTCGCCGGAAGCGATGAGTGAGCTGATCCTCTTTGACACTTCGATTGTGGTGGATCAGATCCGCGGCAATCGCCATCTGGATCGAATGCTCAACGTAGACGGGGTCGTGCGCAACTCGTCGGTTGTGCTGGCTGAGCTTTGGCGCGGAGCTACCACTGCCGTTGATAGGAAGGTAGTAGAAGCCCTGGAACGGAATCATCCGACTCTGACGCCCACCGCGAAGAACTGGATGGAGTCCGGACAGGTGCTGGCAAAGATGCGAGCGGACAAGGGTTTCGAGGTCGGCAAAGCGCGCGACTTGCATTTTGACTTGCTGATCGCACTGACGGCGCGGGCGCACGGGGCGCTGCTGATCACGTCCAACCGCACGGACTTCGAATTGATTCGCGAGTATCGGGATTTCAAGCTGGAAGTCTGGTAGTTCGCGGTCTCCCTGGTCCGAAAATCCGGATCTGGGGCAAGTGTGAGTCCGTCCCAGGTGCCTCAAGTGAAGGCTTACATCGAGAGGCAAGAAGAGCACCATCGCAGGCAGAGCTTCGAGGAAGAATTTACCCAACTGCTGCGGAGTTGTGGGATTGTCTTGCGATCCGCAGTTCGTCTTTGGATGAGACATTGGATGTGGCGGAATTTGCGCCGTCCCTACAGGACTCCGGTGGGTTTTGATGGAATGCTTTCCCCACGTTGAAACGTGGGGCTAACCTGCTCTGCGCCTTCGGCGCGGGGCATTGAAGGCCGCTACGGTGTATTGAGTACGTTGGGGTGTGAATGTGAGCGAGGGGTCGTATTCTTCCCGAGCCCAAAAAGCGAGGGGCGGCCATCCGAAAGTCCGGACCTACGGCACCCGGCACTTTGAGTGCATCATCGAATGCGCGAGTGGGTGACAGCGAAATCAAACGCCGCCGATCTGAGCAGATGTTGCTCGGTGTCGGGACGCAACCCGGCGCGGCCTACCGAATTTTCAACATAGAATATGTTGCGCCGGGAGCAACACATTTACTGGGAGAAACGCTATTGACTCTGAGCGCGGTGTGTGCACAGAATACGTAGAAGATTTACCAACATTACAAGAAAGGCGACAGACAATGGGGCACGTATATCTCTTTCTAGACACATCCACCGGGCACTACAAGATAGGCGCGACTAAAGACGACGACGTTGAGATTCGACTCAACTCATTGAGAACAGGCAATCCGCATCTGGACCTAAGTCACAAATTTGAAACGGACCATCCGTTCGACCTTGAGGCGAAACTGAAGAACACATTTGCCGAGAAGCGAACAAAGCGGGAGTTCTATGCTCTTAGCGACGCCGATCTGTTTGATGTCGAGCAAATCGCCAACGAATACGAATCGATCCGGGTGCCGCTGAAAGACCGCGTAAATGAACTGAAGAAACAATGGGACAACGGAGAAATGCTGCCGCAGGAGGAGTTGCACCGGCAACATATAGCCGACTGGCAACAAGCTAAGGGCAAATTCTACCGCGCCAAGCTCGAATTCGAGCAGACCGCAGATCAGGTGAGGATCGATATAGGACCTGCCAAAGGGATCCTCGGGCTTGTGACGTGGAAGGCATTCCAGAAACTATGGCTCAACAGCGCTCGACTTAAAGGAGAACAGCCGGAACTTTACGCGCAGTACGCGGAGCCGAAGGTTCAGCGCAGTCTGCATGCACTGGAGTAACGGTTGATCTGGAAAATTACTGCTACAGCCTTTCTAAGTCGCCTTACCTTCATGCTCTCTATGCCGAACAGCAGATAATGGGGGTGCCAGTCAACTACTCAATGTGCCAATGTGGACCGGCAGATAGGAACTGTAAATGAAATGCAGCATGACTTTAGGTGAAATAACAACCGGCGATCACGAAGTAGGAAAGTGGCCGGAAAACCCGGCCGAGACCATAATGGCCTATCTCAAGGCTACGCACCCGGAGAACAGGGTTTGGATTACTCAGGACGAGCCGGGAGAAGGCTTCGCCAAGAAGGTTTGGTACAAAGCGGATAAGAAGGGGCAGCCAGTTGGAGAGCCCTGCGCGAGCCTCACGCTTTCGGAGAATTAGCTGCGACAACCCCACTTGTCGCAGCGAATGCGCACTCACGCGAGCATCTTCAACCCGTGCTTCTGGACGATGGTCAACAGCTTAAGCGCCATGCCGCTTGGCTTCTTGACACCTGCTTCCCATTTCTCTACGGTCGATTCACTCGTATTGAGATGGCGGGCAAAAACCGGCTGGCTGACATTCTGGCTCTCGCGAATCCGCTTGATCTGATGGGGCTCAATGAGGGCCGGAACGGAAAGGCAGGACGCATCAAAGCTCCGCATCGTCGCCTTATCGATCGTCCCTGCGCGATACATGCCGGAAACGCTGCTGTGTATCGCTTCAAACGCATCGCTCTTATATTTGCGTTTCTTGGTCATAAGTCAATCTCCACAAGTTCTCCGAATTGCAATTCTCGCGCGATATCGGCATCCGTCTTTCGGGCATACAAGCCGGCCAAGGCACGAAATGCTGTCAATTCATCGTCGTCGATATTGGCACGGTCCTGCTTTGCAAATAGAAAGGCGTAGACCCAATACCGCCCGCCCTTGGCAAGGATGAGCGAACGATACTGATTCTTTTCCAGCCGCTTCTTGAAGACCCCGCCACCCAGGTTGTCGGCCTGGCCCAGAATGACCTCGCGGATGGCCGAACTGAGCTCGTCGTCCACGATATGGGCTTTTCTTGCCGCCTTGGAAAACCAAGCTGTTTTGAAAACGCGCTCGGTTCTTCCAATTCGACCTGCCATGCATTTAGTGTAGCACCAGGTGCTATCTAACTCTACCGGGTTTTGCGTGCAAAATCACAAAGGCCGCTCCGGGTGGGAGCGGCCTTTGTTGTGGAGAGAACCAGGGGTGGAGCGGATTAGTCGCCGGCTACGAGGTCGGCTTCCTTCTTCTCTACGGGCTTGGCGGGGGCGATGCTGTCTAGCCTTACCAGGCCTTCGACGGGCTTTTCGCCGAGAACGTGCTCGCGGTAGAGCTTGGCCATCTTTGCGTTCTCGGCTTCTTCCTTGACCTTGATGTCGCGGGCGCGAAGCTTTTCTTCGCGGGAGTTCTTGGCGATGCCGAGGTTGTCTAAGGTGTGGTTGGCCTCGGAGTTGACGTGCTCCATGTTGAGCGTGAGGTCGTGGCCCACGTGGGTCATGCCGACCTTCTTGCCGCCGGCGAAGATCTCGTGGCGGCCGTGCTCCTCATACCACTTGGTCAAGGTGGCGGTCATATGCATCTTCTCGATGATGTTGCGCCAGCCGACGCCCGTGTTGTAGGCGCAGAAGCTGATTTCGCCTTCCTGGGTGGCGTAGGGGATGATGCACTGCTCGGTGCGGCGGAAGTCGTAGTTGAACAGGTCCTGGAACCACATGCCGGCGATGAAGAGAAAGTTCCAGCGGTCTTCGCGGCGCTTCTTGATGTCCTCGATGGTGCGGTCGCCCTTGACGCTGCCGTAGTTTTTGCCGGTGGCGTTGAAGGTCTTGTCCATCTTCTTCATCATGTCGGTGATCTTGAAGTGGGTGGGCGCCTGGAAGGGATCGTAGTTGCGCAGGAGCGAGAGGCCGAGACCGATGACCGAGAGCCACTTGCCGCGCGCCGCGTCGTTGACCTTGGCCAGATCCTTGGCCACCTGGCCCATGTCGAGGAAGGCGGTGACGGGAGCGGACTCCTTGGTTTCCTTGTCGATCATCAGGGCCATGCCGATGCCGCAGTTGGGATGGCAGCCGCAGGAGAGCTGGCCCCACTCGGCGGTGGGCCCGTGGATGAGGTCGGCCCAGTCGGAGAAGGTGCTCATGAAGCTGATGGGGAACCAGTCGCGCGCCGGCTCGCCGATGCCGCACTGGGTCTTGACGTCGTGGGCCATGTGCGAGAGGGTGTAACGCTGGGCGATGCGGCGCTCGTCGGTGATGTCCTCGTCGCGGCCGGTGAAGCTGACCGGCTGGAAGCTGAGAAAGCTGATCTTCTTGGGGTTGTCGAGGGCGAACTTGATGATGTTGCCGACCTGCTCGTTATTGATGCCGTTGATGATGGTGGTGACGGGCACGATTTCAACGCCGGCTTCGTGGAGGTTGTTGATGGCCTGAAGCTTGACGTCGAACAGGTTGCCGACCTTGCGGTGACTGTTCGCCGCGTTACCAATGCCGTCAAATTGCAGGTAAACGTAACGGAGACCGGCTTCGGCAGCGGCGCGGCAGAGCTCCTTGCTCTTGGCGAATTCGATGCCGTTCGACGCGGCCTGTACGCTGTTGTAGCCGACCTTGCGGGAGTAGGAGACGGCGTCAAGGAAGTAGGGCGAAAGCGTGGGCTCGCCGCCGGAGAACTGAACGCTCATCTGCCGCTTGGGCTTCACGGTGATGGCGTTGTCCAGCATGGTTTTGATCTCGGCCCAGGTGAGCTCGTGGACGAAGCCGACCTGGTTTGCGTCCATGAAGCAGGGATCGCACATCATGTTGCAGCGGTTGGTGAGATCGATGGTCAGCACCGAGCCGCGACCGTGAGTCACTGTGGACGTGCCGTGGTGGTGCAGCTCCTCGTCGCCCTTGCCGTGGGCCCTGATGTCGCGGCCGGGGAAGCTTTCTTCCAGATGTTTAAAGAACTTGGTGTCGATGGACATGACGTCTTCAAAGTGGCCGTGCTTGGGGCAATCCTTGACCATCAGGATCTGGCCGTCGCGCTCGATGATCTGGGCCTTGATTTCGCCGACCTTCTCGTTGAGCAGGACTTCATGGGGGAGCTTGCCGTCGAGAATCTGCTTGCGGATCTCGGGGACGCACTTGGGACAGAGCGAATCGGTGGTGCGAGGCCAGCCCAGGGGCGGCTTCTCTTTCTGCCAGCTCTTCTGGAGGGGCTTGTCGCTCCACTTGGGAGTAAAGGCGGCGTTGGGGCTGATGCTGTTCAGGCGCTCAAAAACGACCCAGGCTCCCTTGGCGGCGTAGACGGCGGCTTTCTCGGCATACTTGATCGCTTTTGGCATTAGAAGTGCGGTCTCCTCAGTTGAAGTAGCCGGTGGCGACTTACCACCCCATCGACGAAGACCTGTCGCTGGGGACCCCGGTGATCGCCCGGCCTAGCCTCGGAGTTTGCGGCAAATCCCGAAGGCTGAAATTCCATTGCTAGGGTAACCGGAGGGGGCGGTCAACCCAACGAAGGTGCAGCGAACGGCGGAATAGCCGGCTGAATGGTAACTTGCACAGGGCGAACGGTTCGGAAAATCCGACCAGCATTTCCGTGTTGACCGCTGGGGCGCCTTTTTAGGGACCTCCGGCTGCGGCGCGGAGAGTTTTCGCTTCCGGGGTTGGCCAACTCTCGATTCTCTTCTGGACGCCTAAACAAATAATTGACTTGACGATCCACGCCTTTTGTTTTATGTCTATCTTGTAAGTTTCCTCCTTCCCTTTCAAAACACAGTGCTGATTCCCCGTCGGGGCGTGCCAATCCCAAGGAGCGTGTGCCATCAGGGCAAACGCATTTCAAAACATCTCCAAGAGTCTGAATAAGAACCGGTCATCCCAGCCTGCGCGTTTGAATTTTCCGCGCAGGGAGCCTTTGGAGCCCTCTTTCTGCATGGCGTTGAGGA
>Ga0182014_10008928_pt1 | contig 10145 bp, 11 predicted proteins | sample 612S2DmetaG_FD_120489 | JGI IMG/M metagenome (GOLD analysis project Ga0182014, IMG submission 120489) | Permafrost microbial communities from Stordalen Mire, Sweden - 612S2D metaG | ecosystem: Environmental > Terrestrial > Soil > Wetlands > Permafrost | place: Sweden: Stordalen | collected...
AAACTCGACCTCGCTGACTTTTATTCCGGGACCAAAGGCCAGTTTAATTCTCTTTCGCATGCCTTCGTCTGCACGCAAGACGCGACCTTGGCAATCGGCTCCACAGAATGTGACGAAGACCCCAGCATCGGTAACGCTCGCCCATTGTTGCCGCTTGCGACCGAATGATTTCGGTCTGGATGGCGGCCGAGAGCCGTTTTGCCTCGCCGAGCGACAGACCGAGTGTTTCGGGGTTCGCCCAATCTTCCCTCTCGATCCGCCCCACTTCGATCTCGGTCGCCGACCCGTCGCCAAGATCTGCCGCGAGCTTCAACCGCTATACGGGCTTTTGCATCGCTCCGCTCCCCCGCACAATAGCAGGAGCTTAACCGCAAAATTCAAGATCCCCCCGGTTTTGCATGCTCTCAATCCGGTGCGCCAGTTCGACGCCAGCGATGGTGCCCTTTCGCACCTCCGTAAAGCATCCGTTCGTGACGCAATAGAATTAGGCGCCAGCGTGAACACGCTCGCTCAGCTTGGCGGTGAATCGCTTCAAGGCGGCGGAGCGATCGTCGCGATCGAGCACCACTTGGATGAGCGACCACCCCTGCACGTTCGCGCGCGCCTCAGCCAGCGCCGCCTCCATTTCTCGCTCCGTCGTCACGCGGATCCCCAAACCACCGTCGATAACTTTCGCGAGTTCTGCATATCTCCAGCGCAGTAGGTCATTAAACGCGCCGTCGATCATTGGGCGTTCCGTCCCATAGCCATCATTGTCCAGAATAATGATGATAGGGTTCATGCCAAAGCGCGCCGCCGTGGAAATTTCGACGCCGGTCATTTGGAAGGCGCCGTCGCCAACCAAAACGAGCGGCCTCAGATTTGGCGCTGCGGCCTTAACACCCAGCGCGGCGGGCACCGCGAAGCCAAGCGAGGTATAATAGGCGGGCGCCAGAAAATGCGCGCCGTCGCTGATAAAAAGATCCGAGGCTCCGAACAACGCGTCGCCAGGATCAGCGATCACAATCATGTCCTTATCGAGGAAGGCGTTGATCTGACGAAACAGCGCCGCCACCGTCATCTTTTTGTCTGCAGCTAGGAAAGGGCCAGGATGCTGCGGATGCTCAAAAGCTTCAAACTCACGTTTCGGCCAGTCGTATTCTGACAGGGCAGTGATGAAATCTTCCATCCGGACGCCGTCGTAAGCGTGCAAGCCGACAGACACGCGATCCTTGGCCAAATAAATCGACGTGCGCCGATTGATGCTGGCCGTATAAACGCCGAGGTTGATATCGGTCATCATCGCGCCGAGCAACAACATGCAGTCGCTGCTTTCGACATAGTCTTGGACGCTTAGTAAACTCAGAGCACCGCCATAGACGCCAAGATATGAAGGATCGGACTCGGGAAAGACAGATTTGCCCATGATGGTCGCAGCGACGGGAATGCCGCTGCGTTTGACGAACTCGGCGAGCCTTTGTTGCAAATGAAAGCGATGGAGTTCCTCTCCTGCCAGGATTACGGGCCGCCGAGCCTCTAAAACGCGTACGACCGCCTCCTCGACAGCCGCCGCAAGGGCTTCTGCATCGCTAACGTCCTCTGGCAGGGGACGGTGAGTCGCCGGAGCTACTGCTGCAGCCGCCATATCGCGCGGCAGTTCTATATAGACCGGGCGGCTGTGGCGCTTCGATAAGGCAAACATGCGGTCGATTTCGTCGGCGGCGCTCAATGGATCGTCGAGCGTCACTGCGCCAACCGTCAATTCCCGAAAGATCTTCAGCTGAGTGTCAAACTCTTTGATCTTGTGATGAAGGAGGGGATCGCGTTGCCGCTCGCGACGGCCGGGTGCGCCGCTGATGACGATCAAAGGGGAACGCTCGGCATAGGCCTGCGCCACTGCGTTAGCGACTTTCAAGCCCCCGACGCAGTAAGTGACCAGACACGCCCCGATTCCATTTACGCGGGCGTAGGCGTCCGCCGCGAACCCCGCGCCCTGCTCATCACAGGTATTGATAATCTGAATCGGGCTGTTTTCGAGCTGGGAGAAAAATGAGAGGCAATAGTCGCCGGGGACGCCAAAGACATGCTTCACCCCCTCCTCCTGGAGCCGTCTCACGAGATAGGCGCTGATGCTTTCCGTCATACCCACACCCTTTCGAGTTGCGATAGTTCCATCGCGACTCATGTTGGAACGTGCTGACGCGTCTGCGAGCGGCATGATGCTACCCGATTGAGCGGCGCGGTCAATGATCTGGTCGTCCGTGCGGAAGATCAAGGGAAAGCGGAAATAGTGCCAGATCGCATAGCTGATTATCGCAGGCGGAAACCGATGACGGCGATAAAGCGAGCTGCGAAGGTTCGACTTGGCGCGCGCCTACCCCGCCTTTCGCTCAATTTGTGCTGCTGTGATGGGGCCGCGATGAAGCGTACTGACTTTGGCGAGCGGTCGATCAACATGGCTTCGTTCTCGACTTCCTGGTCCAGAAGCGGCGAGATCGCCGGCAACTCTCCGCTCGCTTTTCTTAACAGGCGAGCCTGCTGAAACCTTAAACGTGTTTCGCTCAAGCCCTGAGGCGCGGCGCGGGCGAAGATGGGCGTTCAGGTCGAGCATCGCCAGCACAGAAGCCTGAACAATCGAGCCGAGAACTCGCATCAGCCGAGAAGGGAACAAGAACGCATCATGAGACGTTTCAGGTCGAGGGCGCAGGCACAACGGCTCTTGTCCGTCCACGATCAAGTCGCCAACATCGTCCTCATCCCTTGTCCAGAATATACATCAGCCGCCAAGCGTCCTGCTGCGCGGGAGCGCGCTTTTACGGCGTAGCGCGAAATTCCCGCAGCAGCCCTCGGCGGGTGACATACGCTCGGCTCCAAATCTAGGCCTTCTTCTACCCGAGCACGATTACTGGAACCATGCCCATCTTATTTATAAGTCGATCAATAAACACAAAAATTGTTCGGGATCAAAACGGTTGTCATATAATCGTATTTAAGTCGTGATGTGTTGGTTTGCGATCAAACAACCGCTGCCCGAGCGTCGCCGTGCGGAGCGTCGCACCTGACTTAAAAAACGGGACCAGCGGATCAGGGATCTCATGAAAACGAAACTGCAACCAGCGGTTGACGCCGCACGGTTAGGTGTGACCAGGCGATCCGCTTCGGCGGTCTCGCCTTTGGGATCGAAAATGGCGCTGTCCAAGCGCAGGACATGCTTGGGCATCTCGAGATCGTCCGGCGCCATCAATTCGCGGATGCACTTCGCGGCGCTAGAACTCGCAAATCTATGGTCGGGGGCCTTCGTCAAGGCTGGCGCCAGGCCGTATGGCCACGCTGGCCAGAGCCGCTCGCAAATCTTCGCGCCGGTCTTGATCGGCGCGCTGACGCCGCGGGTTTTCAAGCTGGGCGACGGCGTGACGTTCGCGCTGGCGCTGACGTTCGCTTATCTGCAGGAGTTCGCGCCGCAGCGAGAGATCCTCGCGTCGCACGTCGATCTCCCGCGAGGCCTGATGGATCGTGGACGCCGCGCGGACCGGAAGCGGCGTCACGCAGGCGAAAGCCAGCGCGCAACTCGTGCTCCGGCAATCGACGACGATTTTCGCCAATTCCGACGGGGAAGTTTCCGGCGTGGGGCAAAGCTGCGCCGGCAAGGGCGGGCTTTAGAACAAACCGCCAGAAAAGGCGATCCGCCCACGTACTGGATGCGACCGGCTCCCGCAAGTGATCGCAGCCTGCTGCGAGCTGTCGCAATCCTGGTCGATGGCCGCATTTGTGGCGAGCTTCGTCCAAGCGTTCGGCGCTGCAGTCATTTGGACCGGGGCTTATACAGCCGGACGCATGCCTGGCAGACGACATAAGAGATCAAGAGGTCAGCGATGGTCAGAGACATCCGCCCCCCGCGTGAAGGACGGGCTGATTTTATGAATGTTCGGAGGTTCTCCGACCGTGTCATCGGCGTTCAAACTCGCCGTTATTTTCTCCGGAGCGCAGGCATCCTTGGTGGGATGGCCGCGGCGTCGCATGCCTGGGCCGACAGCTTCGTCGATCTTGACTTGCCGGGCGGTCCCAATCGGCGCGAACTCACGACGGCCTTTCCGCAGAAGGGACAGATGATCCTGCAGCGCAGTCGGCCGCCATTGCTTGAGACGCCGTTCGAGGTGTTCGATCGCGGCGTCTTCACCCCGAACGACCAATTTTTCGTGCGCTGGCACTGGCCGGTGATCCCGACGGAGATAGACGTGGCGGCGTTCAGGGTGGCTGTTCGCGGTCACGTCAACCAGGCGCTATCACTTTCGATGACGGACTTGCTGGCGATGCAGCGGGTCGAGTTAGCCGCCGTCAACCAGTGCTCGGGCAACTCTCGAGGTCTGTTTCAGCCGCGCGTGCCAGGTGCCCAATGGTCCAACGGGGCCATGGGAAATGCGCGGTGGATCGGCGTCCGTTTACGCGACGTGCTGGATCGCGCAGGCATCAAGGCCGGGGCTATGGCGGTTCGCTTCAAAGGTCTGGACGAGCCTGCCGTGGACGGAGCGCCCGCCTTCATGAAGTCGCTCGATGTCGACCATGCTCGCGACGGCGAGGTGATGTTAGCCTATCAGATGAACGGGGAGCAATTGCCGCTGCTGAACGGCTTCCCGCTGCGCCTGGTCGTACCTGGATGGTATTCGACCTATTGGATTAAAATGCTGAACGACATCGAAGTACTGGACTCTCCAGACGAAAACTATTGGACGAAAGACGCCTACCGCGTTCCCGATACGCCGTATGCGAACACGACGCCACGCGAGGTCGGGATCAAGACAGTGCCGATCAGCCGCATGGCGCCGCGCTCTCTCTGCACAAATTTGACTAACGCCACGACCGTCACGTCCGGAGCATCTGTGCCGGTCAGAGGGATTGCGTTCGGCGGCGACTGTGGCGTAGCGGAGGTGCAACTGTCGGCCGACGGCGGGCAAAGCTGGCAGAAAACCGATTTGGGCCGCGACGAGGGCGCGTACAGCTTCCGCCAATGGAGTACGCAAATAACCGCGCCTCAGTCCGGATCGCTGACGTTGCAGATGCGCTGCACCAATATGAAGGGGGAAGTCCCGCCGGCCGAGCCGAACTGGAACGACCACGGATTAATGCGCGACGCGATCGAGCAGGTTCGGCTCACGGTCGTCTGATCCAGGAAGGACAATAGGAGAACTCTATGGGGATCTCAGTCAATACGATCATTCGCGTCCCCGTCGTCACGATTGGCCTGATCCTGCTTGCGATCGGGATGCCAGTCAGGTCGACCAGCCGGGCGGCTCCGGCCGCCGAAACGGACGTTGTGTACGGCGGCGTGAGGCTGCACTCAGTTCGCGTCGACATCCCTGGCAGCGACCGCATTTTTCCCGGCCAGGCCGAGGCGGACGCCATCAACAATAATTGCCTTATCTGCCATTCCGCCGGTATGGTGCTGAATCAACCCCGCCTTCCGCGGGCGGTTTGGCAGGCTGAAGTCGACAAGATGCGCGACATCTACAAAGCCCCCATCGCCGTAGAGGATGTTCCGGCGATCGTCGATTACCTCGTAAGCCTCGGCGCGGGGAAGTAGCCGTCTGGATTCCGTCGCAATTGTTTTTTAGCGGCGGCCTTGGGGTATGATTGCAGAAAACGGGTTTGGTGGAACAGCACAAAAACCGAGTTCAAGGGCAGCCATTTTGAACATGAGGACATCCTCTGGGGTGTCCGGCTGTACGCGGCATATCCAATAATCTATCGGTAGCTCGAGGAAACAATGGAAGAGCGCGTCGTCGACGCTGACCATTCTACGCTCATTCGTTGGGTCGTGAAATACGCCCCGTTGCTGGATCAGCAACTTCGCGACCGCAAGCGTCCTATTGTTCCATCTTGCGATTAAAAAAGACCTATATAGAAGTCAAATGCTCGTGGAAGCATATGTATCGGGCGTTCGATAAAGCTGGTGCCGCCGTGGACTTTCTGCTGATCGCCAGGCGGCATAGCAAAACCGCATTGCGGTTCCTGCGTGAGGTGATTGGCCGTCATGGCGTTCCCAAGAAGATCATGATCGACAAGAGCCGCGCCAACACGGCGGCGATCGAACGCTCCAACGCTGAACGTGTAGCGACATCTCCACTTTTCACTCCGTAATACCAGCCGCCTCGATATTTGACTCTCAGGGATTCCGCTTTCGCGGCTGAAATGATTCCATGGCGCGGGGAGGATTCGCGCGATGGCGTCAGCAGTGAAATTACGGACGGATTTTTCAGCTGGCGAGCTTCGGCGGCTTGCGGCGGCGGCGAAGAACGCGAACCAGAGCCGGCGTCTTTTGGCGCTGGCGGCGGTCCCGGACGGGATGAACCGGACAGATGCTGCGCGGATCGGCGGCATGGATAGCCAGACGCTGCGCGACTGGGCGCATCGGTTTAACGACCATGGCCCCGACGGACTTTTCGACAACTGGTCGAAGGGCGCCCCGCTGCGCCACCCAGGGCAAGACGCACGGAAGATCGAGGCGTTTAAAGAAACTTCGCGGCCGCGCTGAACGTCGATCTGGCCGGCGTCAGGAAGGGCAAACCCATCGAGATCTGGTTTTAGGACGAGCCCTCCATTCGCCATTCCAAAGCGCTTCGCGCTTCGGAACCTTTGGCTCATTCCGCCTGGATCGGCCAGAAGAACGGGATCGTCCGCCGATGGGCAAGACGCGGGACGCGGCCGCGCCAGCGGGCCGACCAGCGCTATGAGAGCGCCTGGCTGTTCGGCGCGATCTGCCCGGCGCGCGGAACCGGCGCGGCGCTCGCACTGCCCTACGCCGACACAGAGGCCATGCAACTTCATCTCGACGAAATCTCACGCATGGTCGCCAAAGGCGCGCACGCTATCCTGTTGCTCGATCGCGCCGGATGGCATACGACGGGCGCCCTCAACGTCCCAAAGAACATGACGCTGATTTTCCTGCCCTCCCGATCCCCGGAGCTGAACCCGGTCGAGAATGTCTGGCAATACCTGCGGGCGAACTGGCTCTCGAACCGCGTCTTCGAAAGCTATGACGCAATCGTCGACGCCGCCTGCGAGGCCTAGCGAAACCTCATCGCACAGCCCAACACAATCACCTCAATCGGCTTGCGCGACTGGGCCCATATCGGTCAATCATAAGGACCGCTGGTATAAGATCCAACGAAGGACAGAGCCGTGGCCGTTTCGGAAATTGACGTCGTTCGCGCCCTTTTACGCGCCAAACCCCGCCCCATCGGCTGGGCGGCCCGGCGCGAGCGGCTCGATGAAGTCGGCGCGCAAAAGGTTGGCGCCGATATTTCGCTGGAGAGCGAGATATATGAGGGCCTGCCGCTCGAATGGTCTTTGGCACCGGGCGGCGATCCCTCGCGCGCGCTGCTCTTTTTTCACGGTGGCGGCTATTGCTCAGGCTCGATCCTGAGCCATCGCGGCTTGGTGACGGCCGCCGGACGGGCGGCGGGCGTGCGGACGCTCGCGGTCGGCTTCAGGCTCGCTCCGGAGCATCCATTTCCAGCCGCGCTCGAAGATGCGGCGGCGGCCTATGAACTATTGCTCGCGCGGGGATTTGATCCGCGCCGCATCGCACTCGGCGGCGACAGCTCCGGCGGCGGATTGGCGCTCGCCCTGCTGATCAGCCCGCGCGATGCCGGGCGCCCGCTGCCCGGCTGCGGCTGGCTTGTCTCGCCCTGGGTCGATCTCGAAATGACCGGCGCGTCGATAGAGAGCAAGGCTTCGATCGACCCTCTCCTCCAGAAGTCCTACTTTGATGAACTCGCCGTCTCCTATCTCGCCGGGACGGACCCGAAAAATCCGCTGGCCTCGCCACTGCGCGCGAATCTTTCCGGCCTGCCGCCGCTATTCGTGCAGGTTGGCTCGGCCGAAACGCTGCTCGACGCCGCCGTGCGGATTGTCGCGCGGGCGGGCGCCGCCGATGTCGCGGCGATGCTCGAAATCTGGCCTCACATGATCCACGCTTGGCCCTTATGGGCGGATCAGCTCGAAAGCGGCCGCGCCGCCCTGGCGTCGGCCGGCGCTTTCATCCGGGGACGACCCGCTTGTTGAATATGCCAGCATCGGCGGACGCCCCAGACGATTGACTTACGTTCAAGACGGCTTCGCTGAAACTCGATCATTGTGCTGTTCCGCCGGACCCGTTTCAACAATGCCCCCTCAAGCTGCCGTTAAGAACAATTTCCGACAAAACCGTCTCCAGGCGTCTCAAACGTCCAAGTGCGCAGCAACAGGAGCGGGAAGCCGATGAAGATCGCGATCACGCCGAGGATGCGTGTTCGACAGGCATGCGGCAGCGGGCGACATTGGTGAGCGGAAGAACCGAAGAGGGCTCGTTCGATGACATGGACTGCGGCCCCGAACTGGAGCTGGACGGGGCAGCTTGAAGATCTTGTGCTTGCGACGACGCGAGTCTATTTACTCTGCGCTTTCTTGGCCTTTCCTTCGGCCGAGCAGGGATTGTCGTTTGAGCAAGCATCGCCAATCACGCCGACAGCCTGGATCTCGATTTCGACCCCAGGTCGCGCGAAATTCGTGATGGTGATCAGGGCGCTACCAGGATAGTTTCCGTTCTTGAAGAAGTCCTTGCGCATTTCCACAAATCTGTCGCCATATCGGGGTTCTTGGATGAAAACCGTCATGGTCACGACATTGTCCAGGCTGCCGCCAGCGCGTTTTAAGACGTCGTCGATCTGAGCAAACACTTGCTTGACCTGGGCTTCGAAATTGTTGCCGATGTTGTTTCCTTGGCTGTCCTCCGTCGCAGTCTGGCCGGCGACCCAGACCGTTATTCCGCCAGACGTGATCACAGCCGGCGAAAACGCGCGCGATGTTTGAGACGGCGCTTTCTCTAGGTACTCGGCGGCTTGTGCGGCAGTTGAAAGCAACATGGCGAGCGATACGGCAATGGTGCGGCTCATCTGGGGCTCCTGGCGGAAAACAAGGGTGGCAGGCGTGTTCGGGCGTTGCAAATATCTTGTCTGTCACGTCGCGACAGAGGGATCAGCGATGCGACAAGCGACCATTCTGCGTCGCTTGTCGCTCGGATAATGAAGGCCGCGCCGACGAGCGGCAAGGCGCTTTTCAGTCTTCCACATAAGGCGTCCCCCCGCGCGAATCACTATCCTCGCCAAGGGGATCACAAACGACTCCTCCGACTCAACAGGTTTTTGGATCGGCTTTTACATTTTCCTTGGTCGCGAAAAGGATCCTCAAAAATCAGCAAATGCGCTAATCTCCATTGGGCGCCCATCTCATGCTGCAGGTCAGAGCGGCGATGGTGAACGGCAATCTACCACAACGCCCTACGGGAGAAAGTCCAACCTCCCTGCACCGCCCCGCCATCCAATCTTTCAGCTAACCCGCCTTTGCTCAGAGCCGTACAAAGCCCCAGCGTTTTTACCGCGTCTCATGACGCGGGGCGCTAGTCGGCCTTCGCCGGCAGAAACTTGAACGGCGCGGCGGGCGCGAACTTATCCGCCGTTTCGCCCGAGAACACCTGCCCCGCATCAATGGTGAGCTTCTTCACCGGCGCGCCGGGTTTGAAATCAACCTTCACGAGCGAGACCCAGAAGGTGTTGGGGCGCGTCGCGGAGTCGAAATAATAGACCAGATTCTTCTGGTCGGCGGCCGTGCGCCAGATCGTCGAGGAAATATTCGGCTGGTCCGGCGTCGTGATGCCGAGCGGCACGCTCACCGCGCGCTGCACGCTGAGGACCGACGCCACCGCCTGATATTCGAACGAGTGGTCTGGCACGCCCTTGATGAAGTTTGGATCGATTTTCTTTGGAATGGCGCCGAGCAGGAAGGAGGCGCGGGCGAAGCGGTCTGCGGCGCGATTGGTGCCCGGCAGGAAGGTCAGGCCGCCGATCTCTTTCCAATAGGCGTCGAGCGCGAGCTGCTGGTCATAGGATGGCGAATTGGTCATCACGGTATATTGCGGCCCGTGATGAATGACGAGTGTCCGTTGTCAGATGAATTGAGACAGTTTCTGGCTATTCGGAAGGGAGGTTCTGGCTCGTCTGGGTCTGAGGTTAAGCTGCCTGTAGTTGATGCTGCAAGCGTCGATTTTCGATTGTGCGCTGCTTGATCGTGTCGCGCTCGGCGAGGATGGCATTGGCCCGTCCGTGATAGACGTCTGCCGGGGTCAGATTGTC
>Ga0182014_10008929_pt1 | contig 10142 bp, 8 predicted proteins | sample 612S2DmetaG_FD_120489 | JGI IMG/M metagenome (GOLD analysis project Ga0182014, IMG submission 120489) | Permafrost microbial communities from Stordalen Mire, Sweden - 612S2D metaG | ecosystem: Environmental > Terrestrial > Soil > Wetlands > Permafrost | place: Sweden: Stordalen | collected...
CAGTTCGTTCAGTAGGGGCGAACTGCCTCCGAAGTTCCCGAGCAAAAAGAAGAGACTAGAAAGCGAGGCAGCAATGAGTTCCATCATAATTACAGCGGCCCTGACCGGGCCGATCGCAACGAAAGCCGACAATCCAGCACTGCCAGTCACGCCCGCAGAGCTCGCCGATGCAGCCGAGGCATGTTACAAGGCTGGTGCTGCGATCGTGCATCTGCACATCCGCGACGAGAAGGGTGCTCCGACCGTCGAACTGAAGAGGGTGAAGCAGTGCCTCGACGCGATCCATGAGCGAGTGCCGCAGGTACTTACACAGCTCTCGACCGGCGGCATCGAACCGACCTACGAGGACCGGTCCAAGATCGTAGAACTTCGTCCCCGCATGGCCAGCCTGAATCCTTGCACCATGTCATTTGGCCTGACTGAATTCCGGAATCCTCCCAAAGAGATGCGCAAGCTCGCTGCGCGAATGAGGGAGTTGGGCGTGAAGCCCGAGCTTGAGATCTACGATTACGGCCATCTGGATGTTGCATTATCACTGCTCAAGGAAGGATTGCTGGCAGAGCCGCTGCAATTCTCCATCGTTCTTGGTGTTGCGGGAGGAGCTGCGGCGACGCCGCAAAACCTCGTCGGCATCGTGTCCCATCTTCCCAAGGGCACCACATGGCAGGTGATCGCGGTTGGTCGCGCGAACCTGGAACTGACAACCATCGGCGTGGCCATGGGCGGCAACGCCCGGACCGGCCTGGAAGACACGCTATACCTGCGCAAGGGCGTACTTGCCGACAACGCGTCGCTGGTTGCGCGCCTGGTTCAGGTGTGCAACGGACTTGAGCGGCCGATTGCGACCCCGGAAGAGGCGGTGAAGCTGCTTCAGTTGCCGGAGATAAAACAGGCGTAGTAAGAGCCGATAAGCACGGATGAAATCGGTTGGTGGATACCGATGTCGTCGAACTGTGCAGCCTGGTAGTTAGCAACCAAGGCAAGCCCGGTTGGTCAACTCGGTGATGGTCTCCTTCTTTGAGTGGCACCGCGAGGCTGAGCACGAAGACAGCACTCGCGGTGCCCGGCAAAGAGCCGATGGACGGATAGTATAAGCACCGATCGCAGCCTAGTACATGGCTGCGTTTCTTTCATGCGGGCCGGTCACATTCGCGACATGCTGGCTAGCAGCGTCTATCAAGGCGCGAGCAACTGGTTTACCCGCGAGGGCAGCAACTCTGACATGAACTGCTGGAAGGCGGGCAGATCGAGCGACTGCGGACCGTCGGAGAGAGCGCACTCGGGACACGGATGGACCTCGACGATGATGCCGTCGGCTCCGGCGGCGATCGCTGCCTTTGACATGATGGGCACGAGATCGCGGCGGCCAGTTCCGTGAGATGGGTCGGCGATGACCGGCAGATGGGAGAGCATTTTGACCAGCGCTACGGCGGCCAGATCGAGTGTGTTGCGGGTCATCTCAGACTCGAAGGTGCGGATGCCGCGCTCGCACATGACGACCTGATTGTTGCCGCCGGACAACAGGTACTCGGCCGCCAGCAGCCACTCCTTGATGGTGGCCGAAGGTCCGCGCTTCAGCAGGACCGGCTTGTTCGATTCCGAAAGTGTTCGTAACAACGAAAAGTTCTGCATGTTGCGCGCGCCCACCTGCAGCATATCGGCGTGGCGACAGATAATCTCGACATCCTGACTGCTCATGACCTCGGTGACGACAGGAAGGCCGGTCAGCGCGCGCGCTTCGCTGAGCAACTCGAGCGCCTCTTCGCCCAATCCCTGGAAGTCGTAGGGCGAGGTACGGGGCTTGTAGGCGCCACCACGAAGCATATTGGCGCCCGCGGCCTTCACGGCTTGCGCGGTTTGCAGGATCTGCTCGCGGGACTCAACCGAGCAGGGGCCGGCGATGACGACGACACTGCCATCGCCGATGGAGACGTTGCCAACCCGCACCACGGTGGACACCGGATTTGCCTGCTTACTGACGAGTTTGAAGGGAGTGGAGATGGAGACGACGTCTTCGACGCCGGAAGCGGCACGCAATGCCTCGATTTCATTACGGCGGCCCTGGCTGCCGACGGCCGCGACGATGGTTTTCTCCGTGCCGCAGGTAAGGTGGGCCTGGTAGCCCGCGCTGCGGACTCGCTCTACGACGTGGTCGATCTCCTGCTGGGTGGCGCCCTCGCGCATGTTCACAATCATTGTGTTCTGTTCCTCCGTCTTCGGGGTTAGGTTGATCTGGTTGATTCAAGAAAACTGGGCAATAGAAAAACCGCGACTTGTGAGGGTCGCGGTTCGGGTTAAAGTCGGTTGGCGCTCGGCCTGAATGTTTCGGCTCTAGCTATGCACCTGCAACTCACCCTCGCCACTCCCTCTAAAGAAGGAGTGGTAGATAAAGTTGACGTAACTGAATTGACCCAGATGCATAAGCCTAAATAGATATTATGGCTTCTCCCGCCCAGTGTCTATGGGAAAGATCGGGAGGCTGATCGAGAATTCCCGGGTCAGGGTTTCATGTCTTCGAGGGCGAGGCTTTCGCGAACGACCCCGAGGAAGTAAACCAGGGAGGGGGTTCTGTCGTTCTTGCGATAGGCCATCAGGAGGTCGAAACTGGGCTGGGGATCAAGATCCAGATCGCGGGCCACGATGCTTCCAGGAAGGATTTCCTTCTGATAATCAGGAACGAGGGCGAAGCCGAGCCCCATGCTCACCGCGTGCAGCGCCGACAATACATTATCGTGCTCGACGTTGGAGGTGAACTGAACGCCAGCCCGGTCTGCAACCTCCTTGACACAACGAAGGTACTTGGGGCTAGAGCTTTGCGATGGGCGAATGATGGGCACGGCTGCCAGACGCTCGAGTGGAACCCTTTTCATTTTCGCCAAGGGATGGTGCGCGGGCAATACTGCCACGATTCTCTGACGCAGGATCACCTCGGAGGCGATGCCGGGAGTCTCAATTGGGCCAGAAACAAATCCAACGTTGATTTTCGATCCCTCGAGTGCGTCCATTAGTTCAGACTCTCCCAGGGCATGGAAGGAAATCTGCATCGCAGGAAAGCGCTGCTTAAGGACGGGCAGGCATTTGGAGAAAATCCGCGTTTCGGTGCCAAGGATGAAGCCTACGGAGATGTGCCCTGCTTCTGCCCGGGCACCCTCGCGCGCCAGCATGATGGCGCGATTCATTTGGTGAAGGATGGCCCGTGATTCGTCAAGGAAGATCCGGCCTGCCTCCGTTAACTCCAGGCCATGCCTGTGGCGATTGAACAGCGGAGTTCCTACGGTCTCTTCCAGACGCTGTATCTGCCGGCTCAACGAAGGTTGGACGGTGTGCAGGCGTTCGGCCGCGCGGGTAAAGTTCATCTCCTCAGCCACGGCGATGAAGTACCGCAAATAGCGCAGGTCCATAATCCCTCAAATTCCGAAGCCACCAGCCGCTATCGAAGAACACAGGTTTAGAGGGCGGCGGGTTTTGCTGTTTGCGGGAAGTATAGAACGAGAGTGGGTACAAGGCAGTGACAAATGAACATGGCGATGCCGGGAAAGTTTGGGGGCGGGGCAAACAAAGTATTTCCCTTAAGCGAGTCAAGTCGCTTAACTTGGCATTGGCGGTTCTGCGAGGGCGACGATGAATGTTATCAAGGTTGACGAAGCAACATGCGGAGGCTGTAAGACCTGCTACAAGGCCTGTTGGGTTGACGTGATCCGGTGGAACGAAGAAAAGCAGCGTCCGGTAATTGCCTATCCGGAGGATTGCGTGGACTGCAACTACTGTGAAATTGTCTGTTCGACCGACAGCATCAAGGTGAGTCCGGACTACTCCCGGCCGTGGCCGAATGTGTACAGCTAGTGTTCGGGCCATCGGCGCAAGGTATGCGGCAGAAGGAATCAGAGGAGCAAATTCATGACTACGTTGGAAGCTCTGGGGCAGGTAATTACGACCGATGTTCTCGTCATTGGGCACGGCGCGGCGGGATTGGCGACGGCGATCATGGCAAAAGAAAGCGACCCGAAGCTGAAGGTGTTTGGGGTCGATAAGGCATCACTTGGCTACGGTGGCAAGGGCAACAAGGGCGGCGGCCACTGTGCGTTCATTCCCGAAGGCGCGGAAGAAAAGTTTGTCGAGTATCACACCCGGAATCTGGGCGATTACCTGAATGATCAGGATCTGATTCGGGACTACGCTTTCTCCACGCGCGCAGTTCTGAGCGATATCGAACGGTGGGGCGTGCCGCTGCACGGCAAGGAAGCTCCGTTCAACGCGCACCCGATGATTCCGTGGAAGGTTGTCACGGTTGACCTTGATTGCCTGATCAAGCTGGCAGCGAAAGCCAGGAAGATCGGGGTTGAGTTCATGGATAAGATCGCGGTTGTCGATCTGCTTACCGACGGCAACAGGGTGGTTGGGGCAATCGGGTTCAGCATTCTGAATGGAGCTACGTACATCTTCAAGGCTAAGGCGGTGGTGCTGGCCAATGGAAACCAGAACTGGCGAATCATGAAGATGTGGTCCCCGGGACGCGGCGACGGAATTGCTGCGGCTTACCGCGCGGGAGCGAAGATGCGCAATGCCGAGTTCGGCAGCTTCATAAGCATGGTGAGTACCGAACACCAGCATGTCGGGTACGGATCGGAAGACCATCTCTATAACGCCAAGGGCACCAGCCTCACCGAATTTGCTCGCCCGTTCATGAAAGACAACCCGAGCTTGGGAGTGTTGGGAGGCGCTGATCTGGGCGGCAATCACGCGCTGTTCATGTATTGGGAGGTTCAGAAAGGAAACGGCCCGCTTTATGAGAACAAGGCAGAAAACGGCTTCGTATTCTCATATCCCGGCCGCAATCTTGCCCCAGAGGTCGGGCGCGCCGACGATATATGGTACAGGCCAGTAGCCGAGAAGTTCTGGCATCGGCTGTATGAGAAGAAACAGCTGGCGTACCAGACGGACAGTCCGATGAAAGAGACCATACCAGGCTTGATAGGAGAGTTCGGGCCGGTGTATGTGGACCTTTCGATGGCAACCAGCCTGCCGGGGCTGTTTGCCGCAGGTGACATCTGCGCCTGTGGCGGATCCTACAACGGCGCAGTGCCGGCACCTCCGGGACGCAACCGGGGGACGGGCCTAGTGCATGCCTGGTTCACGGCAAGACTGGCGGGAGCGTCCGCTGCTCGGTTTGCAGGGTCTGCGGGCGAAGCGATGATTGACGACGGACAGGCGACGAAGCTGAAGGCCGAGATGTTCGCTCCGCTCGATCTAGAATTTGGCATGACTCCCGATGAAATGGTCTGGCGCATACAAAACGTGATGCAACCGATCAAGTATTCGGCGTGGAAGAACGAAGAGCGCTTGCATGAGGCGCTGGACATTGTGATGAAGCTGAAAGCAAAGATGCCAACCGTTGTGGCGAAGGACTACCACTATCTGTGCTCGGTGAACGAATGTCGCAGCATGCTGCTGGCGTCGGAGATGTTCTACCGCGCTTGCCTGGCGCGCAAGGAATCACGAGGCTGGTTCATCCGCGAGGATTATCCGAATCGCGATGACAAGAACATGCTGAAGTGGGTGTTGCTGCAACAAGAGGGCAACGAAATGGCGGTCAGCTACGAGGACGTCCCGATGGCTAGGTACAAGTATCAACCAGAAGGCTTTGTGGAGAATGCCAAGACCGAGGCCGCTTCAAGCCAGGGCTAGGAATGCCAGGAAGAATGGGCAGCAACGCAGCCATGCCGGGGAAATCAACGCAGGCGCAGGCGATAAGCAGTTTTGTCCAACTGCGCGAGCGCGCGCGGGCATTGGGCGCAAAGCGTGTGGCGATCGTTGTGGCGGATGACGAGGTCGCACTGAGCGCGGCGGAAGGGGCACGCAAGCTCGGCATCGCTCAACTTGTGTTGATCGGCAACGAGCGCAAGATTCGGGAAAAGGCAGAGCGGTTGAGCCTTGAAGCCCTGCTTGCAGAAGCAAGGATTGTTGAATCTGCAGAGCCCGCGGACACAGCGGTACGGATGGCGCGCGAAGGCGAGGTGGATATCCTGATGAAGGGACATCTCCGGACCGATGAATTGGTGAGCGCCGTTCTGCAAAAGGAAACCGGCTTGCGCACGGGCCGCGTCTTGAGCGACGTGCTTCTTTATGAAGACACGTTGTCGGGCCGGCGCAGGATGGTTGGCATTACCGACGGTGGACTGAACGTTATGCCCGATCTTGAGAAAAAGAGGGAAATTTTGCTGAACGCGGTCGAGGTCATGCGAAGCATCGATGTTCGGCGTCCTAAGATGGCGATCATGAGTGCGACCGAAGCAGTCTCGAATTCGATGCAGTCCACCGTGGATGCCGAAGCGCTGGTGAAGATGTGCATGGCCGGCGAATTTGGCGATATTGATGTTTTTGGGCCAGTTGCGCTGGACTGTGCGCTGGTGAGAGCGGCGGCGGAAGCCAAAGGGATCAAGCATGAGGCGGCGGGATACGCCGACTGCCTTGTGGTTCCCAATATTGAGGCTGGAAACCTGCTAGGTAAGTCGGTGAAGTACATTGGCGGCTCACAATGCGCGCACGTGGTGGTGGGAGCAAAGGTGCCGGTCTTGATTCCGTCCCGAGTGGAGAGCGCGGATGACAAGGTGAATGCCATCGCGCTCGGGGTGATTTATGCCTCACGATAACGGTCACATCCTTGCCATCAATCCCGGATCAACCTCGACAAAATTCGGGGTCTATACCAGGGATGGCGCCGAACTTGTGCGAACCATCCGGCACAGCGAGGAAGAACTGGCTCAGTTCCACGGCCGCCCAGTTCTTTCTCAGCACAACTTCCGTGCGGCGCAAATCCGCTGTGAATTGGAGAAGGCAGGCTACGACGCTGGCGGCTTCGATGCGGTGGCTGGACGCGGCGGACTGCTGCCTCCGGTTCCTAGCGGTACATTTCTGGTTGATGCTGCGATGCTGGAAGAACTCCGACTGGCGCGAGAGGGAGAACACGCGTCGAACCTCGGAGGGATGCTCGCGCATTCGTTTGCTGAAGCGGCTGGAGTCAATGCCTACGTCGTTGATCCGGTGAGCGTGGACGAGTGGCAGCCTCTGGCGCGGATCTCCGGCTCGACCCTCATGCCACGGACACCTCTTTGCCATGCGTTGAACACCAAGGCTGTGACGAGGCGATTCGCACGGGAGGAGCATCGCGAATACACTTCGCTGCGGCTGATTGTGGCGCATATGGGCAGTGGAACCTGCGTCTCTGCCCATGAAAATGGACGGATGATTGACAATAACACGGGCGAGGACGGTCCTTTTGGAGTGGATCGCTCCGGCACGCTTCCCGTGCGGCCCCTCATCCGAGCCTGCTTCAGCGGGACCTACACGCAGCATCAACTTGAAGAACTTGTGTTCGGCAGCGGCGGAATCGTCGATTACCTGGGCACGCGGGATCTGATCGAAGTGGAACGGCGCATCGACGAGGGTGAGGCCAAAGCTGTGCTCGTGTTCAACGCGATGGTGTATCAGATTGCCAAGGAAGCGGGCGCAATGGCTGCAGTATTACGCGGCGAGGTCGACGCCATTCTGCTCACCGGTGGCATGGCGAAGTCGGCGAGGCTCGTTTCTCAACTGAGCGAATACCTGCGATGGATCGCGCCCATACGGGTATATCCAGGCGAGGATGAACTTCAATCGCTGGCGGACGGAGTGTTCCGGGTACTAAGCGGGGAAGAGCAAGTGCAGAGGCTGCAACGAAAATCACCGACGCTGGATGCCGTGGCGGGCTGAGTAAATATATTTGCACTGATGGTGGAATGGAGTCTGTGGTGGAAAACAAAATGACGCAACTACTAAGCGGTGACGAGGCAGTTGCCCTTGCAGCATTAGATGCTGGAATTACCTTGGGAACCGGCTATCCCGGCACACCGTCGACTGAAATCCTGGAAGAACTAGAACGGATTGGAGGGCACGCGCAGTGGGCTCCGAACGAGAAGGTTGCTCTTGAGGTAGGCATGGGCACGGCATTCGCTGGCGGGCGAACGATCGTCACGATGAAGCACGTGGGGCTCAACGTGGCGGCCGATCCGCTGTTCACGGTTGCGTATATGGATGTGCCGGGCGCGCTGGTGATCATTTCCGCCGACGATCCTGGCATGGCTTCGAGTCAGAATGAGCAGGACAATCGCAGATACGCCGTGGGAGCGGGCGTTGCCATGCTCGAGCCCTCAGATGCGCAGGAAGCATACGAGTTCACGATGCGCGCGATCGAGATTGCCGAGTGCTGGCATGTACCAGTGATGCTTCGAATGACTACCCGTGTCTGCCACTCCAAGACGCTGGTGAAGCGTGAAGGCGTTGCGGTCCCGCCAGCACGCACGCCCGAATACGTGCGCAATGTTGCCGGGCGAGTGATGATTCCGGCAAACGCCCGCCCGGCACACAGAAGATTGCGCGAAACGCTGGCGCAGATTGCGCAATGGAACGAGCGCTCCGGACCCACGCAAGCGATTGCGGGATCTCGGTCGTTGGGTATCGTTACTTCAGGAATTGCCTATCAGCATGTTCGCGAAGCTGCTCCCGAGGCAAGCGTGCTCAAACTCGGGATGACACATCCGCTGCCGATAGAATCCATTCGCAGCTTTGCAAACACTGTGGAGCGCTGCCTTGTGATCGAAGAGGGAGACCCGTATCTTTACGAAGCGATGCGCACCGCGGGGATTCAGGTCGAGGAGCAGCCCTCGATGTTCCGCTTCGGTGAACTGAACGTGACGCGGGTGCGGCGCATCCTCGACGGCGACTGCTCACCGGAAGCCAAACCTGTACCGGGAAAACCTCCGGCGCTGTGCCCGGGATGTCCTCACCGCACCATCTTCACAGCGCTTAAGAATCTGGAATGTATTGTCTGTGGCGATATTGGCTGCTATGGACTCGGAGCGCTTCCGCCGTTTGATGCCGTGGACATCTCCGTTTGCATGGGTGCATCGATCGGGCTGGGCCTGGGAATGCGGCATGCCCTTGCGGAGAATGACGCCAGCCGGGTGGTCAGCGTCATCGGCGACAGCACGTTCCTCCACAGCGGACTGACCGGCATCGCGGAGATGGTGTACAACCCTCCGGCGACAGGGCACGTGGTGCTTCTCCTGGACAACGGCACAACCGCGATGACTGGGATGCAGGAGCATCCCGGTACCGGAAGATCGCTGCAGCATCAGAAGACCGGGAAGGTGATAATCGAAGAAGTGATCAAGGCGATGGGAGTTAGTAACGTCCACATCACGGATGCGACGCGCGATCCGGCGGCCTTCGAGGAACTGGTGAAGAGCTGTTTGAAGAAGCCTGAACTATCGGTGATCATTAACCGCCGCATCTGTCTGCTTGCGGCAAAGTCCATCAAGGAATACGAGAAGTGCAATGAACAAAATAACTAATATCGTGGTCGCAGGATTAGGCGGGCAGGGTGTTCTGAAGGCTTCCGACATCATCGCGGAAGTGGCATTCGGCGCCGGGTTGGATGTGAAGAAAAGCGAGATTCACGGCATGAGCCAGCGCGGCGGGTCGGTGTCCAGCGATGTTCGTTTCGGCGAGCATGTGTTCAGTCCGATGGTACCGGACGGCGAGGCCGACTTTTTGGTTGTGCTTGCCGACGACCAGGTGGAAGTGAATGCGGCGGTGCTGAGCCGAACAGGGGTGTTAATTGAACTGTCCCAGGTGGACGAGAACAAACTGCGTAACAAGAAGAGCATAAACGTGGCGCTGCTGGGAGCGCTGAGCCTCCACCTCAAGTTCAGCGACGAAGAGTGGATTGCGGCCATCAAGCGCAATTTTCCAGAAACGCTTCATGCCGCGAACATTGAAGCTTTTTATGCGGGCAAGAACGAGATCGCAGCGACTTAGCGCCAAGATAGGGGAGGATTGAACCGTGAAATTGAAACAAGACGAAAAGTACTGGACTCATATTGATTGGGAACTGGACGCGGTTACGCCGCGAATGATCGACTGGTTCTGGAACAACATGGAAAAGGGCTTCGCGCTCTGGCATCCCATCGAGCACAAGGCCTTTTATTGGGCGATTCCGCCGCAGAACGGAAGAGCGCTCGGTGCTATCCACGTTGCCCCGCAGCGCTGGTCTGACGGTACGATGATCGAACCTCACATTCGCTACGAGGACGTCGCGACACTTC
>Ga0182014_10008930_pt1 | contig 10139 bp, 6 predicted proteins | sample 612S2DmetaG_FD_120489 | JGI IMG/M metagenome (GOLD analysis project Ga0182014, IMG submission 120489) | Permafrost microbial communities from Stordalen Mire, Sweden - 612S2D metaG | ecosystem: Environmental > Terrestrial > Soil > Wetlands > Permafrost | place: Sweden: Stordalen | collected...
AAGATGTGATGGTCGCCTTTGATGCGCTCGGCGAATCCGAGCGCGCCCAGTAGGGACCGCAAATCTTCGAATCGGAAGTTTGCATCTGCCGTCCCTTGTAGGACCTGCATGAGCACCCGCTTGCGCATGGTCAAACCTGGGCGATCAGTTCGATGCCTTCCTTCCGGCCCAGATTGCGCGAGTACTTACGGGCCGTGGCGTCGTTCCAGTGCTCATGCACGCCGAGGCTGGCCAGGGCGCCGCTGCCATCGGGGTTGTAAACCGTGCCGGACGGGGGCTTCGCCGCCTGCGACGCTTCGTGGAGGTAGTTGTCCGCGTTGCCGCGGACCTCGGTGGCGCGCGGCTCGTTCCTGAGGATGTCCAGCCCCACGGAGTCGATCGCTACCGGGTCCTGCGACATCAGCATGCTGGAAGCCCAATGGTCGCCGAAGGATGCCCACTTGAAGACGCTGCCTTCATTGTGTTCGGCGGTGTACAGGCCGTCCAAGACGAAAAGCATGGTCTTGCCGCCGAGTTGGCGGTGCCCGAACAGGTCCACCAGGACGTTGTAAGAGCCCATCGGCTGAGTCCGCATGACAGCGCCGTGCAGCGCCCTTGGAGACCAGCCGCCATCGTTCGGAAAATAGACGGAGCCGAAGTGGTTCTTCCCGGTCAATGTGACGCCGGCCATCCCGTGCGGCCGCAGCAGCGCCATGTTGATGACGTACTTCGCCTCGGTCACCTGCTGGGGGAGATAGGCGGCGGGCAGTTGCCCTCCGGAGAACCGTACCGGGTTCGCCATGTCCGGCGTGGGAGACATGCGGTCGCCCTGGTTGTAATCGGCGCCGACCAGAAACTTCACGTCCTGGAATTCACGATTGGAATTCGCCCGGATCCGGTTGTGGATCGGCTGGCCCACGTTGCGAGTGCCCGCCGCATCGTAGAGCATGATGTCCGCGCCGCGCACTCCTCCCATTTCGATCAGTTGCGTGACCAGCGCCACCACGGCGTGAGGGCTGGGCAAGCCATTCTTGGGCGCGTCGGCTTCCCACTCCGGGGCGCGATCCTGATTGCAGTTGATTTTGATCGCGATTCTCTCACCCGGGCGATATCCGGCGCCGCCCAGCTTGTGGGTGTCGTTGAAACTGCGGAACAGAGCGTCCCACGCCTGCTTCTCATTCTTCCTTCCAGTCAGATTGAGAACCATCCGCGACGCCAGGGCGTGGACCACTTTCTGATTGGTGTTGGCGTCGTCCCACCAGTGACCCGTGACGCCGTCCCAACTGGTGGCTTTGGCATCGCGCACCCACACGACTCTGCCCGGAAAGATTCCCTTCCCTTCGCCGATCGGCTGGTTGACGGCCTCACTGGGCTTGAAAGGGGGTACGGGCGCCCCACCGCGTTGTTGCGCCAGGGCCTTCCAGGGACAGAGAGGCGCTGCGGAAGCCGCGGCGAGCGACCTCAAGAAGCGGCGTCGATGCATGGGACTGCTCCTTTCAGATCCCTCGCCGGGGATCTTCGGTGGCGGGGACAACGGCGGTCCCGGCCACGCCATACCATTCATTTTCGCACTTGCGAAATCGGAGTTACGGAAAAGGCTCCCTGGAATGCCACCGAGGGGCCGGTGTCCAGACGGATCTCGGGGTTTTCGGGACGGCGGCCCTTCTCGGAACGCCCGACCACGGCCGATAGCACCCGCAAATTGCGCCCTTCCAGGCGGATGTAGGGGGCGCCCTCCACGCGGAAGCCCGGTCCCTCGGCGGAAGTCAATTCAGCCCACCGGCTCGCTTTCATGCCCTTCGCCGTGTCGCTATCCGTACGGCCGGCGTACACTCCCAGGATGGGCGCGGTCTTCTCGTTGGGGTAGGCGTCGAGCGGTCCCAACCCCAGCCAGCGCAGGTTATCGAGGCTGGCCGGCGTCTCGAACTCCATGCCGATCTCAGGCAGCCAGGCGAACTCCACGCGCGGTTTCACGGTGTAGTCCACGCGCAGTACGCCATCTCGGCCCACCCGGTACGCGTACGCCACGGAGAATGAGTTCTTCTCGTTGACCGTGTGGTCGGCTTCGGCATCGATGCGCACGCCGGAGGCTTCTTCGGCCACCTTCCAGCTTTTCACCGACACCGTGTACTTGTTCAGGTCCGCCACGGAGGCGAGCGGCGTGCGCAGGTTCAGCGTATCGTTAGCCCCCAAGGGACGCCAGATGGTGAAGCGCGAGCCGGAGATCAGCTTCGCGCTACCCGCCGACGCCGAAATGAGTTGGGAGGACGCCGGATCGAACTCATACGAGGCGGACCCAACCGTCACCAGAACGGTCTTTCCGTTACGCACGCGCACCGGGGACTCAACCGGGCGGGCCGGCTCCGGGGCAGGACCATCCGCCCGCAATTCAACCGCGCGCTCGACAATCTCCGAGCCATCCGGGCGGAGAAACGCGAGATGCGCGTAGTAGGCGACGCCCGCCGCCACGCTCTTGATGGCATCCACCGGCAGTTCCAGATATCCGGTAGAGTGGGGCGCGGCGTTCACCTTGGCTTCCCCCTTGGCCAGTTCGCGGTCGTCGGCCATGAGGCGCCAATGGACGCCGACGGTGGAAAGATCGGTGAAATCGTAATCGTTCTTGATGGGGACGCGCAATCGGTCCTGGCCGGGCCAGAAAGGCAGAGGGTCGTCGGAAACGTTCACCGGCGCGTACACCGCCCGGGCTTCCCAATAATCGCGCTGCGGCGTGCGGTCCGCCCTCACGATGCCGTCCCAGCCGTCTGTGACAATCTGAATGTACTTCTCCGGCTGGCCGTTGGCGCCCGTGCGCGTCCTGGTAAGGCCCTGATCCTGCCACATCCAGATGGAGCCGCCGGCGCCCGCGGGGTGCTGCGTGAGCGCGCGCCAGGAATCCGCCAGGCCGCCGAACCCATCTTCCGCGTAGGCGTGCGTGTACTCGGTGGAGATGACCACGCGGCTCGAGTGCGCCGCAAGCTGGTCCAGGGCGGAAGGCGGGCGGTAGTGGGGCGCCAGGATATCCACTTCGGGCGGGAGGAACTCGTCAATCCGCTGCGGCATCAGCACGGGGCGCGTGGGGTCGGACCCCTTCACAAGGCGGATCGCCGCCAGGTGCATGGCCGTGAAAGGATTCTCGTTGCCGATATCCCATACGATCACGGAGGGATGATTGCGGTCGCGCGCGACGGTCTCCTGCGCGCGCAGCAGCCCGGCCGCCACGTAGGACGGGTCCTCGCCCAATCCGCCTCCAAGGCCCATGGGAACTTCGTCGAGGACGTACATGCCCATCTCGTCGCAGAGTTCGATAAAGCCCTCGGCCGGCGGATAGTGGGATGTCCGGACCATGTTGATACTAGCGGCCTTCATCAGGCGCAGGTCCTGGAGCCAGTCTTCCCGGCGGGTGGCGCGGCCCACGTCGGGGCTTTCGTCGTGGCGGCAGACGCCGCGCAGTTTCACCGCCTGGCCGTTGATGCGCAACACGCCGCCGGTGGTCGAGATCTGGCGGAATCCCACGTTGGAGATGCGCGCGTGGGTGACGGCGCCGCCCGGCGCGATCTCCACGTTGAGCCGGTACAGATTGGGCGTTTCGGCGGTCCAGTGCAGGGGAGCGCCGACGTGCATGGTGAGCAGCGTGTCGCGCGCGGTGCCGCGGTGGGGCGGAATGGACATGACGGTCCGTTGCGCCTCCTTGCCATCGGGCGCGGTGAGGATGGCCCGCAGCTCGTAGCCTTGATCCGGCGCGATGTTCACGCCGCCGCGTCCGGCTCCTGCCGCTCCTCGTCCGCCGCCTGCTGCACCAGGGGCAGCCGGGGCGCTAAGACCGCGGCCCGAGGATACCAGCACGCGCAAGTTCAGATCGGCGTCGCGGAACTGGGCGTCGAACGTGGTGGCGGTTTCGACGCGTTCAATGTATTGCGCCGCCGGCATGGCCTCCAGCCACACGTCGCGGTAGATGCCGCCGAGAGCCCAGTCGTCGTTGGTATCGAATGCGGAGTCCCTGGTCACCTGGCGGACCCGCACGGCCAGCCGGTTGTCTCCGAGCTTGAGGTTCGGCGTTACATCGTAGGCGAACCCGGTGAAACCGCTATCGTGACGGCCGAGCGGCGCGGAATTCAGCCAGACCTCGGCCGAAGCCCAGACCCCGCCGAAGTGCAGCAGCACGTGCTGGCCCCGCCAGGCATCGGGGACCTGGAAGCGAAGCGTGTAGAAACCCTCGCCGCCCTGCCTGGTTCGCGAGTAGATGGGTTCCTCGAAGCCCTGCAGCGCCCAGTTCGAGGGCACCGGCGTGGGAACGAAGCCGCCGCCTTGGAAGTTGTCCTGGTAGAACGCGGCCAGGCGATCCGCCGCGGCCGCGTCGGCGGCGAACGCGAAATCCCAGGTTCCGTTGAGCGAGATCACCTGCGAGGTCTGCGCGGAGGCGGCCGTGAGCGCCGCCAGCAGCAGGACCCATCTGGCGCGCCGCAGGAATGTAATCATACCCGTTTCTCCTAGAAACCGCATGATCCGAGGGTAACATCTCAAATCGCGGGCAAAAGCCCTGACGCGGAGACGCAGAGACGCGGAGAAAGACGGCCATAGCGGAGAAAGACGTCCATAGTGGTTCGTTTTGCCCATCGGGGTTTTCTCCGCGTCTCCGCGTCTCCGCGTCAAGCCTTCAGTCCACCTTCAGCATTCCGATATCCTTGAGCCAATCGCCCAGGCGCAATTGCCACGTGGTGGCGACGGGCGATTGGCTCCTGGTCTCCGGATAGATTCCGAAACCATGACCGCCGGACGCGTAGATATGCACTTCCGTCTTGACGCCGGCGGCTTTCAGCATGGGGTACAGACCGGCCAGAGCGGTGGAAGGCCCGCGATCGTTATCCGCGCACAGCATGAAGGTCACCGGCATATCCTTCGGGATGGTGTAGCTTTCCGCGCGGATGCCCGGGTAGATCAGCGCATCGAAATCGGGCCGCGAACTTTGATGGTCCGTGGGATCGGCGGATTCGGCCTTGCCGGCGTCGTAACGCGTGGCGGCCAGCGCTGCCACCTCTCCGCCCGCCGAGAATCCGATGACGCCGACGCGCGCCGGATTCACCCGCCATTCGGCGGCGCGGCTGCGGATCAGGCGGATGGCGCGCTGCGCATCGGCGAGGGCATCATCCACTTTGTACGTCGAGCCCGGTTCGCGCGCCAGGCGGTACTTGAGAACGAAGCCCGCCACCCCGATGGTATTGAGATACGCGGCTACGTACGTGCCTTCCTGATCGAAGTTGAGGAACTGGTGGCCGCCGCCGGGCGCAATCACCATCGCGGCGCCGGTGGCCGTCTCGCGCGGCGGCAGAAATACGGTGACGGACGGGTTGTTGACGCTGGTGATCTTGAAGTACGCGTGGTCCTTATTGGGCGGCTCGTCGACTTCCTTGGCAGTCTTGCCTTCCGAGCCTGGCGCCCCGTTGGCCCAAAGCGGAACTTCCGGACGGTCGGCGGCCAGCGCCACCCCCGCAAGAATCAAAGCAACACAGACCGCTGGTATATGCATTGGTATATTATGGCGCGGTTCCAGCGTTAGCGCTGGCCTCTGGGCATCGGGTTGGGGTTCTTTGTGCTAACAAGGGTCGCTTCCGGCGGCCGGAGCGATTGGGTTTCCGCTCTTTTCAGCCAAGCGCGACTTGTCAGCCAGGCATAGCGAGCAGATGCAACCGTTGTAATGGAATTCGTTGGATCCGAAGGGCGGCCCCCAGGGGTTGGAAGCTGCGGCGGGGGGCGTTTCCGGAGCGGGTTCGGAGGGGTTAAGCGGCTCGGTTTGTTGGGGTTCAGGGGGATTTGGGTTCGTTTGGTCCGGAAGGGGTTCGGAGGGGGGATCTGGAGGGCCACCGAGGGCCTTAATGCGGTCGAAATCCTGGATGGCGCGGCGGTAAAGGCGTTCGGCTTGGGCGGAATAGCGCATCGACAGGTGGATGACGTTGGAGGCGCCGACGCTGCGGCGAAATCCTTCGGCCAGGAGGTAGTTTTTGACTTGCTCGCGGCCGGGTTCGCCGCCGCCGTACATGTCCGGGTCCATTTCCATGAGGGGACGCTCGCGGAGATTGAGGACGTCGTTGAGGCAGGTGGTGAAGGTGCCGGCTTCGAGGCGGGCGGCACGGTTCATGGCCTGTTGGGTGATGGCGATGCGTTCGACGGCGAGGAGTTCCTGGGAATTGGCGGGGTGGTACGACTCGATGGCGCTTTCTCTGAGTTCGGCGACCTCTTCGATGTCTTCGAGGCGGGGGACGGTATAAGCGGCGGCGGCGAAGCCGTGTTTGCGGGCGTTCTGGGAGGAACGGGCTTTGCCATCGGTGGTGCGGGGGCCGGTGGAATTGGCGGCGTTGGCGCGATTGGCTGCAAATTGCTCGGGGGAAACGTAATTTCGATCGTAATTTTGATAGTTTGACATGGGATTCTCTGAATGCCCTTCCAATTACAGATTGGCAGAGGGATAGTATTGAGTCTGAAATGCTGGAGGGGGTATGTGGTGGAAAGGAAAGGAGGTTACTTTTTAAAAAGTTTTGGTGACCGCAGAACGGCGGCGCTGCGCTTCGTCACGGGAATCGGGCATCGGAACACATGCCGTTGCGAGGGTCTGCCCAGGGCGCCCCTGTTGGGACGAGGCCATCGGACGTGACCAGAGATGTATCAGGGCCAACGCGCGGGAAGACCGTTGGGCCACTTCTACGATAACCCCACTTCAAGGCCGCGTGAACAACTTCCGGGTGGCCGACGACTCGGGAACGGACCCGAGAACAAGGCTCAGTTTGGACGCTTGAACAACCATAGCCAAAACTCCTGAGTACCCGCACCGATCATGTGCCGAGCTTCGAAGCCTGACCGTTCTGCCATATCAACAACCTGCTCTTCCGAGAGCGCAACACCGAACCACGTATTCCTCGCTGAGAGCCACGACAATCTTCTGGGCTTTCCCAGGCATCCGTTTACCTGACACTTGAAAAGAGATCCGGGCAACAGTCGGCGACTCACCTCGCTGAGGTAACTCTCTATGATCTCGCTGCTCGGAATGTGCTGGAACACTAGATACGAGAAAGCAAAGTCGAATCGTAGATCGGGCAAGACGGTCAAGTCCATTCCATTGTTCTGGTACACGAGGGCATTCGACTGCGCCTTCAGAAAGGTCCTGGCCGCATCGATCATCCCGCCGCTTACATCAACACCGTGGACTTCTCCGAATACCTCCGCCGGTGCCTTCGTGAGTCTACCGGCGCCGCACCCAACCTCAAGGACACGCATCTTCTTGGGATCGCGGTCTGCGCAGATATTCGACATGTCATTCAAGATATGCTGCTCAATTGTGACGCGTCCCGAATTGAGAAAATCCTCCTGCGTCCAGTCGGTGCGCATGGTCGCGATGTAATAGCGGGTATTCTTTGCGGGCTCGGCTATTCCAATCGCGCTCCATCTTCTTCAGCAATCTCGGCAGCTTCATGTCCCGTCCGATTGTATCGCGCAATATCGGGCGGTTGACGCGCCAACCGAAAGCTGGGCCACGGGGCTGTGAACGGGGATCTCGTACTTTGACTTCTACACCGGTCATGCCCCGGTCCGCCCCGCGGGTTATCCTGGGATTGATGACGCGCAGACAACTGTTGTCGCTTCCTTTGGGCGCGCTTGCCCTGGGGCCTTCGGCCCGCGCGCAACAGTATGGCGGCATGGCGTCGCGCGGCATCAAAGCGGCTCCGCGCGGCAAGCCGTCGGGGCTGCCCTTCAACGCGCATTTCGTGAACGTGGCCCAGGCGGCCGGCCTCACGGCGCCGGTGATTTACGGCCCGGAGGACCATAACGACTACATCGTCGAATCGATGGGTTGCGGCGTGGCCTTCCTCGACTACGACAACGATGGCTGGCTGGACATCCTGGTCCCCACCGGCCGCCGCTTGCAGGCTACGCCCGATGGAGCCATCATCCGGCTGTATAAGAACAACCGCGACGGCACGTTTTCCGACGTCACCGCCAAATCCGGGCTGGGGCGCAGCGTGTGGGCTACCGGAATTACCGTCGGCGACTACGATAACGACGGCTACGACGACATCTTTGTCGCCTGCTGGGGCCAGAACATTCTGTTCCACAATAACGGCGACGGCACGTTTTCCGATGTCACGGAAAAGGTGGGGCTGATCCATACCGGATCGCGCTATAGCACCGGATGCACCTGGGTGGATTACGATCGCGATGGCAGGCTAGACCTTTTCGTTTCGCATTACAACGTCTTCGACCTGGACAAAGTGCCGATACGCGGCAAGGACCCGGGCTGCAGTTACCGGGGCGTTCCGGTCTACTGCGGTCCCGACGGACTTCCTCAGGAGCCGTGCCGGCTGTATCATAACAACCCGGACGGAACGTTCACCGACGTGAGCGAGAAATCCGGCATTGCGAGCGTCAAGCCGGGCTATTGCCTGACGGCCGTGGCCGCCGATTTCGATGGCGACGGATGGCAGGATATCTACGTCGCATGCGATACCACTCCCAGCCTGCTGTTTCGTAACAACCACGACGGCACGTTCACCGAGCGGGGTCTCGACGCCGGGGTCTCGCTGAGCGAGGATGGGCAGGAGCAGGCGGGGATGGGGGTTGCCGTCGGAGATTTCAACGTCGATGGGAACCTGGACATATTCAAGACCCATTTCCGCGACGACACGCCGGCCCTCTACCGCGGCAACGGCAAGGGCAGCTTCACGGACGCGACGCTGCGCGCCGGCCTGCGCGTGGAAACCCGGTTCGTCGGCTGGGGCGCCGGAATGGTGGACCTCGATAACGACGGTCTGCCCGACCTTTTTTTCGCAACGGGCATGGTCTATCCCGAGGTGGAACGGAAATTCCCCGATTATCCGTTTAAGACGCCGCGAGTCTTATACCGCAACCTGGACGGAACGCGATTTGAGGAGTTGCTGGATGAGGCGGGGCCCGGCGTCAGCGAGGCCCATTGCAGCCGCGGAGTGGCCTTCGGCGATTTCGATAACGACGGCGATCTGGACATCCTGGTCATGAACATGAACGAGCCGCCGTCGCTCCTTCGCAACGATATGAAACCGGGGAACCACTGGCTCAAGACGCTGCTAACCGGCGTGGCTTCCAACCGTTCCGCCATCGGCGCGCAGGTGGTGGTCACCTATGGCGACAGGAAGCAGGCGCAGTCCGTGATGGCGCAGTCTTCGTATCTTTCCGCCAACGATCGCCGTCTGCACTTCGGACTGGGCGCGGAAAAGAGCGCGAGCCTGGAGATTCGCTGGCCTAATGGCAACGTAGAGAAAATCCCCGATGTGCAGGCTGATCGACTGGTGGTAATCAAGGAAGGCGCAGGAATCGTCCGCACCGACCGTTGGGCGGCGGGTCCACCCACGTCGCCTAAGCTTCCTTGATTTCCCTGCCAGACAAATAAGGAAGAAGGCAGGCGGACCCACAAAGGCAGTGGGTACCCCGGCCCGCCCCACTGAACCCCGTGTTACCATTCCGTTTTATTCCAAGACGAACTGCGGCCAAGGGGGAAATCTCTTGAAGGTCTACGAAAGCAGGGACATTCGGAACGTCGGTGTGGTGGGCCACGGCGATTCCGGGAAAACCACGCTCACCGCCGGGTTGCTGTTCACGGCCGGGGCCACCAACCGCCTGCTCCGGGTGGACGAAGGCAATACGATCACGGATTTCGACGATGACGAAATCCAGCGCCGGATCACCATCTCCACGGCCATTGCCGTGGCGGAGTGGAAGAAGGCCAAGATCAACATCCTCGATACTCCCGGCTACAACATCTTCATTAACGATACGCGCGCCGCCCTGTCTGCCGCCGACGCCGCTTTGGTACTGGTGGACGCCGTCGGCGGCGTGGAAGTTCAGACCGAGAAGGTCTGGAGTTTCGCGGACGACTACAAACTGCCCCGCGCCATCATTGTCAATAAGCTCGACCGGGAACGCGCCGACTTCGGCCGCGCGCTGGAGAGCATCCAGGAGAACTTCGGGCGGACCGCCGTGCCGATCCAGATCCCCATCGGTTCCGAGCGCGACTTTAAGGGCGTGGTGGACCTGATCCGTATGAAGGCGTGCACCTTTACCGCCGATGGCGACGGCAAGGGCGTGGAAGGCGAGATACCCGACGACTTGGCGGACGCGGCGCAGACGGCCCATGAAGC
>Ga0182014_10008932_pt1 | contig 10137 bp, 11 predicted proteins | sample 612S2DmetaG_FD_120489 | JGI IMG/M metagenome (GOLD analysis project Ga0182014, IMG submission 120489) | Permafrost microbial communities from Stordalen Mire, Sweden - 612S2D metaG | ecosystem: Environmental > Terrestrial > Soil > Wetlands > Permafrost | place: Sweden: Stordalen | collected...
ATTGGCGTCGTCCACGCTTACCTACCACGTGTCGCACCCGCTGCACCACTCCGAAGGAGTGAGTCACGCGGCACGGGGCAAGGGCATTTGCCAAGCGGGGCAATGCAATTTCCTGATTGCCGCGCCGGTGAAGTCGTTCGCGTCGGGGGACACCAATCGCGATCTTCATATGTTGCAGGTGACGCGCGGCGGCGAATTTCCCTTGGTGAGCGTGCGCGTGTCGTTGCCCGAAACGGCTTTGACGTCCGCGGCGATTCACTGTGACGTAGAAGTGGAATTGGCCGGGCACACCGCGACATACAAGGACCTGGCGTTTGAGGTGGTTAAGAAAGGCAACGAGACGCGGATTACGGGATCGATCCCGGCCACGTTGACTGACTTCAAGATCGAGCCGCCCTCGCTGCTGTCGATTCCCATCAAGAACGAGATACCGGTGACCGTGGATATGACTTGGCGCCCCATGTGCGTAAATTCCTCGAATTCTCCCCGGATTGCCCGAAGAGTTATGCAAGGAGGGATTCACATCCCATGGTCAACAGCATCGGCAGCAGCCAGCCACCACAGTTCGTCAGTTCGCAGCCCGCCAAACAGACGCCGCCTCCGCCGTCTCAGCCGGGATCGCCGCAGGATACCGTGCACCTGAGCCCCGCCGCGCAAAAAGCTCTCTCCGGGGACGTCGATCACGACGGAGACAGCCATTAAACGCGCACCGGCGAGCGGGTGGCGCGCGCTCTTAGCGTGCCGCGTCCCGCTTCATCGGGACGCTTGCTTCGCGGCGTGAAGAAACGTGTCCCCATAAGTGGGAACACGGCAGACTGAGAGGTCTGAGAGGTTGCGCCACGCTGAGGTTGGGCGCACCGGCCCAGAGCCGACGATTATAGGTGGCCCGACGAAGGCTGAGCCTTGCGTGCCGGGCCCTTCGCGGCGGCGGGCTCCGGCCGGGTATTGAAGCGAATGTCGACCATCGCGTTCCGGCCGAATTCCACTTCCGAGCCGCGCGCTATGAGAGCCGAGTAGAGCGCCCAAGCCATTCCGTAATACCCGAACGCTGCGCCGACGTAGGGCGAAGTCTGCGCCATCGCCGAGCCGAGCATTCCGAACCCCAAGCCGCCTCCCAGAGTCCGTCCCCCCACGTTCGGGTTGGGCCCGGTGGCTTGCCCGCTGGCGCTGCGCCCCGCATCGTTGTCGCCCGCGCGGCGCGCGATCATCACGGCCACGGCCGCCGCCAGGAAGCGCGTTTTCGACTCCGTCGCCTTCACTCCTCCCTCACTGTCCACTTTGAGTGGCGTCCTGCCCGTGCTTTCCGCCCCTTGCAGGTTGGCCTCCGTCCGGAACTGCAGCCCCTCCTGCGCGGGCCGCCGTTCCGCAGCAACCGGGGCTACAGGAGCAGCCGCCCGCAATCGGGCAACCTCCGCCGGCAGTTGGATTTCCTTGAAACTGAACCGCAGTTGACCGCTGCGGTGGAACAAGCGGGCCTTCCTGGCAACCACGACGGTGCCTTCCACGCGCGTTCCCTCCGGCAAAATCAGTTCGTGACCGGTGGAGAAGACGGGTTCCGCCAGCACGGCTTCCACCTTCTCTCCCGGCCGTGAGGAAAACGAATTCAGCGGCGTGATCAGCCGTGCGTGGGCCACGCTGTCGGCCTGCGGTTGAGTGCCAACCAGCGCCAGCGATGCGGGCGGCATCGGTACCGAGCCGAAGCTCAACGGATCCAGCAACTCGGCGTCGAAGCGCGTCCCCCGCCGCAAGTACTGCGGGTGGTAGGGCAGCTTCGCCACCAGGTAATCCTCCAGCTTCTCCATTTTATTCGGCCCTCGGATCGTGTCCGAAATGCTCCTGGCCCGGTCAATCTGCCCTTGGATGGCGTCCTTTACCTGTTGTTTGCCGGTTCCCAATATGCCGGTGCTCGGCGCGGGGGAACTCTGTTTCCTGGGCGGCCGTGAAGACACGATGGAGTTGAGCCCCGGGCTTTCCGCGGTGTGCAGCAACAGCCTTTTTCCGTCCGGCATCACCAGCGTGGTGAACTCGATGGGCGCGCGGTGCAACGGGGTGAAGTCTCCGCCCAGGATGGCTCGGACTCGCTGCCAGCGCGGAATGGGCTGGAGTCGATTTACTTTTCCGAGCGCTACCGCACCTGCTGGAATCACCTGGCGATCGAAGGCATACACCGGATCGAGAACCTTGGCCTCGACGACCGCGCCCGTGCGTTTCGGAGTGCGCCTGGTCAGGTATAAGCGCAGCGGCACCCCGGCCGGGACGGCCAGGGACGTTTCCGGCTGCTGGACATGTCCTTGAACCGGAGGCTGCGCAGAAATACCGGAGAGCGAAAAACAAACGTAGACGAAAATCCCCACTCTGGCGTGCATGATACAGGTTCGACGCAGACAAACTGCCTGGCGGGTACGGCACGTAAGAGCCGCGGGATCGGGTAAACTATCTTAATCACGCTTCAACCGTTTTCTATGGCGCCAAGCCCGGCCCGGAGAGATTCTTGCACCCACTAGCGCGGGCGGCTATGGGCGGTTGTGTGAACACACGTTGCATATCGAGGAGGGAAAGTGGAGTTACTGTGGAGCGGCCAGGGTTGGCGTGGCCGCGCTGTGTTGGCGTTGGTTCTGCTTGCGGCGCCGGCAGCCGCCGTAGCGCAGACGGACGAGATCCAGGTCTACGATGCCGCGATTGCGAATCAGGGTGTGTTCAATCTCATGATCCACACCAATTTCACCCCGATCGGACGGAAGTTTGCCGGCTACCCCGGCGGCATCATCCCCGACCACTCGGTCAATGGCGCCGCCGAATGGGCCTACGGCGTCGCTGACTGGTTTGAGCAGGGCCTGTATATGCCGGTGTGGAGCCCTTACTCCCAGGAGCGCGGCGGGTCGCTAAACGGCTTCAAGCTGCGGGAGCTGTTCGTGCGGCCGCATGCCAAAGACCACACGTTCTTTTACGGTGTGAATTTCGAGTTCAGCGTCAATTACCACTATTGGGAGCCGCGGCGTGTCAGCTCCGAAGTGAGGCCCATCGTAGGGCTGCATCTTCATTCCGTGGACTTCATCTTCAATCCGATTGTGGATACCGATTACACCGGCGGTTTCGGCAACCTCGAATTCGTTCCCGCGACCCGAATCGCTTACAACCTGAACGACAAATGGGCCGTTGCCGCCGAGGAGTACTCCGATTTCGGGCCCCTGCGCCACTTCAATGCGATCGGCGATCAATTCCATGAGGTCTGGGCGGTCCTCGATCACAGCAGCAAAATCGTGGATATCGAAACCGGCGTGGGCGTCGGTGTGACGGGCGGAGCCGACAAGTGGACCCTCAAGCTGATGGTGTCGCGCGATCTGAACTCTAAGTGACCGAGGTCGCCGTCACGGTCGCCCGCAAGTTCGCCACCCCCGCGGTATAGCGTTCGCCGCTGACCGCGAACGACACGGCGTCTTCCAGCCAGTCGTGCCATACGCCGTCGGGGTCGTGCGAGGCCACCGTCAGGGTGTAATTTTCGGGACACAGTTCGCAGCGAAACGCGAAGGTCAGTTCGCGAATGTCGCCCGCGGCGCACGGGCCCAGCTTCAGTTTCTCCAGCTCCGTATTGGTGCCGTAGACATTCAGCCCGATGCGCGTACGGATCATGATGCCGATCACCGGGTCGGCCACCGCGTCGCGGAAGCGCACCCGCACTTTCGCCACCGCCAGTTCGCCGCTGCGCCACACCACCGTGGGGAGGCCGTTCTCGCCGATGGTCTCCACGCTCAGAATCTCCGCCCGTCCGTCGCCGCGCCGCCAGCGCGGGGCCAGCGGCATGGGCGCCGTTTCGCCCCACGCGCGGAGACGTTCGGCGATGTGCTTGCGGTAGGCCGTTAACACTTCTCCAGGATCGCCGCGGCCCGCCAGCCGGCCTCCATCGAGCCACCAGACCTCGTCGGCCAGGCGGCGCAGCAGCCCCTCTTCGTGAGAGATCAGGAAGACGGTTCTGCCCTCGCGCCGCAGGCCGTCGAAGGCCATCGCGGTCTTCTCCCGTTCGAGCGCGTCCTGGCTGGCGAGCGTCTCGCCGAACAGCACCACCGGCTCGGCGCCCGAGCGTTCCACGGCGCCGGCGGCGGGCAGTTCGATGCCGGCCGCGAGGCGCAGCAGCCGCCCTTTACCGGAGCCGTTCTCTCCGATCACTCCGATGACGACGCCATCGGGCACGCCGGCTTCGAAATCCCGCAGCGGCGGCGCGGTCACACGGCGAAATGCGAGGGGCATAAACGTTAGAATAACAACTGCACGATGGACGATCTCAAGGTACTCGAACAAATGCGCGCGGATTGGAACGACCGCGCCGGCGAAGACGCCAATTACTACGTGGCGTTCGGCCGCCGCGAACAGGAAGAGGCCGAATTCTTCGCCACGGCCAAAGCCGTCGTGGATGACCTGGAAGCGGACCTGGCGCGCTTCGCGGGGCGCGATGCGGCGCTCGAAATCGGCTGCGGACCCGGACGGCTGATGCGCCCGCTGAGCCGCCACTTCAAGGAAATCCACGGTGTGGACGTCTCCGACGCCATGATCGAGCTGGCGCGCCAGCGCCTGCGCGGCACGCCCAACGCCTTTCCGCACCACAGCTCCGGCTCGGACCTCAAGCTGTTTCCCGGCGAGAAGTTCGATTACGTCTACTCTTACGCCGTCTTCCAGCACATCCCCAGCAGCGAGGTGGTCTTTCAATACCTGCGCGAGGCGCGCCGCGTGCTCAAGACCGGCGGCATCCTGCGCTGCCAGATCAACGGCCTGCCGCCCACCGCCAAACAGTACGACACCTGGGCCGGGGTGCGCATCGCTCCCGGCGAGATCGCGCAATTCGCGCTCGACTACGACTTTCAGTTGCTGGCCCTGGAAAGAATTCACACGCAGTACATGTGGCTCACCTGCCGCAAGCGCCCTGCCGGCTGGGTGCGGTCGCTGGCAGGCCGCCGGCCGGAGCGGACCGCGCTGATCCGCAGCCTGAGCAACGCGCTCACCGGCGAAGCCGTGGCGCCCGCCAACGGACCTATGGCGGCGCTCTCGCTCTGGATGAAGGGGTTCCCGGACGAGTGCGATTTGAACCACATGGCCGCGACCGTGGACGGCCTTCCGGGCCGCATCGAATATATCGGAGTCCCCGCCAACGACGGCGTCCAGCAGGTGAACGTGCGGCTACCAGACGGGATCCGCACGGGGATCGTGCCGGTGGCGGTGACCTGGCTCGGCCTTCCGGTCTGCCCGCCCGCCTGGGTGCGGATCATTCCGCCCGGCCCGGCGGTGGCGCGGCTCGGCACGGTGACCGACGGCGTCAACCTGCTGCTCGATCATCGCACCAGGTCCGGGTGCGTCAAGGTGATCATGGTGGAGGTCCCCAGCGCCGAAATATTCCGCGCCACGGTGGACGGCATGGCGGTTCGGGAGATCGAATCGTTCTGCGCCGACCCGGTAATGCGGCGCTACGAATTCAACTTCCGCCTGCCCGAGGGCTGCGGCCCGGGCGCTCACCAATTGCGCATCGGCATGGGCAAACGCGACTTCCCGCCGGTGACCATCGAGGTGCTGTGAGGCTCCCGGCGGCAGCGGCGACGGCGGCCGTGGCGGCCCTCGCGCTGGCGCTCAGCTTCCCCGCGCCGGGCCCGCGCGTGGTCGAACTGCCGGCCGGCACGGTCACCCTGCACCGCGAGATGCTGGTGGCCAACGGCACCGAACTGCGCGGATCGGCCGCCGGCACAGTGCTGCGCGCCGCTGGCGATTTCGACGGGCGCGCGCTGTTGGTGGTCGATGGGGCCGGCGTCACCCTGCGCGGCTTCACCCTCGACGGCAATCGCCAGGAGCTCGAACGGCAAACCGGTCTGCCGCCCTCAGATAAGACCATCTCGCAATTCACCCGCGGCAACGGCGTTCTGGCCGCGGGAGTCTCGAAGCTGCGCATCCAGAACCTGCGCTTCCGCAACATCGCCGGGTTCGCGGTGCTGGTGAGCCGCTCGCGCGATATCCGCATCGAAGGGGTGGACGTGGCCGACAGCGGCTCGCACGATACCCGCGGCCGCAACAACGCCACCGGCGGCATCCTGTTGGAGGAAGGCACGGCCGATTTCCAGGTCACCCGCTCGCAGTTCCGCAACATCCGCGGCAACGGCGTGTGGACGCACTCGCTGTTCACGTCGCCGCGCAATTCGGACGGCTGGATCGCCTTTAACCGCTTCGCGGATTTGGCGCGCGATGCCATCCAGGTGGGCCACGCCACCAACGTGAGGGTGGAAGACAACCAGGGCACGCGCATCGGCTATCCGGAGGAGCTGGTGGACCTGGAAGACCAGGCCTACCCGGTGGCCATCGACACCGCCGGCGACGTGGACCACAGCCGCTACGCCCGCAATCGCTTCACCGAGGTCAATGGCAAGTGCATCGACCTGGACGGTTTCCACGATGGCGACGTGGTGGAGAACTCTTGCGTCAACCGGCCCGACGGCAGCCTGTATCCGTTCGGAAACATCGGCATTCTATTCAACGACAGCAATCCGCATACGCGGTCGAACCGCATCCGGGTGGTCGGCAACCTGCTCGACGGCGTGAAGTACACCGGCATTCTGGCATTCGGCACGGGCCACACGATCGCGCACAACCGGCTGCTGAACGTGAACCTGGCGCATTGCAACGAAGCGGCGGCGAAGTCGGGGTGCTACTACCCGAAAGACGAGCCCGACGCGCTGCGCAGCGGCATTTACCTGGGCCGCGGCTTTTTGTGGCGCGAGCCGGCGCGCGACATCGTGGTGGAAGACAACGATATTTCGGGTTTCGGAATGAAGGCGCATTGCATCGGCTTCGCCCCCGGCCTGGAGCGCGGGGCGAATACTATCCGCAATAATCGCTGCGAGTAACTCACCCGGCGCCCGCGCTCCGGGCGTCGGACCCCGATTGTCCAATCAACCCAACCGTCGTGTTCAGCAGAATTCGCGACGGAAATGGTTTTAAGAGAATACTGACCGAATCTACTCCGATTCTCAGTAAGAGCTCGCAATCCTGGCGGCTCCAGACATTCGGCGGGTAGCCCGACGTCAACACGACTGGTAAGTCGGGTTGTTCCGAGCGGAGCCGCAGCGCTACCTGGATACCGGAATCCGCGCCGAGGCTGACGTCGGCGATCAGAAGGTCGATCTGCCGGCCGTTTGCAAGAAACTGCTGAAAAGCATCGTTCGCACAGGCTGCTTCCAGAATATGGTACCCACGGCGCCCCAGCACCGTTCCCATTAGCTTCATCAGTAATGGTTCGTCTTCCAAAACGAGAATCGTCTTCATAACAATCTCCCTTCCATGGCGCGGCATCCCCGCTGTCCCGGGCAACTAAAGAAGATGCTGAAGGGTTGGACACAGCTTGCGGCGAACCTTGCCAGCATCGTGCTAAGTCCGATGGGCTAATGATGCGCCGTTGGTCCCATACTGTCTACTGGGTCCACACCTACTAGGGATTTACCTAGTAGACGCCCGGAGAAAAACCACGGATAGTTAAGAAAACGCCACCGCTCGGTCCTGGGTATTCCGATACTTGCGTGAGGGCCCCTATGAACCTGTTGCCATTACAAATTGACAGCCTTGGCGTCGTGAGTCCGATCTTGGTCAGTCCCTGCGAGAACGATCAGCGCGATCTCGGGACCATCCTTTCGGACTGGCATGCGCCAATCCAGGCGGCGGGCGCCTTTGGCGATCCGCCGATGCTATACGAGCGCGATTTTCCCGACGCGGACTGGAAGGCATTGTTCCGGATGACGGAACCGCTGCCTCGCCCCCCTCAGTTCATCGTGTGGCCGCGGCTGGCGGACGAGGACGTGTTGCGGACGCCGTTCGTGGGTCGCGAAGTGCGGCATTCCGTGCAATGTGCGTGGGACTGCCGGCAGCGCCGGTGGCCGCCGGCCATCATACCCGGCGGCGAAAAGAGAGCTTCGAACACATTCGAACGCCTGGCGAGACGGACCCACGCCGGCTAGCGGCACGATTCCGAAAGGACACTTTTGTGGACATAGACCAGGTTATTGTTGACCTTCGCACCCAACTCCAACTCCTTGACCAGGCGATTTTCATGATGGAACGGCTTACTCCGGAAACCTATCGAAGCCTGAATCGCCGCCCGAACAGCGGCCCATGGACGGCGGCAAAACAATGGGAACGTCGCGGCCGAAGGGGGCGTCCGGCGAAGCGCAAACGGACGGAGGACGCGGGATGCTGACCCGGTTGAGGGGCCCGGAGCGGAAGGCGATTATCAGGATCGATCAATCGCCCCTGTGGAGAGGGCCGCGGCGCGCCCGGGAGGACGTGTCCCGGCTGCTGGACACCCTATTCCATTCCCGCCTGGGGCGATGGCCGGCTTCCCGGCTGGATGTGTTTCTGCTGTCGCGCGCGCTGGAATGCTCCGAGGCGGCCATTGAGCGGCATGCCGGGCGGCGGCCCTATTCCTCCACCAGGCCGGAGCGTACGGCCCAACGGATAAGCTCGGCAACGGTGTGCACGCCGACCTTATTCATGATCCGGCCGCGATGAAATTCCACGGTCTTCACCGACGCCTTCAGAAGCGCGGCAATTTCCTTATTCGCGCAGCCATCGGCGATCAATTGCAGGACGGCTTTTTGCCGCTCCGTCAATAGCGGCGACGGGTGGCCCGCGCGCGCCACACCGCCGGAAATTCCCCGTTCCAGCGAGGGGGCCACATAAGTCCGTCCTTTGAGCACTTTTTGAATCGCCGTCCGCAATTCTTCCACGGCCGACGATTTCAGAACATATCCCGAACCGCCGGCATCGAGGGCCGCCCGGAGGTAGACCGGGCTGGCATGCATGCTGAGAAACAGCAGCCTGGCCTCGGGCCACGCGGTCTTGATCTGCCGCGCGGCGTCGATCCCGCTCAGCACAGGCATGGTGATATCCAGCACGATGAGGTCCGGTCTGCCCCGCAACGCAGCCTCCACCAGCGACTTGCCATCGCTGACCTGACCTACCAAATCGTAATGAGCCTCGAGCAGACTGCGGATTCCGGCCAGAATAAAGGAGTGATCGTCGGCCAACAGGATGCGGGCGCGCCTGGTCAATGTGCCTCCAACGGGATTTCCGCGGTGACCTCCGTGCCTTGCCCGGGTTGCGACGCGATTCCAAAGGTCCCGTGGAGCAACCCCACGCGCTCTTGCATGCTGAGAAGGCCCAAGCCGACATTGGTTCCGGACGACGGCGCTCGAAAACCCACGCCCGTGTCCCTCACCGAAAGAACGATCCGGCCGGCGGCGCCGGCGACCGTGACAAAGACCGACTTGGCGCCGGCGTGTTTCGAGACATTATGCAAGCTCTCCTGCGTCACTTTGTACAAACAGGCGGCGATTTCGCGTTTCAGCTCTTTCGGCACGTCACGGATCGCAAGTTCCACCGCGATGTTCTCCCGCTGAGCGAAATCTTCGCAGTAACTGCGCAGCGCCACTACCAGGCCCAGGTCGTCCAGTTCCGAAGGGTGTAACTGGTGAGCGATATGACGGCCGATTTCGGCCGTCTGCACCACCCGTTTCTGCAGCGCCCGAAGGCCCTTCTTGAGTCGTGCCGCGGAGACGGTGCGGCGGCCCGCAAAACTGCCGAGTTCCATGGCCAGCCCGGCCAGCCGTTGGGTCAGGTCGTCGTGCAGTTCCCTGGCAATCCGCCGGCGCTCTTCCTCCTGGGCGGTGGCCAACCTCGCCGACAGCACCTGACTTTGCTGCTCCGCCAGTTTCCGCTGGGTGATGTCAACGGAAACTCCTCCCACCAGGGCGATAGCGCCGTCTTTGCCGAGAATCGGAAACTTGACCGTCTGGTAATGCCGCACTTCGTTGGGGCCGCCACGCGCGTCTTCGAAGACGGCCGCCCGGCCGCTCGCAATGACGTACCGATCCTGCTCGCCTAGGCGCGAGGCGGAGGCCGGCCAGTACTCCTCGTCCGAAGTACCCAGGCAAAGCCCCGGAGCCCGGCTGGTGAGATTGACGAAGCCGGGGCTAACGTAAACATAGCGCCCCTCGAGGTCCTTCATGAAGGCCGCGGCCGGCAGGTGCATCATGAACCGGGTGAAGCGTTCCTCGCTCTCCCGCAGCGCATCCTCGGCACGTTGGCGTTCGGTGAGGTCCGTAATAAAGCCCA
>Ga0182014_10008933_pt1 | contig 10136 bp, 9 predicted proteins | sample 612S2DmetaG_FD_120489 | JGI IMG/M metagenome (GOLD analysis project Ga0182014, IMG submission 120489) | Permafrost microbial communities from Stordalen Mire, Sweden - 612S2D metaG | ecosystem: Environmental > Terrestrial > Soil > Wetlands > Permafrost | place: Sweden: Stordalen | collected...
CGCCGAGACGCCGGCGATCACCACCATGCTGCGCGGCCTGGCGTTCGAGGAAGTGACGATCCACGCCGCCAACCGCGACCTCCATTCCGGCATGTACGGCGGCGCGGCGATCAATCCGATTCGTGTTCTGTCGCGCATCCTCGCCGATCTCCACGATTCCAACGGCGCGGTCGCCCTGCCCGGCTTCTACGATGGGGTCGAGGAACTGCCCGAGGAAGTCGCCGAGCAATGGCGGGCGCTCGACTTCGACGAGGAAGAGTTCCTTGGCGATGTCGGGCTCTCGGTCCCGGCCGGCGAGAAAGGCCGCTCGACGCTGGAAATGGTCTGGTCGCGACCGACTTGCGACGTCAATGGCATCTATGGCGGTTACGAGGGCGAAGGGGCGAAGACCGTCCTGCCGGCCCAGGCGACGGCCAAGGTGTCGTTTCGGCTGGTCGGCAAGCAAAACCCGGAGCGGGTCGCCCAGAGCTTCCGCGCCTTCGTCAAGGCGCGACTGCCGGCCGACGTCACGGCTGAGTTCGTCTCCTATTCCGCCAATCCGGCGATCGCGCTGTCGGCCCGCAGCGAGGCGGTGCGACGGGCGGGCCGCGCGCTGGAGGCCGAATGGGGCCGGCCGGCGGCGCTGATCGGCTCCGGCGGCTCGATCCCGGTCGTTGGCGCGTTCAAGCGCGAACTTGGCATGGACAGCCTGCTGGTCGGCTTCGGCCTTCCCGACGACGCGATCCATTCGCCCAACGAGAAATATGAGCGGTCGTCGTTCCGCGGCGGCGCGCGATCGTGGGCGCGCATCCTCGCCGCCCTCGCGGCATGAGCGCGCCCGTTCCTCGCGTCGGCTGCGGCGCGGCGATCGTTCGCAACGGGCAGCTGCTGCTGGTCAAGCGCCTGACGCCGCCCGAAGCCGGCTCGTGGAGCCTCCCGGGCGGCAAGGTCGAGTTTGGCGAGCGGCTCGCCGACGCCATCGCGCGCGAGATCCGCGAGGAGATCGGCGTCGAGATCGCGGCCGAGCGCCCACTCGTGGTTGTCGAGACACCGAACGTCGACGGTCAGCATTGGATCGCGCCCGTCTATCTCGCCCGCCTCATCGCCGGCGAACCGCACAATTGCGAACCGACAAAACACGCAGACGTCGCGTGGTTTCCGCTCGATCGGCCGCCAGCGCCGCTCTCCGCCGCGGCCCGCGACGCCTTCGCCGCGCTCGGCGGCGGCGGCGCCTGACGTCGACGCCGCGCGGCGGAAATCGCCACCGGCCATTCTTCTTCTTAAGTCGAGGAAAGGCTTGCGCAGCGCGTCGCCCGTCTGGATAGTGCGGGCTGGGACGCCTGTGTCGGCGCCATCCCGCTTCCGACCCGCTCCGAACCGCGCGAGGCCCGAACCGAGCAATGATGCGGCAGTACGAACTGGTCGAACGCGTCCGCCGTTACAACCCCAGCGCCGACGAAGACTTGCTTAACCGCGCCTACGTCTTCGCCATGAAGGCGCATGGGGCGCAAAAACGCGCGTCCGGCGACCCGTTCTTCTCGCATCCGCTCGAAGTCGCGGCGATTCTCACCGACCTCAAGTTCGACGACGCGACAATCGTCGCCGCGGTTCTGCACGACACGATCGAAGACACCGCCGCCACCCGCGAGGAGATCGACAGGGTCTTCGGCCCGGAGATCGGCGGACTGGTCGAAGGCCTGACCAAGCTCAACCGGCTCGACTTCGCCTCCAAACACGCCCAGCAGGCGGAGAATTTCCGCAAGCTGCTGCTCGCCATCGCCGACGACGCGCGTGTGCTCCTGATCAAGCTCGCCGACCGGCTGCACAACATGCGCACCCTCAACTTCATGCCGCAGGACAAGCGCGCGCGCATCGCTCAGGACACGCTCGACATCTACGCCCCGCTCGCCGGCCGAATGGGCATGCAGGGGATGCGCAGCGAGCTCGAGGACCTCGCCTTCCGCTATTTGATGCCGGACGCCTACGAGTTGATCATGGCGCGGCTCGAGGAGCTGAAAAAGAAAAACGGCGCGCTGATCGCCCGCACCGCTGACGAGCTTACCGACCAGTTCGCCCGCCGCGGCGCCAAGGTCGAGGTCAAGGGCCGCCAGAAGCAGCCCTATTCGATCTGGCGCAAGATGGAGCGCAATTCGATTTCATTCGAACAGCTCTCCGACATCTACGGGTTCCGCATCCTCGTCGACACCGTCGCCGACTGTTACGCCGCCGTCGGCGTCGCCCACACAACCTGGCCGGCGGTGCCCGGCCGCTTCAAGGACTACATCTCGACGCCGAAGCAGAACGACTACCGCTCGATCCACACCACCGTGATCGGCCCCGGCAGCCAGCGCGTCGAGCTGCAGATTCGCACTTACGACATGCACGAGATCGCCGAATATGGCGTCGCCGCGCATGCGCTCTACAAAGACGCCAAGGGCCATTCCGAGCCGGTCGACGCCGGCGAGAGCCGCGCCTATCGCGGCCTGCGGCAAACGATCGAGGCCTTGGCCACCGACGATTCGGAGCGCTTCCTCGAGCACACCAAGCTCGAGCTGTTCCAGGACCAGGTGTTCTGCTTCACCCCCAAAGGACGGTTGATTGCGCTGCCGCGCGGCGCCACTGCGATCGATTTCGCCTACGCCGTTCACACCGACGTCGGCAATTCGGCGGTCGGGGCGAAGATCAACGGCCGCATCGCGCCGCTGATCTCGACGTTGCGCAACGGCGACGAAGTGCTGATCGTCCGCTCCGACAGCCGGGCGCCGCCAGCGGCGTGGGAAAGTCTGGTCGTCACCGGCCGCGCCCGCGCCGCGATCCGCCGCGCCACCCGCGAAGCGGCGAAAGCCCAATACGGCGGCCTCGGCCGACAGATCGTCGAACGCGCCTTCACCCGCGCCGGACGCAAGTTCTCCGACGCCAAACTGAAGGCGGCGCTGGGGCGCCTAGCGCGCGCTTCCGTCGACGACGTCTTTATCAGCGTCGGTCGCGGCGAGCTCTATTCGTCCGACGTCGTGCGCGCGCTCTATCCCGACTTCCAGGAGGAGCGGAAGCCCGGCCCCGCGGTCGCGCCGGGCGAAAGCGGCTGGTTCGGCCTCGCCAAGGCCGCTAACCTCGTCTTTCGCGTGCCGGGCAAGGGCGAAAACGGCGAGCCGCTGCCGCTGCGCGGCGTCGATTGGGACGCGCCTGTCCGTTTTGCGCCGAAGGGCGGCGCGGTGCCCGGCGAGCGCATCGTCGGCATCCGCACGCCGGGCGAAGGCATCACCATCTATCCGATCCATTCGCCGGCGCTGGTCGCCTTCGACGACAAGCCGGAACTGTGGCTCGACGTCCGCTGGGATCTCGACGCCGCCAACAAGGCGCTCTATCCGACCCAGCTCCAGGTGACGACCCTCAACGAGCCCGGCGCGCTCGGCGTCGTCTCCACGACGATCGGCGAGAACGGCGCCAACATCGACAATGTCGTGTTCAGCCCGTCAGGATCCGACTTCCGCGAATTGCGCTTCGACCTGCAGGTGTTCGATATCCAGCACCTCAACACGATCGTCGCCCAGTTGCGCGACAAGCCCGTTGTCGCCAAGGTCGAGCGGCTGAGCGGCTGACCGTTTCGCGGAGCCTTTCCCTATGCCGCTCTATTTCGCTTATGGCTCGAACATGGACGTCGAGGGGATGACGCGCCGCTGTCCGCGCGCCAAGCCGCTCGGCCGCGCGCGCCTGGCGCGCCACCAGCTCGCCATCATGCGCGAAGGGTGGCTGACGGCGGCGCGCGATGTCAGAGACGACGTTCACGGCGTGCTGTGGGACGTCGCCTTCGCCGACATGCGCGCCCTCGACCAGTACGAGCAGCTCGCCAGCGGGCTTTACACGAAGACGCAGCAGCCGGTGATCGGCGAACGCGGCGCGAAACAGGCGCTGGTCTATTTCGGCGCGAACGCCGGGCCCGGCGTCGCCGCGGCCGACTACATCGCCGGCGTGCTGGCGGCGGCGCGGAATTGGAAGCTGCCGGCGGCGACGATCGCCCGGCTCGAATCCTTCGCCGCCGCGGCGGGCGTCGCCCGGTCCGCGCCGCCGGCAGGCGGCGAGCCCGCGTCCAGCCCGCGCGTGCGTCCGCGCTTCGCCACGCCGTTCGACCGAGATTGATGGGATTGCAGCTCGAAGACTCCGTCGGCGACGGCGTCTACAGGCGCGCGGCGCCGCCGGAAAAGCTCATGCCGGCGCGGCCGCGCATATAGCCGTCGACGAGCGGCGTCGGCGCGATCTGCGCGCCAAGTTCCGCCTGCGCCTCGGCCGGCGCGATGCGGCCGTCGAGCGCGGCGCGGAACAGGCTGGCGACCTTGACCATGTCGGTCGTCTGCGGCGACAGCCGGAAATGGCTGACGCCGGCCGCTTGCAACGGCGCGAGATCGTCGAACGCCGCCGCATAGCCGTGCGACAGGGTCTGGGTGCCGTTGACCACCAGCAGCGGCTTGCCGTCGAGCTGGTCGGCGGCGAGCCCGTCGGGATCGAGTTCGCAGACGAACTGGCAAGAGTCCTTATGCAGCCCGTAGGCACGCGCGTGATAGCAGCGCATGGACAGCGACAGCCCCTGGCGGCCGAAGACCAGCGCCTCGGTCTCGACCGGGTTGTGGCGCGCCAGCGTCGCGATCGCCGCCGCCGACAGCTCGACCGGCAGCCCGATCCGCACCGCGCCGCGCGCCACGAGGAAATCGATCGTCGCCTCGTTGAACGTGTTGATGAACGGCCCGCTGACGAACGGCGCGCCGGCGAGCAGGTTGACCGAGGCGATGTCGTTCGCTTCGATCATCGTCTTGTCGCCGCAGCGGGCGCGAATTTCCTCCATCTCGCGATCCGTGGTGACGAGCGCGAGCGTCGAATAGACGACCTGTTTGCCCGCGGCGACGAGCCGCTCGGCGATCGCCGGCAGGTCATCGACGAAGAACGGCTCACGTTTTGAGCAGATGACCTCGCCGAGATAGACGCAATCGACCGGCGCCTCGTCGGCGATGCGGGCGTAGAAATCGCGCCGCTGCTCCGGGTTCCAGTTGAACAGCAGCGGCCCCAGCGTCAACGCGCTCATCGCCAACCCTTCTTGTAGGCGCTGAGCGTCACCTTGCCGCCCTCGGCGATCGCGTGCAGATCGCCGACCGCGCCCGACGCCTCCTCGCCGCGCGCCAAGGCGTCGAGCGCGGCGCGGAAGTGCGTGACGACTTCGGCGACATAGGCGCGGCTGCGCTGGCGGCCCTCGATCTTGAGCGCCGTCACGCCTGCCCCCTTGAGCTCCTTGAGGATCGAGGCGGCGTTGAGGCCAACCGGCTCCTCGAACAGATAGGACGCCTCGCCGCGCGTCATCAGCCGGCTCTTGCACGGCGTCGGATAAGCGGCGTTTTCAGTTTTCGCGTAGCAGTTCGTCATCACGTCGCCGAGGCGCGACACCATCTTGCCGCCTTCCTCGCGATAGGAGACGAACTCGGCCGGCGCGCAGGCGCCGTCGCTGCTCGGCGAGCGGCCGGTGATGTAGGACGACAGATAGCAGCGGCCCTCGACCATAGTGCCGAGGCTGCCGAAGGCGAAGACCTCCGCCTCGATCTTCATCCGCGCGATCAGCGCCGCCACTTCCTTGACCGCCAGCACGCGCGGCAGCACCACCCGGCTGACGCCGAACGCCTCGCGATAGAAATCGATCGACAGCGGGTTCGACGCCGCCGCCTGCACCGACAAGTGACGACGCAGACCAGGGTGGCGGCGCGCCGCGTAGTCGAGCAGGCCGATGTCGGCCAGAATCACCGCGTCGGCGCCGGCGGCGGCGGCGGCGTCGACCGAGCGTCGCCACGGCGCGAGATCGCCGGCGCGCGGAAAGGTGTTGATCGCCACCAGCACCCAGCGGCCGCGCGCATGGGCGTATTCGATCCCCTCGGCGAGTTCGCGGTCGTCGAAGTTGAGGCCGGGATAGTTGCGCGCGTTGGTGCAATCGCGAAAGCCGCAATAGACGCTGTCGGCGCCCGCGTCGATCGCGGCGCGCAGGGCGGCCGGCGTGCCGGCCGGACAGACGAGTTCGAGATAGTTGACCGCCCTCACGCCGCTGCGCCCTCTTTCCGGCGCTGATGCGCCTCGATCTTGCTGAGCCGCGTCTTCAGCGCCTCGATCTGCTCTCGCAGTTCCGCAGCTTCCGCTTCGCCCATCCCGGCGCGCGCGCTGCTCGCCGCCGGCGGCGCTAGCGCCGAGCGCAGCCGCGTCGCGCGGCGCTCCCAATTGAGGATCGCGGCGCGCGCCATGCGTCTGAGCGGCCCGAACAGCGACGTCGCCTCGTCGAGCACGCTGATCGTTTCGCGATCGAGAATGTTGCGCAGCGTAACCACCGCCGCGGTGTCTCCGCTGACAGTCAGCTCGCGGGTGAAAAACAGCGCGTCGCCATCGACGCGGGCCTCGAGCAACGCCATCATCGCCTCGAGCCCGCCTTTCAACTCCGCGTCGGCCGTAACGTCGGTTGCGTCGTCGGCGATGCGCAACGTCGGCGCGCCGCCGCCGTATTGCAGCAAGAAGCGCCGCGGAGGATCCGTCAGCTCGACCAGGATGCGGGTCTTGCGACACTCGGCGAGCATGGCGAAGAGGTTGGGATGGTTGCGACCCATCGCGGCGAGCAAGGCCGCCGCCCCGAGATCGAGCGCCGGCCTCGGCGCCGCGCCGATGAACGCGCGCGCCAGCAAGCTCGGGAACTCGTTTTCGTCCATTGCGCCTCCGACCGCCTGCGTCGTCTCGTCGCGTAGGCGACAGAACGCGCTGGTTTTTCGCCGCGCTGATTGATTTGCGTCAACGAGCGGCGAGACCCCTCCGGGGTATGCAAATTCGCAACGCTGGCAGCGCGCCGTCGCCGTAGCGGCGTCGGCTCGAGAAGAAAAGCAGCGCAATGGGGCATCAGGGTTTCGTAAGCCGCGAGATTGTTGGCGTCGGCGGCGCGCGTGAGTGTTATCTGTCGGTTGACGTAGAGCCGGACCTCGCCTTCCTCGATCAGCTCGAGGCGTTGCGCGCCGGCTATGCCGCCGCCAAGGCCGAGATGGGCCTGCAGCCGGACACAGCGATCTTCCGCCGCATCTTCCTCAGCGACGCCATGAATCAGGCCGAGCGCGTGCGCGTCAGCGAGCTGATGTCCGCGCCCGGCGAGGGTCCAGTGGCGGTGTCGATCGTCCAACAACCGCCAGCGCACGGCGCGAAGCTTTCGCTCCTCGCCTACCATGTCGAGCGCCAAACGCCGATCGTCAAACGCACCCTCGGCCATCATCACACGCTGATCGAAATGGGCGGGTTGCGTCATCTGTGGAGCACACGGATGTGCGCCGCCGCTGACGTCGGCCCCGCGTCGGCCGCCGACCAGACGCGCGAAGTGTTCCGCGACCTGATCGGCGCGCTCGCTGCGCAGGGCGGCACGCTGCGCGACGATTGCGTGCGGACCTGGCTCTATATCCGCGACGTCGACGTGTTCTACATGGACATGGTCAAGAGCCGCGCCGAGGTCTTCAAGCGCGAAGGCCTCAACGGCGACACGCATTTCATCGCCTCGACCGGCATCGAAGGCGCCTGCGCTCACCATTACGACCTAGTGGCGATGGACGCCTATTCGGTGCTCGGAATGGCGCCGGGACAAATGTCCTACCTCAACGATTTCGACCATCTCTGCGCGACCAAGGACTACGGCGTCACCTTCGAGCGGGCGACGCGCGTCGCTTACGGCGATCGCGCCCATATCTTCATGTCCGGCACCGCCAGCATCGACGGCGAGGGTTGGGTCGTCTACCCCGGCGACGTGCTGCGCCAGCTCGACCGCGCGCTCGAGAACGTCGACGCGCTGCTCGTCGCCGGCGAAATGCAGCTCGCCGACTTGAGCCATCTCATCGTCTATCTGCGCGACCGCGGCGACTATTGCCGGGTGCGCGATCGCCTCGGCGAGCGATTCCCGACCATGCCGCTGCAAATCGTCCAGGGGCCGGTATGTCGGCCGGAGTGGCTGATCGAAGTGGAGGGGATCGCGGCCAAAACGATCCAGAAGCCCGGCTTGCCCGCGTTCTGACGGGAGAACCGGAATCCGTCCGGCCGCCGGCGCAAGCCGCGACAGGGACGGAGCGAATGGAGGGTGTCATGCAAGACGACAACGCGCCGCTGACGATCATCAATGAAGCGGCGATCGCCGCCGCGGACTTGCGCCACGACCCCTACGAGTATTGCTTCGTCGACGATGTGATGCCGCCCGGCCTGAAGGAGCCGGTGCTCAACGACGCGCCGATCATTCCCGACCGCGGCAGCTATGGCCTGCCCGATCTGAAGTACGGGCCGAACTTCGGCAAGGTGATCGACGAGCTGCTGAGCGTTCGTTTTCGCGGTCTGGTCGAGAAGAAATTCGACATCGACCTCAGCAAATGCCCGCCTTGCATCGTCATGATGGGCAACACCAGTGGCCAGTACAACGAGGGCTACTCACACCCCGACTCGAAGCACAAGATCATCACCGTCCTGGTCGGCTTCAGCTGGGAGTGGCCTTACGAGCGCGGCAAGCTCAGGGTGTTGCGGAGCGACAACCGCGACGACTTCGCCTTCGAATACGCCCCCGAATACGGCAAGATGCTGATGTTTCGCGTCTGCGATCATTCGTGGCACGGCTTCCTGCCGCAGAAGGGCAAGCGCGCCAGTCTGCAGCTCTGCTACGTCGACTCCGACTGGTATGTGAAAAAGGAATACTGGCGCCATAGCTGGAGCGCCTACGCCAAGTCGATGCCGCTGCTGCGCAAGGCGATCGATCTGGCGCCGCGCCGCCTGTTCGCCCACTGACGCGTCGCGCTTTCGACGCGCCGCGCCGGCCCAACGTCGCCGCGGCTCGCGTCGTTTCATCGGGAGTCCGCCATGATTTATCCGCCGCCGATCGACTCGGCCACCGTCGCCGAGCATTTCAAACGCTCCCTTGCAGAAGCGAAACGAGATGACTGGCCTTATCGCCACTGGAACCTGAAAGAGATTTATCCGGAAGCGTTGTGCACCGGCATCCTCGCGCTGCCGGTCGACCCGCCGCGGCTCGGCAAGACCGACGGCACGCGCGGCACCTACAACAGCGCGCGCTGTTTTTTCACGCCCTATATGCGCAAGACCTACGCCGCCTGCGCCGTGCTGTGCGACGCCCTGCAGCGCCCAGACGTCGCCAAGCTGATCGGCGAGACCTGCGAGTTCGACGTCGAAGGCTCGTACCTGCGCATGGAGTACATCCAGGATGTCGACGGCGCCTGGCTCGAGCCGCATCACGACATCCCGGAAAAACTGTTCTCGATGGTCATCTATCTGTGCCTCGGACCTGACGCGCCGACCTGGGGCACCGACATCTACGATTCCGACAAGAAGCGGGTGGGCAGCTCCTCGGCCGAGTTCGACAGCGCGGTGATCTTCATCCCGGGCGAGAACACCTGGCACGGGTTCGAGCCGCGGACGCTGGTCGGCGTGCGCCGGCTGATGGAAATCAACTACGTTCGGCCGAGCTGGCGCTCGCGCGACCAGCTCGCGTTCCCCGACCGACCGATCAAACTCGCGTAGGGCGTTCGGCGGCGCCCCTCGGCGCCGCCTCCAGTTCCGGGCAAGCGAGCCCCGCGAGCTTGAGCGAGCGGGCGTTTCGCCCACGACGCGGAGCTGTCCATGCTCGTCGCCGAGCGGCGCTCATTCCCGTTCGTCGCGATGGGAACCTGTTGTGAGCTGCGGCTCTACGGCGACGAAGCGACGACGACCTGCGCCGCCAGCGCAGCGATCGCCGAGGTCCGCCGCATTGAGCGCGTCTATTCGCGCTTCCGCCCAGACAGTCTGGTCGCCGCGATCAACGACGCCGGCGCGCGCGGCGGCGCGATCGAACTCGACGGCGAAGCCGCCGATCTCATCGACGTCGCTTTCGCGGCTTACCGCCGCTCCGACAGGCTCTTCGACATCACCTCAGGCGCGCTGCGCGAAGTCTGGCGCGACGACCTCGACGCGGCGCCGACAGACGCGGCGATCGCTCCAGCTCTGGCGCGCGTCGGCCTCGACAAAGTCGTCTGGGAACGGCCGCTGCTGTCGTTCGGCTGGCGCGGCATGCAGATCGATCTCGGCGGGATCGGCAAGGAATACGCTGTCGATCGCGCCGCCGAAATCTGCCGCGA